>OODJ01001496.1_pt1 | contig 18420 bp, 15 predicted proteins | sample 1671611 | NCBI WGS metagenome assembly OODJ01 (sample SAMN06348174, study PRJEB24527) | human gut metagenome | biome: human gut; feature: ankylosing spondylitis patient; material: feces | host: Homo sapiens | place: China | collected 2015-10 | reverse complement strand
GTTTTTGGGGGAAGGAAAGCTCTATGACAATGGACGGTATTATTCAAACATCTGCAGCACTGCTTGCTGCGGATTATCCTGCATCTGACACAGCAGTTTCCGAGGAAAAGGGAAGGCTTCCGAGCAGAGATGTGATTATTAAACTTCTTAAGGATATTCAAAGAGTGATCTTTCCTGGCTATTTCGGAAATGAAAATGTGATTTCCACTTCAGCGGAATATTTTGCCGGCAATATGCTGACTGAGATTTATAAAGAACTGAAACCACAGATTGAAACAGCTCTTATATACCGAAACTCGGAAATAAGTTGTAATTCGGCGTCGCAGCGTGCTGAGGAAATCTGTAAAATTCTGATTTCTAAAATTCCTGACATTCGAAAGCTTCTGTTATGTGATGTGGAAGCGGGCTTTAACGGAGATCCGGCCGCAAAAAGCAAGGCGGAAATCATCGTTTCTTACCCTGGTGTATTTGCGATATTTGTTTATCGGATAGCCCATATTTTATATCTTGAAAATGTGCCGCTTATCCCTCGGATTATGACAGAATATGCACACAGCAAGACCGGCATTGACATTAATGCAGGAGCTGTCATTGGCGAATATTTCTTTATTGACCATGGAACCGGCGTTGTCATCGGGGAAACCACGGTAATCGGAAACAATGTGAAGCTTTATCAGGGCGTTACGCTAGGCGCGCTCTCCACTCGGAGCGGACAGGAACTTGCCGGTGTAAAACGTCATCCGACAATCGGAGATCATGTTACCATCTATGCCAACGCCACGGTTCTCGGCGGCGAAACGGTAATCGGAAACGGTGTGATTATCGGAGGCGGCTGTTTTATTACAAAATCCATTCCGGATCATACTAAGGTAAGCATGAAAAATCCGGATATGCTGCTGAAAGGCCCAACACCTCCCTCTGGAAAATGGGAAATTTAAAAGGATAACTTACTGTATGAATACAAAAAACGCTTTAAGCAACAGAAAATACGATACCGCTATATTTGACCTTGACGGAACACTTCTCAATACATTAGGAGATCTTACCGACAGTGTCAATTTTGCATTGAAATCTTGCGGTTTTCCGATCCATACGGAATCGGAAATTAAGGCCTATGTGGGAAACGGTATTGCCAAGCTGATCGACAGGGCAGTTCCGAAAGAAGCATCAGATGAAGAGAAAATCAAAACGCTTGAGCTATTTCGAAAACACTACAGCATGAATTGTGAAAATAAAACTCAGCCATACGAAGGGATTCCGGAATTGCTTGCAGCTTTGCAGACTGCCGGCTTGAAGCTGGCAGTTGTTTCCAATAAAATAGATTCAGCAGTTTCCAAATTATGTAAGAAATATTTTGGAAGTTATATCATGTTTTCCGTTGGAGACAGGGAAGGATTGGCAAGGAAACCTGCACCGGACGCTGTTCTGGAGGTTTTAAAACAGCTTGAGTCCGCACCGGAAAATGCGATATATATCGGAGATTCCGATGTAGATATCCAAACCGCCAAAAACGCGGGAATGGATTGTATCAGTGTCACATGGGGATTTCGGGACAAGAATTTTCTAATAAGACACGGAGCGTCTTTCACAGTAGACAAGCCTTCGGCCATTATGAAAATATTGGTGCCTGAAGATGAAATAAATATCAGTTATAAGTCGCCTTAGATTTTGGCGCAGGAGAAAAAGATGAGTTTTGTAAAGCTTGAACAAGTGGTAAAATGCTATCAAATGGGAGATGTGACGATAAAAGCGTCAGACGGAATTGATTTTGAAATTGAAAAAGGAGAGCTTGCCGTCATTGTCGGACCAAGCGGTTCCGGCAAAACCACCATTTTGAACATGCTGGGCGGGATGGATACGTGTGACAGCGGAAAAATTATTGTCGACGGTGCGGATATTGCCCGTTACAACGCAAAACAGCTGATCGATTACAGACGGTTTGATATCGGGTTTGTTTTTCAGTTTTATAATTTGATTCCCAATCTTACTGCGCGGGAAAATGTAGAAATGGCAACGCAGATCTCACGGGATTCCGTTCCTGCGGAGGAAATGCTGCGTCGTGTCGGTCTTGGTGAGCGGCTTGATAACTTTCCTGCCCAGCTTTCCGGCGGTGAACAGCAAAGAGTTGCCATTGCCAGAGCGCTTGCCAAGAAGCCCAAGCTTCTTTTGTGTGATGAACCGACAGGCGCGCTTGATTATGTAACAGGAAAAATGATTCTCTCTTTACTTGAGGAAACTTGCCGGAAAGAGGGAATGACAGTCGTCATTGTAACGCATAATGCGGCGATTTCCCCAATTGCCAATAGAGTGATAAAAATTAAAAGCAGTAAGGTAGAGGATGTTCTTATCTGTGAACACCCGGCATCGATAGAGGAAATCGAGTGGTGATGCCGCTAAAAAAATTCACTTGGCGGTCTGAAATCAAAAATGCAGCACAGGAGGTGCGGTAGAATTGAAAAAAAGCTTTACAAAATCCGCTATGCGTCAGATATTGTCGAATAAAAGCAGATTTATTGCGATATTTGCGATTGTTTTAATCGGTGTCGGTTTTTTTTCCGGTATTCTTGCCACCGGTGACGATATGCGTCTTGGTGCCGACCGCTATTATGATAATTATAAATTAATGGATTTCAGACTGATTTCCACCTATGGGTTTTCTGACAGAGATGTGGAAGTTCTTTCTGATATGAACGATATACATGTCTATCCTTCCTATTTTTCGGATTTTATTGTCAATACAGATGGTAATGAAATGGTGTGCCGTGCTTTTTCCTATAATCCCGAATATGATATCAACATCCCATATTTGATATCCGGCAGATTACCGGAAAAGGAGAATGAATGTATTGTAGTTTCTTCTGTTTTCGGTAATAATATGTTGGGAACTACAATCACATTGTCGCTTGATAATGAACAGGACATGGATGATGTCCTCTCTTGTAACGAGTTTACTGTTGTAGGCACTTTTTACTCTCCCATGTACGTATCTGCCGCACAATATGGCAGCACAAATATTTCCTCTGGAAAAATCTCTTCTATTATTTTAATTCCCGAAGAATGCTTTCAATCGAAATATTATACGGAAATATACTTAAAATTCGATTCTTTGGAGGGACTTTCCAGCTATTCCTCTGAGTATGAAGAACTTTCTAAAACCTTATCGGACGAAGTAGAAAATCGGCTTTCCGGGAGAACGTTTGTCCGGCTTCAGGAAATTAAAGCGGATATCACAGAAGAAATTAACAATGCAAAAAATGAACTTGCTGACGCGCAAAAACGCAGAGACGAGGAAGTTGCAGATGCCGAATTAAAGCTTTATGATGCAAAACGGCAATTGGATGAAGCCAAAGAAAAACTGGAAAACGCAGAACGAGAGATTGCCGAGGGAAAGGCCGACCTGATAAACGGGAAAGCGGAATTTGAACAGGAAATTGCTGATGCTGAGAAGCAAATCGAAGAGGCAAAGAATACCATTGCTGATTATGAATATGAGTACCGCGTAGGCATGGAACGGTATGAAGAAGGCGTTGCCGAATATGAATCAGGTTTAGCCGGAGCAGAGCAATTAAAGGCTTACGTTGAATATTTAACTGGACTGTATGGAGAGGAGGATGCGCGCGTTATTGCGGTAAAAAATCAATATGATGAATTAGCATCTTCTCTGACAGCAGCAAAAATCAAGCTTGATAAGTCATATAAACAATTGACAGAAGGGAAAAAAGAGCTTGATAATGCGATTTCGGAGTTTAACCGTGCCCGCCGCGAATTGCCGCAAAAAAAAGAAGAAGCTGAAAAACAGTTTGCCGAGGCAGAAGCAGATCTTGCGGAAGCGGAAGCTGAATATACGGAGGGATTGGCGGAATACGAGGAAAACCTTGCGAAATATAATGAAGAAAATGAGAAATTCCTTGCCGAAGTAGCAAAGGCAGATGCGGAAATTGCCGATGCACAAGCACAAATTGAAGATGCAGAAAAAGAACTTTCTGAAATAGAGGAACCGGAATATTTTGTTTATGACAGAGATTCCAATCCCGCTTATACCGAATATGGACAAAACGCAGAAAGAATCGATAATATCGCTAAAATATTCCCTGTATTTTTTCTTGTCGTAGCTATGCTGGTATCTTTGACGACCATGACAAGAATGGTTGAGGATGACCGTTCGCAGATTGGTACCATCAAGGCGCTCGGATATAATAATGCTGCGGTCGTAATCAAATATATGCTATATGCTTTAACGGCAACGATATCGGGTGCGGTTCTCGGTGTTTTAATCGGTTTTGTTCTTTTCCCGAGGATCATCATTCATGCTTATGGAATGATCTATCAAATTCCATCTGTGGAAACACCTTTTGTGTGGGGGATTGCAATCCCCAGTATTTTGGTAGCGGTGATATGCATTGCTCTGACAGTATGGTTTACGGTAAGATCTTACGCAAGAGATCTTCCCGCAAGACTCATGCGTCCCGAAGCACCGCCCAAAGGAAAAAAAGTTTGGGTCGAAAAAATACCGGCACTTTGGAATATGCTGAATTTTACCGGAAAAGTATCTGCCAGAAATATATTTCGGTATAAAAAACGAATGCTGATGACATCGGTCGGTATTGCAGGATGTACAGCTCTGATACTGACAGGCTTTGGCGTCCGAGATTCGATCAATGATGTTGTAGCTTTGCAATACAGTGAAATCTGGAACTATAATGCGGTAGTTGTGCTGGATGATATAAATGATGAAGCAAGTCTTGCTTATATTGGGGATACGCTTGCTTCATACAGCGATGATTACAGCAGTCTTCCGGTTATTCAGAAAACAATAGTCGCAAAAAATGATCATTCAGAGATGGAAGTGAACATGCTTTCCGCAGAAAATCTGGATGTCTTAGAAGATATGATGAACTTACGGACAAGACAAGGACATGATAAATTGACACTTGACAATAGCGGAGTCATCATTACCGAAAAATTAGCTACCATGCTGAACCTATCAGTTGGGGATACGATTTCATTAAAAATAACGGATAATCAACAGGTTGAGATTCCCATTACTGCAATAGCGGAAAATTATCTTTATCATTATGTATATATGACCGCTGACGTATATCAGCTTTACTGTAAAGAAGCATTTGAACCAAACAGTCTTCTAATTCGTTATGACACAAAAGACGAAGACGCCTTGGTTTCCGCCGTATTAGAGAATGATAATATTCTTTCATTCACAAGACTATCTGAACTCCAATCTACTTTTTCTGATATTATGAGCGTGATGGACATCGTTGTGCTGGTATTGATCATGTCAGCCGGAGCGCTTGCTTTTGTTGTGCTTTACAATCTTACCAATATCAATATTTCCGAACGCATCCGAGAAATTGCTACCCTCAAGGTTCTTGGCTTCCGAGATAAAGAGGTTACTATGTATATTTTCCGTGAAAATATTGTTTTAACTCTTATTGGCTCTGCCTGCGGGTTACTTGGAGGACGCCTGCTTACCTCTTTTGTCGTGAAAACTGCCGAAATCGATATTGTTATGTTTGGCAGGACGGTTTCTGTATGGAGCTACCTCATTGCGTTTCTTCTTACCTTTGCATTTTCTATTATCGCTACCTTTATTATGAAGCCGAAACTTGACAAAATCAGTATGACGGAGTCTTTAAAATCTGTTGAATAAGGTTTCTTTGAAAAGGAAGCAGAAAGATATAAATTCTTTCTATGTGAATTTCAGAAAATATATTTACAAATCCGACATTTTAAGGTAATATATTATGTGAATGAATATAGAGACACGAGGAGGATTCTATGGAGGATAAGCAGCCGTTATACAAGAGAGTGTTAATCAAATTATCGGGAGAGGCACTCTCTGCCGGAGCAGATGGTATTCTGAACTATACATTTCTTGAAACCATTTGTTCTGTTATCAAGAGATGTGTGGATATGGGAGTCGAGATCAGCATTGTCGTAGGCGCCGGTAACATATGGCGCGGAAGACAGGGAACCGGTATGGACAGAACACGTGCTGATCATATGGGGATGCTTGCAACAGTGATAAACTGTCTTGCCCTCCAAGACACATTTGAGCGAATGGGCGTTGAAACTCGTGTCATGACCGCGATTGAGATGAAGGAATGTGCGGAACCGTATATTCGGAACAAGGCAATTTCTCATTTGAAAAAAGGACGTGTCGTAATTTTTGGATGCGGTATCGGAAGTCCGTATTTTTCTACGGATACAGCAGCGGTCTTAAGAGCCGCTGAAATCGGAGCAGATATTGTTCTGCTTGCAAAAAATGTTGACGGTGTTTATACAGCAGATCCTAAGCTGGATCCGGAAGCGAAAAAAATTGACAGTATTGAATATATTGATATTTTGCGTGACGGACTTCGTGTATTGGATTTTACGGCAACTTCATTCAGTATGGAAAATCATATTCCGATTCTTCTTTTCGGATTGGATGACCCTGAAAATATTATAAAAGCGGTTACCGGTGAAAAAATCGGTACCATTGTAGGAGGTACAAAAAAATGAAGCTTGAACTGAAAGAATTTGAAAACAAAATGCAAAAAACAATTTCTTCCTATGAATCAGAGCTTGATTCCATACGTCTCGGAAGGGCAAATCCGGTTGTACTGAATAAAATTACGGTTGATTATTATGGTTCTCCGACACAGATTTCTCAGATGGCGGAGGTAAAGGCGACGGATCCCAGAACACTGACTATCACGCCATGGGATTCTACAACGTTGCGTTCAATTGAAAAAGCAATTAACGAAAGTGATCTTGGCATTAATCCACAGAATGATGGAAAAACAATCCGTCTTTCGTTTCCGCCTATGACGGAGGAAACCAGAAAACAAAAAAAGAAGGAAGTCGAATCCAAGGGCGAAGAAATTAAAGTGGCAATTCGGAATATCCGGCGCGATGCAAACGATAAATGCAAAGCGTTGAAAAAAAATTCCGAAATGACCGAAGACGAACAAAAAGCCTCTGAAAAGCAGGTTCAGGACCTTACCGATTCTTATATCAAAAAAGTAGACGCGGTAACTGCGGGCAAGGTAAAAGAAATTATGGAGATCTGACTTTAAGGAACCGCCTTTTTAAGGCGGTTGCTTTTTGATAAAAATCAATCATAAACGGAGCTTATATGGGGATATCGGAAAAAGAGGGAAATCAGAACGGAATCAGGCATATCGCCTTTATTATGGACGGTAACGGAAGATGGGCAAAGAAGAAACATTTGCCACGAGAATACGGCCATTCTGCCGGTGCGAAAAAATTTAAGGAAATTGTTCGGCATTGCGCGGATAGAGGTATCGATTACGTTACCGTATATGCATTTTCCACTGAAAACTGGAAACGTCCCAAAAAAGAAGTCAATACCATTATGAAGTTGTTCCGGGATTATATCAAAGAGGCAGAACGGGATTTCGGAAAAAACGATGTGCGAGTCATCTTTATCGGAAACAGAAATGTATTTGACGCGACATTGCGCCGGGAAATGGAAACAATCGAAAGACTTACCGCATCCCGTTCTAAAACCCTTTGTATCGCCATAAATTATGGTGGAAGAGGAGAAATTGTGGATGCTGTGAATTCTCTGATTGAAAGCGGACGAAAAACAGTTACAGAAGAGGATATCACGGGAGCCATTTACTCTGGGGTTGTCCCGCCTCCGGATTTGATTGTCCGGACGGGTGGGGAAATGAGGCTTTCTAATTTTCTGCTTTGGCAGTCAGTGTATTCGGAATTGTTTTTTTCGGATACTTTATGGCCTGATTTTACGACGGAAGAGGTCGATGTTATCCTTGAAGAATTCCGTCAAAGAAACAGGAGATACGGAGGAATTTGACATGTTAAAAAGGATTATCACCGCTATTGTCTGTATCGCAATTCTGATTCCTGTTTTGATTTTTTCCGACACATGGATATTTACGCTTGTTCTTGGACTTCTGGCACTTCTGGCTGTTTATGAAATTACCGGATGCATCAATGTACGGCGCAAGTATCTTTTGGCAATTACTTCCTATGTATTTACAGCAGTCGTGATCTTTCTCATGACCACGTTCTATATGGAATTTGACAATTTCATACCGACCTTATTTGCGGTTGGATATGCCTATCTGTTTCTGATTTTTACGTTTACCATGTTTTCCTGCGGAAACATCAAATTTTCTCAGGCGGCAGAATTGGTATCAGTGACCTGTTATATTATTATTGGATTTCTCAGCATTATTTTGCTTCGCAAATGGCCGGAAACAGGACAATATTTATATTTACTCATTTTTATCGGAGCATGGATGACCGATACCGGCGCATACTTTGTGGGTGTTCTTCTTGGTAAGCATAAACTGATACCGGCAGTCAGTCCTAAAAAAACCGTGGAAGGTGCCGTCGGAGGTATCTTCGGATGTATTCTCGGTTATTCCGTATACGGTCTTATCTTAGACAAATGCTTTGATGTTTCTGTCAATTATATTGCTTTGCTGATACTTTCCGTTGTGATCGCGATTGTTTCACAACTTGGAGATTTAATTGCTTCTTATATTAAGAGGGAATGCGGCATCAAGGACTTTGGATTTATTTTTCCAGGTCATGGCGGAGTGATGGATCGTTTTGACTCCATTATCGCAGTCGCTCCCGTTCTGTACGGAATTACATTGCTTTTACCGGATCAGCTATATATTTTAGGATAAAAATCCGAAAATTCGCAGGAGAACAAATACGTGGGACTAAAACATATTACGGTACTTGGTTCAACAGGCTCTGTGGGCTCTCAGGCTCTCGATATCGCACGATTTCATCAGTATCCGGTCGATGCTATTGCATTTGGAAAGAATATTCAACTGGGAGAGAAACAAATCCGATTGTTTCATCCCCAATATGCTGCTGTTGAAGATGAAAAGGCTGCAAAAGCCCTAAGCTTCGCTGTAAAAGATACAGGCACGAAAATTTTTTCAGGTAAAGACGGCATTTATGAAATGTTGGAACGCCTTTCTTCCGATGTTTGTATTCATGCCATCAGCGGATTTGACGGACTTCGTCCGGCACTTGCGGCAATCTGCCGTTTTCCCCGAATCGGACTTGCCAATAAAGAAACGATCGTGGTAGCGGGTGATATCGTAATGAAATACGCAGCACAAAAAGGATGCGAAATCATTCCGGTCGACAGCGAACATAGTGCTATTTTTCAATGTCTTGCAGGAAAAAAGAACTCTGAGATTCGAAGGATTTTGCTCACCTGTTCCGGAGGGCCGTTTTTTGGAATGAAACCGGACGAGTTAGCTTCTGTTACAGTAGAACAAGCTCTCGGGCATCCTACATGGAAAATGGGTGCTAAAATCACGGTAGATTGTGCAACCCTGATGAATAAAGGATTGGAGATTATAGAGGCTATGCATTTGTTCGGTGTTTCGCCGGATAAAATCGAGGTTCTCATCCATCGGGAAAGCATAATCCATTCCATGGTGGAATACAATGATATGGCAGTGATAGCTCAGCTTGGCGCGTCAGACATGCGACTTCCGATTCAATATGCGGTTACCTATCCGGACAGAATATCATCACCTTGCAGCCCACTTAATTTCACAGAGATTGGAAAATTAACATTCTATGAGCCGGACAGAAAAACATTTCCTTTACTTGCTCTCGCTGAATCCGCGGCGCGGTGCGGCGGACTGCTTCCATGCGTGATGAATGCGGCAAATGAGGAAGCAGTTTCTCTGTTTTTGCACCAAAAGATTTCATTTACGGATATCTTTCAAATTGTAGAGGAGTATATGAAGACTTCCTCGACCCTTGAAAATCCTTCCATATCTGACATCGAGCAAACAAATATCGAAGTGCGGCAGAAAATCAGAGAACAATTTCATGAATAAAAAGCATCCTATTCTATGACAGTCAATAACCCCTTCTTGTTTTTGATTTTAGATTCTCTGTAAAGCTAACCAAAAATTTCCGCTTCTGTGCGGAGAATGGAGTTTTTATGTTGCTCTATATTCTTATTGCCATTTTGTTGTTTGGCGTTTTAATTTTTGTTCATGAACTAGGGCATTTTTTGACGGCTCGTCTTTTTCACGTTAAAATATATGAGTTTTCCATTGGAATGGGGCCGAAATTGATATCCAAAAAATCCAAGAAAACCGACACCGCCTATTCCTTAAGGCTTTTGCCTATTGGTGGTTTTGTCAGTATGGCAGGGGAAGATGAGGAATCCGACGATGAAAATTCTCTTCGCCGCAAGCCGGTATGGCAAAGAATTATCATTACGGCTGCGGGTTCTGTCTTTAACCTTCTGCTTGGTTTTTTGGTCATGCTTTTTATTGTCATATCGATGAAAAATCTCGGTTCTACAACCATATACAGTTTTCAAGACAATGCATCCTCTGAAGCATCGGGACTGATGGTAGGAGATGCCATTGTATCCGTTGACGGTCATCGTGCACATATCGCATCGGATATGAATTATTATATTCTTCGTTACGGAACCAAGCCGATTGATATTACGGTGATTCGTAACGGAGAAAAAATTGTGATAGAAGATGTTGTTTTTCCTACACAAATGGAACAGGACATTCTGTTTGGAAAATATGATTTTTCTGTCTTAGCAGATACGAAAAATTTCGAAACTGTGATAAAAAATACATTCTATCAATCTGTTATGACGGTTAGAATGGTATATGATTCGCTTTATGACTTGATTACCGGTAAATACGGACTTCAACAGCTTTCCGGACCGGTTGGCATTACAGGCGTTGTTACTGACTATGCGCAGGATGCCGTTGAGGGAAAAGACAGTTCTCCGCTGTTTTATCTCTTTGTCGTTCTTGCCATCAATCTTGGCTGTATGAATCTATTGCCGTTTCCTGCACTTGACGGCGGCAGAATCGTCTTTCTTATCGTAGAAGGAATTCGCAGAAAGCCTATCAATCCGAAAGTGGAAGGATATATTCACGCGGCCGGTATGGTATTGTTGCTTCTGTTAATGCTTGTGGTAACCTGTAAAGATATTTTCACATTGATAAAACCGGGATCGTAAATTATGGAAAATCATTTTGTAAAAAGAAAAACGCGTAAAATTCAAGTAGGACATATATCTATTGGTGGTTCATCTCCGATTTCCGTGCAATCCATGACCAATACGGATCCGCATGATGCAGAGGCTACCTATAGACAAGTCAAGGAGCTTGAAACGGCGGGCTGCAACATTGTACGGCTCGCCGTTCCTGACATTGACGCATGTAATACCATATATCGTTTGAAAGAACGAGATATTTCGGTTCCTTTGGTAGCAGATATTCATTTTGATTATCGAATCGCCTTGGAAGCTGTTGCTGCAGGAATCGATAAAATCAGAATCAATCCCGGTAACATTGGTTCTGAAGAGAAAATAAAAGCAGTTGCCGACGAATGCAGAAAACATAAAATTCCGATTCGAATCGGAATCAACAGCGGTTCTCTGGAAAAGCATATTCTTGCAAAATACGGAGCACCGACTCCGCAGGCTTTAGCGGAAAGCGCGCTCTATCATGCGAAATTGCTCGAAAAATATGATTTTACCGATATTGTCATTTCTATTAAATCCAGTGATGTTCTATCTATGATTGAAGCAAATCGGCTTGTCGGTGGCGCGTGCGACTATCCTCTTCATTTGGGCGTAACGGAATCGGGAAGAGGGTGTGCCGGAATGTTGAAATCCTCAATTGGTATCGGTACACTGCTTTGCGAGGGGATAGGAGATACCATCAGAGTATCTCTGACAGACTCCCCCATAAAGGAAATTGAAGCCGCCAAGGCTATCTTACAGGCTTTGGGAATGTCTTCAGAACCTTATATCAACATCATTTCTTGTCCCACCTGCGGAAGAACAAAAATTCATTTGATTCCGATTTGCGAGGAGCTGGAAAAAAGGCTTCAAGATATACCATTATCTCGTAAATTGACAGTCGCTGTCATGGGATGTGTTGTCAATGGTCCGGGAGAAGCAGCGGAGGCAGATATCGGTATCGCAGGCGGAGTAGGGGAAGCATTTTTGTTTTCACATGGAAAAGTAATTCGGCGTATTCCGGAACAAAATCTTGTGGACGAGCTGATTGATGAAATTCAAAAACTTTCTGGCTTGGAATAAAGGAGACGTATCAAATGGCAGCCAAAACATTGCTCGAAGTGTTCAGCAGATATTTGCCGGATGGAGAAACCCGCAGTTTAATGGAAAGAACATTTCTTTCGGGCAATATGAAAGTAGACAGAAATCTGCGTATGATTGAAATCAATTTTACAAGTGATACTCTGATACCAAAGGTGAAACTCTATAAGCTTGAAAATGATATTTGTAAATCATATGCTTTGCGTTCTGTAAGGCTTTTTCCGATTTATCCGAAAAATTTGTTTACAGAAACCTATTTTTCGGAGATTATGGAAGAAGCATATCGTACCAACATTATCTCCAAAAGTTTCCTTCAGGACTATCACGCTGTATTCAACGGCTTTCATATTGATATTGAAATGATGTTCAATGATGGAGGCGTTGAATTTGTCGAATACAATCAAACAGGAAGAAAAATTGCCGATATTATTTACAGAGAATTCGGAATCAAATATGAAATTGATTTTAAGAAATCCAATCATTATATTCCTCGCAGCAAAGAAGATATTGCTGCTGAGCTTTTAAAATGGAGACAAAAAAAGGCTCCTGCGGCAACGTCATCTTCGGAAGGGCAGACTTCTGTCAATTTCGGCACAAATCATACAGAAAAACGTTCAAGCGTCTATGATACTCCTGCGAATATGTTTACCGATGAATCAGGATATTTACATATCGGATATTCCATATATGAAACAGATAACGCCGTTCCTCTTATCGGAGAGAATTTTGATATTTCGCCGGTACCGATTTTTTCCATGACAAAACCGCAAGAGAGAATCATTGCCGTAGGGGAAATCGTCGATATTGAAATTCGGGACAGAAAAATAAAAGGACGTTATCCGGTTGAATTTTCTATTACGGATTATGAGGGAAGTGTTATGGTTCGTACCTCTATCACAGAAGGAGAGGTAAAAAACTATCAGACGCTTTCTGTTGGATTGCCGGTAGCTATTCTGGGAACACTTCATTATGATACTGACTTTGACGGGGAATTGGTGCTGACACCGATATCGATTCTTCAGATTAAGAAAGTAGAGCGAATGGACAAGGCATCCGAAAAAAGAGTAGAGCTGCATTTGCATACCAATATGTCTCAGATGGATGCCATCATTCCTCCGGATGTCGCCGTTGCAACGGCACATAGATGGGGCCATCGCGCCGTTGCCATTACGGATCATGGAAATGTACAAGGATTTCAGGAGGCGATGAAAGCGGCAAAAAAACTTGGAATGAAAGTCATTTACGGCTTAGAAGCGTATTATGTAAATGATGAAGCAAAAGCGATTTATGGCGACAGCGGCGTTACCTTCGATGATGAATTTGTCGTTTTTGACATTGAAACAACAGGACTTTCTCCCCTTAGCTGCAAAATCACGGAAATTGGAGCGGTGTTGGTAAAAAAAGACGAAGTCCTTGCGGTCTTTAATACCTTTGTCAATCCGGAGATTCCGATTCCGCAGGAAATCACACAACTTACCGGAATCAGTGATGATATGGTAAAGGATGCGCCAAAAACGAAGGAAGCGATACAAAGCTTTCTCGATTTTATCGGCGATCGAATGCTTGTAGCGCATAATGCTTCTTTCGATATTAGCTTTATTCGCAAAGCGGCAGCAGATTTTGACCTTCCGTTTTCCAATGCGTATCTGGATACCGTTTCTATGTCAAGATATGTCAACCCTGATTTGAAAAAACACAAGCTGGATACGGTAGCGGAATATTTTGGTCTCGGTGATTTCAACCATCACAGGGCGTCCGATGACGCAGAGATGTGTGCAAAAATTTTTTATCGGATGGTAGACAAGCTTGAAAATGACGGTATTTTTACCCCTGCTCAAATGTCTGAGGCGATGTCAGATCACACGGATCCGTTAAAGCTTAGTTCTTATCATATGATTTTGTTGGTAAAAAACAAGATCGGTCTTAAAAATCTGTATAAGCTAGTATCCGACAGTTATTTGAAATATTATCGGAAACGCCCAAGAATTCCGAAAACGATTTTAGAGACGCATCGGGAAGGGTTGATTATCGGATCTGCTTGTGAGGCAGGAGAGCTTTATCGTGCTGTTCTAGAAGGAAAACCATGGGATGAACTAATTTCTCTCGCCAATTTTTATGATTATCTGGAAATTCAGCCGATTTCCAATAATCGGTTTATGGTTGCTAACCGTACTGTCGCCAATGAAAATGAGTTAAAAAAAATCAATCAAACTATTGTAAAGCTTGGAGAAGAAACCGGAAAACCAGTCGTTGCAACCTGCGATGCCCATTTTCTTGAACGAACAGATGAAATATACCGTAAGATTCTTCTTGCCGGCATGAAATATGACGATGCTGACCGTGACATCGAACTATATTTGCGCACAACAGATGAAATGTTGGAGGAATTTTCTTATCTCGGTAAAGAGAAAGCCTATGAGGTAGTGGTTACTAATACCAATCTGATCGCAGACATGGTGGAAGAGGGCATACGTCCGTTTCCTGACGGAACCTTTACGCCGAAAATGGAGGGTGCCGAAGAGGATCTGCGAAGAATTTGTTATGAACGCGCACACTCTTTATATGGCAATCCGCTTCCGGATATTGTAGAGGCAAGGCTGGAAAAGGAACTGAACTCTATTATCAAAAACGGATTTGCGGTTCTTTATATGATTGCACAGAAGCTTGTCTGGTATAGTGAAAAGCAGGGCTATCTTGTAGGATCTCGGGGTTCGGTGGGTTCTTCCTTTGTTGCCTCCATGGCAGGGATCTCCGAGGTCAATCCTCTCCCGCCGCACTATTATTGTCCAAGCTGCCAATATTACGATTTTATTACGGATGGATCCTATGGATCCGGTTTTGATTTGCCGGACAAAAAATGTCCGCGTTGCGGTACTTTACTGAAAGGTGACGGCCATGATATCCCGTTTGAAACCTTTCTCGGGTTCTATGGCGATAAATCGCCGGATATCGACTTGAATTTCTCAGGAGAAGTACAGGGAAAGGTACATAAATATACAGAAGAACTTTTCGGGGCAGAAAATGTCTTTCGCGCAGGAACCATCGGTGGTATTGCAGATAAAACGGCTTATGGATATGCGGCAAAATACGCAGAAGACAGAAATTTGACTCTAAGCAAAGCGGAGCTTAACCGTCTTACAAAAAAATGTATCGGCGTAAAACGTACGACAGGACAGCATCCCGGTGGAATCGTTGTTGTGCCAAAAGAATATGATATTTATGATTTTTGTCCGGTGCAGCATCCTGCAGATGATCCCAATTCCGATATCATTACAACTCATTTTACATTTGAATATCTGCATGACACCTTGCTAAAGCTTGACGAACTCGGCCATGATGTTCCGACTAAATACAAATATCTTGAACGATTTTCGGGAATGAATGTTTTGGATGTTCCAATGAATGACGAAGCGGTTTATGAGCTGTTTCGCTCTACAGATTCGCTTGGGGCAACGCCGGAGGATATCGGATGTAAGATCGGGACGCTTGGGCTTCCTGAATTCGGCACAGCATTTGTACAGCCGGTCGTCATTGAAGCAAGACCAAAAAACTTTAATGATCTGCTGCAGATTTCCGGATTGACACACGGAACCGGTTTGTGGCTTGGCAATGCTCAGGATTTAATCAAAAACGGAGTTTGTGATATTTCAAAAGTGGTCGGAACAAGAGACAGTATTATGCTTGCACTCATTCGTTACGGCCTTGACAACAGTACTGCATTCAATATCATGGAATTTGTCCGCAAGAACAAAGCCGGGAAACCGCTTCCGGAAAATATGATTACTGCCATGCAGGAAAAAAATGTGGATCCCTGGTATATCGAAAGCCTGACAAAAATTCGGTACATGTTTCCAAAAGCACATGCGGCAGCATATGTTATGAGTGCCATCCGGCTTGGATGGTTTAAGGTTCATGAGCCAATTGTTTTTTATTGTGCGTATTTCAGTGCAGCTCCAGATGGGTTTGACGGTTTGACAGCAGCAAAAGGAAAATCAGCAGTACGTAAATTGTTGGATGAAATTAAAAATAAGGATAAAAAAGAGCGTACACAAAAGGATGATGCTACCTATGCTGCAATGGAAATTGCTTACGAATGTCTGGGGAGAGGCTATAAATTCTTGCCGGTCGATCTTCAAAGGTCAGATGCTAAGCTATTTCTCCCGGAATCGGGTGCGATTCGTTTGCCTTTCGGAAGCCTTTCCGGAATTGGAGAAGCAGCAGCACAAAAACTTCAGGACGCACGGGAAGAAGGAGAATTTTTATCCGTTGAAGATATGAAACAGCGTACGGGAATTTCAAAATCAGTAGTAGAAATTTTATATAATAGCGGAGTTTTAAACGATCTTTCCGAGACAAATCAGATCCGACTGTTCTGATTTTTAGCTTACATTCAATTTTTGGTTGTCTTTTTGTTAGTTTTTTATCATAAATCATAAAAAATATGAAAAAAAGCCTTGTAAAACGGATAAAATGATGATATACTGTTACCAGTTAAAAAAAGCACGCTGTGCTGAGTAAAGAAAGGGATTTTGAACATGAATAAGACACAATTGGTCGAGGCTATCGTAGCAAAAACCGGACTGAAGAAAAAAGATGCTGAGGCAGCAGTTGCGGCGACGGTTGACGCTGTTGCAGAAGCACTCGTTGCAGGAGACAAAGTTCAGATTTCCGGTCTCGGATCTTTTGAAGTGAAAACCAGAGCAGCAAGAACCGGAAGAAACCCGAAAACTCAGGAAACCATTTCAATTCCTGCGTCCAAATATCCCGCGTTTTCTGCAAGCAAAACACTCAAGGATGCTGTTAATAAGTAATAGAATAAAGCCGCTCTTTGAGGCGGCTTTGTTTTTCTTTATTTGTAAGAAAAAAACATTGGGGTTAATTTTATGCGTCTTGATAAATTTTTAAAAATTTCAAGGATCATCAAAAGAAGAACCGTTGCCAATAATGCCTGTGATGCTGACCATGTAAAAGTAAACGGCAAGGAAGCAAAGGCCTCTTATGACGTGAAAGTCGGAGATATCATCGAAATTTCTTTTGGCGAAAGAATTTTACGTATAAAAGTAAAGGATATCAAGGAACATGCTTTAAAAAATGATGCCTCCTCATTGTATGAAGTCATCGATTAGAGCATATTCTCAATATACCCGGCATATTTATAATCAAGGATAAAAAATATGCGAAAGGGTGATTTTTTTGGCAGAGCTGCAAACTGAAATCAAAGAAACAAGTCTGAATCTTAGTAACCGTGAAATATTGAACCTTACCGGAATTGAAGACGTTATCAGCTTCGATGAAATGAGTGTGTATCTTGTCACAGGAAACGGCAATCTTTTAATAGAAGGAACCGGTCTTCATATCACAACGCTTGACGTCTCTGCCGGCAATATGACAATAGAGGGATTTATCCGTTCTATGACTTATAATGATAAAGAGAACGCCAAAAAAGGCGGATTTTTCTCAAAGGTCATAAAATGAACGATTTTTTTTATGATTCTTACCAGCTTATTTTGATTTTTTTCCTACCCGGTATCTTTTTGGGAATTGTTTATGATATTTTTAGAATTCTAAGAATCGGGAGAACATCGGATTTATCTGTTGGGGGAGCATTTTATGAAAAGATACGTCCTCGCAAGCCCTTGTTTGCGCCAGTGTCACGCTTTCTTTCCGCCCATCCCCTTAAAGCTGCAGATTGGATTCTTGTTTTTATAGAAGATATTCTGTTTTGGCTCATTGCTGCTATAACAGAAATTCTCTTAATTTTCCATACCAATGGCGGCGAGATTCGAATTTATTGTCTCATAGCTTCTGTTGTCGGATTTTTTTTATATCATCAAACCTTGGGAAAGCTTATCACGTTCTTCGCAAAACAAATCATTTTTTTGCTTCGCTGCTTGATTTATTGGACTTTGTATGCTATAATTTATCCAGTTAAACTGGTTGCGAATTTTATTTTCCGGTTGTCAATATGGCTGTATGAAAAAACGATACATCGTTATATTGTTTTAAAAAGAGAAAAAAAGCAGCAAGCTTACAGCGAAAAAATCAAACGTGACACATTGATATCAGCCGGTTGCGGCTTTGCTGTATATGGGAAAAAGGAGTTTGTGTATGAAGGCGAAAACGAGTACTTTTGTTAAAATTGCACTCGGAGGAATTACTTTCATTCTTCTTGTCGCCATTATCTCCTTATATATAAGATTGGGAAGATTGGAAAAGGAAAAAGACAGCTTATCGGATTTAATCGAGGAATATCAAAAATCAATTGAAGAAATGGAGTACGACCTTTC
>OODJ01001493.1_pt1 | contig 18456 bp, 17 predicted proteins | sample 1671611 | NCBI WGS metagenome assembly OODJ01 (sample SAMN06348174, study PRJEB24527) | human gut metagenome | biome: human gut; feature: ankylosing spondylitis patient; material: feces | host: Homo sapiens | place: China | collected 2015-10 | reverse complement strand
ATATGCCGGAAATTTTGGAAACGCTCATGCTTGTCTGCTTTGGAATCTCATGGCCGCTAACCGTATATAAAAGCTATAAAACCGGAACTGCGAAAGGAATGAGCAGACCATTTATTCTTCTTATCATGTGTGGATATGTAGCTGGAATCACCGCAAAAATCATGAATGATAAAATCAATTACGTGCTTGTTGCATACATCATCAATCTGCTGATTGTTTCTGCTGATCTTGTGGTCTATTACAGAAACCGTCATCTTGATAAGCTTCGTGAAAATGCAGAAAACGGAAATACACCGATAGCTGTCCGCAAAAAAGCTTAATTTGCTCTTTATTATCGGCAGCTGAATCCTTTCGGATTCAGCTGCCTTTTTTTATTTTGGGTCAGCAGCCGCCTTATTCGGCGACTGCTTTCTTGAGAGCATCAAGCTGATTTCTCAGTTCCTTCGGAAGTTTGTCGCCGAATTTCTTGAAGTGCTCTTCAATTTCGGCGGCTTCTTTTGCCCAAACTTTTTTATCTACATCAAGAATGGTCTTCAGTTTCTCAATATCGAAATCCTCAAGTCCGGTAAGATCGATATCCTCCGGTCTCGGGACATATCCGATCGGTGTTTCCACCGCATCTGCCTTGCCCTCGCAACGATCAATAATCCAGTTTACAACTCTCATATTGTCGCCGAATCCCGGCCAAATGAAGTTGCCTTCATCGTCTGTACGGAACCAGTTGACGTTGAAAATCTTCGGTGCTTTGTCACCGAGTTTTTTGCCCATTTCAAGCCAATGAGCAAAATAATCTCCCATATTATAACCGCAGAACGGAAGCATTGCCATCGGATCACGGCGAACCACACCGACAGCGCCTGCGGCAGCAGCCGTTGTTTCAGAAGCCATCGCAGAACCTACAAACACGCCGTTCTCCCAGCTCTTGGACTGATAAACCAGCGGCGCGCATTTTGCACGGCGTCCGCCGAAAATAATAGCGGAAATCGGAACACCTGCGCCCTTATCAAACTCCGGTGAAATACAGGGGCAGTTGACAGCAGGAGCTGTGAAACGGGAATTCGGATGCGCTGCATACGTGGATTTGTCCGCTTTATTATATTTAGACGGATCCCATGGATTGCCCTTCCAGTCAAGCGCATGAACAGGAGGATTTTTATCGAGTCCTTCCCACCACACGGTGTTATCGTCTGTGTTGAGCGCAACATTCGTGAAAATTGTATTTTTTCTTGTGGAAGCAAGTGCATTGTAATTAGAATGTGCATTTGTACCGGGAGCCACACCAAAGAAACCATTTTCCGGATTGATCGCATAAAGTCTGCCGTCCTCGCCGATTCTCATCCATGCAATATCATCGCCGACCGTCCAAACTTTATAGCCTTTTTTACGCAGATATTCCGGCGGAATCATCATAGCCAAATTGGTTTTTCCGCAAGCCGACGGGAAAGCCGCCGCCACATATTTTACCTCGCCTTTCGGATTTTCAATGCCGAGGATCAGCATATGTTCCGCCATCCAGCCTTCCTTCCAGCCCTGATAGGAAGCAATCCGAAGAGCAAAGCATTTTTTGCCAAGCAAAACGTTGCCGCCGTAACCGGAGTTAACCGATATAATGGTATTATCCTCCGGGAACTGACAGATATATCTCTTCTCGGGATCAATATCGCATTTGCAATGCAGGCATCTGACCCAATCGTTGGAATCCCCCAATACATCGAGGACTTTTTGTCCGACACGCGTCATAATCACCATATTCAAAACAACATAAATGGAGTCCGTTACCTCAATACCGATTTTGGCAAGAGGAGACCCGATCGGTCCCATAGAATAAGGAATAATATACATTGTTCTGCCTTTATAGGAACCGCGTGCAATATCATAAAGTCTTTCATACATTTCCTTCGGATCGCACCAGTTATTGGTCGGACCTGCATTCTCTTGGGTTCTGGAACAAATGAAAGTTCTGTCCTCTACACGGGCAACATCGTTCTGTTTGGTTCTATGGAGATAACAACCGGGAAGTTTTTCTTCATTGAGCTTCGTCAACTCCCCTGTAGCCACTGCCTGTGCGCGAAGTGCGTCAAGCTGTGCTTCATTTCCGTCGATTACAACAACCTGATCCGGGGTGAGAAGCGCTTTCATTTCATCGATCCATGCAAGGACCGTTTTGTTTTGCGTAAAATTTTTCATCATTTTACCCACCTTTCAAAAAATATATAAAGAAATATTGCGAACAAATTTATGCTTTCAGCTTCGGATTTCCATGCGTATAGGTCGGAAGAAGCTTCGGCGATACGATATCGCTCTCAATTCCCGCTGATTTTACTTCTTTTTCAAATTCTTCCACATGAGAGAGCGTCAATGTACCGACTGTCACGGATTTTGATTTTTCTGCTGCGGCACGTCCGGCGTCTCTGCCGAAAACAATCACATCGAGCAGCGAGTTTCCCATCAGACGGTTGCGTCCGTGAATTCCCCCGACAACCTCGCCTGCCGCAAACAGATTTTCCACGCCAGTCATACAATTGGTATCAATATCCAATCCGCCATTCTGATAATGAAGCGTCGGATAGACCAAAATCGGTTCTTTCCGGATATCAATGCCGTATTTTCCAAACATACGGAGCATCGCGGGAATTCTCTTTTCGATGGTTCCCTCTCCGTTTTTCAGTTCAATCATCGGAGTATCCAACCATACGCCGATTCCGTCGGAAGTTTCGATTCCTTTTCCTCGTTCTGTACACTCCCGAATAATAGAGGCTGCCGCCACGTCGCGCGTCTCAAGCGGATGCATAAAGACTTCGCCGTCAGCATTGACAAGCTTCGCACCGATAGAACGAACCTTTTCTGTTACCAAAGCGCCGAAGATCTGCTCCGGATAAGCCGCGCCTGTCGGATGGTACTGAAGCGTATCTGCATACAGCAGCTTCGCACCGGCACGATAACCTAAGACAAGTCCATCCGCAGTAGCTCCGTAATGATTGGATGTCGGGAATCCTTGGTAATGCAGTCTGCCGGCACCACCGGTTGCCAAAATCACGGTTTTTGCCTTAGCAACAAGAAGCTCTTTTGTTTCCATATTCATGAGAACCGCGCCGGCGCAATTTCCCTTTGCATCAAGGATCAATTCGATTGCCGCCGTAAAATCCACGACCGGAATCCCGCGATTCAACACCTCATCACGAAGTGTACGCATAATTTCCGCGCCGGAATAATCCTTTGCGGCATGCATTCTTTTGCGGGAGGTCCCGCCTCCGTGAGTCGTAATCATCGTGCCGTCCGGCGCCTTGTCAAATTCAACGCCAAGTTCATTGAGCCAAAGAATCGCTTCCGGCGCTTCATTCACCAGCTTATAAAGAAGCTCCGGTTTTGCGGCAAAATGACCGCCGCCGAATGCGTCTAGATAATGGATTGCCGGAGAATCGTTCGGCTTATCGGCCGCCTGAATACCGCCCTCTGCCATCATCGTGTTGGCGTCTCCGATACGGAGCTTTGTGACAATCATAACCTTTGCGCCCGCGACGCTCGCCTCAATGGCAGCAGATGCACCGGCCCCGCCGCCGCCGATGATAAGAACATCCGTCTCATAATCCGGATGGGACAAATCCATTTTTTCAGGATCAATTCGGCTTCCCGCTTCCAAAAGCGCGCGAAGCTCCCGAGGAACCTTCTCGCCCTTGTTTTTTCCAACGGAAAGCGTCTCAAATTCTTCCATCTTATAGTCCGGATGAAATTTTGCAAGAAGAGCATCTTTTTCATCCGCTGTCATTCTGCGCGGTTCAAGCACGGCATTTGCCTCACGCTTTCCGGCGACCTTTTTCATGGATTCCAGCATCTTGTCGTTATACATATTGCGCCCTCCTTACTTTTCAATCTCTCTGTTGTTATAAAGCTCTTTGATTTCAGAAATCGGCTTTTGCATTAAGCCTTCCAGCAGCTCCTTAAAATCACCGTTCTGAATCTCGCGCACACGGTTTTCAAGATGCTCCGATTTCGGAGCCAGATATTTTCCGTTTAAACGTCTCGCCAGCAGCGCCACCTGCGGATGAGAAATTCCGGCAGGACAACGGGAAGAACAAACGCCGCACATAACGCAGTCAAACGATTCCTCGGCACATTTTTCAAATTCGCCTCTCTGTGCATACGCGATATATTGCATGACGTTCAATCCCTGCGTGCAGGCTTTCGTGCAGGCATTACAACCGATACAGCTGTAAATTTCAGGATAAAGCTGCATCATAATCTGCTCGGTAGGCTTTATTTTCTCCATGTCATAAACCTGCTTGACAAGCGGGAAAAACGGCAGCGTCGCGATATACATGTCGTTTTCCACCTTTGTCTGACAAGCAAGACATACCTTAAGCTCATTGTCCCCTTTGATGCGGTAAATCGTCGCGCAGGCGCCGCAAAAACCGTTTCGGCAGCCGCAGCCGCGTACGAGCTGATAACCCGCATATTCCATCGCACCCATGATGGTCAGATTTGATGGGACCTCGTATTTTTTGCCGTACAGAAAGATATTTACCATATTCTCCATTTCACAATTCCTCCCATCCTTTAATATTCATCCGGAAGCTCAGAGAGCTCATCCATGCGGAACACCGGTCCGTCTTTGCAGACATATTTGGAGCCAATGTTGCATCTTCCGCATTTACCGACGCCGCATTTCATACGCAATTCCATTGTTGTATAAATCTGCTTTTCATCAAAGCCAAGCTCTTTAAGCCCTGCAAGCGTAAACTTAATCATAATCGGAGGTCCACACATAATCACGGTTTTATTCGTATCAAAAGCAAGCTCTTTGACATAGTTCGGCACAAACCCGACATGACCGTCCCAGCCCTCTTCTTCACGGTCAATGGTGAGGTGAACGGCAACATCTTTTTCCTCGGGACTCATCCATTCATGAAGGATTTCCTCATAAAATGCAAGATCCTCTTTCGTTCGCGAGCCGTATACAATGTCAATTTTTCCATAACGGTCACGGAAATGCCGGCAATAATTGATAACCGAACGTACCGGTGCAAGCCCAACGCCGCCCGCAATGATAAGCAGGTCGCGTCCGACAAATGCGTCATCTACCGGAAAACCGTTGCCGTAAGGACCTCGTACCGTGATTTCCTGTCCCGCTTCGATTTTATGAAGCCAGCTTGTGAGGCAACCGCATTTCTTGATTTCAAACTCCATATATTCCGTATTGGTCGGAGAAGAAGTAATGGAAAACATACCCTCTCCGATGCCCGGAAGCGAAATCATCGCACATTGCCCGGGCTTATGGATAAACGGCTTTTTCCCGTCTTTACCGACAACACGGAAATTTTTAATGTCGGGGGTATCGATTCTGACCTCGGTCACAACGCCGATCTTTGGTATCAATGTTTCACTTGTCATGTTTCATCCTCCCCGAGTGTTTTCATCACTTTTACGATATTCATAGAAATCGGACATTTTTCAACGCATCTTCCGCACCCGACACATCCGAAAATCCCATCGTTGTTTTCAGGGAAATATACAAGCTTGTGCATAAATCTCTGACGAAAACGCTCTTTTTGCGTAAGACGCGGATTTCCGCTTGCCATTTTTGTAAAATCGGAATACATACAGCTATCCCAGCACCGAAAACGACGTACACCGTGTCCGGTATCAAAATCCCGGATATCATAGCATTGGCAGGTCGGGCAAACAAAGGTACAAGTTCCGCAACCAAGACATGCCTCGGAAAGCGTTTTCCATTTTTCCGAATTAAAATATTTCTCTGTCTTGCCGCCGCCGAAAGCATCGGGAGAAAGTCCGGAAAGCGGGAGCTTTTTCATAATCTGATGAATCTTTTCTTTTTCCGAGTCAATTTCGGTATCCGGACAGTCTTTTACAAGATCATTTGCCAGAGTGAGCAAAGCGTTTCCTTTTTCCGTATTGGGTTTCAAATACAGCGCTTCCGCTGTTTTCCATACGGAAACATCGCCTGCCGGCTCCGCAGGATCAATTCCGAATGTTTCGCAGAAACAGGATTCCGTAGGACGCGAGCATGCAAGCGTCACAACGGTTCCGTGTTCGCGCCGGTTTTGATAATAGGTATCAACCGGTTCCGACAAGAACACACGGTCAAGGATTTCAAAGCTTTTCGCATCACAGGCACGCACGCCGAATATAACGAAATCTTCGCATTCCTCCCGCGGGTCGATAATATCGATTTTCCTGCCGCTTATTTTGAAATCAACAAGATTTTCTGTTTGCGGGAAGAAGAGATCCTTCGCACTGCGCGAGGTCTTCAGCTTCTCGGTCATTTTCATCCCGTTTTGCCATTTCTTGAACTGAGCGATTCCCGGCGCCGTATCGGTCGGAATATAAAGCGTTTTCTTTTCCGCCAATTTCGCGAAAAGTTCATCCAGCTTATCAAGAGAAATTTTGAACATATCATTTTCCTCCCTTCCGAATGATATCCGGCTCTGCGTCTTCCGCATTGAAATTCACGAGCGGTGCACGCTGTCCTACTTCCGTTCCCGCCTGATATTCTCCGTAAAGATTGTCGATATCCCGGATGAACTTGCGGTTGAGCAGATGAAGCGGAATATGCTGCGGACATACGCGCGAGCATTCGCCGCAGTCCGTACAGCGTCCTGCAACATGGAATGCACGGATAATGTGGAACATATTTTCTTCAAAGGAGTCCGCCGCCGCTTTCTGAGAGATGCCGGTCTCCGGATTGTCAAACACACAGCTCTCGCATGTACAGGCGGGACATGCATTCCGACAGGCATTGCAGCGAATGCAACGGGAAAGCTCTCCGCGCCAGAAAGCAAACCTCTCGTCCGGTGTCATGGCTTCCAGTTTTTCCACCTCATCAAAACGACCGGTTTCCATGACCTCGCCTTCCTCGCCCATCAGCTCATCGTAAATTGTATGATACTTGCTCTTGCAGGCAAGACAACGCTCCGCCAAGACATCCGCTTTTACATATTTTTTTTCACCGTAAAGTGTTTTTACGGTTACGTCCGCGCCTTCGGACACAACAGACAGAATGCCGTCTGTTCCGTCTGACCGGATTTTTTCAATATCAATTTTTCCGAAACACGGGATCCCAATAAGATACAGGGCTTCTCTGTTTACACGATGCTCTGTGATAAGCTGTGTCATACTGTATGTATCACATGGCTTTAAAAACACAAGCGTTTTGGTATCGTTCTTCTGATTTTTAAACGTAAATTTCGAAAGATTCACACCACAGAAATCATCGTAACGGAAATCACGGTCAATTTCCTCCGCAGATTCAAAAACGGCAGGTGTTATATCATAATCGAATTCGTTTTTCTTCCATCCGATGACTCTTGTAACCTCTCCGGAGGCGAGGAGCTCTTTTGCTCTTTTTTTCATTGCTTCTTGCATCTGAGGTCCTCCAATCTCTTGTTTTCACCAAGTTCCGTTACTGTTTTCACAAAATCCTGCATCACGCTCGCAAATTTCGCGCCCTCGGCAGCAGAAACCCATTCAACGCGAGTACGTTCCTTTTCAATGCCGAGATAATCCAGCATCGAGAAAAGCAACGTCATGCGGCGTCTGGTATAATAATTTCCCGTTGTATAATGGCAATCGCCCGGATGACAACCGCAGAGAATCACGCCGTCAGCGCCTCTTTGAAACGCGCGCAGAATAAAAATCGGATTGACACGGCAGGAACACGGCACACGAATAATTTTTACATCGGCAGGATAATTCAGCCGGTTCGTGCCCGCAAGGTCGGCGCCCGCATAGGAACACCAGTTGCAGCAGAACGCGACGATTTTCGGTTTGAACTCGCTTATCGACATATCGCATCCACCTCCGCCATAATCTGTTGATTCGAGAATCCGGAAAGGTCCATCGCTCCCGAAGGACAAGCGACCGTACAGGCGCCGCATCCTTGGCAGACCGCAGCGTTGACAGAAGCGACGCGGCGAATCTTCGTTGTCCGGTCAGGCATCCGGAATTCCTTATCGATATAGGTAATCGCTCCGTACGGACATACTCTTTCGCAGGAAGAACAGCCGTTGCACAAAGTTTCATTGGCATGGGCGATGCAAGGATTGGATTTCAGCTTATCCTTGACAAGCAATCCGATGACCTTCGCAGCTGCGGCACTTGCCTGTGCGACCGTTTCCGGAATATCCTTCGGTCCTTGGCAGACACCGGAAAGGAAAATTCCCGCCGTCGGACTTTCTACCGGACGCAGTTTCGGATGCGCTTCCGTAAAGAAATCATTGGTATCCATGGAAGCGGTCAGCATCGTCGCAAGAGACCTTGCCGTCTTATCCGGCTCAATCGCCGCTGCCAGCACGACCATGTCCGCTTCAATCTTTAACTGCTCACCCGCCAAAAGGTCTGAAGCGCGCACAAGAAGCTTGCCGTTTGCCTGCGGCATGACTTTTCCAACCATGCCTTTTATGTAATGTACGCCATACTCCTCGACCGCGCGGCGGTAGAACTCGTCAAAGTTCTTGCCCGGCGTGCGCACGTCGATATAGAAAACATACACTTCCGTATCGGGATATTTGTCACGGATGAGCATCGCATGCTTTGCCGTATACATACAACAAATTTTAGAGCAATACGGCTTGCCGCAGCCGGAGGGATCGCGCGAACCCACACACTGAACAAAAACAATCGTATGCGGATGCGTTTTGTCTGACGGTCGAAGCAGCGTGCCGCCGTTCGGGCCCGCAGCATTCATCAGGCGCTCCAGTTCAAGGGAAGTAACAACGTCCGGACTTTGCGAATAGGCATATTCATCAAAGTTATCAAGCTTTATGGGATTAAATCCAGTTGCAACAACGATAGCACCGTATTTTTCCTCGATATGCTGGTCTTCCTGTTTATAATCGATTGCTCCTGCGGTACAGATCTTGGAGCAAACACCGCATTTCCCGTTTTTCAGCATATTACAATAGTCTTCGTCAATGGTCGCCACCTTCGGCACTGCCTGTGCAAACGGAATATAAATGGCGGAACGAGTATCAAGCCCGAGATTAAAGAGATTTGGTGTCTTCTTCATCGGACATTTCTCAGTGCAAAGCCCGCATCCGGTACATTTGGTTTCATCGACATAACGCGCCTTTTTCTTAATGGTAACCGTAAAGTTGCCGACAAAGCCCTTTACGCTTTCCACCTCGCTGTAAGCATAGATATGGATTTTCTCATTTTGCGCACAGTCCACCATCTTCGGCGTCAGGATACATGCCGCGCAGTCGAGCGTCGGGAATGTTTTGTCGATCTGCGCCATTTTACCGCCGATAGTCGGCTCCTTTTCTACAATATCGACCTCAAAGCCGGCGTCGGCGATATCAAGCGCCGTCTGAATGCCGGCAATACCGCCGCCAATGACAAGCGCCCTCTTTGTTACAGGCGTTTCACTTGATGTCAGCGGCGTGTTGAGCGCCACCTTGGCAATGGCGGCACGTCCTAAGATCACCGCTTTTTCGGTCGCGGTTTTCATATCTTTATGAATCCACGAGCACTGCTCGCGGATATTCGCGATTTCCACCATATAGGAATTCAGTCCTGCAGACGCCGCTGCCTTGCGGAACGTAGCCTCATGCATACGCGGCGAACAGGAACAAATAACAACACCGGTCAGTCCATGCTCACGGATAGCATCCTTGATGAGATTTTGTCCCGACTCGGAGCACATATACGGATAGTCAGCGGCAAAAACCACCCCCGGTTCATGGGAGAGAGTCTCCGCAACCGCCTTCACATCGACGGTACCGGCAATATTGGTGCCACAGTGGCATACAAAAACACCGATTTTCTGCATTTTTTTCCCCTCCCTTACTTTTTGTACTTACGGAACGCACTGACAATCAGCTGTCCCGGCGTATCGTTATCTTCCGCGATACACGGAATATCTTCCGCTTTTATATGATTTTTTCCTTGTTGACGAATGACGGCAAGCCGCACTGCTTCGACAATCTTCGCCGGCTCCACGCCTCGCGGACAGCGTTCTACACAGGCAAAGCAGGTCAAGCACCTGTAAATGGAAGGCGAATTCATCAGTTTTTCAATTTCGCCTTTCTCTACCATATAAACAAACTCATGCGGATGATATTCCATCTCGTCATAGGCAGGACAAGTGCCGCTGCACTTTCCGCACCGCATACATTTTAACACATTGACCCCGCTTGAGCGGATAATCTGTTCTTTTTCCTTATTCGTAAGCATCTCTCCGCCTCCTTATTTGACGTCCAGCGCTTCGGCAAGAAGTTCCGTAAAATAGATTACCGGCAGCGGACTTTCCGATTTTATGAGATTGTAACGGCAAAGCGGACATGCCGTAATGATACAATCCGCACCGAAGTCTCCGGCGCTCTTCCATACGGCGGTGCTGTTCTTCTTTGCCATGTCTTTGTCCTCGGCGGTTATGTAGCCGCCGCAGCATTCGTTACGCATCGGATATATCACCGGCGTTGCTCCTATCGCCCGGATAAAATCTTCCATAATCTTCGGATTTTCCGGATTGTCAAACTGCAAAGCCTTGCCGGGACGAAGCAGAAGACAACCGTAATAGGCGGCAATTTTTTTGCCCGTCAACGGATTTTTTACTTTCTTTTTCAGCTCGTCAAAGCCCACGACATCGCGCAGCAGCTCAAGATAGTGAATCACGCTCGTGTCCGCTTCCGCTCTTGCGTCACACTGCATATAATTTCCGATCTTGAACGCCATATCATCATCTGTATCCAGCGCGTACTTGGTCTGTTTAATCACGTTGTGACATGCCGAACATAATGTCACAAGTGCATGTCCTTCCTTCTTCGCCGCCATCAGCGCGCGCACAGAGGAAAGTTTTGTTGCAATTTCGTCCTTTGCGGTGGTATAGACACCGCCGCAGCACTGCCATTCCGGAAGCTCCTCAAGTGTGATACCAAGTACCTCGGCGCTGCGTCTAGCATAAGCGTCCAGATCTTTTGCTTTTGTTTTCAGCGTACAGCCGGGATAATAACTGTAAACCATCTCACATACCCTCCCTTTCAGATCATTTCCTCGGGGTGGAACACCTCATCGAATTTTTCCGCTGTCAAAAAGCCGAGCGCAACGCACGCCTCTTTCAGCGAGATATTGTCATGATACGCCTTTTTTGCTGTTTTAGCGGCGTTTTCATAACCGATATATGGATTCAGAGCCGTTACCAGCATCAAAGAATTATGTAAATTGTGATGCATCTTCTCTCTGTTCGCACGAATGCCAACGGCACAGTTGTCATTGAAAGAAACCATTACCTCAGCAAGAAGTCTTGCCGATTGCAGAAAATTGTAAATACAGACCGGCATAAAAACATTCAGCTCAAAATTGCCTTGAGAAGCCGCCATGCCGACCGCCACATCATTTCCCATTACTTGAACGGCAACCATGGTTACCGCTTCGCACTGCGTAGGATTGACTTTCCCCGGCATAATAGAAGAACCGGGCTCATTTTCGGGAATAAAAATCTCGCCGAGTCCGTCGCGCGGACCGGATGCCAGCCATCTTACGTCGTTAGCAATCTTCATTAAGTCTGCCGCAAGCGCTTTCAGCGCGCCGTGTGCGAATACCAGCTCATCTTTAGAGGTCAATGCGTGAAATTTATTCGGAGCCGTCACAAACGTTTTCCCTGTAAGTTCGGATACCGCCTCTGCGACCTTTGTGTCAAAGCCCTTCGGCGCATTGAGACCAGTGCCGACCGCCGTACCGCCGAGTGCCAACTCACGCAGCTCAGGAAGCGTCATCTCCAGCATTTTCTTATCCTTTTCCAAAGAGGAACGCCAGCCGCTGATTTCTTGAGAAAAAGCAATTGGTGTCGCATCCTGCAAATGGGTTCTGCCACTTTTGACAACACCTTCGTTTTCCGCCTCCAAACGTTTAAACGTCGCAATCAGCTTGTCTACCGCCGGAATCACCTTATCTTCAATCGCAAGAACCGCCGCAATATGCATTGCTGTCGGGAACGTATCATTGGAGGATTGGCTCATGTTGATATCATCGTTCGGATGAAGTGGCTTTTCCAAAGTCTTTCCGCCAATCTCAGTTCCCCGTCTGGCAATGACTTCATTTGCATTCATATTGGATTGTGTGCCGGAGCCGGTCTGCCACACAACAAGTGGGAAATGGTCGTTTAAGGCACCGGACGCCACCTCATCGCAGGCAACGGAAATGGCAGCAAGCTTTGCATCCGTCATTTTTTCCGGCTTCAGCGCATGATTGGCAATCGCGCACGCTTTTTTCAGAATTCCGAATGCATGTGTAATTTCTCTCGGCATTGTCTCAATTCCGACACCGATTTTAAAGTTTTCATGGCTTCTTTCGGTCTGCGCACCCCAATATTTATCAGCAGGCACTTTGACCTCGCCCATCGAATCATGTTCCACACGATATTCCATACGTTTCTCCGTTTCTGCCGTCAAAGGCATTGATATTCCTGAAGATAAAAATATAAATTTCCGCATAAACGGCGGCAGAATACCGAGCCGCGGCAAGAAGCCGCGCGAGGTCATCGCCGCCGTATGATGTTTCCATAAAAATTAAGAATCAAAAAGCCAACCCGGAAATGACAGATTTCAGCGCGTCAGCACTGTGCCGCAGAAGTTCCTCCTCTTCTGGAGAGAGAGGTGTCGGAATCTTTGCGTAAACGCCGTTGCAGTTGAGCATGGTAGGATAACTCAGACAGACATCGCTTACACCGTGCTCACCATGCATCATGACAGAAACGGGGAGCACCGTGCCGAAATTCTCCAGTACACAGCGGCACATATGCGCCACCGACATAGAAACCGCGTAATAAGTCGCACCCTTTCTGGCTATGACACGTCCGCCGGAAGTACGTACATATTTTTCGATTTCCGCCCGATCAATGGCAGGCATCATACTGCCCTCTTCCCTGCATTTTTGTTCATACAGTTTGGTTCCGATGCCGTTGAGCGACATGATAGACCACGGCACAAACATCGAATCACCATGCTCGCCGAGCGCATATGCGGTAATGTATTTGGCATCGATATCATAATATTCCGCAAGACGGGCACGAAGACGCACGGAATCCAACATTGTTCCGGAGCCAAAAACCCGATGTTCCGGAATCCCGGAATACTTAACAAACGTATAAGTGAGAATATCCACCGGATTTGCTACCAAAAGATAGATCGCATCCGGGGCATACTTTGTAATTCTCGGCATGATTCCTTTTAAAATGTCCACGTTTACCTGTGCCAATTCAAGACGTGTCTGACCGGCTTTTCTCGGCAAGCCGGACGTAATGATAACCATATCGGAATTCTCAGCCTCCGCATATCCGCCGGCATATACCGATCTCGTTCCGCAGAACGGGAGTCCTTGCCGGATATCCAACGCTTCGCCGAGCACCTTTGTTTCATTGATGTCGATCATCACAATCTCATCCGCGACCCCCATTACGGAAAGCGTATATGTAATGGTTGCGCCTACACTTCCCGCACCGATAACCGTAATTTTCTTACTCATATGTATTTCCATCCTGTTTCAAATATATTTTTTCAAAAATAAAACGCCGCAATCAATTGGTTTTCAAAATTTCCTTACGGAAAAATGCTTCCGTATTATCCGGAGTAAGGGAGTACGTATTTCCGTTCATCTCCACACACACACCATGCTGGCAGTTTCCCGTGCAAAAGGTACCTTCCAGTTCATATTCACCGGAAAGCTGATTCTCTTCAATTAAACGCTTCAACAGCGCAACAACCTGTCTTGACCCTTTCATATAGCACGCCGACCCAACGCAGACCGTTATTTTGTTCATAGCAAAACCGCTCCTTTCCTTCTCGAACATATTTTCCCTGTCGTTTCAAGATGCACCCGCAAAAGACGACTGAAAAACGTTAAAATCGACAGATAAATATGCCGAAGTGATTTTGAATCTCAAAGCCGCAAAAAGCAAAAACTCCGCCGGCAGTTTTGCTCGGACAAAATTTTTCTCACTTTACTGACTTTATTTTATCATATGCAAATGAATATGTAAAATGTAAAAAAAGCATGTCGATATGCTTTTATCGATATTTCTTTATCGATAAAAGCGCCGCCATTTCACAGGTTATCTTTGTGAAAAAATATCATTTTTTATAAAAATTTCAAACCATCTTATTTTTTTATTCGGATTTTTCGACACCTTGTCCTCTGTCAAATTCCATTAAAGCAATATCCATATTCCAAATTTAGCATGACATATGGCATTGAGACTTTCATCTGCTGATAAATCAAACATAGAAATTTTTTCCGTCATCGGAAAGCAAGCTCCGCTTCGTTTTTGATTTCCGAAAGCAGGTCAATAAATTTCCGATCTGCATCCGAAAATTTATATCCCTTTTGAAAGACAACAATATCCTTGCACCGTTCATTCGGAATCTCGCATTTTCTTTGTACCAGTCCGTATTTTTCAAGCTCTGAATTCAATGCAGGAGATGTCAGCATATAAGCGTCGGGAAAAACGCCGAGCAGTTCCAGCGCTGTGCTTCTGTCATACACAAAGATAGCCTTGCTTGCCGCCGGTGATTTGGCATCTCTGCGCACCTCGCCAAAGGAAAGATACGGCACAGATTCATCCCCGTATACAATCGGAGTCATTTCTCCCAGTCGCTGATAACTGATGCTTTCTCCTGTCGGGCAATTCCTTTCGGCAAGTGTCACCATACTGTCAAATTCCCAAAACGGAATAATATCAAGTTCTTTATCCGCAATATAATCAAGAAAATATCGTTCATGCAAAATCTTATAACGGACAAGACCAAGTCCAAAGGTTCCTGCAGCGACGCTGTTGATTACTTGCACGGCGTTGGTTTCCCGAACATTCAGCCGAATTTTGCCGGTCAAATCAAGACCCGCCGCAAATTTCGCGGCTGCCGCAGCTACATACCCGCTGCGCGATATGGCAAGACTCAAGGATTGGCAAGCGCTGTTTTCATCAGACAGAGCTTCCATCTTTTCAATTTGAGACAGTACATTCTTGGCATAGATTAGAAATCTTGTGCCCTTCTGTGTCGGGATAACCCCTTTCGAGGTACGTTCAAAAATCTGGAAGCCAAGCGTATCCTCAAGCTCCATAATCGCTTTGCTGAGGTTCGGTTGTCCCATATACAGATTCTCCGCCGCTTGTGTGATGGAACCTGTCCGCTCAACCTCTACGGCATATTTCAAATGTAGCGTATTCAAAGGAATGCTCCTTTCCCGAAATACATCAAACGTTTTTCAATCACTAATCATATTTATTATATCAAAAGAAACAGAATAACACAATAGCCGTGTAAAATTTTTTTGAATTTCACTTATCTGGATAATCGTCTTTTCATATTTTTTCTATGATAGAACATTTCCTTGCCGAGAATAAGAATATATTCGATTTTTCATATAGATATCAACAAAATATTTCTCTTAGGTCAACAGCAAATTCATAAGAAAGCCAAGTCTCACGACTTGGCTTTCCGGAGTAACACTACAAAATGGATCGATAGTGTATAATGGATGATTTCTATAGCTTTTCATATGCTTTTTCTTTTACATAATCGCAAATTGCCTCTGCGCTTGCCTCAAGTCCCTGAGAGCTATCAAGGACAAAATCGTAGTTTTTCTCATCCCCCCAATCGAGTCCCGAAATGTTTTTATAGTAGGACGACCTTGCGCTGTCTGAGCGGCGAATATTTCGCTCGGCTTCATCACGCGAGTCACCATAGACCTCTATCACTCTGCCAATACGGTATTCTAAAGGTGCGCGAATAAAAATGCGGACAACATCACAGTGATCTTTCAGCACGAAATCCGCAGCTCTGCCAACAATAACGCAGCTGCCGCTCTCGGCGATCTTCTCGATAATCTTATGTTGTGCCACGATAGCGTGCTGAACAACCGTTGTACTGAGATACAGATCGTGGAGTCTCCGCGGAGCGTTTTTGTTGATGTCGGAGATAAACTCCTTATCGAGTCCGCACTCCTTAGCGGCAAGTGCAGTCATTTCTTTATAGTAAAAAGGAATACCCAGCTTTTCAGCCACCAGTTTACCAATCTGTTTGCCAGACGAACCGTGTTCTCTTGCAATGGTGATGATAACACCGGGATGTGACGGCTTAATAACCGCTTCTGCCTCGTGCTTTTTGTTATGGACACGGTAAGGATTTTTAAAAAATTTGACTGACAGAAAGAACCCTAGTGCCGATACAATAGAATCGGTAACGGGATAAGTCAGCCAGAAGTATGCAAGGCCGAAACGTGAGAAAAGATATGCCAGCGGCACAAAAAGGCAGACAGTACGAATCACAGTCAACGCCGAACTTGTAAGGCTCCTTCCAACTGCTTGGAAAAGCACGGGATAGGTCAGCGATATAGCAAGCGGCACAAAACTAAGTCCAATAATACGGAAAGCGATGATGCCGTCCTTTATGACTTGTTCGTCTGACGAGAAGAATCGGAGCATCGGCTCCGGGATGAGCTCGAAGCAAAGCGTGCCAAGAATCATCAATCCCGCTCCGAAAAATATCGCCGTGTTCAGCGTTTTTTTGCATCGGTCAATCTTCTTTGCCGCATAATTGAAGCTGATGACGGGAACGACACAGGTCTGCATGGCACCTACGGGGATAAAAAAGAAAGTTTGCCATTTATAGTAAAGTCCAAGCACTGTAACAGCGGCATCCGAGAAGGTAGCAAGAATCATATTCAGTCCAAATATATAGAGCGTATATGCCGATTGCATCAGAATATTTGGTGTACCGAGGCAAAAAATTTTCGCCACGTAATGCGGATATTGGTTCAGCGCAGGCGACTTGTAAAACCCTTTTTTCATCACGACGAGAGCCGCCACAACCTGACCTGCCACTGTCGCAATTGCCGCACCCGCGATACCCATTTCGGGAAGTCCAAGCATACCGAAAATGAGAAGCGGATCGAGAATAATATTTGTGATCGCTCCGAGAATCTGCGCCAGCATCGGCGTTTTCATATCGCCCCTCGCCTGAAGCACCTTCGTCCAGATACTTTCAAGGAAGAGTCCGAAACTGAACACACAAACGATCCTGCCATAGGTGATTACATCTGCGATAACCTCGGGAGAGGTGGTCTGCATTCTTGCGTAAAGAGGCAGAAAGGCATAACAGACACCTGCGAAAACCGCCCACAAAACGATAGCAAGGGGTGTTCCCACACCTGCATATTCATCGGCCTTTTTATTTTGTCCGATGCCGAGTTTTGCCGCCATAACGGTATTGATACCAACACCTGTGCCGACCGCAAGAGCAATCATCAGAAGCTGAAGCGGATAGATAATGGAAAGCGCTGTAAGCCCCGAATCCGAGAATCTTCCAACGAACACACTGTCAACAATGTTATAAAGCGCCTGAATGAGCTGCGCCAGCATCACTGGCGGAGCCATTTTCAATAGTATCTTACTGATTTTTTCCGTGCCGAAATAATTGCTTTGTTCTTTGAGCTTCTCCATTGCCGTTACCGATCCTCGTCAAGCGCGTCATTCAATACGTTGTCATATTCACAAACAAGCGCCGTCATTTGTCGTATCTTCCTCACACCCATCGCCTTAACCGCCTTTTCCTCCACCTCGCCGATAGAAGCGAGCAGCGGAGCTGCGTATTCTTTACCCTTTTCAGTAAAGACAAAGGCTTTCTCTCTCCTTGTACTGTTCTCAGGACTGTCGCAAAGCACCCCGTCGTCAAGCATCGTACCAATCACGTGATTGATCGTCTGCTTGGGCAAAAGATAACTTTCGCATATCTGCTTTTGGGTGCAAAATCCGTTGTCACGGATGGTATACAGCACCAGCATTTCGTTATAGCTGATGCCGTGCTTTTTCGACCACGTCGAATACACACCGCGAAATTTGATAATCGCGCGGTTGACATCATTTAACAATTGCTGTATTTCATGTTCCATACAACCCCCAAAGTCCCATATGGGACTGTAAAAGCATACTCCTTTTTTGCGGATTTGTCAATATGATTTGAGAATTTGAATCATTTAATGATTATCGATTTAAATTGATTCCGTGGAACAAAAAAACAAAAACCGAAAGGTTTTTGAAGCCTGTCGCAGGTTCAAATCCTTTCGGTCCGAAAAGTCGGAAATATCATAGATGAAATTTCGATAAAATTTAGAATCAAAAAACGGGAGAAATCTCTCGAAATCTCCCGTTTTTTCGAGGTGTTATCTAAACTACACCTCATTTTGGCAGGGGCAGTAGGATTTGAACCCACGACAAACGGTTTTGGAGACCGCTGCTCTACCAGCTGAACTATACCCCTATGAATCAAAATATGTTTTTGGTGGGCCTTTAGGGACTCGAACCCCAGACCGACCGGTTATGAGCCGGTTGCTCTAACCAGCTGAGCTAAAGGCCCAAATTCATTTTTCTTCGCAGGCACGGAAAATATTTTACCATGACAATTTTGTTTTGTCAATATTTTTTTCAGCTTTCAGAAATTATTTTTCTTT
>OODJ01001485.1_pt1 | contig 18590 bp, 15 predicted proteins | sample 1671611 | NCBI WGS metagenome assembly OODJ01 (sample SAMN06348174, study PRJEB24527) | human gut metagenome | biome: human gut; feature: ankylosing spondylitis patient; material: feces | host: Homo sapiens | place: China | collected 2015-10 | reverse complement strand
ACGAGCTCTCCCCCCTCGCGCTCGACGGGCCCGTGACCCTCACGGTCCGTCAGGCGGAGGGCCCGCGCGCGGTGCTGCACCTGGAGCGTAAGATTCTGCACTCGGCCTTTGCGCAGGACATCGTTCTCGCGGCGGACGGCCGGCGCGTGGACTTTGTCACGACCGTGGACTGGCACGAGCTGCACCGCCTGCTCAAGGTGGAGTTCCCCGTCTCCGTCCAGGCGAGCGAGGGCATCAACGAGATCCAGTTCGGCTACCTCAAGCGGCCGACGCACCGCTCCCGCCTCTACGACAGCGACCGCTTCGAGGTCTGCAACCAGCGCTACAGCGCGCTGTGCGACGAGAGCCACGGCGCGGCCGTGCTCAACGACTGCAAGCATGGCATCAGCATGAAGGAAAACGCGCTGCAGCTGACGCTCCTGCGCGCGCCGGCCGCGCCGGAGATGCGCGCGGACAACGGCGTGCACCACTTCACCTACGCCTTCTGCGGGTGGGAAGGGCCCTTCCTCTCCAGCCCGGTGGTTCGCGAGGCGTACGACCTGAACGTGCCGCTCACGACGGAGCTCGGCTCCTGCGCGGACCTGCCCGCGGCCCTGGAGCTGACGGCGGAGAACCGCAGCTTGGAGGAAGTGTTCCTGGCTCTGACCGGGGAAACCGCCGATGTGCCGGAAGAACCGGAAACCGAACCGAAAGGAGAATGACCGATGTTCGCAATTTTCAAACGGGAAGTCCGCAGCTGCTTCCATGGAATGATCGGCTATGTGCTCACCGCCTTTCTGCTGGTGGCATCGGCCATCTATTTTGTGGCGCTGAACCTGGGCTACGGCCTGCCGGACTTTGGCTACTATACGCTGTACAACACCATTTTTATGCCGCTGTTTTATTTTCCGGTGCTGACCATGCGCTCCTTTGCGGAGGAACGCCGCACCCGTACCGACCAGCTCCTGCTCACCAGTCCGGTGCCGGTGCCGGGCATCGTGCTGGGCAAGTTCTTTGCCCTGTGCGTGGTGTTTGCGCTGCCCTGCGTGGTGGACGCGGTCATGATCCTGACGCTGCAGGCGCTGGGGGCGACCGCTGCCAGTACGCTGGCCAATTTTGCGGCGCTGCTGTGCTACTATCTGCTGGGCTGCGCCGCCATTGCCATCGGGGTGTTCCTGTCCAGCCTGACCGAAAACCAGATCATAGCGGCGGTGGCCGGAGCGGCGGCGCTGCTGCTGGCCTATCTGATGCCCAGCCTGCGCAGGATGTTCACCACCGGCAGTGCCGTGGCGCTGGCATTGTTCACCGCACTGGCCGCGGTGCTCAGTGTGGTGGCGGGCCTGCGCAGCCGCAGCTTCACGCTGGGGTGTTTGACCTTTGCCGGGTGCTGTGCGGCGCTCACGGTGTTGTTCCTGCTGCGCAGCAGCTGGCTGACCGAGGGCTTCAGCGCCGTGCTGAGCGCACTGTGCCTGTTTGCTCCCTTTGAGGAATTCGTCAACAGCAACTTTTCCATCCCCACACTGGTGTACTATCTCACCGTGACGGTGCTGTTCCTGTTTTTTACCGTGCAGGAACTGGAAAAACGCCGCTGGAACTGAGGGGAGGGCACAACAATGAAAAACAGAAAGAACCGGCCGGTCAACGGCAAGGTATTCCGCAGCGGGGTGTACTCCACCGCCATTCTGGCGGCTGCCATCCTGCTGGCGGTGCTGGTCAATCTGGTGGTGCGGGCCATCCCGTCCAAGTATACCGAGTTTGACCTTTCGGAGGGCAAGATGTACACCCTGGGCGACAGCTCGGTGCAACTGGCACAAAGCCTGCAGCAGGATGTGACCATTTATTATCTGTGTGAGACGGGCAGCGAAGATGCCATCATCACGAAGCTGTTGGACCATTACGCCGCCGAAAGCAGCCATATCCATTGGGAGCAGAAGGACCCGACCCTTTACCCGACCTTTGCGGCGCAGTACGGGGCCGAAAATGCATCCACCGGAAGCCTGATCGTGACCAGCGGGGAGGACAGCGTGGTGCTGGATGCCGCCGATCTGTACGAGTATGACTACTCCGACTATTACACCACCGGCAGTGCCAATGTGACCTTTGGCGGCGAGAAGCAGATCACAGCCGCCATCTATAAACTCACCAGCGGCGACGCCCGGGTGGCCTACTATACCACGAACCATGGGGAACAGGCCCTGACCAGCTCCCTCACCGAGGCGCTGAACGCCCAGAACATCACCCTGCAGCCGCTGGACCTGCTGACCAGCGAGATCCCGGAGGACTGCAGCCTGCTGATCATCAACGCACCCACGTCGGATCTTGCGTCGGATGACGGACTGGTGGACGAGGTGTCCATGCTGCAGAACTACCTGAACGAGGGCGGTAAGGTGCTGCTGACCACCAACATCTACGACGAGACCCCCAATCTGGACGCCCTGATGGCAGAGTTCGGCCTGTCGCGGGAGCCGGGCATCGTGGTGGAAGGTGACTCCGGCCATTCGCTGTACGGCTACCCGTACTCCCTGTTCCCGGATTACGGCGCCACGGAGGAGAGCGCGGCCCTGAACGGCGTGAACAAGGACACCCATGTGATGCTCTCGGTGGCACAGGGTCTTGTGCTGACCGAGACGGAGGATGTGACCGCGGAACCCCTGCTCAACACCTCGGAGCAGTCCTACAGCAAGCAGGACGTCAACAACGCTGCAACCACCGAAAAGGAGAGCGGCGACACCGACGGCCCCTTTACACTGGCCGCCTGGGCATGCAGCGACAACACCGGGGCGGAAGTGATCTGGATCGGCTGCCCGAATGTGGACAACGAACAGGTGTATCAGTCCATTCCCGGCAACCGCACCTTCCTGCAGGGCTGCGCCGTTTCGCTGGCCGGAGATGACAGCGGCCTGCTCATCGACACCAAGGCGCTGGAAGCCGAGCCTATCACGGTGGCAGCTTCGAAGGCCACGACCCTGGGGTTGGTGTTCGTGTTCGTCCTGCCTGCCGCCGTGCTCGTAGCCGGTGCCGTGGTGGTGCTGCTGCGCCGCCGCCGATAAGGAGGCTGCCATGAACGCAAAACGACGCACCCTTGCGGTGCTTGCGGCGGTGATCGCAGTGCTGGGGCTGGCGCTCTGGGCCCTGAACCGCAGCACTGCCGCAGAGGAAGCCGCTTCCAGTGCGGCGGCCGATGGTACCATCCCGCTGTGCTCTTTTTCTGCCGCTGACCTGAGCCGCATCACCTACACCTACAACGGGCAGACCCTCACGCTGGACGATGCGGACGGCAGCTGGACGCTGGCGGAGGACCCGGACTACCATCTGGACGAGAGCGCCTGCAATACCATGGTCACAGCACTTTCGTCCCTCCATGCAAAGCGGCAGCTGGACGCGCAGGCCGGGGAGGACTACGGCTTTGACGCGCCGGAGTTGACTGTAACGGTCACGGCGGCCGGGCAGACCACCACCCTGACCTTTGGCAGCAGCAACACCGTCACCGGCGACCGCTATGTGCAGAAGGACGGAGACACCGCCCTGTATACCGTGGACGCCAGCCGGACGGCTTGCTTTGCCTGCGATAAGGCCGGGCTGTTCGGCAGCTTCAGCCCGGCGGGCTTTGCCGCGTCGGAGGTGGAGCAGGTGGCGTATACGCTGGCCAGCGGGGAAAAAGTCTCGCTGACTGCCGCTTCCGAGCTGGCAGGAGACGGAGACGAAGCGGATTCGGCTCCCTACGAGACGGTGTGGCGCTTTGCCGGAGATGCCGACACGGACCTGGATCAGGACAAGGTGCAGAGCATGCTCTCGGCCCTGAGCAGCTATGTGTCCGGTCAGATCACCCCCGCCGATGGCGCGGACCCGGCGGCCTGCGGCTTTGATGCCCCGTTGGCCGTGGTACAGGTGACCACGGCCGACGGAACAAAGACCCTCACCTATGCCAGCGGCACCGATGGGTATTACCTGATGGTGGAAGGCGATGATTCCATCTATGCAGTGGACGGCAGCATCGTACAGGCTGTCACGCTGACGGCCCAGCAGCTGAAAACTGCCTGAGAACCTGAAAAAAGATCCATCCTGCGCCCGGCGAAAAAAACCGCTGCGGCGCAGGACTTTTTTTATGGTCTCTGTAAAGTTTCGGCAAACCTCGACAGAGTGATTGACATTTGCCCCCGGATTGTTTATGATAAGCCATGACAGGGCAGAATAACTGCGCAATATTACGGTCGTCATGGATGTTGTGCAGGGCTGGGTCACCCTGATGCGGGAGAAGGATGGGGCACAGGCCCTGTCTTTTTTCGTATCTGAGTTATAAGGAGGATATTGTAAAAAATGGACAACTCGGTGATCGTTTCACTGCGGGATATCGTGGTGGAATTTGATGGTCAGCGCATTCTGGATGGGCTGAACCTCGACATCCATGACAAAGAGTTTGTGACGCTGCTGGGCTCCTCCGGCTGCGGCAAAACCACCACCCTTCGCCTGATCGCAGGCTTTCTGGAGCCCAACTCCGGCAAGGTGCTGCTCAAGGGCCAGGACATTACCGGTGTGCCGCCCTACAAACGCCCGGTGAATACCGTTTTCCAGAAGTACGCGCTGTTCCCGCACCTGAACGTGTTTGAGAATGTGGCCTTCGGCCTGCGCCTGAAGAAGATGGACGAAGAGACCATCCGCCGCAAGGTGCGCAACATGCTGGAGGTCGTGGGCCTGAAGGGCTTTGAGCGCCGCAGCATCAGCCAGATGTCCGGCGGCCAGCAGCAGCGCGTGGCCATCGCCCGCAGCCTGGTCAACGAACCGGAGATCCTGCTGCTGGACGAGCCTTTGGGCGCACTGGACCTCAAGCTGCGCAAGGAAATGCAGTTGGAGCTCAAGCGCCTGCAGCGCGAAATGAACATTACCTTTATTTATGTCACCCACGATCAGGAAGAAGCCCTGACCATGTCCGATACCGTTGTGGTCATGAACGGCGGCAAGGTGCAGCAGATCGGCACGCCGGAGGATATTTACAATGAGCCGAAGAATGCCTTTGTTGCAGACTTCATTGGCGATTCCAACATCGTGGACGGTGTGATGCACAAGGACTTCCTGGTGTCCTTCTCCGGCGTGGACTTCCCCTGCGTGGACCGCGGCTTTGCCCGGGAGCAGAGCGTGCAGGTCGTGGTGCGCCCCGAGGACATCGAGGTGGTCTCCCCGGTGGAAGGCCAGCTGGTGGGCGTGGTCAACGACGTCATCTTCAAGGGCGTGCACTTTGAAATGCATGTGGAGTGCGAGGGCCGCGAGTGGCTGATCCATTCCACCCGCGCCTGCACCCCCGGCGAGACCATCGGCATGCGCATCGGCCCCAACGAGATCCACATCATGGCACGGAGCGAGGGGTGATGCGCCATGAAGATTTATGACAAGAAGCTGGCCTATCCGTACTTTGTATGGATGACCCTGTTCACGGTGGTGCCGCTGCTCATTGTGGTGTATTACGCCTTTACCGACGGCAACGGCGCGTTCACCATGGAAAATCTGGCTTCCATCAGCGGTTACGGTTCGGTGTTTGCCCGCAGCCTGCTGCTGGCCCTCATCGCCACGGTCATCTGCCTGGTGCTGGCGTTCCCCATCGGCTATTTTCTGTCCCGCCTGCGGGTGAACAAGCAGCACATCATGCTCATGCTGGTGATGCTGCCCATGTGGATGAACTTTCTGCTGCGCACCTACGCATGGATGGGCCTGCTCAGCGTGAACGGCCCGGTGAATGCCATTCTGGGCTTCTTCGGCCTGGGACCCTATACTATGCTGAACACCTCCGGCGCTGTGGTGCTGGGCATGGTGTACAACTATGTGCCCTATATGATCCTGCCGCTGTACACCAGCATGACCAAGATCGACCAGAGCCTTGTGGAGGCTGCGCAGGACCTTGGCGCCAACACCACCAAGACCCTTGTGCGGGTGCTCATCCCCATGAGCGTGCCGGGCATCAGCACCGGCATCACCATGGTGTTCGTGCCGGCAGTGTCTACCTTTGTCATCAGCCGTATGCTGGGCGGCGGCTCTAATTTGCTGATCGGTGACCTGATCGAGATGCAGTTTTTGGGCAACAGCTACAACCTGAACGTCGGCTCTGCCATGAGCTTGGTGCTGATGATCATCGTGCTGCTGTGCATGAGCTTTACATCCAGCTTTGACGAGGATGAAATGGAGGGCGTGTCCTGATGAAAACAAAACATCTGCGCCTGATGCAGCGGGTCTACATCATCCTGTTCTTCTGCTTCATGTACCTGCCCATTGCCTACATGATCGTGTTCAGCTTCAACCAGAGCAAGGGCTATTCGCTGTTCACCGGCTTTACCTTAAAGTGGTACAGCAGCCTGTTCCACAATGCGTCCATCCTGCATGCCCTGTGGGTGTCCATTGAGGTGGCACTGCTGTCCGCCGTCATCGCCACAGTGCTGGGCACGGCGGCCAGCCTGGGCATCGCGTCCATGAGCCGCCGCAGCCGCCTGCTGGTGACCAACATCACCTACATCCCGGTGGTCAACCCGGAGATCATCACCGGCATTTCGCTCATGCTGCTGTTCGTGGCTTACCAGCGCTTTGCCGAGGGCGTCTCCTGGCTGCCGGACACCATCATGGGCTTCCCGACGCTGCTCATCGCCCACATTGCCTTCAATGTGCCGTATGTCATCTTCAACGTGAGCCCCAAGCTCAAGCAGCTGGACATCAAGCTGTATGAGGCGGCTCTGGATCTGGGCTGCAACCCCAAGCAGGCATTCTTCAAGGTCATCCTGCCGGAGATCAGCCCGGCCATCCTGTCGGCCTTCCTGATCTGCCTGACCTACTCCATCGACGATTTCATGATCTCCTACTTCAACTGCGGCACCGTGGAAACGCTGCCCATCGCCATCTACTCCATGACCCGCAAGAAGGTCAGCCCGGAGATCTACGCACTGTCCACCATCATGTTCGTGGTGATCCTGTGCATCATTCTGATTTCCAACGCCATGGAAAGCCGCAGCTACCGCCGCGACCAGAAGGCGCTGAGAGGGGAGGGCGTGTGATGAAACGTTTTGCTGTGTTGCTGCTGGCGCTGGCAATGACGGTCTGCTGTGCAATGCCCGCCTTTGCCGCCGGCACCATTGAGGTCACCGAGGATGTCTCGGTGTCGGACGATTACGACTGGACCCGCTTCAAGGGCCAGAACATGACTCTGAACGTCTACAACTGGGGCGAGTACATCTCCAACGGCTCGGACGACAGCCTGGACGTGGTGTCCGCCTTTGAGGACCTGACCGGCATCAAGGTGAACTACACCACCTTCGATTCCAACGAGTCCATGTACGCCAAGCTGAAATCCGGTGCGGCGGACTACGATGTGGTGATCCCGTCGGATTACATGGTGGCCAAGATGATCGCAGAAGGGATGCTCAAGCCCCTCAACTACGACAACATCCCCAACTTCCAGAAGATCGACGCGGAATACCGCAACCCGGATTACGACCCCCAGAACGCCTATACGGTGCCCTACATGCTGTGCACGACCGGCATCATCTACAACACCACGATGGTGGACAAGACACCCACCAGCTGGGCGGACCTGTGGGATGAACAGTATGCCGGCAACATCCTGATGTTCAACAACAGCCGCGACGCCTACGCCATTGCGGCCTTCAAGAGCGGCCATGACATCAACCCCCAGTCCACGGAAGAAGTGGACGAGGTGGTGAAAGAGCTCAAGGCTCAGAAGCCGCTGGTGCAGGCCTACGTCATGGATGAGATCTTTGATAAAATGATCGGCGGTGAGGCAGCCATCGGCGTGTACTACTCCGGCGACGCCATCACCATGATCGACGATAACCCTGACCTTGCCTGGGTGTTCCCGGAGGAGGGCAGTGTGCTGTCGGTGGACTGCATGGCCATCCCCGCCACGAGTGAGCACCAGGAAGCCGCCGAAATGTTCATCAACTTCATGTGTGAGACGGACATCGGCAAGGCAAACGCCGAGTACATCGGCTACACCACTCCTATGGAGTCGGTGCGGGAGGTGCTGGACGAGGACCTGCGCGACAGCGAGATCGCTTATCCGCCGGAAGAACTTGCCGCGAAGGAACGGGTGTTCACCGCTCTGAGCGATGACGTGAACAGCGAGCTGGACGTGAAGTGGAGCGAGATGAAGAGCTACGACGAGGGTGGCAGCAGCCTGCTGTTCCTGTCGCTGCTGGCCGCCATGGTGGCGCTGGCCTGCTTCAACATCTGGCGCAAACTGCGCAAAAAGAGCCGCAACCAGTATTAAACAGACGGCCCCGCCCTCTCGGATCTGCTGCTGCCGCAGACGATGGAGAGAGCGGGGCCTTTTTGAAATCATTTTGGATGGGAAAGGAACATTATGGAGCCCAATTTTTACACCGAGACCGCAACGGTGCTCAATGCGGATGCGGACTTCCGCAGCCTGCTCAAGCCCAGCGCCCTGCTGCGCTATGTGGAGCAGGTATCTGCCGACCACGCCCGTGCCTTTGGCATGGATGACAAGTTTTTCCAGGACCACAACGCGGCGTTTCTGGTGGGCAAGCAGGCCCTGCAGTTTGTGCGGGTGCCCCGCCGCACCGAGGCGCTCACCCTGACCACCCGCGCCGAGCACAGCCGCCGGGGTGCCATCAAGCGCATCACTACGGTCACGGATGCCGCCGGGAAGCTGGTGGCCACGGTGGACTGCCGCTGGATCCTGGTGGACCGGACCAGCGGCCACATCATGCGGGAACCGAACTGGACCGTGGAAAATTTCTGGAATGAGACGGTGGAAGGGGAGCTGTCCCTGCACACCCACCGGTGCAAAGAGCTGACGTCGGCAGGGGAGCGCAGGGCCAGCTATTCGCTGTGCGACCTGAACGGCCACATCAACAACGCCTATTATCTGGATCTTGCCTGCGACGCCCTGCCGCCGGAGGTGCTGCAGGCGGGCCCGGTGACCTTTGCCGCCGTGAACTACCACTGGGAGATCCCCATGGGGGACACGGTGGAACTGCTGTATGCACCCTCGGAAGAGGGGTGGTATGTGCAGGGCCGCCACGACGGCCGCACCAGCTTTGAGTGCTATCTGAGAATCGGGTCATAAAAAGTTCACAAAATAAGTTACAGAAAAATGACAGAACCCTATTGCAAAACAGTATCAAAAGAGTTACAATATGGTTACAGCAAGGGCCGAGATCCCCTGGCTGTGTGTGAAATCTTTTTCTTCTTGTTTTTGGGATATCGGGCACCGGGCCTCCTCCTCCGACTGAAACTCCTTCACAGTCTGTGCTCCGTGTGCCGCACAGGCGATGTCCCGCTTCGTGTGCAAAAAAGCTCGTCCGTGACCCGGACGAGCTTTTTTGCATGCCGAAAACCGCCGGAATCGTCAAAAAGTATGACCTTGCGCGGTTTTGGTGGGCATTTTGCCTGTTTTTCTCAAAAGGACAGTTTCAAAGTTTGGCGCGGCAAGGGTTTGTATTCTGAGGCCGAGTGTGGTAAAGTATATACAATCAATTTAGATGGCTCAAACATGAATGATTTTGTTGTAGAATGCTTCATGCTGCGATAAGAGAAAAGGAGTTTGACTATGGCTTATTTCTATGAAGAACCCTCCCGCACCTTTGGCGAGTATCTGCTGGTGCCCGGCTATTCCTCTGCGGAAAATGTTCCCACTGCTGTCAGCCTCAAGACCCCGCTGGTCAAGTACCGCAAGGGTCAGGAAGAGTGCCCGTTGGAAATGAACATCCCCATGATCAGCGCCATCATGCAGTCGGTCTCCGGCGATAAGCTGGCCATTGCACTGGCTCGTCAGGGCGGCGTCTCCTTCATCTATGGCTCCCAGAGCATCGAGAACGAGGCTGCCATGGTGCGCCGCGTCAAGAGCTACAAGGCCGGCTATGTCGTGTCCGACTCCAATCTGGCCCCCACCGCTACCCTGCACGATGTGCTGGAGCTCAAGGCCCGCACCGGCCACTCCACCATCGCGGTCACCGCTGACGGCACCCCCAACGGCAAGCTGCTGGGCATCGTGGCCTCCCGCGACTACCGCGTCAACCACACCCCGGATGACGCTCCCGTTACCACCTTCATGACCCCGCTGGAAAAGCTGGTCACTGCCCCGGAGAACACCTCCCTGCATGACTGCAACAACATCATCTGGGACAACAAGATCAACACTCTGCCGCTGGTGGACGCTGAGGGCAACCTGAAGTATATGGTGTTCCGCAAGGACTACGACTCCCACAAGAAGAACGCCAACGAGCTGCTGGACAAGAACAAGAGCTATGTGGTGGGTGCCGGTATCAACACCCGCGACTACGCTGAGCGCGTGCCCGCACTGGTGGATGCCGGTGTGGACGTGCTGTGCATCGACTCTTCCGAGGGCTACTCCGAGTGGCAGGCCCGCACCATCGGCTGGATCCGCGAGCACTATGGCGACAAGGTGAAGGTCGGCGCCGGCAACGTGGTGGATGCCGAGGGCTTCCGCTTCCTGGCCGAGCAGGGTGCCGACTTCGTGAAGATCGGCATCGGCGGCGGTTCCATCTGCATCACCCGCGAGACCAAGGGCATCGGCCGCGGCCAGGCAACGGCTGTCATCGAGGTGGCCAAGGCTCGTGACGAGTACTTCAAGGAGACTGGCATCTATGTGCCCATCTGCTCCGACGGCGGCATCGTCCACGACTACCACATCACCCTCGCGCTGGCTATGGGCGCAGACTTCGTGATGCTGGGCCGCTACTTTGCCCGCTTTGACGAGAGCCCCACGAACAAGGTGCGCATCAACGGCCAGTATATGAAGGAGTACTGGGGCGAAGGCTCCAACCGTGCCCGCAACTGGCAGCGCTACGACTTGGGCGGCTCCACCAAACTGAGCTTTGAGGAGGGCGTGGACAGCTATGTGCCTTACGCCGGTCCTTTGGCAGACGGCGTGCAGACCACCCTGTACAAGGTGAAGAGCACCATGTGCAACTGTGGCGCTCTGTCCATCCCCGAGCTGCAGCAGAAGGCCAAGCTGACCGTTGTTTCTTCCACCTCCATCGTGGAGGGCGGCAGCCACGACGTTGTGCTGAAGAACGCCACCCCCAGCATCATGAACGGCTAAGCCTGTTCTGAAAAGAATCTATTGATTTAAGCGCAGAGACCGCTGCACAGCGTTTGTGCAGCGGTCTTTTTGCGCGAAAATACTTGCACCGGCAGGGGAATCGTGCTATCATGATAGAAACGCTCTGTCATGACAGGGCGGAGGATCCCCCTGCCGGGCAAGCGGCAGGCGGCGCGCAGTAGGGAAGAGCTGACGCCGGGTATAAATAGAGAGGAAAACATTCATGAACGAGATCAAGGTTGAGCCTTATATCCCCGATGAGGACTACGATAACCCCGCGATGGTGGTGGATTTTTATGAATTCACCATGGCAAACTGCCTGTTCCTGCATGGCTTTAAGAATACCACGCTGGTGTTTGATATGTTCTTCCGCAAAAACCCGGATAATCAGGGCTATTCCATCAGCGCAGGCCAGCGCAAGCTGACCCGCTTTTTGCTGGAATATCACTTCAATGAGCAGGATATCCACTGGCTGCGCACCAAGGGCATGAGCGAGGAGTTCTGCGAGTATCTGCGCACCTACAAGTGGAAGGGCGATATGTACGCCCTGCCCGAGGGCACGGTCTGCTACCCCCATGTGCAGATGGTGCGCATCGAGTGCGATCTGGTGGGCGCGATCCTCATCGAGACCTACCTGCTGCAGACCATGAATTTCCATAGCCTGATCGCCACCAAGGCCACCCGCGTCACCGGCCTGAACACCCACACCCCCCGCAACGTCATGGAGTTCGGCACCCGCCGCGCACAGGGCGAGAGCGCCGGTAACGATGGCGCTTACGCCGCAGTGCTGGGTGGCTGCATCGGTACGGCCAACTGTCTGGCAGAGATGAAGTTCGGTGCAGAGGTCAAGGCCGTGGGCACTGTGGCACACAGCTTTATCGAGTTTTTCCCCACCGAGTTCGATGCCTTCAAGGCCTTTGCCGATACCTACCCGGATTCGGTCAGCCTGCTGCTGGATACCTATAATATTATGGAAAGCGGCCTGCCCAACCTGATCAAGCTGGACGATTATCTCATTGAGAAATACCCCAATGACCCCAATCGCCGTGTCAAGAGCGCCCGCATCGACTCCGGCGACCTTGCCCGCGGCTCCAAGCGGCTGCGTAAGGCTCTGGATGCCGCCGGCAAGCCCTACATCAAGCTGGTGGCCTCCAACGGTCTGGATGAGAAGAAAATCGCCAACATGGAACTGTACGAGCACGCACACTTCGACTCCTACGGCGTGGGCGAAAACCTCATCACTTCTGCCTCCGACCCCGTGTTCGGCGGCGTATACAAGCTGGTGGCAGTGAAGAAGCCGGACGGCAGCTATACCCCCAAGATGAAGTGCTCGGACTCTGCCAGCAAGGCCATCATCCCGGGCAAGAAAATGCCGTGGCGTCTGTACGATGAAAACGGTCAGGCACAGTGCGACCTGATTGCCATGGACGGCGAGGTCATCGAGGCCGGTAAGCCGGTCACTATGGTCAATCTGGATTCGGACGCCATCGAGCGCACCATCACCTTTATCCCCACCGCTGTGCGCCCGCTGCTGGTGCCGCATATTCTGTGCGGCGAGCTGGCCATTGACCTGCCCTCTATTGCAGAAAAGAAGGCCTATATTGCAAAGCAGCTCACCGAGGAGACTTGGGAGAGCGAGTTGCGTCTGGAATGCCCTCACAAGCACTACGTCAACATGACCCCCGCAGTGGCCGAGTGCCGCTCCCGGATGTACGCCGAGCTGCACGGAGGCAAGGTGTAAGCAGCACCGAATAAGCGGTTTTTCTTGACAAAACAGGGAAACTATTGTATCATAAAAGCCGCTGATTTAATAAAAATGTTAATACCACCAGATTGCGAATAGCAGTGTGGTTGTAATAATTTTTCCTCACACCTGTTATTCCCGGCTCCCTCTCAAGCCAGAGGGCAGCAGGACTTTGTAAGCCGGGGTTGCGCCGCTGTGGTGAAATTGGCAGACACGAGGGACTTAAAATCCCTTTCTGGAGACAGAGTACGGGTTCGACCCCCGTCGGCGGCATGTGAAAGCTCAGAATTGTTCGTTGATTCGAATGATTCTGGGCTTTTTCTTTTTATTCCATTTTCTGGAAGCGTTGAGCGGGCGAGAGGGATTTTTCGCGAAAAAAGGAGGAGTCTCTCTCGTGCGTAACCGTGATTTAAGACCCGCTGCCAAGGCAAACCCTACCATCCAACAGGCCTTTGAAAGGTTCCAAAAGTACAACCGGCTCAAGAACCTCTCCCAAGGCTCGCTCGACTTCTACGCCGCAAAGGGCAGAAGCTTCTTTCGGTTTCTGGGGGATACAGAACAGCCCATTCATACCATCACAGAGGAAACGGTAGAGGATTATATCTTCTATATGAAGGACCAGCAGCTCCACGATACCACCATCAATACGAACCTCCGCATGGTGCGTGCGTTTTTGTACTGGTGCATGGAAAAGGGCTATCTGGAAAAGTATCCGATCAGACTGGTGCGTGCAGATGATCCGATCAAAGAACCCTACACCACCGATGAGCTGCAGAAGCTGCTGAAGGAACCGGACTGCAAAACCTGCTCCTTTGCTGAATACCGCAACTGGGTCATAGTCAACTTCCTGCTCGGTACCGGCTGCCGTGCGTCCACGCTGCTCAACCTGCAGATCGGAGATTTGGACCTTTCCGCCGGGACAGTGTTTTTCCGCCACATGAAGGCGCGTAATCAGCAAATCGTACCCCTCTCTAAGGCACTGGTCAAAATCATGGAGGACTATCTGGAGCACCGCAGCGGCGACCCCACAGCCCCGTTGTTTGTCTCGGAGTATGGCAACCGGATGACTTTGAATTCGCTCGGCAATGCGATTTGGAATTATAATCATAGCAGAGGCGTGGATAAGACCTCTATGCACCTGTTCCGGCACACCTACGCGAAGTTGTATATCCAAGCAGGCGGCGACCCGTTCCGTCTGCAAAAGCTGCTGGGACACGCAGACCTCACCATGACCCGGCGGTATGTGGCACTGTATGCGGACGACCTGAGAGCCAACTATGACGCCCTGAATCCCCTAGAGCAGCTGACCCGCCAAAATCGCCACGGAGATAAGATCAAGATGGGGAAGGGGGAGGGAAAGTAAAAATGGGCCAATGTCCCTTGAGCAAAACGAAATGATATGGTATAGTGAAATCAAAAAAGGAGACGCGGATCAATATGAGTGATGAAGAGAAGCGCTGGCCATTCGATGGTTTCTACCTGAAGCTGGCTGAGGCACAACGGGAGTATGAGCAGGAGCAGCACATTGACCCTGCCTCGTTGACGGAAGAAGAACGACAGCAAAAACTGCAGGAGATTCTGGATTGGATTACTGCCTCTCGCAAAAAGAAAAAGGAGGCTGACGAACCGCTTGATCCCATTGTGCCGGAGGCAGAACCGGAAACCGCCGGGGCAACTCCACAGCCTGCAAAACAGTACATCACAGATCTTGTTGGTGAGGATTACAAGAACTGGCATGGGATCGTGGTGTTTGATGCGGGCACGAACTCCGGCAAGACCTATTTTATTCTGAAGACATTGCTGCCGTGGGCATATGAACATCGTAAGCGTATCCTGATCCTGTGCAATCGCGAAGCTCTGCGCAACCAGATTGAGCGCGATGTGAACCGTTTGGGGCGTATAGAAGTGACCTACGAGGACCGTGATCCCGCGCTTGGAGGAATTGTTGACAAAACCGCCATAGATAACAAGTATGAGCACACCATCCGTGTTGAAACATACCAGTGGCTGGAAACCTTCCTGCAAAGGAATGAAGATGCCGCCAAAACTTATCTGAGATCGTTTGATTATATCGTGTCAGACGAGTATCACTACATGGTGACCGATGCCAGCTTCAACGATCATGTGGATGCAAGCTATGAGGCTATTAAAGAGCTGTGGACAACGAAGACCTGCATCTTTATGAGCGCTACCGCCCGCCCCTTCTTTGATTATTGGGAGCTGCGGAAAATGATTCCAGAGGGGCAGCATTATCGTCTGCCGATGGATTATCGGTTTGTGTCAAGCGTGAAGTTCTTCTACCGTGACGATGACGAGCGGGATATCATCCGCCGGGTACAGCCGGGAGAAAAGATCCTTGTTTTTGTGAATACCATCGCCAAGCTGCGAAAACTGCGGGACACTCTGAAAGCAGATGGCATAGTGGATGTGGCGTGCCTGTGCTCCAAATACCGTCAGGAAGCGGAGGAATTTGACAAACTGGATGATGTGCTCGTGGGCAATGTTCTGCAGCATCAGGTCACACTGACCACAACGACCCTCTATAATGGTGTGGATATGAAAGACCGTGCGCTGAAATATATTGTCAGTGAACTGTGGAATCCGCTCGTTAATGCGCAGATCCTTGGCCGCAAACGTCCCTTGGATGAGGGGGATACCTGTGCGGTGTATTTGCTGCATTACCCCAAAGAACGTCTGGAAGGGGAAGTTAAAAAAATCGAAAAGTATCAGTTGGAACCGGTCGAGGCATATCGAAAATGGTTTGATGATAGGAAGGCATGGAAAGCATATCTGCATCAGCCTGAAACAGTGGAAATACTGAAAAAAAGCCATACAGTCGTTCTGGACCCACGGGAAGGTGAATACTGCTGGCGGAAACGTGCGACCTTGCAGGCTCGTGTAGAACGTGTTTTCCTGCTGCAAATGCTCGAACAGGGGTATCAAACAGAGCTGCTGAAAAAAATCGATGAAAGCCTGCTTGCAAAAGTAGAGCGCCTTGACCCGCCGCCGCTGCTTGCATATCTGGATGCCCACCTGAATGAGGAACGCTACTATCAAGATTGGCAGAAAATCTTCTTTGAGCTGGGGCACATCTACAACAAGGCAGATGGACACGCCGAGAAATCGTTGCCAAGCTATACCTTTGCGCGTCAATGGTTGCAGCGCTATGGATATGATCTTGGAAGTAAGCAGAAGCGATTTGAAGCAGGACAAAAGAAAATGGTCTGGTGGGTGACAAAATTAGAAAATTGATGCCTACGAAATTCACTCTACTATATAGAACAGTGAAAAATATAGGCACTGATGTCGCTCTTTATTCGACTTTCTTTATTTGATTTTTTGCGTGGTTGTGTTAGCCGAGTGCTTCTTGAACGGCCGAAGCATGAGGACGGGACAGAAACGCTCGGTTAACATGATCACGCCAACGGAAATCTTGACTAAGCGAACCTGTGAGCTTTTTCAAGATTGGAGTTGATCTAAATGGTATGAGCGTCAGCGAATACCTTCCTCTTTATCAATACGTCACTAATAGGACGCATAGCAAAAAAGGACATTGATTTGATCAGAGTGAAATATCTCAAATAGTTGAGAAAACATCTGCTGCAGTGTGATTCTATCTGGATTGATACAATTAAAAAGTATACCTCGAACGGAATATATCGTGTTACCGTATAATACAAGGGCGTCTACACTGTGGATATTGTTTGATGACGGAATTTTAAGCTGCCAAAAAAGGGGGTACTCAAATTGATTACCCCTGAAAGTGGGTCAAAATGGTCTGCGTATGTTTTCCAACCTCATTAATCATCAATCTGATTAACGAGCTCAATGGTTCAAGATAAGCTTTGTTGCGCTGATAGAATCGCCATACACGACCCTGTACCAAACAGTACGCACCTGTCACGACATAAGTTCAGATGAGGTCACTTAGACTGACCCCATCAAGAAAGGTGTCCCCAATTTTGGGGAGATGTAGACGGTGCTCAAAAATGTGCGCCGTGGTTCAATTCTGTACTTTCGCCACAAGTGGAGATGTGTTTGACAGACCTTACGACTGGAATCAAAGTCCGCTCATAATTCCGTCGCATTTCACGACGCAAATGGATAGGCTCAAAAGTGGTGAAAATAATAATCAAGCCGCAAATCCGCCGGGATATCTGCTGTCTGATATTAAACGCGGCTTTTTAAGTTCACTTTCTGACTGAATACTGTATAAAATAGAAGGAGCCCTGCTACTCGTGTCTGAGCGGCAGGGCTCTGTTGCTATAGGAAATGGTGGTTGGTGTCAGCGCTCAATGATTTCTGTAGCAACTTTCGTTTGACCTTTGCCAAAAAGTCCAGCATAGCCAAATCCTTTAGTTTCTGTGCTTTTTCTCGCGTCTCACGATAATCCTCACGAAGCAGAGTGTCTCCATTTTCATCATGTAATACCGTTTTGACAACAAATTTATTTTCAGCCGTAAGCTTACCTCCCGCTGCTGATAGAAGTGGTGACGATGGGCGCGATGTCTATTACCGCAGCTTTCTCATATAGGCTTGGGACGTTCTTTTCTGGCTCTCATAGAAGGTAACGCCGGTAACATCATCCACGACCAGATCATCATAAGGGATGCCCTTTTTGTTCAGATGATCAATGAACCAGCGCTTTTTCAGATAGCACCACGGGGTTCTGCTGAGGTCGCCGTAACTCGATGCAGGCCGCTCACATGCGTTGTAGGTTTTGCCGCAGATGCTCCACCATTCTTTACGCACCCGCTCCCGCATTTGCAGGACCTCAGAGGTGCCATGAAGGCCGTGCTCCTCACCATACTGATAGTCTGCCTTCTTGATTTTTGCGTTCTGTCCCGCGCTGACTGCACCAGCTGCACCAAGACCTAACATGCCTAAAAATAACGAAAAAGCGCCTGCCATAATATTATCCTCCTGATATTTTGAAGTGTGCTTGCTTTGTTGTATCTAAAGTTTACCAAACGGTGCGTCCGATAAGATGGACTTACAAGTGTGCTGTTAAAAATATGGAGCATTGTGGCTGCCGTCGCGCGGACTGATGGTTGACCGCACTATAGCAGGCAAAAAGTCTCCGGTAAGGCCTCCGGTGGCAGGGGACACCTCACTCGGTCAGCCCCAACAGATAATCGGTTGACACCTGATAGAATTGGGCAAGCTGGATCAGATGAGGGATCTCGGGACATTTGTCGTGCTCCCATGCGTAGACTGCCCGGCGGGTCACACCCATGGTTCGGGCAAGCTCGGTCTGGGTATAGCCGTGCGTCAGGCGCAGGTGCTGCAAACGTTCTGATATAATGGTCATAGCTGCTCTCCTTTAAATAATGGGCGTCCTCTCACAGCCCGGCGGATCTCTGTCTTTACGGGTGCATTTTTAAACAACGTCAAGGGTAATGGTGCCGCCCTCTTTGGTGATGATCTCATACTCGATGGACTGGATATCTCGCAATACCAACTTTTCAATACTCAGGATGCTGGCAAGGGGGATGGAAAGCATGGTGTGTCCGGCCATGAAATGCAGCTCTGACTTGTTCCGGTGCGTGTGCAGCTGGATGTCTTGGAACGCGATGTCTGCCCCGGAAAAAACGGCGCACCCACTGGCTTTGCACTCGGATGTCTCGGCAAGAAAGGTGTCAATAGCGATTTTATAAGTATCCATGAGGAGCCTCCTGTTTTTATATATAGCACTACTCTCACTCGTGCCCTCGCTCTCTGTCCTGCTGTGATTAGTCAGCCTTCACGAACAGCTCCATGCAGTCCGCACAGATGACCCGCACTTCC
>OODJ01001464.1_pt1 | contig 18787 bp, 15 predicted proteins | sample 1671611 | NCBI WGS metagenome assembly OODJ01 (sample SAMN06348174, study PRJEB24527) | human gut metagenome | biome: human gut; feature: ankylosing spondylitis patient; material: feces | host: Homo sapiens | place: China | collected 2015-10 | reverse complement strand
CCCACTCAATTTTATCTTTGAATGAGTTTAAGACTGGTGGTGGACCCGAGGGGAGTCGAACCCCTGTCCGAAAACCAATTCATACCGTCTTCTCCGAGCGCATTTTGTCTTTTCAGATTCCCTTTGCAGTACGCCGGCAAACAGGCTTACCGCTCAGGTAGCTTTTTTCTTTATGACAGCTTCAAAAACAAACAGGCTGTGCACATTTACCGCTGAATGACGCCCAAACACAGGTCGCGGTTCTCCTGTGCCGGACGCGCTGCACTTAGGCAGCGAGAGCCAATTTTCTATTATTAGCGTTTATATTTAAGTTTGAGATTGTTTAACGAGGTATCCCATCTCGGCTCGCTTACAGTACTGCATGATCCCCGTCGAAACCTTTACGGGCCCATATATCGACCATTTCGGGCGGTTGTCTTTTTTATAATTGTTGACGGATTTTCATATTCTGATTCCGGCAATGGTTATCTCCTTGCATTCTCTTTTTCATAGCGTTCGATATCGCGTGCCTCTGCCTTTTTTGCCGCATCCTCGCGTTTATCATAGAGCTTTTTCCCTTTGCAGACACCAAGTTCCATTTTCACGTTTTTGCCGGAAAAATAAAGAGATAACGGAACTAGTGTATATCCCTGCTGTCCTACAAGCGCCTGCAATTTCAAAATTTCCCGCTTATGCATGAGAAGCTTTCGTTCGCGCAGAGGATCGCGATTGAAAATATTTCCTTTTTCATACGGACTGATATGAATTCCGGTTGAAAAAAGCTCGCCGTTTTTGATATAGCAATAAGAATCCTTCAGATTCACGCTTCCCTGTCTTAAGCTTTTTACTTCTGTCCCAAAAAGTGCAATTCCCGCCTCATACGTGTCCTCGACAAAAAAATCATGGCGCGCCTTACGGTTTTGTGCAATCATTTTATTCATTTTTTCCGCCATGATTTTCACCCCGCTTTCCTCTTTGATGCCTTATATTATATCATAAAAGCAAAATAAAGTCAACCGGAATCCACACCGGAAAAACGTCAGAAAATGATAAATCTGCCGGGAAATCTCCGACAGATTTGCTTGCTTCTGGGTATTCATACTTTATTTTCAGAGCAAAATCTTAACTATACCGGAAAATTGGGTCGTATCCGTCAGGCTTTTGCTTCTTGTATTTTTACTGATACCGATTTTTTCTTTCGGCAAATCAGCAAAGCATGTTTGGCAGGTCCGACTAAATACGAATCCTCATATATTCTTCAAAGCTGCCCAACCTTGACCGTTTCTTCCGTAACTCTTCCCTGCCGCTGCTGTAAAATTCCGATATTTTTTGCCGACCGTATTGTATCGTTTCCGTCACTTCTTTTTCCTTGTCATATTGTTGATAGCGTTTATCGTATTTTTAAAAAATGTTTCGATTTTCTGGTCCATCGCAGAAGCAGCACCGCTATCCGTCATGTTCGAAGCAGAACCGTTTCCGCCATCCGAAGCAATTTCCTTTCCCTGCAATGGGATATCTTTTAACTTTTTAGGCTCCGAGGAAAGCCTCATATACTCTATCTTATTGTCCACATCCGCTTTTTTCGTATTGATTTCAAGCATCAGACGGTTCAGACTGTCGCGAATTTCCGATGCAAACAACATTACCTCGTCATAATAATCCGCCGCAGCGGTTTTATAGGCGTCCTTGGCTTTTCCCGTGATTTCATCGGACTGAGCCAGCGCGTCACATTTAATTTTTTCCGCTGTGCGTTCCGCCTCCGCAACAATCTCGTCACTGCGGGACAACGCGCTTGCCACAATCTCCTCAGCGCTGTTTCCGGCTGCGGTCATAATTTTTTCGACCTTTTCACTGAGTCTGTCACACAGGTCATCCCTCGCCTCACATTCCGCTTCCTGTACGCCCAAAGCCTCCTCAACGGCAGCAAATTCCTCATTTTTTTTCGCAAGCTCACATTCCAGCTGATGGATTCTCTCAGAAAGTCCCGCAACAGACGCTTTCAGTTCTGTCGTAATCTGACATTCCCGTTCAAGTTCTCCTGTTTTCTGCTGTACGTCTGCCTGCACAGAATACAACTGACAGGCAAGCTCATCCCGTTGAGCGGCAATTTGCTCTTTTTCCGTACGCTCATCCTGAGACATGCGTTCAAGCTTGCCGCGCTCCGTATCCCATTCGTCCTCACGGCGGGCAAATTCCTTTGCCATTGAAGCAAGATACTCATTCACATCATTTTTGTTATATCCGCCGAATGCATTTCTGAATACCGCATTTTTTTCGTTTTCCATATCAACCGCCGTCCTTTGTCGCTATCGTTGTTTTTATGATAGCATATCAAAGTTCTTTTTTCAAGAATAAACCGCAAATTCTTGACTTTATTTCGCTTCGGAATTATAATGGAAAAAACATTTTGAATTCTGCGGAGGACAAGCAAATGAAAATGAATTGGAAAAAAATCATGTTCACGGGTGATAGCGTTACCGATTGCCATCGTGCCCGTCCGATTGGAGATGGATTCGGGACCATTGGGGAGAGTTATCTTTCAAGAATCTTTATTGACACTTGGGCGGATATACCGAACCACTCCATCCGGTATATGAATTCGGCAACCAGCGGCAATACCTCAAAAATGCTTCTCGATCGATTTGACGAGGAAGTTCTTTCTTATAATCCCGATTACGTATTTATCATGATCGGAATCAATGACGTTTGGCGTCATTTTGACGGAGGCGCTCTGCATGAGGAACTCATCACCCCAGATGAAACCATAGCCAATATGGAAATTATGATTCAAAAAACACGCGACAAAGGAGCAATCCCTGTCATTCTTTCCCCTTTCTTTTTGGAAACCGACCACACTGACAGCATGAGACGTATGTGCGATGAAATCAACACTGGATACCGGAAACTCGCACAAGACTATCAGATCGGATATATCGATGTGCAAACTCCTTTGGATGAATATGCCGCCGCAGTCGGTTCTTCCTATCTTCTCTCCGGTGACCGCGTTCATCCAAAAGCGCTGGGCTGTGCACTGATCGCCAAAACCATCTATCAGCATCCGGCGTTCCGGGTGATTTTCAATGACTAAAAACCGTCTTTTCTCCGGCAGTGATCTTTGGACTGTACTTCAGAATACCCGCCTGCCTATTGTCATGTACGGTATGGGAAACGGTGCGGATAAAATTCTTGAGGTTCTTGACAAAAAAGAAGTTGCCGTATCTGATTTTTTCGCTTCCGACGGCTTTGTCAGGGGACACAGTTTTCATGGCAAGCGTGTGCTTTCCTTTGAAGAAATCCGAGAAAAATACGGGAATTTTTTGATTCTGCTTGCCTTTGGATCCTCACTTGCAAATGTCATGGAAAATATCCGTTTCCTTGCAGAACAATACCCGCTATACGCGCCGGACGTCCCGGTCTGCGGTGGGGAGCTTTTCGATATCAGTTTCTACCGTGAAAATCTTTCTCTCATTGAAAAGGCGCGTACGCTTTTTGCCGATGACTTGTCCCGCAGCGTATTTGACGACATCATCTCCTATAAGCTCTCCGGAAACATTTCCTATCTGCATCACGCCGATTCCCCAAAGCGCGAAGCACTTACCGGGGTTCTCTCCGGCAGTTATACAGCATATGCCGACCTCGGAGCCTACACAGGAGACACCGTTCGTGAGACAGTAGAGTCTTTCCCTTCTATTCGGGAAATAGTTGCCTTTGAACCCTCCGCAAAACCTTACCAAAAGCTCACCGCCCTCTGTGAAACATTAGACGGCATCCGCTGCCGTCTGTATCCGCTTTGTGCATGGGAAAATCAATCGGAGCTTCTTTTTGCCGACGGCAGCGGACGAAATTCCTCCGTTGATATAACAGCTTCCCACACCGGCAAGACGGAAAACGGCGCCATTTTTCATAAGAGTGCCTGTGATTCTCTGGATCATAAGGCACATTTCTCCGGAGAAAAGTTACTCATCAAATACGATGTGGAAGGCTCGGAACGGGAAGCTTTTCTTGGAAGTTTAACTACTATCGCGAAAAACCGGACGGAGCTGATCGTTTCCGTTTATCATAAGAGCCGCGATCTTTTCGAGCTACCGCTTCTTATTCATGAGAAAATGCCCACGCATCGTCTTTTTTTACGCAAGCATCCCTATATTCCCGCATGGGATATCAACTTATATGTGTGCGAAAGCAAAGTCCTCTCAGAATAAATTTCTGAGAGGACTTTTGCATCTTACGGCAAAGCATCCGTCTGAACGCGCCAAAAGCCATATCCTGAATCGAATCATGGAATCATTCCCATTGGCTATAAGCCCGAATAGAATTTGCCGACATATTGAGAAATTAAAGCGTAGATACGATAAACTCTGCACCGTCCGATACGGAAAAAGTTCCGAGTCCCGCCGGAACAAACACGCTCTCCCCTTTGGAAACGGACATTGTTTTCTCCCCCCAGCAAAGCTCGGCTGTGCCGTCAAGACATAGCAGATGAACAAAGCTGTTTGTATCCGCGGACATCCGGAAAGCCGATGTAAAACGGCGAACCGTAAAATATCCGCATTTGGCAAGCAGTCCCGTGGCAGGATCCGACTCAGCACGCACGGAAAGCGGATCCGGAATTTTTTCCATAACCGCCAGAGCATCCTCCACATGAAGCTCACGCAGCCTGCCGTCCGCCCCCCGGCGGTTATAATCATATACGCGGTAAGTGATATTGGAATTCTGTTGGATTTCCGCAATCAAAAGGCCTCGGCAAATCGCATGTACCGTCCCGGACGGAATAAAATAAACCTCACCCTTTTTTACGGGCACATAATGCATCAACTTCTCTAGGGTCCCGGCCTCAATGGCGGAACGGATTTCAGCCGATGAGTACCTCGACTTTAATCCATATATGATTTTGGCATCCGGGGCAGCGTCCACAATATACCACATTTCCGTTTTTCCGAGATCATTCGTGTGCGCCGCGGCGTATTCATCATCCGGATGTACCTGAATGGAAAGATCCGATTCCGCGTCAATCAGTTTAATCAATAGCGGGAATCGTTCTCCGTCCCATCCGGTATAAACGGTGTCCCGATGTGCCGCAAGATAGTCAGAAAACAGCATTCCGTCATAGGTTCCTCCGTGAATGGTATTCACGCCGTCAGAACGGTCGGTAAGCTCCCACGATTCCGCTATTTTTTCACCGGGAACCCCTTTTCCGTATTCACGGGCAAGCCGTCCGCCGCCCCAAATGATATTTTTTGTAACCGCACAAAGCTTGAAAGGCTCCATAGATTTTCCCCCATATAAACTCTTGAAACACGCATCAAAATACGTTATAATGATTATAACAGCATCCAAGTGAAAATTCAAGATTTCCGCAAGGAAAACAAGCCGGAAACCATCTTTCCGGCAGAAAAGGAAACGATTATGAGTTCAAATTCCATCAACGCGCGATTTCCCAGGTTTCCCTTCCGTCTCCCGCTTCTGCTTGACGGCGCTACAGGTACGGCCATGATGGAAGCCGGCATGCCGTCTGGCAGTTGTCCCGAACAATGGATTTCGGAACATCCGGAACCACTCTCTCTGCTTCAAAAACGATATATAGAGTCCGGCGCTGACGCGGTGCTCACCCCTACATTCGGAGCGAACAGAACCGTACTTTCCCGCTATTCACTTGAAAAGGAAACTGTATCCATCAACCGGTTGCTCGCCTGCGTTTCAAGAAACGCCGCAGGAAATCAAGTTCTTCTCGGTGGGGATCTTTCTCCAACGGGAAACTATCTTTTTCCTGTCGGAAACACAGATTTCGATGAACTTGTTTCAATTTATACGGAACAAGCGTCCGCACTCTTGTCTTACGTTGATTTCTTCTTTCTCGAAACCAATATGGATCTTGCATGCGTACGTGCTGCCGTCACAGGAATCAAGGAAATTTCCGATAAACCGATTTTTGTGACGATGACCGTAACGAAAAGCGGAAAAACCATGTCTGGAGACACACCGGAAGCATGCTTGCTGACACTTTCAGAACTCGGCATCTCCGCTTTCGGGCTCAATTGCTCCACAGGTCCCAGAGAAATGTTAAGTCATCTCCGCCCGCTTTTTCCCCTTTCCGTCTCGCTTGGCATTCCCCTGATTGCCAAGCCGAATGCCGGAACGCCCTCGGACAAAAATTCCCATTCCGATACCGTCAGAGAATTTTCCGAGATCGGTACTCAAATGCTCTCTTGCGGAATCTGCATTCTCGGCGGCTGCTGCGGAACGGACGAGCGGCATATTGCCGCTTTGAGAAAAGACATCGAAACCTTTGACGACACCTCTTTTCCTGTCTGTACCGGCAGGGACACCAGATATCTCGCCTCCACCAACCGTGAAATCGTCTGCATCCCGCACGAACTTCCCTCACCCCTTGTACCGGATGACGATTTTCTTGACGCTGCACAGGATATGGCAGACGAATATGGATTTCTTTATCTCCGTCTTGATTCACGGGAAGCCGCAGATGTTGTATTGGAATCTGCATTATCCCTTCCGGCGCCTCTCGCCCTTTCCTCAGACAGTGCCGCCGCCCCATATTTTCGGCGTCGTTTCTGCGGAAAAGTTCCTCTCATTTGATATAATCTAAAATTTCTTCATTCCGGTCTGTGCAAATGAGATAAACATATACGCCGTCGGCATATACGACGGCGTTTTCTTTTTTCGCCGCACGACGCCGACAAACCTGCATCATCTCTTCCCTATGAGACTTATCACAAAGCTTGATCACCACAATCTCATGATCTGAATATCTTCTCGACAGATAAGCGGCACAGGAAACAACATACTCAAAGGCAGGAACCCCATACCCATCCGAAAACATCCGCTCAATTATTGCATCCGAAAGCACAAAATCAGCATCGTTCCTGTCACTGTAAACAACACCGTCTGAAAATTCAAATCGATTTAAAATTTCTTCCAAAACCTCTTCCGCATCTCCCTGTTCTGCTGTCCATGTCGGCGTACATGAGCTTACAAGAACAGCTATCATAAGTAAAAACAAAATACGAATTTTCATAAAAAAATCACTCTCCTGCTTCATTTTTATGACAGGACGAGTGATTTTATTTCAGATATTTTCGGATTTTATTCCGATATCTTTTCAAATAAATCCACACAAGGCGCGTGTACAGGATATCGCAAACGATAAAAACCGCATTCGCAAGAAGCAGATAAGCGGCAATCATCCATCCCGCGTCCAGCCCCAAACGATTTTCGGTTGTAAAGCCAAGCAATTCCCAGCCGAAATAACCGACAGCCATCGATGCGACGTTAAAAAGCAAAAGCTTCGGAATCCAAGATATCCGCCTTCCTATTCGCTCAAATAAAAATTTTGTGATCGGCATATATCCGAACAACGCCGTATAAAGAAGTGCCGGTGCTTTATTCGGAAGCAGAAGCAAAGATAGAAGCGAGGTTACAAGCCAAACGGACAACGCCGTAGAATATCCAAGCTCCGCTGTACAGAAAAGAATCAAAAACGAAGCAAGAATCGCAACAGAAAGATCAAGGACATCTACCAAAGCGCCAAGATATAAAATGATAACCCCAAATGCCGCCAGAATGGCGGAAAGGGCAATTTTTTTGGTTTTCTTCATCATCAACAGCAGGAAATAAGGTCACCGCCACAGCACTCGCAGCAGCAATCCGCACATAAAAGTCCCCCGCATAGATTGCATACCGCATCATCATCTCTCGTCCGGCGCGTTGTTGAGGTATGATTTCTTATATTCTCCGCCGCAACGCGGTATTCATCATTTGAGGGATCCATCCGGCAGGCGGCATCAAAATATTTAGCTGCTTCAAAATACCATCCCCGCGCAGCAAATACCAAACCTTTCAGATAGTACCATTCCGCATTTCGCTCACCCGCAGGAACCGAATTGAGCCGGATATCCGCCTCGTAATAATTCTGTTGGGAAATACAGCCGCGAATATCCGAAAAATTGCTGCTGTATCCAGATCCTCCGCCATCCGTATCTCCGTAATACGAACTGCCGGATGAAGATTTCCGCATCTTTTGAATGGTCTCATACGCCTCGTTAATCTCTTTCATCTTCTCATCGGCGAGCTCGGAAAGAGGAGTATTGGCGTAATTGTCCGGATGATACTTTCTCGCAAGTTCACGGTATGCTTTCTTTACTTCCTCATCACTTGCATTCCGATCAATACCAAGTACCTTATAGGGATCCTTTGCCATTAGGTTTCCTCCTTTCCGAGTGCGATGGAAAGCGCACTTTCCATGCCGTAATCAATAATATTCTCAATACATCTGGAGAGCAGAAGCTGATCTCCGAAATCAATGAGATTCACTGCCCGCATAATTGCTTCCGTTTCCATTGAAAAAACACCATGCAGCATATTTCTTTTAAAATCCAACATTTGCTCCTCATCCGGAAGCGCATATAAAAACGGATTATAAGAACCGTTCTTCCGATCATTGTCATAGTCGCAGACAGCATCAGCAAGATAAACCCATCTGCCGGTATGAAGTCCGATTTCTTCTGCGATGGCGGCTTCCTTCTCTTCAAGTCCCCATGCCAAAAGCGCTCCCAGCATTTTGCCGAATACATCTGCCGGCATATCAGGTGTCGGACATTTTTCTTTCTCCAGCGCCGCGATATTCGCCATCGCACCGCGTACAATATTTCCTATTTCTTCTCCTGCACGGGAACAGTTTCGTTTCATTCCCGATGCGCACGGCATAACCGTCATAGCGCCGATCCGCTTAATTCCATGTTCGTCTGTGATCGTATCCTGCAGCTTATACCACACCAAAAGTCCGCTGACATATGCAGAATATTCCAGTGCGGCATTGTCGCGCATCATAGGACGAGCCTTCACCGGATGGACAGCACACCGTTTTTTTTGAATAAGAACATCTTCTCCGGTAAGCGCAAGCCGTACCAAAGCAAAAAATGTCATATCATAACTCAGCGTCGCACGGGAAATGCCGCCCGTATGCTTTTTCATCGAGCGGCATAGTCCGCAATAAACGCTTTTGTAATATTCGTATTCCTTCACTCTAAGGTTCGGAATAAAAGGTTTTACAAAGCCAAACACGTCTGACTGTTACTTATGAACCGCTGTAAAGGCTTGATATATACTGCTGATAATAGAGATCCGCATACGAAGAAAGGAACGTATCCTGCAAAGTGTACTCCGACGCGATTGCCGTATCTACAGTGATAGAATCAAAAAATGTCTCGATATATTTTTCATATTTATCCATCATAACGGTATCCTCATAACCGTCAAATAATTCGAGATATTTTTCATCCTCATATGCCTTCGGTTTCAGATCAACGCGCTTAATAATATACTGATAACTATCGCTTCCGACACTGATTGCTTCTTCGGTATATTCCCCAACTTCAAGGTCTTTGATTTTTTCGGTAACAGTACTGTTGATAAACGTTCCGTCTTTCAAAACAAACATTCCCTCCGGGAACTCAACGGAATAATACGCATCGGAATATTTTTCAATCATCTCTTCAAAGCTTGCGCCCTCGGCCAGCTCATCCAGAATCGCTTTTGCAAGCGTTTGCTTCTCTTCTTTTTCTTCATCGGTAAGTTCTTCGGTCTCATAAGCGTCGGTTTCCGTCTCGTTGCCCTCGTCATCTTCTTCCGTTGCAACAATACGGTTGCCGTCCTCATCAAGCTTTACCTTATTTTCCATGTCCAGCATGATGAACTGATATCCCACATAATTCTCATTATAATAGGTTTCCAAATCCTCAGCCGTAACCTTATATTCACCGTTTTCTCCGAAAAGATAATCGGAAACCGCTTCCGAACGTGCGACCATCATCATATAGATATTGTAGTAATCCGCCGCCGTATAGCCGAAATACTGCTTATAAGCGCCACGTCCACCATAAAGGTCATTCTGTGTTTTGATGCTGGATTTATAACCGTCAAGTTTATCCTGTGAAATGGAAAGCCCATTGACATCAAACAAATATTTTTCCACCAATACGGCTTTTGTTTGATCCATAATTAAGTTTTTATAGAAATCCTCATACGTCTCGCCGTCATCTGTGGTGCTTCCCCAAAATGAAGAATTGTCGGTGTTTCTGGTCACCAGACTTGCACAGCAAATATCAAGCTTTTTGATTTTCATCAACAATTCAAATTCATCGGTTCCTATGGTGTAGGTCTTCCCGTCTACCGTATATGACATCAGCGTCCTCACGGATCCGCATCCGGAAAGCACGGAAACGAGCAAGCATGCAGTCAGCGCCGCTGCTAAAAGCTTTAGAATCAAACTTCTTTTTTTCATCATTACTATCTCCTTAAAATGTACGTCATGCGGGAAACCGGCTATTCGCCGATTCTCATTTCATATATTATACCTTGCATATGCAAAAAAATCTATACTTTTTTTGATTTTATTTGTATATAATTTTTTAACAAACCGTCAAGAAAGGCAAAAACAGGCTCTCCCCGCTTTCCTTTACACAATACATGTGGCCGTTCCGTCGGCTTTATGATGATTCTCCCTGGATAGATTCCTCCCATTTCAGACCAAGCAAGCACATCCAATTCTTTTGGATAGACAACAACATCTCCTTGTCTTTCATCCATCTGAACAAAGCCGCACTCGCATGCCATGGCACGAACCAATGAAATGGAAAGGAGCGTTTCCACAGAAGCCGGCAAATCGCCATACCGGTCGAGAAGCTCATCCGCAATATCATCCACATCCTTCTCATTTTCAATCGAAGCGATTTTTTTGTAGATATCAATTCTCTGCGCGGCAGATCGGATATAGCTTTCCGGAATATAAGAATCCCTTGCGATATTGATGACGCATTCGATTTTTTCTTTGGGTGCAATGCCCTTTTCTTCAAGCACCGCGTCGTTTAGGATTTTCAGATACATGTCGTAACCGACACTTTCCATATGACCGTGCTGGCGCGAGCCAAGCACGTCTCCTGCACCGCGGATTTCCAAATCGCGCAGGGCAATTTTAAATCCGGAGCCAAACTCCGTGAAATCACGGATTGCCTGAAGCCGTTTGGCGGAAACGTCAGTAAGAACTTTTCCCTGAGGATATGTGAAATAGGCATACGCGCGCCTTGCAGAGCGCCCTACCCGCCCGCGAATCTGGTGCAGCTGCGAAAGTCCCATACGATCCGCATTCTCGATAATCAGCGTATTTGCGTTCGGGACATCAACGCCTGTTTCGATAATCGTCGTGCAGACAAGAATATCAATTTCTCCGTCGACAAGCTCCTGCCAGATATCGGCAAGCTCCTCTTTTTCCATTTGTCCATGTGCAAAACGAACAACTGCTTCTGGGAATTGTCTTGCGATTTTCGCCGTCTTCTCTCGGATCGTTTCCACTCGGTTATAAAGATAAAACACTTGTCCTCCGCGATGCAGCTCCCTGCGGATAGCTTCAAAGATAACAATATCATCATGTTCCAGCACATAGGTTTGTACAGGGAGCCTATCACCCGGTGCTTCATCAAGCACAGACATATCCCGGATAGAAGTCATCGCCATGTTAAGCGTACGAGGAATCGGAGTTGCCGTCAAAGTTAAGACATCCACATTTTTGGAAAGCTGCTTGAGTTTCTCCTTATGCGCGACCCCGAACCGCTGCTCCTCATCGATGATGACAAGTCCCAAATCGTGGAATGTCACATCCGATGAAAGCAGCCGATGTGTTCCTACTATAATATCGATATCCCCTCTCCGGAGCGCACGCAGCGCCGCCTCCTGTTCCCCTGCCGATTTGAAGCGGGACAGATAGGAAACTTTAACCGGAAATCCGCGCATACGCGACGAAATGGTACTGTAATGCTGCATCGCCAGAATGGTCGTCGGAACAAGGATTGCCACCTGCTTGGAATCAAGCACCGCTTTAAAAGCGGCTCGCAGCGCTACCTCGGTCTTTCCGAAGCCGACGTCTCCGCAAAGCAGACGATCCATCGGAACCGGTTTTTCCATATCCCGCTTGATATCGGCGGCAGCGACAAGCTGAGCGTCCGTTTCCTCATATTCAAAAGTGGATTCAAATTCCCGCTGGACATCATCATCCGGAGAAAAAGCAAAACCCGGACGGCGCAGTCGTTCGGCATAGAGAGCGATCAGCTCTTTTGCCATGCTCTTTACCTCGCTTCTTACACGCGCCTTGGTTTTATTCCATTCCGTTCCTCCGAGCCTTGAAAGCTTCAGCGCACCGTTTTCAGCAGCCGCACCGATATATTTGGAAACCGAATCAATTTGTTCGCACGGAACATACAATACATCCGTGCCTGAATATTGAATCTTGATATGGTCACGCCGCACACCGTCATATGTTTTAATGCTTTCCAATCCCTGATAGATTCCGATGCCATGCACCTCATGCACGACATAATCTCCGATCTCAAGATCGGCATACGAGAGAATTTTTTCTTTATGATTTGAGGAAGCCTTGGCGCTCCTCGACGCGCGCCGCCTGATTGCCTTTTCCGTTTTTGTCCCGCTTGCAATCAAGGAAATACAGACGAATTTCTCCGCCGGCATTTCAAATCCGCGGCTGTCAAAGCTCGTAACCGTTACCGCTTGTGTGGATGCCTCGGCATCGGGTGTCGGAACATAAACCGCAGGGATTTCATGTTCGCGCAGCAAATTTGCCATTGATGTCGCTTCCGCCTCATTTTCGCAAAGCAAAAGAACCGTATATTTCCCCCGCATAAAAGAGGTGACATCCTCCAAAAGCAAAGAAAAATCTCCGGACACCGACGGCGTAGACCTCACGGGAAATGAATACATTCCGGAAAGTTTTCCGGGATATTGTGTAACAAAATTATTGACAAGAAGTGCCGATCGGCTTTCAAAAAAAGCAAGGAGTTGTGAATTTTCTGCGGAAAATTCACAGTACTTCGGCAGCAAGAGACCGGATTTTAACAATTCTCCCACTGTCTCCAGCGTATGCGCTTCATCTGCACGCAGGCGATCGAGAATCGCCGGAGTTTCTACTGCAAAGGTCAGCGTATCCGGACCAAAATAATCCAGCAGCGTAGTCTTTTCAGGATAAATATAAGAAATATATTTATCGGAAAAAGATATTTCCAGACCCGTCACAAGCGATTCATACTCATGCATCAGAGAGGAGGCGACCTCCGGACTTCCCGCTTTTTTAGACGCCGTAAGAATCAACGCCGCAAGTCCCTTGCGTTTTTCCTCGGAAATCAAGATTTCTCTTGCGCAGGTGATCATCACCTGTGTAATATTTTCCGTTTTTCTCTGTGTCATGATATCAAAATATCCGATTTGATCAATCTCGTCGCCAAACAGCTCCAATCTTACGGGAGACGCCAGATGAGGCGGAAAAATATCGATAATGCCGCCGCGAATGCTGAATTGCCCTTTTCCGTCCACAAGCTCAGTACAAACATATCCTGCCTCTGAAAGAAACGCCGCCAAAGTCTCCATGCTGACAGATTCCCCGACACTCAGCATTCTTGTCGCCATGCGGAGAGTATCCTCCGGGATAGTAAAAGAAAGCGCAGCTGTGGGCGTAGCGATCACCGCATCCAGCCGCCCTTCGGAAAGGTCTGTCAGAACAGCAATCCGCTCATGCTCCAGCTCATGGGAGGAAACAATATTATAAAGCACCGGATCACGTTCCGGATAAACGGATACACGCAACCCAAAAGCAGACAAGGTCGAAAACAAACGCATAGCGCTTTTCTCTTCCGGCACGCAAATCAATGCCGGAATACCGCGTTCCTCGTCATAAACACAAGCGGCGAGGAAAGCATCGAGCGCCCCCTCGCAAAGCCCCGTCACAAGCGACGGATACCGTCTTGCCGCGCTTGCGCGCGCACGTAACGTCTTTATGATTTCTCCGTATTCTCGATTTTTCCGAATACGGTCAAGAAGAAGATTCATGAACAGTTCCCCTTATATATATCAAACATTATCGGAATCACGACTGACTGCCGCTTCCGTTATAAAGGCACATAGCACGTTCAAAATCACCGGCAATAATCAGTTCTACCGCATGATACACCTCTTCAAACCGTGAGGTCAAGGCTTTTTTGTCGGATTCGGAAAATTTTCCTGTCACCCACGCTGCCAGATCATATTCGGGTGACGGCTTTTCCCCGATTCCCAAACGAATGCGCGGGAACCCCTCACTGTCCAGCATACCGATGATACTTTTCAGCCCGTTATGGCCGCCGGCGCTACCACCGCGTCGAATCCGGAGCTTTCCCGGCGCTTGGGTAATATCGTCGCAAAGCACGATGACGTGCTCCGGCAGGATTTTATAATAATCCGTAGCAGCCAAAACCGATACCCCTGAAGCATTCATATAGGTCTGCGGCTTCATGAGGAGCACTCGATTTCCGCTGATTTTGGCATCGCCGCAAAGCGCGTCAAATTTTGCCCGGTCGATTCTTACCCCAAGCTTTTCCGCTATAAAATCAATTGCCATAAACCCGGCATTATGGCGTGTTCCGGCATATTCCTTGCCGGGATTTCCAAGTCCTGCGACAATATATTCCGGTTTTCCTGCCGGAATTCCTGAAGTTCCTATTTTCTTAAATAAATCATCAATTGACATGGATATCCCCCTATCGTTTTCCGCGGCGAGAAAAAGCATCGTGATAAAATCCGCCGAAGCGGTATTTGTTCCGTCGTATATGCACGTTTATGGCGTTTAAGCCAAGAATTGTCCTGATTTTGTGTTGCAGCAGTGTAATTTTACATGAAAATCGAGATTTTTTCAAGTGCCTTTTTCGCTTCTATCTCCAAATTTGTTTACTTTTTTGTATTTTTTATAAATTTTTTATAAAAAGTGTAGATATCGCCGAAAGTTTGTGTTATAATACCGTATTGGAAAGGTTTTGTTTCAAATTTTATCCACAAAAACCAAAAAATCTCGGAGGTAAAACAACAATGGCAAAAAAATACGTCTACCTTTTTACCGAAGGCAACGCGAACATGCGCGAGCTCCTCGGCGGTAAAGGTGCGAACCTTGCTGAAATGACAAACCTTGGTCTTCCGGTCCCGCAGGGCTTCACCATCACAACAGAGGCATGCACACAGTACTATGAGGACGGTCAGAAAATCAACGATGAAATCATGGCACAGATCATGGAATACATCGAAAAAATGGAAAAGATCACCGGCAAAAAATTCGGCGATCTCGAAAATCCGCTTCTTGTATCCGTCCGTTCCGGTGCAAGAGCTTCCATGCCGGGCATGATGGACACCATTCTTAATCTTGGTCTGAATGAAGAAGTTGTCGAAGTTATGGCAAAAAAATCCGGCAATCCGCGCTGGGCATATGACTGCTACAGAAGATTCATTCAGATGTATTCCGACGTTGTTATGGAAGTCGGCAAAAAATACTTCGAGCAGCTCATCGACAAGATGAAAGAGAAAAAAGGCGTAAAGCAAGACGTAGAACTGACCGCCGAAGATCTCAAAGAGCTTGCCAACCAGTTCAAAGCAGAATATAAGTCCAAAATCGGCGTAGACTTCCCGAGCGATCCGAAAGAGCAGCTCATGGGCGCTATCAAGGCCGTATTCCGTTCTTGGGATAACCCGCGTGCAAACGTATACCGCCGTGACAACGATATTCCCTATTCTTGGGGCACTGCCGTCAATGTCCAGATGATGGCATTCGGTAATCTTGGCGAAACATCCGGCACTGGTGTCGCTTTCACACGTGATCCCGCAACAGGTGAAAAGAAGCTCATGGGCGAATTCCTTATGAACGCGCAGGGCGAAGACGTTGTCGCCGGCGTGCGCACGCCGATGCCGATTTCAAAAATGGCGGAAATCATGCCCGAAGTATTCGAGCAGTTCCAGACCATCTGCCAAACGCTTGAAAATCATTATCACGATATGCAGGATATGGAGTTCACTATCGAAGACAGACATCTTTACATGCTCCAGACACGTAACGGAAAAAGAACTGCAAAAGCTGCTCTTAAAATTGCGTGTGACCTCGTTGACGAGGGTATGATCACCGAAAAGCAGGCAGTGCTTATGATCGACCCGCGTAATCTTGATACCCTGCTTCATCCGCAATTCGATCCCAAAGCGCTCAAAGCAGCAAAACCGATTGCCAAGGCGCTCGCCGCATCTCCCGGTGCTGCATGCGGACAGATTGTTTTTACGGCAGATGATGCCAAAGCTTGGAAAGCAGCCGGCAAAAAGGTCGTCCTTGTCCGTCTTGAAACATCTCCCGAAGATATCGAGGGTATGAAAGCTTCTCAAGGTATTCTTACCGTTCGCGGCGGTATGACCTCTCATGCAGCGGTCGTTGCACGCGGTATGGGAACCTGCTGCGTTTCCGGCTGTTCTGAAATCAACATGGACGAAGAAAACAAGAAATTCGTACTTGCCGGCAAAACCTATCATGAAGGCGATTATATTTCCATTGACGGTTCGACCGGTAATATTTATGACGGTGAGATTCCGACTGTCGACGCCACCATCGTCGGTGAGTTCGGAAGAATCATGGCTTGGGCTGACAAATACCGTAAGCTGCAAGTAAGAACCAATGCCGATACCCCGCGTGACGCGACAAAAGCGTTTGAGCTCGGTGCCGAGGGCATCGGTCTTTGCCGTACAGAGCATATGTTCTTTGACGGTGACAGAATTGCCGCTATCCGCGAAATGATCTGCTCGGATACGGTTGAGCAGAGAGAAGCTGCGCTGGAAAAACTGCTTCCGATGCAGCAGGGCGACTTTGAGAAGCTTTATGAAGCAATGGAAGGCCGTCCGGTCACCATTCGTTTCTTGGATCCGCCGCTCCATGAGTTTGTTCCCACGGAAGAAAAGGATATTGAGCTTCTTGCACAAACCCAAGGAAAAACCGTGGCTGACATCAAAGCGATTATTGTTTCTCTGCATGAATTCAACCCGATGATGGGACACCGCGGCTGTCGTCTTGCCGTCACCTATCCGGAAATTGCAAGAATGCAGACAAGAGCTGTTATTCGTGCGGCAATCAACGTTAAGAAAGCACATCCGGATTGGAATATTGTTCCGGAGATCATGATTCCGCTTGTCGGAGAAGTAAAAGAACTGCACTACGTCAAAACCATCGTATGCGAAACCGCTGACGCAGAAATCAAAGCTGCCGGCTCCGATATGCATTATAAAGTCGGTACCATGATTGAAATTCCGCGTGCAGCACTGACTGCTGATGAAATCGCAAAAGATGCGGAATTCTTCTCTTTCGGTACCAACGACTTGACGCAGATGACATTCGGCTTCAGCCGTGATGACGCAGGTAAATTCCTTGGCGCTTATTATGAGAAGAAAATTTATGAGAATGATCCGTTTGCCAAGATCGACCAGACCGGCGTAGGCAAGCTTGTTCAGATGGCATGCGAGCTCGGCCGTAAGACACGTCCTGACATCAAACTCGGTATCTGCGGTGAACACGGCGGCGATCCGTCCACTGTGGAATTCTGCCACAGAATCGGACTCACCTATGTATCCTGCTCTCCGTTCCGTGTGCCGATTGCAAGACTTGCTGCGGCACAGGCTGCCATTAAAGAAATGGCTTAATTCCAGACATTTCAATGTTTTAAACAGGTCCTGTTGGATATACCAACAGGACCTGTTTTGCTATTTTTTAATAAAAAATTGATTTTGTTCTTGACAGTCACATCAAAATATGTTAATATTTGTTTCATAGAAAATTCAAATTTTCTATGAATTTATCATTTAGGAAGAACAGTTATGAATAGGAAACGATTAAAAGCAGCAGCAAAAAATCAAATTAAAGGTAAAATTGGAATCCTTTTTGCAATCACTTTGATAATCGGGCTAATACTTTTTGGAGCTGGATTGGTATTGATGTTTATTCCCTTCGGGATTGGAAGCATTATTTCAGTGATAATAATTTCCCCCGCATTTATGCTTAGTATCGTACGCATCTACTTAAATATAGTAGCCGGAAACACTCCTACTGTGAAGGATGCTTTCTCCGGATTTGACGATTTTTGGTCTGCATTTAAAGTAAATTTTTTGGTGGGATTGTTTACTTATCTTTGGTCGTTACTGTTTTTCATTCCCGGTATCATCAAATCCATTGCATATTCTATGTCGCCTTATATATTGGCTGAAAACAAAGGCAAACCTGCCTTGGAATGCATTAGTGAATCCAAAGCAATGACCAAAGGACATAAAAAGAAGCTATTTGTACTTGCTCTGTCTTTCTTTGGCTGGGGGATTCTTTGCGTTATCACTTTTGGTATAGCATCTATTTGGGTTGTTCCATATATAAATACTACTTATGCAAATGCATATCAAAGTTTAAAGCCTGATATTCCGGCTGAAAAACAACCTGTTTTCGAGACATCTGTTGCCGAATAAAATCATCAACTGTCCCTTCGATTGATTACAACATCAGTTACAATAAAAAGGATAAAACGTCGTTTGCTAAAAGAATATTGAATAAACTCATACGGTGAAATTGCTTGTCATTCTCACCGTATTTTTACTTCCACGAAAACAAGTTTTTTAACACATGATTTTTATCCTTGACCGTGTCAGTAGGTTCTTTCTTATATCGGATTTTTCCTTTAATCCTTCAAAAAAATTAACATAAATATATATCTTTCGACAGAATTCTCTTTTTTTCAATATAAACATGATAGTATTAAAATGCAAAAACAATCCAAATAAGATTAAAATATTTATTATCATGATGGATCAGGAGACTGAAATGACTATTTATATAAAAAATATTTCAAAATCCTATAAAAACAAAAAGGCCTTGCAAAATTGTACCTTAACTCTTAATAAAGGAATATATGCTTTACTG
>OODJ01001450.1_pt1 | contig 18926 bp, 13 predicted proteins | sample 1671611 | NCBI WGS metagenome assembly OODJ01 (sample SAMN06348174, study PRJEB24527) | human gut metagenome | biome: human gut; feature: ankylosing spondylitis patient; material: feces | host: Homo sapiens | place: China | collected 2015-10 | reverse complement strand
GACGGAATTATGATGTTATACGACAGTATCGTATTCACCCGCGCCGCCGTCTGCAAAGTAGCGGTGCAGGTCGAAGGGCGAAAACACGCCGCGGTCGGTAACGATGCCGGAGATGAGGTGCGGCGGCGTCATGTCGAACGCGGGGTAGTAGCCCTTGACGCCCGCGGCAGCCGTGCGCACGCCCATGGCCTGCAGGGTGAAATCGGGGTCGCGCATCTCGATCCGGACGGTGTCCTTCGTCTCGTGGCCGATATCCGGCGCGCCGGTGACGAAGGTCGGGATGCCGAAGTGGTTGGCGCAGATGGCGATCTGCAGTGTGCCGACCTTGTTGACGACATAGCCGTCGAGGCAGATGGCGTCCGCCGCGCAGGTGAACAGATCCACGTGCTCGCGCTCCATGACGAACGCGGGCATGTTGTCGGTGATGACGGTCACGTCGAAGCCCATGTCGCGGCAGACCGTCGCGGTCAGGCGCGCGCCCTGAAAATAGGGGCGCGTCTCGGGGCAGAAGAGGCGGATATGCTTCCCTCTCTCGCTGCATTCGCGCAGCATCATGCCGACGATGGTCTCGGCAAAGCAATGCGTCATCACCGTGCCGTTCTCGGGGAACAGATCGACAAGGTACTTACCGATCTTCGCCACGCGCTCGTAGCGGGTGTTGTTCAGCTCGACCGTTTTGTTCACGATGGCCTGCGCCGTGTCCTCGCCTGCGGCGAGGGCGCGTTCCGCCTCGGCAAGACAGAGGTCGCACAAAAGCGCCATGCGCTTGACCGTCGTGGGGCGCGCATGGGAGATGGTGTGCGCCGCCTTCCGCAGATATTCCATCTGCTCCGCGGCAGTCTTATCGCGGCACTCGTGCGCCGCGAGCGCCATGCCCATCGGCACGGCGGTGTACGGTCCCGCGCTCTGCGTCACCATGTCGGTGATGGCCTGCGCAACCTCCTGATGTGTGCCGCAGGTGACAAATTCGACCCTCGCGGGATAGATACGTCGGTCAAGTATTTTTACTTTACCGTCCTCGTACCACGCGATGTTTTCATATTGCAGCATAAAGGCTAAATCGTGATCCGCTCTCTGCATCGTTCTCCTCCTTACGCATATAACCGCTTGACCGCCGCGCGGGCCTCGTAAAATACCTTCTCGCGGTCGAGCGTCTTGTATTCGCCGTTTTCATATAAGATCCTCCCGTCCACCATCGTCATGCAGACGTCGGACGAGTGGGCCGCGCAGGTCAGCAGCGCGGGGGTATCGAAGTTCGGATAGAGGTGGGGCTTGTCCAGATCGAGCGCAATAATATCCGCCTTCTTCCCCACCGCCAACACGCCGGTATCGCTGCGCCCCTGTAGTCTTGCACCGTTGACCGTTGCCATGTCCAGCACCTCGGCAGAGCTGACCTCCGTCGGGTCGTGGCGGTAGCCGCAGGGCATGATATCGGCCAGGTGCATTTCCTCAAACATATCCAGGTTGTTGTTGCTCGCCGCGCCGTCCGTGCCGAGGGCGAGGTTGATGCCCGCATCCATCAGCTTCCGCACCGGCGCAAAGCCGCTGCCGAGTTTGAGATTGCTTGTAGGATTATGGATAACATTCACGCCGTAGCGCTTCAGAATGGCAATATCCTCGTCGCTCACGGCGACGCAATGCGCCGCGGCGGTGGGGCTGTCCAGCGTCCCCAGCTCCTCGAACCACGCGACAGGGGACTTGCCATAGCGCGCGATGCACTCATCCACCTCACGCTGCGTTTCGGAAAGATGAATGTGCATCCGCCCACCATGTGCCATGCAGAGCTCGCTGTAGGCGCGGACGATGTGCGGCTTGCAGGTATACTCCGCATGAATGGAAAAGTCGATGCGGATGCGCCCGTTTTCGGCGTTGTGGTACTTCTCAAACAGCTCCACCGACTGTGGGATCTGCGTGTTCTGCTCCACGGTCTGGTTTTCATCAAAGCACTGCACGCAGCGGCTGATGTTTGCCTTCATGCCCGCTTCCGCAACGGCGGCGACCGTCTCGGCGGGGAAAAAATACATATCGGAAAAGCTCGTCGTGCCGCTCGCCAGCATCTCGAGGATGGCAAGACGGCTGCCCGCTGCGATGTCCTCGGGCACCAACCGGTCCTCGATGGGAAAGACCTTGTCGAACAGCCACTCACGCAAAGGCAGGCCGCTGCCTACGCCGCGCAGCAGCACCATGGGCGAGTGATTGTGGCAGTTAATGAGGCCGGGCATGAGCAGCTTATGCTCCATGCTTTTGTGCTCCTCATACTCCCCCGTCGGTTTTTCCGTGCCGATGTAGTCGATGGTATCGCCGCGCACGCCGAGGAAGCCGTGCAGCGTCGAGTACACGCCGTCTTCCCCGCGCAGCAGAAGATCGCAGTTTTCAAAAAGAATGCTCATAATAGTCTCCGTTTCGATTAGTGCATTGATTCTACCACGCATACACGGGAATTGCAAGGAATACGGCACGCACTTCACGCACCGCGCAAAAAATGACCGTTCTCCCGTCGGAGAGCGGTCATTTTTTCTGCTGCATCCGGTGCTCAGCGGGCTATCGGCAGCGCTTCCGCGTCCTGCGCCGCACCGCTGTGCATCGCGCGGCGCGCGGAGGAAAGCATCAGCTTGATGCGGTTGAGCTGATTGACCTCGCTCGCGCCGGGGTCGTAGTCCACGGCAACGATGTTCGCCCACGGGTACGACTTGCGCAGCGCCTTGATGACGCCCTTGCCGACCACATGGTTCGGCAGGCACGCGAACGGCTGGATGCAGACGATGTTCGGTGTGCCGGAGGTGAGCAGCTCCGCCATTTCGCCGGTGAGGAACCAGCCCTCGCCGTACTGGTTGCCGATGGCGAGGAACGGCTCGGCGAGCTTGGCAACATCCTCAATGGGCATGGGGGCCTCAAAGCGGCGACTTTTCTCCAGCGCCTCGAGCGCGGGCGCACGGAGACGACGGAGCATCTCCACGCCGGCCTTGGCGACCACGGAATCCTTCCACGAGGTGCCGAGGTTCTTATGGCGGAAGTCGCGCCCGTAAATGCTGTAGTTAAAGAAGTCCAGCAGGTCGGGCACGACGGCCTCGGCTCCCTCGGCCTCCAGCAGCTCGACCAAATGGTTGTTCGCGAGCGGCATATACTTCACCAGAATTTCGCCCACAATGCCGACACACGGCTTGCGCAGCGTCTCGTCGATGGGCAGCGCGTCAAAGTCCGCCACGATGCCGCGGCAGACGTCGGCATAGCGCCACTTCGTTTTGGGGTTCACGAGCGAATCGACGCAGATCTCCTTCCACTTCTGATGGATCGCCTCGGCGCTGCCCTTTTCCAGCTCATAGGGGCGCACATGATAGAGGCAGCGCATGAAGAGGTCGCCGTAGACCAGCGCGTGGACCGCGTCCATAATGAGGCCCTTGGAGAGCGTGAAGCCCTCGTTCTTCTCCATGCCGTTGAGATTGACGGAGACGACCGGAATGTGGCCGTAGCCCGCCTTTTCCAGCGCGCGGCGGATGAAGCCGACGTAGTTGCTCGCGCGGCAGCAGCCGCCCGTCTGCGTCATCATGAGGGCAAGGTGATCGGTGTCATAGCGGCCCGAGGTCACCGCCTCCATAAGCTGGCCGACCACCGTGATGGACGGGAAGCAGGCGTCGTTGTTGACGTACTTGAGCCCCATATCGATGGCCTTTCGGTCGTCGTTCTTGAGCAGTACCACGTTGTAGCCGTGCTTGGCGAACACCGGCTCGAGAACATCAAAGTGAATGGGACTCATCTGGGGCGCGAGCAGCGTCCACTTCTCGTCGCGCATTTTCTTCGTGAAGGCCGCGCGGTGATAAGCCGCGCTCTGCGGGTGCGCGTAAATGCCCTTCTCGCGCCGGATGCTCATGGCGGCGAGCAGGCTGCGGATACGGATACGCACCGCGCCGAGGTTGTTGACCTCGTCGATCTTGAGAACGGTGTAGAGCTTGTTGCTGCCCTCGAGAATTTCGGAGACCTGGTCGGTGGTCACCGCGTCAAGGCCGCAGCCGAACGAGTTGAGCTGAATGAGCTCGAGACCGTCGCACCGGCGCACGAATTCCGCCGCCGTGTAGAGGCGGGAATGGTATACCCACTGGTCGTTCGCGCGCAGCGGGCGCTCGGGCGTGAAGTCGATGGGCAGGCTGTCCTCGGTCAGCACGTCAAGGCCGTAGGAGGCGATCAGCTCGGGGATGCCGTGGTTGATCTCAGGATCAAGATGGTAGGGCCGCCCCGCGAGAACGACGCCGCAGCGTCCCTCCTGCCGCATTTTTTTGAGCACCCGCGCGCCCTCGGCGCGAATATCCTCCTTGGCCCTTTGCTGCTCGGCCCAGGCAAGGGAAACCGCCTGCCGCGTTTCCTTCTCCGGTATTCCCCACTGCTCGCGGCAGAAGCGCGCCATGCGGTCGGCGACCGTCTTCTCGCTCGTGAAGGCAAGGAAGGGCTTGAGATACTCCACCTCGCCGTCGGCGGCCGCCTCCACGTTGTTCTTCAGATTCTCGGGGTAGGACACCACGATGGGGCAGTTGAAATGATTCTGCGCGTCCGGCGTTTCCTGATGCTCGAAGAACACGCAGGGATGGAAGATGGTATGCACACCCTCGTCGATGAGCCACTGCACATGGCCGTGGGCGAGCTTCGCGGGATAGCACTCGGACTCGGACGGAATGGACTCCATGCCGCGCTCGTAGAGCCTGCGGTCGGAGAGCGGCGAGAGGATCACGCGGAAGCCGAGGGCCTTGAAAAATGTCGCCCAGAAGGGGTAGTTCTCGTACATATTCAGCACACGCGGGATGCCGAGCCCACCGCGCGGCGCAGCCTCGGCTGCAAGCGGCGGATAGCGGAACAGCCGCTCGCGCTTGTAGGCGAAAAGGTCCGCGCCCTTTTCGTGCGCATCCGTATTGCCCGCGCCCTTCTCGCAGCGGTTGCCGGTGGTGTAGCGCCGCCCGCCGGGGAAGCGCGTGACCGTCAGCATACAGCGGTTGGAGCAGCCGCCGCAGTGCAGCGTCTGCGTCTTGTACTCCAGCGTTTCGATCTCCGTGAGCGGAAGCATCGCGGTCTCCTGCCCATGGTAGTGGCTGCGGGCGATCAGCGCCGCGCCGAACGCCCCCATGAGTCCCGAAATGTCGGGACAGACTGCCTCCGCGCCGGAGATCCTCTCAAACGCGCGCAGCACAGCCTTGTTGTAGAAGGTGCCGCCCTGCACGACAACGTGCGCGCCAAGCTCGCTCGGGTCGGCGAGCTTGATGACCTTATAGAGCGCGTTTTTGATGACGGAATAGGCAAGCCCCGCCGAAATATCCGGCACGCCCGCGCCCTCCTTCTGCGCCTGCTTGACGTTGGAGTTCATGAACACCGTGCAGCGCGTGCCGAGATCGACCGGATGCGGCGCGAACAGCGCTTCCTTGGCAAAGTCCTCGGCGCTGTAGCCGAGCGAGGCGGCAAAGTTCTCGATGAACGAGCCGCAGCCGGACGAGCACGCCTCGTTGAGCAGCACATTGTCCACGCTGCCGTTGTGCAGCTTGATGCACTTCATGTCCTGCCCGCCGATGTCCAGCACGCAGTCCACCTGCGGATCAAAGAAGGCGGCGGCGGTGCAGTGAGCGATGGTCTCGACCTCGCCCTCGTCGAGCGAAAAGGCCGCCTTCAGCAGCGCCTCGCCGTAGCCGGTCGAGCACTCGCGAAGGATGTGCGCACCCTCCGGCAGCTCGCGCGCGAGCGCGGAGACGGCGCGCTTCGCCGTCTCAATGGGGCTGCCCTGATTGTTCGCGTAGTACGACCACAGCAGCTCGCCGCGTTCGCCGATGAGCGCAAGCTTTGTCGTGGTCGAGCCGGCGTCCACACCGAGGAAGCAGCCGCCCGTATAGCTTGCCAGGTCTCCCTTCTCCACCACCGCCCGCGCGTGGCGCGCGCAGAAAGCGTCATAGTCCCCCTGCGAGGCAAACAGCGCCGGCAGGCGGTGGAGCTCGAAGGCCATCTCCACGCCGCTCGTGAGCCGGTCAATGAGTGAGGCGATGGGCAGCGCCTCACACGCCGTTTCGTCGAGCGCCGCACCCATCGCGGCGAAAAGGTGCGAGTTCGGCGGGTCGATGGCGGTCTCGTCCGTGAGCTTCAGCGTGCGAATGAACGCCACCTTGAGCTGCGGCAGGAAGTGCAGCGGTCCGCCGAGGAACGCGACGTGGCCGCGGATCGGCTTGCCGCAGGCAAGGCCCGAGATGGTCTGGTTGACGACTGCCTGAAAGATGGATACGGCAAGGTCCGCCTTGGTCGCCCCCTCGTTGATGAGAGGCTGGATATCCGTCTTGGCAAACACGCCGCAGCGCGCGGCGATGGGATAGATCTGCTGATACTTCTCCGCCTCGCGGTCAAGGCCCGCGGCGTCGGTCTGCAAAAGCGCCGCCATCTGGTCGATGAACGAGCCGGTGCCGCCGGCGCAGACGCCGTTCATGCGCTCCTCAAGCGTCGTACCGAAGTAGATGATCTTCGCGTCCTCGCCGCCGAGCTCGATGGCCACGTCGGTCTGCGGAGCCTCGCGCCGCAGCGCGTCCGCGACAGCCACGACCTCCTGCACGAATGGGATGCCGAGCGCCTTGGCGAGATTGATCGCGCCCGAGCCGGTGATCTTCGCCCGCAGAGCACAGTCCCCCACCTGCTCGCGCGCCTCGCGCAGAAGCGCCGAAAGCGCCTCCTGCGTGTGCGCGCAATGCCGCCGGTACTCGCCGAAGAGCAGCTTTCCCTCCTCGTCCAGAAGGACGAGCTTCACGGTGGTGGAGCCAATGTCGATGCCTGCGCGATATGTATTCATGAAAGAACCTCTTTCTGCCGGAAAATTGTCTGTGCGAATGCAACGTATGAATCGATAATTTTAGTATAGTTTTCCCAAAAGCAAAGTGAAAGTTAAGAAATAAGAAGAGGAAGTTAAGAAACTGTAAAAAATGGCATTGCACGCCGCTCCCGCGGAATGCAATGCCGTTCTCGTTTTTTCTCTTTGCGCGTCTGCGTCAAAGCTCCAAAATGCGGCGGATCGCCTCGCCCACGCCGTTGTGGTCGTTGTCCTCTGTGATCAGATCGCACTGCGCTTTGATATCCGCCTGTGCGTTGCCCATCGCAACGGACAGGCCGGCGTCGTGCAGCATCGCGCGGTCGTTATCGGAGTCGCCGATGCCGACGGTCTGCGCCATCGGGATATGCAGATAGTCCGCAAGCGCCCTCAGGCCGCTGCCCTTCGTGACGCCCTGCGCCGTCATCTCCAATGTAGTCTCCTCCGGCATTGCAAAGGACAAGGGAAGTGTCCTGAGCTCCTCATAACACGCATGGCAATCCTCCGATGAGCGGAAGTAAATGTTCACCTTGCCGATGGATGTAAGATGCCGTGCCTCCTCAGCCATATCAGCGACCTTGCGCGTGATTCTCTCAAACATAGGCTGATAGATCCCCGCGTGAAAGTCCTTCATATGCGTTACATCGTCTGCGGCAACAATGGTCTCGTCGTCCGTGAGGATATGCGGCATCGCGCGATACCGTTTTGCAGTCTCCGCCAACGCAGCAGCCAGTTCCGATCTGACCGGGCGGCGGTCGATGCAGCGTTTTTCCACGCGGTCATAGACAAGCGCGCCCGTGCTGCACACAGCGTAGCGCATCATCGGCACCATATCAAAATACAGCTTCAGCTCCGGCACGGCACGGCCCGTGCAGTACACCACATGAATGCCGCGCTCGCTTGCCGCGCGGATATCGCGCACAGTATCCGGGGCAATGGTCTTGTCCGATGTCAGGAGCGTTCCGTCCATATCCAACGCAATGATGCGGTAATTCTTTCTCTCCATGCATGACCCTTTCTTCAAATTCAGAAGGTCTCCCCTGCGCCTCCGCGGGAAGACCTTCCTTTTATCGTTTGAGATGCCCGGCAAGGGCGGTGATAAGCGCGTCCTTTCCCTCGCCCTTCTCGGCGGAAAACGGCACGAGCACATCGTCCGGCCCGAGGTCAAGCGTCTCACGGATGAGCGCGAGGTTCGGCTCGATCTCGCTCCTTTTGAGCTTGTCGAGCTTGTTCGCCACGACCACCATCGGGCAGCCGCTTCCCCGGAACCACTCGCGCATCGTCACGTCGTCCGCTGTCGGCTTGTGGCGGGCATCGACGATCAGCACGCCGAGGTCAATAAGCCCCGCGCTCCGGAAGTAGTTCTCCATCAGGCGGCCCCAGCGGTCGCGCTCGGCCTTGGAGACCTTCGCGTAGCCGTAGCCGGGCAGATCGACGAGGTAGAGCCTGCCGTCGATTTTGAAGTAGTTGATCTGCGTCGTTTTGCCGGGACTCGCGCCGACGCGGGCAAAATTTTTGCGGTTCACCACGCGGTTGATGACGCTCGATTTGCCGACGTTTGAGCGTCCCGCGAACGCGACCTGCGGCAGTCCGTCATGGACGAACTGCGCGGGCACGGTCGCGCTCAGGATAAATTCCGCCTTGTTGAAGTTGATCGCCATAAGGGGTCACTCCGCTTCTGTTGATTTTCAGACCCGCAGTGCGGGCAGCTTGCCGCCCTCCGCAACGCCCGGCAGCACGGTGTCGAGCCGCGCGGCGGAAGCCGCCTCGGGATAGACCAGCGCTTCGGCGAACACGGCGTCCACCGTCTCCACCGGCACAAAGCGCAGCTTTGCGCGCACGTTCGGGTCGATCTCGTCGAGGTCCTTTTCATTCTCCTTCGGAAGGATGACGGTGCGGATGCCGGCGCGCAGCGCGCCCATGGTCTTCTCCCGCAGCCCGCCGATGGGCATGACGCGCCCGCGCAGCGTGACCTCGCCGGTCATGGCGACGTCGTGGCGCACCGGGCGGTCCGTCAGCGCCGAGAGCAGTGCCGTCGTGATGGCGATGCCCGCGCTCGGCCCGTCCTTGGGGACCGCCCCTTCGGGGAAGTGGATGTGAATATCCTTCGTCTTATAGAAGTCCGTCGGAATGCCCAGCTCCGCCGCACGCTGGCGCAGGCAGGACATAGCGGCCTTGCAGCTCTCCTGCATGACCTCGCCGAGGTTGCCGGTCAGCTCCAGCTTGCCGCTGCCGTCCATCACGCCGACCTCGACCGGCAGGATCTCGCCGCCGACCTGCGTCCACGCAAGGCCGTTGACCACGCCGACCAGATCGGTCTTTGCCGCCTCGTCGCGCGTATAGCGCGGTGTGCCGAGATAGCCTTCTACATTCTCTGCCGTAATGGAAATGCGCTTTACATCCGTGGTGGCAAAAGCCATTGCCGCCTTGCGGCAAAGCCTGCCAAGCTCGCGCTCCAGGCTGCGCACACCGCTCTCGCGCGTGTAGCGCGCGATGACCGTCCGCAGTGCCCCCTCGTCCACGCGCAGCGCGGCGGGCGCGATGCCGTTCGCCTTCTTCTGCTTGGGCAGCAGATAGTCTACGGCGATATGTAGCTTCTCCTCGTCCGTGTAGCTGGGAAGCTCGATGACCTCCATGCGGTCAAGCAGCGGGCGGGGAATGGTCTCGGTCGTGTTGGCGGTCATGAGGAACATGACGCGGCTGAGGTCGACCGGAATTTCAAGATAGTGGTCGCGGAAGGCGCTATTCTGCTCGCTGTCGAGTACCTCGAGCAGCGCCGACGCGGGATCGCCGCGCTGGTCGCTCGCGAGCTTATCCACCTCGTCGAGCACGAGCAGCGGATTCATCGAGCCGCTGCGGGAGATGGCCTCGATGATGCGGCCGGGCATCGCGCCGATGTAGGTCTTGCGGTGACCGCGGATGTCCGCCTCGTCCCGCACGCCGCCGAGCGACAGCCGCGCGACCTTGCGGTTCATCGCCTTGGCGATGCTCAGCGCGATGGACGTCTTGCCCACGCCCGGCGGGCCGACAAGGCAGATGATCTGCCCTCTGGCGTCGGGATTGAGCCTGCGCACGGCGATGAACTCCAGAATACGCTCCTTGACCTTCTCCAGGCCGTAGTGGTCGCGGTCAAGACGGCGGCGCGCCGTTTCCACGCTCACGCGCTCCTTTGTCTCCACGCCCCATGGCATATCGAGCACGGTGTCGAGATAGTTGCGCAGCACGCTGGCCTCCGCGCTGCCGAACGGCTGACGCGACAGGCGATCCACGTCCTTGAGGAGCTTTTTCTCCGTTTCCTCCGGCAGGCGGCAGGCGCAGATCCTTGTGCGGTATTCGTCGAACTCCGCGTCGCTGTCTCCCTCGCCCAGCTCATTCTGCAGCACCTTGACCTGCTCGCGCAGGATCATGTCCTTTTGGATCTGACCGACGCGCTCGCGCACCTTGCTTTCAATGTCCTGCTCCATCGCAATGACGCTGATCTCGCGCTTGAGAATCTCGTTCACACGGCGCAGACGCATCAGCGGGCGCAGCTCCTCAAGCACAGACTGCTTATCCTGATAGCGCAGATTGCTGTTCTGCGCGATGAAATCAGCGAGAAAGCCCGGGTCGGTCGCGTCCATGACCGTGGTGAAGATGCTCTCGGGCTGCTTGGGCAGCAGCTCGCTGTACTCGCCGAAGAGCGCGTAGGTCTGGCGCAGCATCGCCTCGGTGCGCGTGCCGTGCCGCGGCGACTTTTCCTCGCCGATCAGCTCGACCTGCGCCTGCAGAAACGGCTCGCGCTGCCACAGGCGGCGCAGCCGCGCACGGCTGCCGCCCTCCATGACGACGCGCATCATGGAGTTCGACGCGCGCAGGATCTGAATGACGCGCGCGACGGTGCCGACCTCGTAGAGGTCCTTTTCCTCCGGCAGCTCAACGCCCAGCTCGCGCTGCGTGACAAGGAAGATCTCCTGCCCCGTCTCCATCGCGCGCTCCAGCGCGCGCACGGAGATCTCGCGCTCCACATCAAAGCTCGCGGTCATGCGGGGGAAGACCGTGAGTCCGCGCAGCGCAAGGGCCGGGATGTTTTTGGTGATGGTTTCCATAGGGTCTCCTTACGTCAGGAGGCCGGCTCGACCGGCGGCAGCTCCGCCGCGGGCTTTCCCTCCTGCAATGCTTCTTTTCTGTGTCCGAGCTGCGGCGGCTCCTTGCCGTCCACGCAGTCACGGGTGATGGTCACGCGGTCGATCGTGCGGTCAGACGGAATGTCATACATCACCTTGGTGAGCAAGCCCTCCATCACCGCGCGCAGGCCGCGCGCGCCGATCTTGCGCTCAATGGCCTTGTCGGCGATCTCCTCGAGCGCGTCGTGATCGAACACGAGCTCCGCGCCGTCGTAGCTCAGGAGCTTCTGATACTGCTTGACCAAGGCGTTCTTCGGCTCAGTCAGGATGCGCACCAGATCGTCGCGCCGCAGCTCGTCGAGCGCGGCGATGACCGGCAGACGGCCCACCAGCTCGGGAATGATGCCGAACTTGAGGATGTCGTGCGGCTGCACCTCGCGCAGGATCTTTGCGTGAGCCTTCTCTTTTCTGCCCTCGATGACCGCGTCAAAGCCGATGCTCTTGCGGTCCAGACGGCTCTCGATGATTTTGTCCAGTCCCTCGAACGCGCCGCCGCAGATAAAGAGAATGTTGCGCGTGTCGATCTGAATGAACTCCTGGTGCGGGTGCTTGCGTCCGCCCTGCGGCGGAACGTTCGCGACCGTGCCCTCGACGATCTTCAGCAGCGCCTGCTGCACGCCCTCGCCGGAGACGTCGCGCGTAATGGAGGTATTCTCGCTCTTGCGGGCGATCTTATCGATCTCGTCAACGTAGATGATGCCGCGCTCGGCGAGCTCCACGTCGTAATCCGCCGCCTGCAGAAGACGCAGGAGGATATTCTCCACATCGTCGCCGACGTAGCCCGCCTCGGTGAGCGTGGTCGCGTCCGCGATGGCGAACGGCACCTTGAGGATGCGGGCGAGCGTCTGGGCAAAGAGCGTCTTGCCGCTGCCGGTGGGACCGAGCAGCAGGATGTTGCTCTTTTGCAGCTCCACGTCGTCTCCGCCGCCGAAGAAGATGCGCTTATAGTGGTTGTAGACCGCCACGCTCAGCGCGACCTTGGCCTCGTCCTGTCCGATCACATACTGGTCGAGCACGGCGCGAATCTCGTGCGGAGTGGGGATCTCATCGGGCGTATCGAACTCGTGCTGCTCGGCCTCATAGCCGTCCTCCACGATCTCCATGCACAGCCGCACGCACTCGTCACAGATGCGCACACCGGCGGGGCCCTGGATCATGCGGTGCGTTTCCTTCTCCGACTTGCCGCAGAACGAGCAGCGGAGAAGCTGCTTCTTGCTTTTTTCTTCACTCATTCGTGTAATGACCTTTCCCTTTACAGGTATTGATTACCGCTTGTAGATGACCTTGTCGATCAGGCCGTACTCCTTGGCCTCCTCCGCCGTCATCCAGTTGTCGCGCTCGGAGTCTGACTTGATCTGCTCGGGCGTCTTGCCGGTGTTGTCGGCAAGGATCTTATTGATGCGCTGCTTGATCTTGAGGAAGTGCTCCACGTCGATCTCCATATCGGTGACCTTGCCCTGCGTGCCGGCGGAGGGCTGATGGATCATGACCTCCGCGTTGGGCAGCGCGATGCGCTTGCCCTTCGCGCCGCAGGAGAGCAGGAACGCGCCCATGCTCGCCGCCATGCCGACGCAGATGGTGGAAACGTCGCACTTGATATACTGCATGGTGTCATAGATCGCCATGCCGGCGGTCACGCTGCCGCCGGGCGAGTTGATATAAAGCTGGATATCCTTGTCAGGGTCCTGCGCCTCAAGATAGAGGAGCTGGGCGACGACGAGGCTCGCGGTGGTGTCGTTGACCTCCTCGCCGAGGAAAATGATGCGGTCGTTGAGCAGGCGGGAGAAAATGTCATAGGACCGCTCGCCGCGGCTGGTCTGCTCGACAACATAAGGGACTAAGCTCATAGGGTTACCTCCTTGGTGTCCGTTCAAAATGTTCATACCCTGTTCAAATTTCCGGTATGTATGCAATCAACCACAAATGCTCCTCATTTGTGGTTGATTGGCTGTCTCTATTTATGCCTGTTTACTTTTTTCTGCTGAAGTATAACCGGTTTCCGGCTCATTCAGCCTTCTCGGCGGCCTTCTTCGCAGTCTTCTTGGCGGGCTTCTTCTCTTCCTCGCCCTCGGCAGCCTTCTTGGTCGTCTTCTTGGCGGCGGGCTTCTTTTCCTCTTCGCCCTCGGCGGCCTTCTTCGCGGTCTTCTTGGCAGGCTTCTTCTCTTCCTCGCCCTCGGTCTTTTCGGCCTTGGTGGGCTTCTCCGCCTTGGCGCTGTCAACGACCACGGCGATGGCCTTCTCGTTCAGAAGCTGATTGCGGACGGTGGGCGCGTCGAGATACTTCTTGAGCATATCAAGCTCCATGCCGTACTGCTCGGCCATGGACTTGTACTTCTCCTCGATCTCCTCGTCGGTGACGTCGAGGTTCTCCGCCTTGATGATGGCGGCGATGGCAAGGTCCATCTTGACCTGACGGACGGCGGGCTCGCGGCCGTCCTCCATGAACTTGGCCTCGTCCATGCCGGTCATCTTGCAGTACTGGTCGTAGGGGATGCCCTGCGCCTGCAGACGCTGCTTGAACTCGTCGAGGAAGCGGCGGCACTGCTCTTCGATCATGACCTCGGGGATATCGGCCTTGATGTCGCCGGCGACCTTCTCGAGCAGAGCGTTCTCAAAGGCGATCTTGGCGGACTGCTCACGCTCGGCCGTGATCTTGGCCTTGGTGTCGTCCTTGAGCTCCTTGAGCGTCTCAAACTCGGAAACGTCCTTGGCGAACTCATCGTCGAGCGCCGGGGTCTGCTTTTCCTTGACCTCGTTGACCTTGACGTGGAACACGACCTGCTTGCCGGCGTCCGCCTCCTCCACCTCGGAAACGGTCAGCACGTGGATCTTGCCGTCCGCGCCCTTCTCGATGACCATGCCCTTGGGGGCCTTGGACACCGCGCCGGTGGAGTCCCAGGTGATGCCCTCGCCGTCGCCGGTGAGGCCGGTCAGGGTGATGGTGGGGAACGCCGCGATCAGGGCGTCGTTGATGGCCTCAGCGGTCATGTCGGGGGTGCAGCCGGCGGCCTCCAGGGCGTCGATCACCCCCAGGGCCATCTCGTCGCTGTCGCAGATGACGCAGTCGTAGTCCACCCGCTCCGCCAGCAGCGCCGTCATGTCCCGGCGGGCCTCCGCCCGGCTGGGGCCGCAGACCTGATCCCCTGCCGCGGCGATGGGGAAGAAGCCGTCGTACAGCAGCGTCTGGACGGCGCTGTCAGAGCGCACGTCTGTGCCCGCCCCCTGGAACAGCAGGCAGCGGACCTCCGTCCCGTGGTCCGTCTCCCAGAAGTAGTCCGCCAGGGCCTGTCCCTGAAGGACGCCGCTCCCGGCCTCATCGGCTCCCACCAGCACCAGCCGCTCCTGCAGGATGGCCGTCTCCGGTGTCCGCCCGATCAGGACCACCCCGGCGTCCCCCACGATGCCGGCGAGCTTTTCCGATGCCTCTCCGTCCGCCAGATCCACCAGCAGCGTCCCGATCCCCTCCGCCAGGGCCTGATGGACCTGGCGGAGCTGGGTCTCCGGGTCATTCCCGGCGTCGTAGCACCGCACCTGGTAGCCCCGGGCGCCGGCCTCTGTCAAAATGGACGCCGCCAGCTCCGCCGTCACAGCGTCCTCGTGAGACAGCAGCAGCCCCAGGACCTGGTGCTCCGCCGTCCGGGTCTCCGGGGCCGCGGCGTCTCCGCCGCAGCCGGTGCACAGGGCGGTCAGGACCGCCAGCGGCAGGGCGGCGGCAAAAAGCCTTCTCCAGTCGTATCTCATGGCATCTCCTCCACTTCATCCGTCTGCCGTTAGGATGCTGGTTCGGGGATGCAATTATTCCTTCCATTTAAGAGAGGGCCGCCTTCAGCTGCTCCCACCACTCCACGGCCTTGAATTTCAGCACGTAGCCGCCGTCCTCCTCCGTCATCAGGCCCACCTGGCCCTCCGTGAGGCCCGCGGCCAGGGCCGTCTCCGGCACATCCGCAGAGGCGGCGGTGCACAGGGGCGGGAACACCACGCACCACCAGTTCTGCCCCGCGCCTGCGCCGATGCGGATCCGCAGTGCCAGATACTCCCCGGCGGGCAGGGAGAAGCCGTCGTAGTCCTTGGTGGGGAACGAGGCGTCCTCCAGCTCCGCCGTCACCTCATAGGAATCGCCGTTGGCCCGGACCGTCTCCTCCGCGATGGCCTCCAGCTCCGGCAGGCTCTCCCGCAGGAGGGCCTCCGCCTCCGCCCGGCTCTCCGTCCGCTCCAGCAGCGCCGTGGTCCGCTCCAGCACGGCGTCCCGGACCAGGAGCTTCAGGGCCTGGTCCTCCTCCGTGTCGGAGTTGGCCAGCACATGGAGCCGCACCACCCGGTCCGCCAGGTCCCGCTGGGTGTTCAGGGCCCAGGCGCCGGTGAGCAGAAAGGCCGCCGTGCCCAGCAGCAGGGCCAGTTCCGCGATCCGCAGGGTCTTTCGGGTATGCTTTGCAGGTGTGTTCATCTTCGTTTCCGCCCTTTGCTATGTAGCCCTCTCGGGCCCGTTTCTCCCATGATGGACGGAAAATTTGATTTTTATTCCAGTTCCCCGAATTTTTTCACCGGCACGGCCCGGTAGATCTGCCGGTACTTCTGCCCCAATGCCTCCGCTGCCCGGGCCGCCTTTGCCGGGTCATCAAACAGGCCGAACACCGTGGGGCCGGAGCCGCTCATGGCGGCTCCCAGGGCGCCGTGCCGCAGCAGGATCTCCCGGATGGCGCGGATGTCTCCGCCCTCTTCTTCCGTCAGCACCCGCTCAAAGACGTTGCCCAGGCACCCGGCCGCGGCGGGCAGGTCCCCCCGGGCCAGGGCCGCCTCCAGGGCCGCCGTGTCCGGCCTGGGCCCCAGATCCGCCCCGTCCACCCGTGCGAACAGCGCCGGGGTGGGCAGGCCGAAGTCCGGCTTGCACAGCACGATGCTGCAGTCCGGCAGGGGCGGCAGGTCCGTCAGGCGCTCCCCCCGGCCCTCCGCCAGGCAGGTGCCGCCGTGGACGCAGAAGGGCACGTCGCTGCCCACGGACAGCCCGATCTCCTCCAGGGCCAGCCGGGGCAGCTCCGGGGCGTACAGGGCCCGGAGGCATCGCAGCACCGCCGCCACGTCCGCGCTGCCGCCCCCCAGCCCGGCATAGGCCGGGACGCGCTTGATGAGCCGCACCTCCAGCCCCGGCATGGGGCGGCCCAGATACCGGAAAAACGACTCCGCCGCCTGCTGCTCCAGCGTGGGTCTTCCCGCCGGCAGGGCGATGTCCTCCGCCAGCAGGGAGAAGCCCTCCGCCGTCTCCGTCACCGTCACGGTGTCCCCCAGGGACACGGACTGCATCACCATCCGCAGATCGTGATAGCCGTCGGCCCGCCGGCCCAGGATGTCCAGCGTCAGGTTGATCTTGGCCGGGGCCTCTCGTGTGATGGTCTTCATCCTTCCACCTCCCGCGGGTCTCGGCCCGCTGTGTGGATCCAGTATAGCACAGAAGCCGGAACAGGGGATCCCCAGCAACCGGCCGGTTGCGGAAAGTTGGTGGACGTGGCCGGAAAATCCTGTTATGCAGCCGGTGCGCGGGGATGGGCGGACGGCCTCCGTCCTTCGCCGCAATGTGATTGACCGGGGCCCAGCCTTTTGAACAGGCATCCAAAATCCAGTAAAATTTTACAAATCCTCTTCCCTTTTCGAAAAGGATGTGGTACAATTTATACACAGAACAGAGGAGGTGGAAAGAATTGTTTGGGCAGGCCGCCCAAACAGCGCCAGAAAGGAGCATCGTATGCTGGACATCCTGTATTTGAGCGGAAGCACCCTGCTGTACGCAGTCCTGTTCCTGCCGGTCATCACGATCCTGTCCCTCGCTGTGCTCTATTTCGCGTACGAAACCATCCAGAAGTTCCGGAGGCGGAGGGGCCTGTTCTAAAGGCACCCTCCCCAAAAGCCGCGGCGGTCCCGCGGCTTTTGCCATATCTGCGCAAAAACGGCGCCGCAGGCTTTTGCCTGCGGCGCCGTCTGTTTCCCGCCTGATCTGTCAGGATTCCGGCGGATGGTCCCTGGGCGCTTGGTTTCTCTTGCTCCGGCGGCTGTAAGTGATGAAGAACACCGTAACCTGATACACGGCAGCTCCGCAGAAAATCAGCAGGGCCGCCGTTCCGAATCCCAGCTTTACGGCAATGAGAGCCCCGATGCAGAAGGGCACCCATCCCCAGGGAATCAAAACGACAAGTCGTCCCCAGGGTTCCTTCAGGCCGGATTCGTCCTTTTGGGACTGCGCATTCGCTTTGGCGGAAAAGGAGAGCCGCAGGCCCTGGCCGATCACGAGGCCCGTCAGAACGGCCCCCACTGCGCCTCCGGCAATCAGGGTGTATCCCATCAGGGCCACACCGCCGAGAATCGTCAGGAACAGCGCGTCCGGATTCTGTACCTTCATCCAAGGACCTCCCTTCTGAAAACGCCCGCTCTCCCGGGCGCTCACGATTCAGGATGGGCCCTCCCGTTATTTGATCTTCCGGGCCTCCACGTAGTACCGCTTGTCCTGGGCGTGGCCCATGGAGAAGGTCTTGCGGGGCAGGACGCCATCTGCCATGACGGTCTTGAACAGCTGCTCCTTGCCCATGGCCGGCAGCTTGAAGCCGATGTTGCCGGGCTTGCTGCCCAGCTGGTCGGTGACCTCGTCGCCGTGGATGTAGTCCACCTCGCCGCCGTGCTCCTTGAGATAGGCGTCCAGGAAGGTCTGGAGGGTCCCCACCGCCAGCTGCATCCTGGGATTGGGCACCGTGACGGCGCCGGTGCGGCCGGCGCAGGTGTAGGCGATGGTGTGGCCCTCGCCCTCCCCCTCGTGGGCGCCGGGATAGTGGGCCTTCAGGGCCTCCAGCACCTTTTCGGGCTCCACGTTGAAAAGCACCCGGTGGATGGGCTCGAACTGGAGGGCGTCGTCGTGGTTGTTCACCACCTCCACCAGTGCGTACCGGGCGGGCAGCGCGGCCCACTGGTCCTCCGGCGTCACCTTTTTCAGGTTCTCATAGCACTGCTTGGCGGTGGCCAGGGAGTGGTTGCCGTCCCCCACGGCGAACAGCAGCGGCGCCGCGTCTTTCAGGCCATACTTGCGCTCCATGGCCTCCGGCGTGCACATGGCCGCCAGGGCATCCGCCACCGCGTCCATCTGTGCGTCCGTCAGCTTCCAGCCCTTCAGGCGGCCGCCCCCCTGCTGGAGGTCGAAGTCGTACAGCTTCTCCATGCCATCCGTCCCGGCGGTCAGGGGCTCGATGACGGTCCGGTCCGGGTCGTCGATCAGCAGCATCACGTGGGGCAGCTCGATGGGGGCGTCCTGCCGGACCCGCACCCGGGGCGGGATGCGGGAGAGCACCGTCCCCTCCGTGGCCCGGATCAGGGCGCCGGAGCCGGGGGTGAAGTCGTACTGGTCCAGGTCCACCATGCCGATGAGGCCGTGGCGGACCTTGCCGTCGGACTGGGTCCGCTCGATATAGAACAGGGACTCCGGCAGAGTCCGGAACACGCCGTCCGCCAGATACCGGTTCATGGCGCTGTTGATGTCCGCGATGTGGTCCTCCACATCCGGGTCATTCAGCTTGGCCTCCGGCAGGATCAGCCGGAGGGTGGAGGGCGCATCCCCCACGGTGTCCTCCACCGCCTGCCAGTATTCCGGCTGGGAGGTGAACTGGTCGCAGGCCACCACGGCCCATTTCGTCATGTCCGCGTCCTTGGGCAGCAGGATGTCCGCGGGATAAAAGCCCAGCTTCTGGAATTTTTCGTTCATGTCGCGTCCCCTTTCTCGTCGAAAGACGTTTACAGTGCCGCCTTGATGGCCGCCAGCAGGTCGTCGAACTCCTCATAGGCCGGGATCTGGGGGTAGTCCCGCTTGATCTGCTCCGTGCTCTTGAACAAAAAGCCCGCCTTGCTGGCCTGGATCATACCCAGGTCGTTGAAGCTGTCGCCGCTGGCGATGGTGTCGTACCCGATGGACTGCA
>OODJ01001416.1_pt1 | contig 19247 bp, 10 predicted proteins | sample 1671611 | NCBI WGS metagenome assembly OODJ01 (sample SAMN06348174, study PRJEB24527) | human gut metagenome | biome: human gut; feature: ankylosing spondylitis patient; material: feces | host: Homo sapiens | place: China | collected 2015-10 | reverse complement strand
GCTCTGACCAGTTTCCGCGCGTCAAGATCGGCGTCGGCGCCAAGCCGCACCCGGATTACGATCTGGCCGACTGGGTGCTGTCCACCGTCTCCAAAACCGAATGGCCCGACTATCAGGAAGCCATGTCCCACGCCGCCGACGCCGCCCTCTGCATCGTCAAAAACGGCTGTGAAAAGGCCGCGGCGGAGTATAACGGGAAGATGTTTTGAGTGCACCCAAATACGCACGCACCTTGCCCACATCGCCCCGGCAAGACGCACCGTTTTTTACGGAAATCTGCAGCAAATTTGGAACTTCCCAACGGGCCGATGTGGGCATCGGCCCCTACAGAGTGCTGTGCAAATTTCCCCCATCTCACTTTCAATACCCCACCCCCTACGCATAGGAGACGCTCTCCTATGCGCGTTGCCTGTTGGGCGAAAAATTGTTTTTATTTTTAGGAGAATCCCATGAACGTTCTGCTTTCGCTTCTGCAAAAGAGCACCGATTATAACCAGCTGCTGAAGGCCGTGGAGGCGAAGCAGGCCGTCGCCGTGTCCGGACTGAGCCAGGCCCCGCGCAGCCATGTGCTTGCTACCGTGCACGAGCAGTCCGGCAGACCGCTTATCGCCGTGTGCCAGGATGATATGGCCGCAAAGCGGCTGGCTTCTGAACTTGGTGCGTTTTTAGGCGAGGAGCCACCAGTTCTGCCGTCCCGAGAATTGACACTGGCCGGAGCCATCGGCGTGTCCCGTCAGTGGGAGCAGCAGCGGCTGCGGCTTTTATACGCGCTGGCGCAGGGCCGTGTCCCGGTGCTGGTGGCGAGTCTCGATGCGCTGCTGCTGCGTACAATCCCGCGCCAGACGCTCTTTTCCGCGTCAGTGACGCTCCGGGTCGGCGCAGAATACAGCATGCCGGATCTCATCAGCCGCCTGACCCGGGCGGGCTATTCCCGTGCAAGTCTGGTCGAGGGCGTGGGACAGTTCGCGCTGCGCGGCGGCATTTTGGACGTGTATTCCCCCGCGCAGGAAAAGCCGCTGCGCGCGGAGTTTTTCGGCGACGAACTGGACACCATGGGCTATTTCGACCCCATCACACAGCGGCGCACGGAAAACGCTGACGAGGCAATCCTCCTACCTGTGGCCGAAACGGAGCCGCATCTGCATCCGCAGGGAGTAGCCGGTCTGTGCGGAGATCTGCGTGCCATCATCACGCGCCAGCAGCGCCGGAAAACGCCCAATCAGGCGCTGATCGAAACACTGCAGAAGGACTGCGAGGCGCTTGAAAACGAGACGCTTTTCGCCAGCGCCGACCGGTATATGGCGCTGATTTACCCGGAATTTACGACTGCCGCGTCGTATCTGCCGCAGGAGGCCGTTGTCGCCTTCTGCGACCACGGCAATCTTCAGCGCGGGGAAAAGGACCGCGCTGAGGAGTTCGGACTCCTGCTCGATTCGTTTTTGACCGCCGGGACGCTTTTCGGAGAACTGTGCGATTATTACGCGACAATGGACGATCTGGCCGCGTCACTGCATGGCAGAGCCGTCATTTACTGCGACGGCTTCCTGGCCGCGCGCTATCCCGAGTCCCTGCCGCCCAAACAGCTGCTTTCCTTTACGGCCCGGCAGCTGCCGGGCTACGGCGGAAGTCTTGAAACAGCGGCAGCAGACCTTAAAAATTACGCATCGAACCAGTATGGCTCCATCGTCCTGTGCGGCGGACAGCGGCGCGGGGAAATTTTGAAGGATCTGCTTGCCAACAGCGGTCTGAACGCACTTCTGGCGTTCCCGCTGACAAAGCTTCCGCAGCCGGGACAGATTCTCATTGCGGGCGGCTCGCTTCCCGCCGGGCTTGAATATCCGACGCTCAAATTTGCCATTTTAACGGAGGGGCAGATCGCTGTTCGGCAGGAGCGCAAAAGGACTAGAGCGCCCAAAAAAGCCACAAACCGCAAAAAACTTGACTCGTTTACCGATCTGACCCCCGGTGACCTCGTCGTACACGAGCACCATGGCATCGGCCGTTATGTCGGCATGGAACAGCTGAAGGTCGGCGGCGTCACAAAGGATTACGTCAAGATCGCCTATCAGGGCACGGACTGTCTGTATGTGCCCGCAACACAGCTGGATCTGGTCAGCAAGTATATCGGTGCCGGCGAAGATACGCCTGTCCGGCTCAATAAACTCGGCGGCGACCAGTGGCAGAAGACAAAGGCCAAGGCAAAGGCCGCGGCAAAGGACCTGGCTGCGGGCCTGATTAAACTCTACGCTGAACGCAAGCGGCTGCCGGGCTTTGCGTTCGCGGCGGATTCGCCGTGGCAGCAGGAATTTGAAGAAAGCTTTGAATACGCCGAGACAGACGATCAACTGCGCTGCATCGACGAGATCAAGCGCGATATGGAATCCCCCGCGCCGATGGACCGGCTTCTCTGCGGCGATGTCGGCTTCGGCAAGACGGAGGTCGCGCTGCGCGCGGCCATGAAGTGCATGCTGGACGGCAAGCAGGTCGCAATCTTAGTCCCGACGACCGTTCTGGCCCAGCAGCACTATCTCACGGCCATGCGCCGCTTTGCAACCTTTCCAGTCACCATCGACGTGCTCTCCCGTTTCCGCACCCCTGCGCAGATCAAAAAAACGCTCTTCGATCTGCAATCCGGCAAAATCGATCTGATCGTCGGCACGCACAAGCTGCTGCAGAAGGACATTCATTTTCACGACCTCGGCTTGCTCATCGTCGATGAGGAACAGCGCTTCGGCGTGACGCACAAGGAACGGTTAAAAGAACTTTCACGAGGCGTGGACGTCTTAACACTGTCCGCAACGCCCATCCCGCGCACGCTCAATATGGCGCTGTCGGGGCTTCGTGACATGTCCACCATCGAACAGCCGCCGCAGGACCGCTATCCTGTGCAGACGTTTGTGCTTGAGCACCAGGACGGCATTCTCGACGAGGCGATCCGGCGTGAACTTGCCCGCGGCGGGCAGGTCTATTATCTCCACAACCGTGTGGAATCCATCGACCAGTGCGCGGCCAAAATCAAACAGCGCATCCCCGAGGCGGAGATCGCTGTCGCGCACGGCAAAATGAACGAGGAACAACTCGGCGACGTCATGCAGGCAATGTCAAACGGCGAAGTTCAGATCCTTGTCTGCACGACCATCATTGAAACGGGCATTGACATCCCGAATGTCAACACGCTCATCATTGAGGACGCTGACCGGCTGGGCCTTGCGCAGCTGCACCAGATTCGCGGCCGCGTGGGCCGTTCGAGCCGCCACGCCTATGCGTATCTGACGTTCCGCAAGGGGAAAGTGTTGTCCGAGATCGCGGAAAAGCGGCTCGACACCATCCGCGAATACGCGGAATTCGGCTCCGGCTTTAAAATCGCCATGCGCGACCTTGAAATTCGTGGTGCGGGCGATCTTCTGGGTGCGGAGCAGTCCGGTCATATGATGACCGTCGGCTATGATATGTATCTGAAGCTGCTCGAAGACGCCGTGCTCGAAGAGCGCGGCGAGGAAGCGCAGAAGGAGCCCGAATGCACCGCCGACCTCACCGTCACCGCAAACATCAACAAGGACTATGTTACCTCCGGTGAACAGCGCATGGATCTCTACCGCCGCATGGCAGCCATCCGCACACAGGAGGATGCCGACGAACTGCTCGACGAGATCGTCGATCGCTTCGGAGATCCTCCAAAGGGCGTTATGAATCTGATTGCCATCGCACTGTTGCGCGCAAGAGCCGCAGCGGCCGGCATCACGGAAATCACGCAGAAGGACGGCGCGATCCTCCTCTCATTGGCCACGATGGACTTCGCCGCCATCTCCGGCTGCTGCGCCGAAGCGCAGTTCAAGGGGCGCATCTTCTTCTCTGCAGGCAAGGTGCCGATGCTGTCCGTCAAACTCAAAAAAACCGACGACCCGCTGAAACTCGCAACGCAGCTGGTCGGCGTCTACGCTGCCCTGCGCGCGCAGACAGCGGGGACGTAAAAACGAGCCTCTTGGGCGCTGTCGCCCCTTACGTTCCGAACAGCAGCTTCATCATCAGAGGGATCGTCAGCATGCAAAGAAGCGTACTGACAAACACGCCGGAGGAGGCAGTCGTCTCGTCAGCGCCGTACTGGTAACTCAGGATGGTTGTGTTGGTGGCAATGGGCATGCACAAAAGGACCGTCAGCACACACAGAATCCGTTCATTGTCCAGTACCTGCCGCAGCGCAAAATGCGCCAGCAACGGCACGGCAATCATCTTGAACAGCACCAGCACATACACCCGCCAGTTTCCGAAGATTTGCCCGAATCGCATCTGCGCAAGCGAACAGCCGACAATCAGCATGGCGATAGGACTTGTGATGTCTCCGACATATTTGACAGTCTGGTGCAGCAGCACCGGTGGCTGCCAGCCGGACAGATAAATCACGAACGCCGCCAGCGACGCTGCAACGCACGGCTGCCGCAGGATTTTCCACTGAAAGTGAAAACGCGCCTGTCCTTCGATCAGACTCACGCCGTAACTCCAGCAGAGCAGCTGGAAGGCCAGCACGGCCAGCGTCACATAGAAGGTCGCCTGATAACCCAGCAGCGACTCCACGACCGGATAGCCGAGAAACCCGATGTTGCCGAAGATGAACATGAACCGGTACAGCCCGGCCTCGCGTTCTTTGACGCGCAGCAGCCGTGCGATTGGGAAACTCAGGCCGATCAGCGCGGCATAGAGCAACGCGATCAGGCCCATCAACCGCAGCGTTTGCCCGATTGAGAGCAGCCGTTCGCCCGTCAGTGCGGAGGCGAGAATCTGCATGGGGTTTGCAACGGTCACGATAAGCGACGAAAGCTTTTTGTTACTCTGCACGTCCATCGCGCCGCCCTTCGCGGCGCAGAAGCCGCAGGCCATGCAGAAAAACAGCATGACCATCCTCTGGCACAGGGAGAGAATATCCATTCTGCCCGCTCCTTACTGCCCGATGCAGACCGGGCAGGACAGATATCCCTCAGCCTCGGCCAGCTTCTCGTTGAGGATTTCAAAATTCTCCGGTTTAAACAGCGTGCAGCCATACCGGTGATAGACCTCGCTTCCGACGTTCACGCAGACGGCATATTGGTCAAAAAACGATGTTTCCGCCCGCAGCCGGTCGAGTTCCGCCTGCTGACTGCGCAGCTTTGCGCTGCCGGTCAGATACAAAAATGCGCCAGCAGCCAGAAGCAGGATGCAGCAGATTGCAAGAATGCCCGTCGAAGGCGAACCGGCACGTTTTTTCGCAGCAGGCACCGGTTCCGCCGGCTGCTTTTTCAGCCGCGGCGGGGTCTGCATTCTCCCGGCAGGGAGCGGAGCAGGTCTTGGCTGCACTGCCGCACCGTTCTGCGCGCAGTTTGCGCAGAACAATTCCCCGTCTTCGATCGGCGCGCCGCATTTGATGCAAGTGGTCATATTCAATACGTCTCCTGTCTTTCTCATTCCTGAACAGTATAGCGAACTTTGCAGAGAAAGTAAACCAAAAAACCGGCCATACGGCCGGTTTTTCGGTTCAAGAACTGGATTATGCGTTCTTTTTCGGTCCCATGATTTCGGCACTCAGGAGGGCGACAAGGGGGACAGTCAGGATGATGCCGATGGTGCCGGCCACGCCGCGGATGATCTCGATGGCGATGGAGTCAGCGTTGAAGATCTGGATCATGGGATAATCAAAGATCTGGAACAGCAGGAGTGTATTGAGGCTCGAACCGGCGAAGGCAAGGATGAGCGTGTTCGCCATGGTGCCCATGGCGTCCTGTCCGATGTTCATGCCGGAGCGGAACAGCGCCTTACGCGGCAGGTCGGGGTTCAGCTCGCGCAGCTCCCAGCAGGCGGAGGAAATGGACATGGCCACGTCCATGACTGCGCCGAGCGAGGCGATGAGAATGCCGCTGACGAACAGACCGCTGATCTTCAGTCCCCGGTCGGATGCGCGCAGGACAAGTTCCTCCGCCTCGGGCAGATTGAAGCCGTTGAGCGGCGAGATCGACCCGCACAGGGCAGCGAAAATGCCCGCGACGGCCACGCCGCCGATGCAGCCGAGCGTGGCGCAGAGCGTCTTGCGGCTGAAGCCGTTCAGGAACAGGAGGGAGGCCGCCGTCGTCAGCGCGACAAGCACGACCGTGACCACGACCGGCTGCGCGCCGCGCAGGATCATGGGCACCTGAATGAACCAGACGCACGCAAGCGTATACACAAGCCCCAGCAGGGCCGTGAGGCCCTTTTTCCGGCCGATCAGCAGAAGCAGCGCGGCAAATATGGCAAGCAGGCCGAGCAGCACCGGCGCGCGGTTATAATTCGGAATGGATATGACATACGGCTCCCCCGCGTCATCCAGATCGAGGCGGACGACGATTTTTGTGCCGATCTTCGCGTCAACGTTGGTATAGATGGTCAGATAGTTGATCGTCTCAAGTATCTCGCCCTTCCACGGGCCGTTCAGTATCTCGACCTCGAGATACTGCTGGCCGATGCGGCGGCCCTCCGTCCAGTCCTGGGTCTCTGCATTGTCGTCCAGAATGTCCGTGACGCGCGCAACAGCAAAATACCGCTTGCGCGCGGCAGTCGCCTCGCGGTCAGGCTCCGTATATTCCAGGACCAGCGCCCACGCGATGATCAGCACGAACAGCAAAACGCTCACGCCGATCTCCATCCAGCGCTTGCGCGTCAGCTTGCATTGTAAGTTCTTCATGGATTCTCCTTCAGGAAGCAAAGTTTATGCAGGATGGGGGACTGCCCCGCCGGGAAACCCGGCGGGGCAGTTTTGTATTGTTGGGGAACTCAGCGCTCAAGATAGCGGTGGATGATCGCCGCGACCTGTGCGCGGGTCGCCTGTGCCTTCGGCACAAGGTTGCTGCCGGAGCCGTTGATCAGACCCTGGCCGACCGCCCAGTTCATCGCCTGAATGGCGTAGGCAGAGAGCTGCGCCGTGTCGGCAAAGCCGCCGAGATTTTCCTCGAGCGTCACAGCCGTCATGCCGCCGTAGACTGCATAGCGGTACAGGATCGCCGCAAGCTGCTCACGGGTCACGGGGTCGTTCGGGCCAAAGAGGCCGGAACCGTAGCCGTTGACGATGCCGTTGGCCGCCGCCCATGCGACCGCCTTGGCAAACCACTTGCCGGCGGCCACATCCGTAAAGTCGGACGAGCCGGAAACGGACGGGCTGCCCGCCATGCGGTAGAGGATGGTAACGATCATGGCGCGGGTCAGCGGTGCGTTGGGAGAGAAGCGATCGGCGCCCGTGCCGTCCATGATGCCCTTCTCGTAGACATAGCGGACATCGTTATAGAACCAGTCGCTGCCGGACACATCGGCAAACGGGAGCCCTACCGGGGCAGCAGGCTTGGCCGGGGTGACCGGGGCGCTCGGGGTGCCGGGGGTGATGGGCGGAGGCGGCAGGACGTTCTTCTGCCAACGTGCATAGAAGGTCTTTTCGCCGGTTTCCGTCGCGCCGATCTGCTTGACCAGCACGCCGCCGGAATACGCGGTGAACCAGCCGAGGAAGGTGTAGCCGGGCTTGGTCACATTGGTCGGGAGAACCGTCACAGTGCCCTTGGTGTAGGTCGTCGGGTATTCACCGTTGATCGTGCCGCCATCGGTGACGTAGGTGATGCTCCACGTCTCGACCGGCGTCTCGCCTGCGGTGCAGACGACATCAGCGCGGTTGCGGATACGGATACGCGGATAGACGGGCGTGCCGTCCGAGAGGACGAAGGTGTTGTCATAGGAAGCCAGACCGACCGCCTCGACCAGATTGCCGACAACTGCGTTCTCAACTTCCGTGTCCTTCGTGATGTAGCCGTCGATGAAGACGCGTGCTTCGTTGCCGGCTGCATCCTTGACCATGATGGTCTGGATCTTGCCTTCAGCCTCTTCCACTCTGGTGATCGTGCCCTTGATCTTGACGAGGCTGCCGAGGACGGAGCCGTCGTTGATCTGCGCGGCAGTGACTTCCACGGGAGCCGGAGCCTCCGCGTCCGCAATCTTTTCGATCTTCGTCACAGCCAGCTGACGCTCGCCCTGATAGGAGGACGTCGTACCGGTGACACGAACCTTATCGCCGATCTTAAAGTTGCCTGCGACCGGGAAGGCGTTGATACCGGCGGTGTTGTCCTGCACATAGATGCAGTCGAAGAACGCGGTATCCTTGTCATAGCCGGAGGCGTTGGAGGTCACGATGCCCTCCACGGTAAACTTGACGCCCTCCTCTGCCTCTGCCTGCACATCCGCGATCTTGGCGATCTCGGTCTGGTTGAGCATGGAGACGAGATTCTGGCAGATCTTGTAGTTGGAGTAGTTCTTCTCCGCGCCGCTGTCGGAGGCCTGGTACTGCACCTCGAAGTTCGACATGAAGGCTGCGCCGGAAACGATGATGAGGCCCTTGCCCTCGATCTGCTCGGACGCCATGACCATCAGGCGGTCATCGTTTTCTGCGAAGGTGTACTTCGGGGTAGCTGCGCCGCCGAGGCCGTCGCTGTCAACGTCCACAGAGTAGGTCGTTGCATGGCCGTAGACTGCCGGGCTGACCGTTGCGGGCAGCGTAGAGGTCGGGTTGCCGTCTGCGTCTACTGCGTAGATGGACGCGCCGCCGTAGTGGCTGAAGCGTTCGGTGTAGAGTTTGTCATACGGATGCTCTGCATCGAATTCCACGCCGTCCAGAAGCGGGTTATCCATGTTGTAGGACGAGAAGTAGAGTCTCCACTTGTCAACGCCGTCGGCTGCAGAGCGAACATCGTCATACGTTGCGTCGTCAGAGATACGGAGGCTGGAGCCGAGTTTGGCAAGAACCTCGTTCTGCGTCGCGGCCATATGCTTGATGTCCGGGTTGTTCTGGATGATGGGGTAATTCTCGTAGTTGTCAGACCAACCGGCGAGGATCACCATACCGCCGTTGTCGTTGAACGTCTTGATGGCGTTCAGTTCTTCTGTGGAATAGGTCTTGGGGTCAGCCTGCGCTGCCTCCAGCCGGCGGGACGGAGCCGTCAGGATGATGGCCTTGTACTTGGAATTGCCGCAGGCCGCGATGAGTTCCTCGCTGGTCTTCAGCGTGACTGTACGCACGGAATAGGCCGCAGCCAGTTCGCCGAAGTTGCCCATGGAGTCCTTATAGTTGCCTGCAACGTATTCGTTGTAGTGCGAGGCGTCAATGCCGATGTAGACAAGCTTGCTTGCGTCAAGCACATCGAGCGTGACGTCCTTGGTGAACGTGTACTCCTTGCCGTCCTGCTCGATCACAGCCGTGATCTTAACAGTCATGATGCGGGCCTTTGTCGGGGTATACTTGAATTCCACATCCTGCGTGCTGCTTGCAGCCAGCGTGATGGGATCCGTCACGGTGCCGATGGTTTCGCCGCCGATGGCATAGGTGATGGACTTGATGGTAGCGGGCTTTGCCTCACTGTTGAAGAACGTGGTGGTGATGGTCAGTTCTTCGTCGGTGACAGGGGTAGACGTGCCGCATTCAGCCTTGGAAATGCCAAGCTTGAGCGATTCGCCGACCCAGACAGGCGCGGTCACGGCCAGATCGCCGTCGCCCTCGGTGACACGGACAAAGTAATAGGTGTACTCAGGCGCCAGTTCCACGCTGACGGAGCCCTTGGTGAGATCTGCGGCACTGTCCCAGGTATAGGCGACCTTGCCGGAGTTGACGACCAGTTCGACCTTGGCGATGGAATCGGTGCGGTCGGGATCGTTGAAGGAGATATCGAAGTTCAGCTTCTCAGGAACGTCAATGATGGAGCCCATCATGTTGCCGTTGACCGTGTAGTCCAGTTCGAGGTTCTTGTCCTCGGTGGCGTACATACGGCGTGCTCTGAGCGCTGCGTAGATGCCGGATTCGGAGAAGTCGTCGGTCAGGATGACGTCGCGGGCGTCGTTGGCGTTGCCCCAGCGGCCCTTGTGGTTATCCTGGTTGTTGGTCGGGGCGACGTGCCAGCCCTTGTCGAGCGCCATGATGTACTGCTCGTAGCTGGGATAATAGCCGCCTGCGCCGATCTGGCCTTCGCCGTTGCCGACTTCGACCATGTACATACGGGTGTCAACGACCGCATCCCAATAACCGAAGTCAATGAAGTTGCCGAACGTCGTGCCCGGATGGTTGAACTGGCTGATGGAATCGACGCCCTCTGTCTGCGACAGAAGCTTGTAGTAGGCCTGCAGGCCTGCATCCTTGGTCTTGTTGTTGAGCGTTGTGTTGTTGCGGGAGACGATGCCGGGGGTGTTGAAGGTGTTGATATGGCCGGGACCGCCGGACCACGTCATTTCAAAGCCCGCAATGGCGACCATGCTGCCTGCATTTTCCGTATTGAACGCAGCGACCGCGTCCTTATAGGCTTTCCAGGTTTCCTGGCTGTATTCCGTCGCTTGGCTCATGTCGTAGAGCGCGCCCTCGGGGTTGGCTGCGCCGGACTTGTCAAAGTAGTTGGAATGGTCGGTGAACGCGACGAAGTCAACGTTCGCGCTGTCAGGCAGCGCCTTGATATACGCCAGTGCGCTTTCCAGCGAGCCAGCACCGTCGGAATACTGCGTGTGGGAGTGCAGCTGGCCGAAGTAGCGCTGGAAGGTCGCCTCGCCGATGGTGAAGGACCAGGTCTTGCTGGTTTCCTTTTCATCCGCACGCTTGACCGTCACAGTTACCGTGACCTTGCCGTCCGCCATATCGGCAGCCGGGGTGTAGGTGACCTTGCCGTCTGCGTAGGTCGTCTTGACCTCCGTGCCGTTGACAGTCATCGTTACGCTGGCGTTCTCGCCAGCGTTCGAGATCTCCGCGGAGATCTCCGGCCGCTTTTCGGCTCCGGTCTGCGCACCCTGCGCAGGCTTCACGTTGGAGATCACAGCCTCGTCGAGAATGTCTACGGTGTAGGACGCTCTGGCCTCGTTGCCCTTGACATCCTTGAACGCGAAGGTCAGGGTCATCGTGCTGCCAGCCTTGGCCGCCTCAGCGATGTCCGAATCATAGACCGTGATATGGACGCTGCCCTTGCCGGTGGTGAAATCGCCCGGAACCTCTACGTCCGTGTTGCCCTGAAGCTGGCTGATGCCGGGGATGTACGTTCCGTCAGCCTTCTTGACACTGTACTCGATCCACGGATTGTCGATTTCATAGATTGTGTCGATCTCGAGTTCAAACTCGTAATCGCTGCCGACATAGGCCGGGAGCATGGTTTCGGGGAAGGTGATGGTGGGCTGCACGACAAGGCCGCCGTCCACATTCACGCCGTCCGCCACGGGATAGAAGAAGAAGGAGTAGATGGTGTAATCCGTGACCTTGCTCTTATCCATGCTGTAGGTCTTGAACGAGTCGGAGTAGTACTCCAACCACTGGCTATACCTATTGTTGAACTTCGCCGTGCGGCTCTCCATCTCATAGCCGCCCACGCCGCCGGAGCATTCGCGGACGAGCCAGTCGGCGTCTTCAGCCGTAACGCCCTCTTCGGAGAAGTCCTTGCTGTAGAACGCGTTGTTGCCGGTGCCGTTGGAGCAGAGGTAGCCATACGCGTCGCTGTAGAAGCGGAGGTATTCGCCGTTCTGCTCGACGGTGAACACAACAGCGCCGTTCGCCGGGGTGGCCTTGCCGTCCGCGACGGTGGCTGCCGCCTTTTCAATGGACTTGGAATCGTTCTCCGCCGCCAGAACCGCCTGTGCGTTCTGGTTGTAGATCACGAACTTGTCGCCGGGCTTGGGCAGATCGCCGGAAGGCTCATCGGAGCCGCCGTCGTCCACGACCAGATAGAACTGCTGGGCAAACAGCGCCTCATTGCTGCCGATGCTGCCGTAGCTGCTCCAGTTGTTCTTCTCGGCGTACCACTCCAGATAGTTGCCGCGTGCGGCGTTCTGGATGTAGAAGCAGTTTTCGGTCTTCGCAGCCGTGACGTTCCACGCGGTATTCACCTCGTCCAGCGGGGTGCTGGTATACTTCTCAGCCATGGAGAGCTTCTTGCCCTCGCTGGTGGAGAACGTGTAGGTGCCGTCCGCGTTGACACCGACCGTCCAGATGTCGGCCTTGGTGTAGCCGGACAGCTTGCCGTCTGCCAGCGTCACATCCGTGCCCTTGTTGTAGAAGCCGGAGTATTCAGTGGACAGGGCCTTCATGTTAGCCGGGTTGTAGATGACGATCTGCTCGCCGTCCTTGAACAGGCTCTGAACCGGTTCTTCGGCCTTGACAGTGTAGGCGAATTTCACTTCGTCGCTGTCGTCCATGCCGTCCTTCGTGGCCTTGACGGTGAAGGTGACAGCTTCTGTTACCTCAACGGGTTCGGTATACTCGATATACTCGCCCGTGGTCTTGTAGAGGATCGTTGCGTCTGCCGTCGTGCAGGAGAAGGTGACCTTTGTGCCCTTTTCTACCGCGCCCGCAGCCGGGGTAGCAGTCGGGGTTGCGACCTTGTTGGACGGGGCAGGCACAGTTTCAAGCTTGTAAATTGCAATATCCTGCTGCCCACTTTTGTAACACGCAAATAGCGGATCCCCTTTGCCGGTGTTGGGGTTATATCTCATGATATTGCGCGTGTTGCTTCCTTGTGCGATAACCGTTGCCGCGCCATCCGCAATCGCAACAGACCACGAACTGTTATCGCTTAACTTGCTTTCTGTCTTGAGATGGTTCTTGTCGCTGGATGCAGCATACAGATAGCCGGAGCCGGTGGCAAAGGCAAAGGTGTTGTCCTTTTTGCCCTTCTCCAGCGTCAGCTTCTGCACTGTCGTACCTAGTTTCAGCTTATTGCCGTCTTTTGTAACCGCAGCTGCCGCGCGGTTATTTGTCTTCTGGTTTGTTCCCAACGCATAGTCCGCGCCTTTTGCCGCGATCACGATCTCGTCGCCGACCTTCAAGGTCGATGCGTCGGTGACCAGAGTCGCGGTCTGCGTTGTCTCCTCCGCCATGGCGACCGGCATGACCGAAAGGACCATGACGACGGCCAGCAGCAGCGCGAGACATCGCGTGATACGTTTTTTCATGCTTGCATTTCCTCCTGATTTCTGTTCAAATTCTGAATGTTCATGTTGTGCGCAGGCTCGTCCTGCGCAAAGCACCTCTTTTGAAGCCTCCTTCTGCGTCCTGATACAGAAACGAAAACGGCAGCCGTCAAGGGAGCCGCAGTCGCAAAGTTCTGTGTCTATAGTATAGCAGTTCCGTCCGCCAAAATCCAGTGACTTTACGGAGATTTTACCGGCTTTGCGTAAATTTTACCGGGAATTTTTTGTGGATTTTGTCTATATAATCCCTGACCGGCAGACAAAGCCCGCCCGGCAGTCCCCGCCGGGCGGGCAAATTATCACCCATGATCCTGTATGAACCTCTTCTGAAAGGGGAGTCTTTTAGGGTGCATTTACTTAATATTCCTCCTGTATTTTTTGCAGGACGGCTTCCTTTTTCGGGATGGACGGAATGCCGCCGGAAACTTCGGTGGAGAGGCTGGCAGCGGCTGCTGCGTAGCGGGCCATATAGGCAAGATCGCCCCGCATCAGCGCCTCCGGCGCCTTGTTCAGTTCCAGAAAGCGGGATACGGCGCTGCCGCCGAAGATATCGCCCGCGCCGGTCGTGTCAATCGGCTGCACCTTCGGGCAGCCGCAGGAGAATTCCGCCTGTGCATTTTTAAGCAAGCAGCCCTTCGGCCCCAGCGTGACCATGACGAGCCTCGCCCCCAGCGCCAGCACGCGCTCGGCGCCCTCTTCCGGGCCGCAGCCCCAGAGGAACTGCGTCTCCTCGTCGCTGATCTTGACAATATCCGCCTGCGAAAGCCCCCAGAGAATCTGTGCCTTCGCTTCCTGCTCCGTTTTCCACAGCGGGGCGCGGTAATTGGGGTCGTAGGTGACGAGTTTGCCGTGCGCACGGGCATAGGCCGCGGCCTTCTGCGTGGCCGTGCGGGCAGGCTCGTCCGTGCAGCTGAGCGAACCGAAGTGGAACACGTGCGTTTCATCGAGCATCGCGGGGTCGATCTCGTCCCAGCGCAGCTGCGTATCCGCGCCGGGCTTGCGGGCGAAGGCGAACGAGCGGTCGCCGTGCGCGTCGAAGGTCACGAAGGCCAGCGTCGTGAACGTGTCCGGGTCGATCCGGATGCCGCGGCCGTCGATGCCCGCGCGCTGCATCGTGCCGACGAGCAGACGGCCGAAGGTGTCGTCGCCGACCTTGGCGAGGAAAGCGGTCTTTTTGCCGTAGGCGCTGAGCGCCGCAAGGAAGTTGCCGGGCGCGCCGCCCGGATTGGCTGCCAGCGTGGGATAGCCGGCCTCGTCTTTGGAGCGCTCTGCCAGGTCGACCAGCAGCTCGCCCAGCGCGATCACATCATACATGGTTGGTTCCTCCTGTTTTGTCTCAGATACTCAGAAAAGCGGACTGCGGACCTCGCCGATGGAGACATAGCCGTGCAGAATGGCGTGGATGTCGCTGCCTTCCCTGCACTGCTCCGGCCCCGGATTTGACACGCGGATGGAAAGCGCGCCCTCGGCCCGGTCATATTCGTTGTCATAGAAGCTGCACGCGGCCGGAACGCGGCCGCGCAGGATGCCCTTGCAGGCGGACGCAGCACAGTCCGGGAAGTTGACGTTCCAGAGCGTCCCGGGCTTCGGAAGCGCCTGCAGCAGCTCCTGCAGCACGCGGGGAAGATACACCTCCATTGCGCCCGGGTCGCAGAACTCCCGCGCGGAAAAGGCGATGGCAGGGATGCCGTTCATCACGCCCTCGAGCGCGGCGCCGATCGTGCCGGAATAGGCGATGTCAAGGCCCGCGTTCCAGCCCTGATTGACGCCCGTCAGCACCACGTCCGGCCTGCAGGGGACGAGGGCCTTGACAGCTGCCTTGACGCAGTCGGCCGGGGTGCCGCCGACGGCCCATGCGGCCTCCACCGGGACGGGGAAATCCGCCTGCTCCACTGCAAGAGTGCCGCGGATGGTCAGCTTCTGCGACATGCCGCTGCACTGGCTCTGCGGCGCGGCGACGTAGACCCTGCCGAACGGCAGCGCCGCCGCGGCCAGCCGCGCGATGCCCTCCGCCCGGATCCCGTCGTCATTCGAGATCAGAATGTTCATAAGCTCTGCTCCTGTTTGTTTTTTGTCATTCTACCATGGATCGCGCCCGGACTCAACCGCCGCGCGCATCATTTTTTGCAGGCGCCTTGCCGCCTTTACATTTGCGTGCGGATGTGGTAAAATTCTCAAAAGTATTTGATCCGTATCCCATCCGGAAGGAGCCAAACTGTATGCCGCTGAGAAATGTTGCTGAATACCTCGAGCGTTCTGCCACGCGCGTGCCGGACAAGACTGCGTTTTCCGACGCCGCAGGCGCCGTGAGCTACCGGCAGATGCTCCATGACGCGCAGGCGCTCGGGACCGTGCTGGCCGGCCTCCCCGGCTGCAGGAATGCGCCGGTGGCCGTCATGATCGGCCGGACTGCGGCGAGCGTCACCGCCATGCAGGGCGTGCTGCAGAGCGGCTGCTATTATGTCCCCATCGACGAGCAGATGCCTGAGGCGCGGATGCGCAGCATCCTCGGTCAGGTCCACGTGCGCGCGATCGTCCATACGGCGGCAAACGAGCCGCAGGCCCGCGCACTGGCGGACTGCGCGCCGCTCGTCTCGCTTGAAGAGGCTTCCCAGCACACGCCGGACGAGGCGCTGCTGCGGGCCCGGCGCGAAGAAATTCTGGACATCGACCCCGTCTACGTGCTCTTCACCTCCGGCTCGACCGGCACGCCGAAGGGCATCGTCATCCCACACCGCGCGATCCTGGACTTCACGGCCTGGATGACGGAATTCTGCGGCTATACCGAAGACGAGGTCTTCGGCAATCAGGCCCCGTTTTATTTTGATCTTTCCGGCAAGGATGTGTACCAGACGCTCTCGCTCGGCGCGAGCTGCCGCATCTTTGAGAAGAAATATTTCACCTTCCCCATGCTCCTGCTCAAGGCCATGGAGGAGACGGGCGTCACCGCCATCAACTGGGCGACCTCGGCGTTCCATCTGGTCGCGGCCTCCGGCGCGCTCACAAAATACGCGCCCACGCACCTGAAAAAGGCCGCGCTCGGCGGCGAAGCGCTGCAGGCGCGGTATGTGAATTTGTGGAAGGCCGCCGTGCCCGGACTGCAGGTCGTCAACATGTACGGCCCGACCGAGACGACCATCGACTGCGCCGCCATGCACCTGACGCGCGAGTACCGCGACGACGAGCCCATCCCCATCGGCCGTGCCTGCCGCAACAAGCAGATCATCCTCCTGAAGGACGATCTGACCGAGGCGCAGCCCGGCGAGCCGGGCGAGATCTGCGTGCGCGGCTCCGGCGTCGCCGCGGGCTACTTTGCAGACCCCGCCAAGACGGACGCGGCCTTCATCCAGAACCCGTTCTGCCCCGATTTCCGCGACATCCTCTACCGCACCGGCGACATGGCCGTGCTGCGGGAAGATGGATATCTCTACTTCCTCGCCCGCCGCGACGGGCAGATCAAGCACATGGGCTACCGCATCGAGCTGGGCGAGATCGAGGTCGCCCTGCACAGCCTCGCCGGGATGCAGGCAGCTGCCTGCCTCTATGACGCGGCGCGCGACCGCATTCTCTGCGTCTACGCGGGCGGCATGGAGCCGGACGCGCTGGCAAAGGACCTGCGGAAGCTGCTGCCCAAATACATGCTGCCGAACCTCTATGAAAAGCTCGAGGCCCTGCCCTACAACGCCAACGGCAAGATCGACCGCGTGGCTCTGAAGGAGCGGTATCTGCATGCAGAGGGCTGAGAGCTATGCGGCGCTCGCGCCGCTTCTGTCCGCGCAGCTCAGGCGCGGCGTTGTGACCAACTGCTTCCTCTCGGCGGAGGACTATCAGCGCGAGCTGCCGCGCGGGCTGTATTATGAGGAACGCGAGGGGTGCCTGCCTCTGCTGCGGCAGCGGCCCGGGCACCTGATCCTGAACTTTTACCTGCAGCCCGGCGGGACGTTTTTCCTGCCGGACGTAAAAAAGCCCGTCGTGACCGAGCTCAGCTGCCGCGCTAAGGACGCGGACGCCATGTCCGCCGCGGCAGAGCAGCTGCGGGGGCTCGGCTTTGCCGAATGCTTCCGCCGTCTGCGGCGCACGCGGCCCGCGGCCGAAGCCGCGGAGGCAGAGGAAGCGGCAGACGCATCCTTTGACGCGATGCGGGCGTTTCTTCTTGCACAGTTTGACCCGCTGACGGGCTGCATCCCGCCGGACGACGCGCTGCGCGCGGCCGTGGAGGCAGGAGAAATGCTCTGCCTGACAGACGAGGCTGGGATCACGGGACTTCTGCATTACGCGCCGGGGCGTGCGGCCTGCGAGATCCGGCATCTGGCCGTGCGGGCGGACTGCCGCGGGCAGGGGCTGGCGCAGCGGCTGCTCGGCATGCTGCGCGCGCGCACAGGCGGGCAGAAATGCACGGTCTGGGCACGGCAGGGCAATACGCCCGCCGAGCGCTTTTATGAAAAGAACGATTTCCGGCCGGACGGATGGACCTCCGTCGTGCTGCGGCTGGACTGAAAGGATGGTTTCCCCATGAAAAAACAGATCATTGAAATTCTGAGTGAAATTTGCCCGGGCATCGATTTTGAAACCGAGACCGCCCTCATCGACGACGGCCTGATCGACTCGCTCGACATCGTCGCCGTTGTGACCGAGCTCATGGAGGCGTTCGACGTCGAGCTCGGCGTCGACGATCTGACGCCGGAGAACTTCAACAGCGTCGAGGCCATCGAAGAGCTCATCGAGAGCAAGCAGAGCTGAGATGTCGTTTGCCTCGCTCCCCTTCGTCGGGCTTGTGGCAGCGGGCGTGATCCTCTATTATCTGGTGCCGAAGAAGCTCCAGTGGGTCGTGCTGCTGCTGGCGAGCATGGTGTTCTACCTCGCAGGTGAGGTCAAAAGCGCCGTGTGGCTCGTGCTCGTCGCCGCCGTCACCTGGCTGACCGGACTGCTGCTTGCCCGGCAGAACGCCCGCCCCGCGCCCGACAAGCAGACGAAGGCCGCCGTGCGGCACGTCAAAAAGCGCATCTGCGCCGTGTGCGCCGTTTTGTGCTTCGGGCTTTTGTATCTGATGAAATACTGGAACTTCACGGCCTCCGCCCTGCCGTCCGCCCTCGGGGACAAGCTGCCCCGGTGGGATTTTGTCGTGCCCATGGGCCTGTCCTATTTCATCTTTCAGGCCGTCGGCTACGTGATCGACGTGTACCGCGGAAAGACGGACGCGCAGAAAAACCCTCTTCGCTACGGCCTGTTCGTCTCCTTCTTCCCGCAGATGGTACAGGGGCCCATCAGCCGCTATGACCAGCTCGCGCCGCAGCTGACGGCCGAGCGGAGCCTCGACTGGCGGGATCTCAAATTCGGCATCCAGCTGTGCCTGTGGGGCTATTTCAAAAAGCTCGTCATCGCCGACCGGGCCGCCGTGCTGGTCAACGCCGTCATCAAGGACAACTGCCCCTACGGCGGCGCAGTCATCGCGAGCGGCATTCTGTTCTACTGCATCCAGCTCTACTGCGATTTTTCCGGCGGCATCGACATTACCCGCGGCGTCGCGCGCCTGTTCGGCATCGATATGGCCGAGAACTTCCGCCGCCCGATCTTTGCCACGTCGCTCACCGACTACTGGCGGCGCTGGCACATTACCCTCGGCGCGTGGATGCGCGACTATGTGTTCTACCCCATCTCGCTCTCCAGGGGCTTCGGCAAACTCTCCCGCTGGGCCAGAACGCACATCGGCGGCACGGCGGGCAAGATCTTCGCCACGTCGCTGGCCACGTTCATCGTCTACTTCATCATCGGCATCTGGCACGGAGCGAATTTCCGCTACATCGCCTTCGGCCTGTGGAACGGCGTGCTCATCACGGCGTCTTTGCTGCTGGAAAAGACGTTCCTGCGCTGGAAGGCTGCGCTGCATGTGAACGACAAGAGCGTCGGCTGGCGCGTGTTCATGACGCTGCGGACGGCGTTGCTGGTGTTCATCGGGCGGTATTTTACCCGCGCGCCGCGGCTGCGGAGCGTATTTACCCTGCTGAAGACCACCGTTCTGCACCCGCAGCCGGGGCAGCTGTTCGACGGGACGCTCTTGTCGCTGGGACTTGCGAAGACGGATTTTCTCGTCATCGCGCTGGGCCTCATCGTCCTGCTGGTGCTCGAGAGTCTGCAGGAGCGCGGCGTGCAGATCCGCGCGGGGCTTGAAAAGAAGTCCGGCTTTGTGCAGTGGGCCGCCATGACGGCGCTGCTGCTGGCGGTGTTCCTGCTCGGCGTGTTCCGGGCCGGGTATATCCCGTCGGGCTTTATCTATACGCAGT
>OODJ01001405.1_pt1 | contig 19390 bp, 28 predicted proteins | sample 1671611 | NCBI WGS metagenome assembly OODJ01 (sample SAMN06348174, study PRJEB24527) | human gut metagenome | biome: human gut; feature: ankylosing spondylitis patient; material: feces | host: Homo sapiens | place: China | collected 2015-10 | reverse complement strand
TTCCTCGATCTTCATGGCTTCCTCTTCAAAATCTCTGCCGTATATCACATCGGGATTGTCCGATCTCTTCAGGGCACCCTTTTCAAAACTGCCGCCCTTACGAAACTCTCCTTTTTTGAATTCTCCGCGCTTGAATTCGCCTTCCACGGCTTTCACGCCGACCGGAAGGAGCGACGTGTGATCTCGCTTAAGTGCTCTCACGGCACCCGAATCCAGGACGAGCCTGCCAGCCGCCCGCAGATGGTCGGCAATCCACTGCTTCTTGGCATGGAGCACTGAAGAAGCGGGGCTCAGGTGCGTGCCGATCGCTTCGCCCTGGGCGAGCCGTACGAGCACGTTTTCTTCTCGGCCGGAAGCAATGATGGTGCCCGCGCCCGAACGTGCTGCGCGTTTGGCGGCCAGAATCTTCGTGATCATGCCGCCCTTGGAGAGCGTGCTTGCTGCGCCCCCAGCCATCTTTTCCAAAGCCGGATCACCGGCTTGAGCAAATTGGACGAACTCCGCATCCGGATTGGATCGGGGATCCGCCGTGAAAAGACCTCGCTGATCCGTCAGAATCACGAGCACATCAGCTTCCACAAGGTTCGTCACCAAAGCGCCCAGCGTATCGTTGTCGCCCACTTTGATTTCTTCGGTCACCACGGTGTCATTCTCATTGATAACGGGAACGATGCCGAGCCCCAGCAGTTCAATGAGCGTCATGCGGGCATTCAAATACTGCTCTCGGTCCGCCAGATTGGCGTGGGTAAGGAGCACCTGAGCGGTCTTGATGCCGTGACGGCCGAAATGTTCTTCATAGGCCTGCGCAAGCCCCATTTGTCCCACCGCGGCGGCGGCCTGAAGCTCACAAACGCGAGTCGGTCGAGTTTCCCAGCCGATACGAAGCACGCCCTCGGCAATAGCGCCAGAGCTCACCAGGAGCACTTCGCGGCCCATCGCGCGGAGCGCGGCAATTTGACCGGCCCAGCGCTCGATCGCACGAACATCAAGACCGCGTCCGTCATTGGTAACCAATGCGCTCCCAACCTTGACAACAATGCGACGCGCCTCTTTAAGAAGCGATTCCTGACCGACCATGGCGTCTTCTCCTATGGAAATTGCACGACAGGAAAGCCGCTCACACATGATTCGAAGCGGCTTTCGGGCTTAAAACTGATGTTTCAAATCAATGCGCTGCCGGATCGTACGGTTCGGCGTTCTCGCGCTCCTCATCAAAACGCTCATCGTCGAGAAACGCGCGTTCGGCGCGGCGATCTTCGTCGACCTTCTGAGCAAGCGCATTGAGGAGTGTGGTCAAACCTTCACGTGTTGCAGCTGACACCGCAAACACCGGTTCGCCTTCACGGGCGAAGGCCGAGCGGAACTTCTCAACCAATGCGTCGCGCTCTTCCTCGGGCACGAGATCCATCTTGTTGAGCACTACCCAGCGAGGCTTGGCGGCAAGTTCCGGATCGTACTTTTCGAGTTCAGCCACGAGTGCATGCGCCTGTTCGAAGGGATCGACCGTATCGTCCAAAGGCGCTGCATCGATAACGTGCAGCAGCACTTTCGTGCGGGAAAGGTGGCGCAGGAACAAATGTCCGAGACCGGCACCCTCCGCAGCGCCTTCGATCAGTCCGGGAACGTCGGCCAATACAAAACTCTGCTCGGGCCCCACACGAACGACGCCCAGATGGGGGTGCAGCGTGGTAAAGGGATAGTCGGCGATCTTAGGCCGAGCATTGGAGACCGCTGTAATGAGCGTGGACTTGCCGGCATTAGGCATACCGAGGAGGCCTACATCAGCGAGCACCTTCAGCTCCAGTTCGAGTGAGCGGTACTGACCCGGTTCTCCCGGCGTAAATTGACGCGGCGCGCGGTTCACTGAGCTCTTGAAATGAAGATTGCCGAGTCCACCTTTGCCGCCTGCGGCGAGGAGCTGACGTGCGCCATGCACGTTAAGATCGGCCACAATCTCACCCGTATCGGTATCGCGGATGATGGTACCCACCGGCATGCGCAGGACAACGTCCTTGCCGCCCGCACCGTAGCAGTCCGCCCCTCGGCCGTTTTCACCGTTAGGCGCAAAAAACTTACGGGTGTACTGATAATCCACCAGCGTATTGATGTTGCGGTCGGCTTCAGCCCAGACCGAGCCGCCGCGGCCGCCGTCGCCGCCGTCAGGACCGCCCTTCGGAATGAACTTCTCGCGGCGGAAGCTAGCGGCACCATTGCCGCCTTTGCCGCCCTGAACTTCGATATTGGCTTCGTCGACGAATTTCACGTTGAACCTCGAAAAAAGTCGGGGTAAAAAATCAAATAATCAGAATAACAAAAGCCCAGCCGGGAGATCCGCGCTGGGCTTTGTTTTAACCGGACCGGAAGCTTCCCTTGGCGGGAAGCCTCTGGTGCTGCCGGCCTCGCTGATCTCTAATTTAGGATCAGAGAGCGGTCGGTTCGACGTGAACGTAGTGGCGGCCGAAGGCGCCCTTCACTTCGAACTTGACGGTGCCGTCAACGAGGGCGTAGAGCGTGTAGTCCTTGCCCGTGCCGACGTTGTTGCCGGCGTGGAACTGCGTGCCGCGCTGACGAACGATGATGCTGCCAGCGTTGATGGCTGCATTGCCGAAAACCTTCACGCCAAGACGCTTCGCCTTGGAGTCACGACCGTTGCGGGTGGAGCCGCCGCCTTTCTTGTGTGCCATTTTCTATGCTCTGCTGAAAAACTGGGTTGAAGGATGAATCAAGCGTTGATCGCGTCGATACGCACTTCGGCGAAGTGCTGGCGATGACCGCCGGACTTCATGGAGTGCTTACGACGACGGAACTTGAAGATGCGGACCTTGTCGTGGCGGCCGAGCGCAACGATGGTGCCCGTCACGGTAGCGCCCTCAACGAGGGGAGCGCCGACCTTGAGGCCTTCTTCGCCGGAGACAGCGAGAACTTCGCTGAAAGTAACCTGAGAGCCGGCGTCCTGGCCGAGGAGCTCGACCTTGAGCGTGTCGCCGACGTTGACGCGGTACTGCTTACCGCCCGTCTTGATGATCGCGTACATGTAATAAAACCTCGCCGTCCCGCTTCAGTCTGCTTGCAGCAAACCTGCGCGAAACCTTTTTGTACTCGACGAACCTCGAACGCCCGGAGAATTCCGAATGCCGCCCGATAAGTGCGTCCATTGCGTGGAAAGGTGCGCATTATTTCATTGCGGAAACTTCTTCGTCAAGCGAAAAGCTTGGATTTCTTGCGAAACTCAGGCATACACACTCAGCATTGCGCACTTGCCGCGCGGTCTGCTGCCGCAGGCTCGATATACTTTGCTCACAATTCTTTTTGCCCGCGGATGTCATGCATCCCGCAGTTCGCATTTTTCTTCCTGAGGCTATATGACCCAGACCGCATCCTCAACCGACCCCAAGGTGCTTGTCCAGCGCCTGCTCGCCCCTATTGCGGACGACATGAAGGCGGTTGACGACTATATCCGCGCTGAGCTTGCAAGCGACGTGAGCCGCATGCATGAAATCAGCGAATACATCACCAGCGCCGGCGGAAAGCGCATGCGTCCTGCGCTCCTTATTCTCATCAGCCGAGCGCTGGGGTATAAGGGCGACCTCTGCTGCTATCTCGGCGCAACCATTGAGCTCCTGCATACCGCCACACTGATGCATGACGATGTGGTTGATGAAAGCAATCTTCGCCGAGGCCGCCCTACTGCCAATGCCCGATGGGGCAACGGCGCAGCCGTTCTTGTCGGCGACTTCCTCTATACCCGCTCCTTCCAAATGATGGTGCGGGCGGGCAATCTTCGCGTCATGCAGGCGCTCGCCGATGCCGCCAACCGCCTCTCCGAGGGTGAGGTTGTGCAGATGGTCAATGCTCATGACCCGTCGGTTGACGAAACCCGATACTTCCGAGTGATTGAACGCAAGACGGCCTGTCTCTTTGAGGCCGGTGCCCGAATGGCTGCTGCCATTGCCGAATGCAGCAAAGAGCAGGAAGAAGCCGTTGCGCAATATGCTCTGGCGCTCGGCAACGCTTTCCAGATTGCCGATGACATTCTCGACTACACGGGCGTTGCCGCCGATATTGGCAAGAACCTCGGCGCAGATCTTCGCGAAGGGAAAATGACGCTCCCGCTCATCTATACGCGTGAACTCACAACGCCCGAAGGCCGAGCACTCATCGACGAGGCTGTTCGGAAAGGCGATGGCCCCTTTGACAAAATCACAAAGCTTGTAGTAGACTGCGGGGCTCTTGACCGATGCAGTCTTCGAGCGGAAGCCGAGTTAGAGAGAGGCCGTCAGGCTCTTGCAAAACTTCCTCCTTCCATTTTCAACGAAAGTCTGCTAGAATTACTGTCCTTCACTGTTAGACGTGATCGATAACGTCAAATCGGTAAAGACCTCGGGGTGTAGCTCAGCCTGGTAGAGTACTACGTTCGGGACGTAGGAGTCGGAGGTTCGAATCCTCTCACCCCGACCAGGATTCTTAAAAAGGTCGTCGCAAGACGGCCTTTTTTGTTGTGTCTAACTCTACGGCCCTCCTGCGGCTCTAGGGAAGACAGTCGCCATTACGGCGCGTAAAGGCTCGTCTGCCATTCCTAAACCCCGTGTACAGCTCTTGACGGATGTCCACCAAGATGTACACCATAGAAGCGCGATTACCGGTGAAAGCGATTTCCGCCCGGATTTTTTGTGTACATCAGGAAAGGAGCCTGCTGAGATGCCAAGAGTTGCAGAGAGGATGACAGAAAAGCGCCTGCGGAGCCTGACGAAAGGTTGCTCCTGCGGCGTCGTTCCGGGCCTTGAGGTGCGCGTGCGCACTCTGGGCGACGGGAGCACGGCAAAGTACTTTTTGCTTCGTGACCGTGCGACGGGTAAGGCGTACCAGATCGGACAATATCCGAAGGTCTCGCTCTCTGAAGCATTCAAGACTGCGGCCGAGTGGCGCGAAAAGATTAAGGCGGGGATTGATCCGGTTGCTGAGAGAAAGGCGCTGCGCATGTCTCTTCAGTCTGAGGAGCCCGCGCCGGCTGTTCTGACCGTCCGGGAGATGGTCTACGGGTGGATTCGGTTCAATGAGGAGCGGGGGAGATGGAAGAACGCTCGCAAGCCGAAGGAGCGAGTGTGGGATGGGTACTGCAGCAACCACTTCGCGCCGGACTTTCTTTCGATGCCGGCGAAGGACGTGACTGCTGAGCTTCTATACGACGAGTTGGGGGAGAAGTGGCGCACCATGATCGATACGCCGGAGAGGATTCTGAGCGATATGCGTAATGCCTACGACTGGGCAATGCGGCAGGAGATGATTCCCGTAATGATGAATCCGGCCCGTGTAGCCGGAGGGAAGCTCGGCGATATGCTGTCCCTCGCTCGTCCCGAGGGCGGCCATGAGCCCGCGCTGCCGCCTAAGCGCATGCCGGCTTTCTTTGCTGAGCTGATGAAGCTCGTGCCGCGCAGTCAGTCTGCGCGCTGTCTGGCCTTCGCCATTCTCACGTCGGCCCGCAATTCAACCGCCAGAGAGGCCACGTGGGATGAGATTCAGCAGGACGATGAGGGACAGTGGTTCCACGTCATCCCGCGCGAGCGGATGAAAATGAAGTCAGACAAGATTCCTTTTGACCGGAAAACGCCGCTCTGCGCTCCGGCGAAAAGTCTTCTGGACACCGCGCCGCGCTTTCCGGGCGAAGGCCGCAACTTCATCTTCCCGAATATCAATCAGGGGAACATGTCGCCCTTCTCGCTCGATGCGGTTCGCTCGTTACTGAAGAGAATGCACGACAGGCAGCGCGCGAAGGATGGCATAGGGTGGGTCGATCCGGAGCAAAAGGCGAAGGACGGTAAGCCGAGGATTGTCACCCTTCACGGTCTAGCGCGGGCCACGTTCAACACGTGGGCGAAGGACGCGAAGGGCTACGGCCATAAGTCCTTCTCCCGTGACCTGCGGGAAAGCTGTCTCGATCACCGCAATGAATCGTACCAATGCGCCTATGACCGTGAACAGGCGTTGGGCGACATGAGAGAGGTTTATGACGCTTGGGGAAAATATTGTTGTGCAATGTTGACAATAACTCCAAAAGTGATATGATTTCACCTAATCAGTGAATTCGCTGATTCAAAGAGGAAAACAAGATGAAGATTAGTGAGTATGGCAAGCTTGTCCGAAAAGGTCGGATAGATGCTGGTGTCACCATGCTCGATATGGCTCGAAGCATTGGTGTTGCTCCTTCGTATCTCAGTGCTACGGAAGTTGGTTCGAAGAAAATATCTCCGAATTTTCTCGAGAAGGTTGAAAAATTCTTCGCTACACGGGGGATGACTATTTCAGGTCTTCATGAGGCGGCAGACGTTTCAAATCGATCAGTGTCTCTTGAAGGCCTGTCGACAGCTCAACAATTCCTTGTTGCAGGTTTTGCCCGCGTAGATATGTCACAAGAAAAGCTTGAAGAATTTGCCCAGCTTTTGGCTGGATCAAAGCAAAGGGGGCGTGAATGAATTTCTGTCGGGGTTATAAAGTTCCTCCGCGATCGATCCTAAACATCCGACAAATCGCAGAGCATGTTCGAGAGGTAGTGGGTGACCCGAAAAACGCCATGGGGCAGATTCTCGAAGAGTTGCTTTATAGCGGAACTCTCGACGTTGTGCCAAACGACGATCCTCGCCTTGCTAGAGGTGTTGAAGCTGTGTACATTCCTGAAGACAAATGCATTCGTCTTCGAGATTGTGATTATGAGGCGTGCATTTTAGGAACTCGAACACGTTCAATGTTTACATTCTGGCACGAATTCGGGCATCTGATTTTGGGACATGAACGATCTTTCAGTCGAGAAGAGTCGCAAGAGCACAAGGCATATGAGGACTCGGAGTGGCAGGCCAATACTTTTGCTGGTGAGCTCTTGATGCCGTTTGCCATCATTGAAGCAGAGGGTTTGATTTTGCCTGAAGAACTAACAGAAAGATTCGGAGTTTCGTTTGAGGCAGCGAGAATCAGATTAAAGCAATTAAAACGGATATGAGAAAGGCGTTGAAGAAATTGCAATTCTTCAACGCCTGGAGGGTGGTCGCGAGCGAGTCACCCATTGATGTCAGTTTCAAGACTCCATCATTATGAGTTCGGTGGAGAACGATGTCAAGCTCATAGCTCGCTCGTGGAGATTTGCCATATGGCTCATCCCACGAAGAAGGCCCGAAAGGGCGTAATGAAGCTCGTGTTTTGCACTGTTTATCGTCATTGGCGTACAGGGAAGTTAATGCGAGCTTCTGATTATGGCTACAAGGCTTGGCCGTTTAAGGTTAGAGTCCCTGTAGTTTAACCGCAATACCCCCGCCAGCACGACGCTGAGCGGGGTTTTGCTTACGCAGTTTCTTTCACTTGCTCCGTATGGTTGCCTATCAGTGGAGTGGTGGCGGGTTCAAGGTTTGCAACCCACTTTTGGATGTCTTCAGCTTTGAATCGAGCAACCTTAGGACCAAAGTAAACCGGTCGCGGGAAGGTGCCCAGCTTTACTAGTTTCCAGACGGTTGATGTTCCGATCCCACAGGAGGCTGCTACTTGTTTGACATCAAGCATCAATACCCCAATGGGAGATATGTCAGTAGTATTCCTAGCTCTCATTTTGTGATCTCCTTTTGTTCGTAGCAGCAAGATGAGCTTTCAGTGCCCTCATCTTCGAGCTCTTTGATTCGTCTTTCAATTAACACGATGAATGCAATGGTGTTTTGAAGGGCTTCGCCTTCTTCGATCAGTTCTTCAGCCCGTTCTCTACATACCTCGATGTCCGAGTAAGGCAGGCACAAACGTAGCCTGCTTCCTTGTTCTCTCAGTTCGTCGATGGTGAGTTCATTAAAGTCCATCGTTCTTCTCCGACTATTTCTTCAAAGCTCAGGTTTCTTCTTGTTTCCGCGCTTTCTATCAAGCTCACGCCGATAGAGCTCGGTTGCAGCGATTGCGATAGAACGTGCGCAGCTCTTTCGTGAAACCTCACGCCGGTGATCTCCTTCATGGATGAAGATCGCCATTCGAGTGAGCATCTCTGCAAGGATCGTCCAGAGGCCAGTATCGGCAGTCTTTTTTCCTCGCACCGCAGCTTTCATTTGCAAGACACTAAATTCCGTCACCAACAGCATTGCGTACATGTATTCACGCAATGCATCAGACTGGCTTGTCTCAGCGTCTTTTGCATACTGCGTTAGGGTTCTCAACGATGAGAGGGGGTAGTTGCTACTCACTTTAAAAATCTCCGTATAGCTTCCTGCCCTACACCCTAGGAAGTCATTACGTTCGCCTCAGAGTGCAGGGCAGGAAAAGCGGTACGATCAGACGTCTAAATATTTCTGAAGGAGGTTTTTGACGTCATCATCAATGATTGGTTCTGGGGGTACGCCTGCTCGGACATGCTTCATCCAAAAGTCGAAGCACCGAGTAGCGATCATTTGAATGATCGATTCATTCCGGTCGACTGCGTAGATGCGAAAGTCTTGGCCGCCGATCAATACAGCGACATAACAAAGCTTTGCGGCAGTGACTGCCATGTACCACTGAACTTGTGTTTCGTAATAGAGCGGGATCTTGTGTTTGGAGGTGATCTCCCTCTTGATGATCTCTGCTTCTTGCGAAAGTCCCCAGTGTTCAGCCATCAAGGCATTCGCAGTCTTGCATTCGAGCAAGGTGTCTGTTGTCAGCATCAATTTTTGGACGTTCCAGATTGACGCAGGATTTGTGAGGCGAACATCGGCAGAAATCCGGTGATTGATCACTGCTCTGTCGATGTTTGCTAGCGCCCACTGAGTTGGAGTGCTAGTACCTATGTAGTGATCGAGGTTAGAAGCAAGCTGGTGGTAGACGCGCTGAATCATGAATCCAGTTCGTTTTGAAAATTCTTGAGCCACGATGCTCTCAAGTTGAGTCCCCCAGTAAGCAGCCTCGCTAGGTGCTCGGTCCTCGGTGATTTCTGTGGTCTTCTCTCTGTAGATGTCAAGAGGAGTGCGGTATGGATTGATACCGAGAATTGCAGCAACATCAGATCCACCGATACCTTTTTGTCGAGCCTTAAGCCATTCAATCCGATTAGTCACGGTGCGCTCCGATGAAGGCAAAGAGAATCCAGGTGATGAGGTTTCTGAGCATGGTTGTTCTTAGCTTTGATGCGCCAATCAGGCAATAGAAGGAAGGAGTGAAGTCGCCACCGATTGCCGCAGGCACGCATAGTTCTCAGGTAATAGTGTTCGGCGCCGTCAGTCCAGAGATCCAAGCAGCGAGTGTTCGTCACTGGGTGAAGTCTCTTGGCCAGTTCCTTGGCGCGAGTGCCGAAGAAGTAGACGGGCTTCATGCGGCATTCCTTTGAAAGAAAGCGAGGATGCGAGCGATGAAGGTCTTTGAATGCGTCGGCGGCTGCGCAGCTTTTCTAGCTTTCTTTGCACGTGCTGACCGCGTTTTGATTGCTCTACGTGCATCACGACTCAATTCGTGCTTAGGGCGCCGATGTGGGTGGGAGGGAATACTCATCATGCAGGCTCCTCATTACGCCCCGCGGGACTTGTAGAAATTGTGCCAATCCTGAACGAGTTGGCTGAATTCCTTGGTCTTGCTGATTTTTTTACTTAGCCACGATTCAAAATCCTCAAGTGAAGGATCTTTGACGCAGCGGCTGTACCATTGGTAAACGATAATTGCCTCACGTCCGCTGGCTGCGATTGCTTCTTGGGTCGCTAATTCGAGTCTTGCGCCCAGAGCAACATTCAAAGCGGCGCCGCCAACTAAGTGTTGCAGCGCGGTGGTGATGACTTTGACGTTCATTGGCTGAACTCCTAAAAAAGTACGTAACCATTAAGAACTGCCCACTGCATGAGCAGGCAGAGTGAGATACCGAGAGCGCAGATACCGGCGCCAGTCAGAACGGCGCAGATGATGATTGAGGTTTCGCTGAAACCCGTTCTTTCGTTGTGGCCGAGAAGTTTTTTCAAATTCATGGCGTTCTCGGAAAAAAGAAAGGCCCCGGCAGGGGAGTGCCGAGGCCTGTTAAGAAAAATTAGGTGATTACGCGGCTTTGCGCTTAGGTTGGCAGGAAGACCAGTGCTGATAGCAGGGCATGTCGTTGATGTCGTGCCCGTGCTTGGCAAGAATTTCTAGGATGCGACCCCAAGAAACTTCATGGAAAGCGTCCCAAAAGCTTCCGGCCAAAGGCGAATCAACTATGCGCAAAAGGCCGTCAAGCTTTCCAAAGACGTCAGCAAAGAGAAATCTCACGTAATAGATGAATGTGAGCAGGGCTTCGGCCTCTTGAGCGGACAAGATGACTGAGCCTTCCGCAAGCGTCGGCGCCGGAAGCTGCGGCTTAAGTGTGCAGGTTTCGATGAGCGTGAGTGCAGCCTTCATCTGGTCGTGCCGCAGGTCTTTGTAGCTCGCGATCTTGAAGTAGTCGTAAAGAGCGTTGTAGACCGTCTGGTAGTGAACCGATGAGTTCTTTGCGCGTGACTTGATAGCTTTGCGGATCTCGTACTGCTCTGTAGTCGTGATCAGCGCGGACTGGTCTGTTTCGTAGCGTCCCGTGCGGCGAATCGCCGGCAGAACTTCCGACGTTACCCAGCGCTTGAAGCGTTTTGCGCTCTCCAGCTTGGAGCCGAAGATCAGGGCGTAGAGGCCAGACTCATTGACGGCGTTAGCGGTCTGAGTGCGACCGAGGGAGTCGATGATTTCGACTTTGATCAAGTCATCCGCATCGACGTGTTTCGCAGGAGCTGCTTTAGGATTTGCATAACCAAGTGCAGTCGCAACGTCGAGCGCGACAAACAAAGGCGCGTCTGGCGTGCCGAGAGCTCGGACTTGGGCGTTCTCGAAAGAGAAGATAGTTGTTGACATAAGTCACCTCAGATTTCGTGTTTTATTCCTGCGAACCATCCGCCAAAGATGGTGGGCAGGGCTCGCGGGTTGGCGGGCCAGAATCTGAGTACTGGCGCATCTTTCGATGCCCCGCAAGCCCGCCCGTCAAGGTGACTTGCGATGGGTACCCCGTACGGGTACCCATGTGCCTAGCCAACAAAAAAGCCGCATCAACGACTTGAGGCAGCTAAGCGTCCTCAGATTCGAATCGGGCCGCCAAGCCCGTCCTGCTTCATGTGAAGCATTGCGCAGGATGTTACCCGAACCAAGGCGCTTTCGTCAATGTGATCAAGATTGGAGTTTTTTCTTAGATGCCCACTCTCGAATCAACTCGTCAGAGGCCTCATGTTGAATCAAGTCCAGCGTATCCGATGTAAGGGGCAGACCAGTGCCATCAAGAATCTCTTTCATTCGCTGATAAAGAGTTTTTGAACGAAGCATTGCAAGCAAGTCGTGTCCCTTCATGGTTAGGCGGGGGATCGAACAACAAAGCTCTAGGCCGTCCTCACCCTCGTTGACCGTAACAGTCAAGTGTCCCGTGTACCCGGCCTCCTTAAGCAGAAGGAGGTGACCAAGTAAGATTTGCCGCTTGTTGGAGATGAGCTTCCCAAGTTTGCGCTCGTCAACGTCTTCTCCAAGGGGGTGATCAATGAATTGCTCAAGGTTATCGTCTTCGATTCTTTCAAGCAGCGTCACGAGGGTCTTAAGATCTCGCTTCATTTCATTCCCCTAGAGGCAAATACGAAAAAAGCCGCTATTGCGGCCCGATCAGCGCCGCTTTCGCGCTGACACGGGAAGAGTACTCGATCTGAAGGCGCGTGTCAAAAACAAAGCCCCGGCAGGGGAGTGCCGAGGCCTTTGAGGTGATGTGGAGTGATGCTATTTCGTAGTGAACTTGATCGCCAAACTCACGGATACGCCAGTCATGATCGAAAGCGCGAGATCTTTGATTGCAGCCATCTCGGAAGGCGAAAGCCATCGAGCCCAAGAAGGCATGAGCAGATGGTAGATGTACACAATGATCATCGTTCCGCCGAGACCAGCAAAGAGGCGCAAGGCGTAGATCTTGATCTTGTGCCGATTGTTCTCTTCGTCTTTCTGATGTGCAACCTGAATCAGCAGGAGGTCGGTGTCGGGTGTCACCTCGGACTTGGAGTCAATTTGAGGCTTGAGGCTTTCTTTGAATTTTGGGAAGCTCACGCCAAAACCTCGTTCCTGAAATAGCACTTGATGGAGGTGTCATCAATCTCTTCACGAAGATTGGCACCACCATTTGAAGAGCGATACCAAGGCGAGCCGATTTGGTGCGACCAGGTAGAAAGCTGTGATGCCGAGAATTGTCCAAAGTAGGTCAATGTCCCGATAAGCAACTTTTTGAGCTCATCACTAGCCGTCGACTCTAACACAGAGGAATCAGTTAAGCTCTCAATGGGGTGCTTGCGAAAGTACTCAAGAGTTTTCGGGAATACGGGGCCATACTGCCATGCTTGAGGCGATTCTTTTGTGAGCCTGATGCCGAGTTGAGCCAAGGCGACGCCGTAGCAGCAGTAGAGCAATTTTTGAAGTTTTGTCACGTTGACTTCGATATGTTGTTTCCGACACATGTCAACGATGTACGCCATCACCTGGAGGCTATCCAGCGGGCGAAACGTCGTATTTTCATTCGTCATGTTGGCCTCCCTTTGTCAAGATGGTTTAGAAGAAAAGGATTTCTTCTAAACCATCTTACGACACTTGTCAAAAATTTCCGCCCCGCGTCAGGGAAGTCATTAGTTCGCCTCAAGACGCGGGGCGGAAAATTTGAAGCGCTCAGTCGCCTGCGGCTTGAGCAGCATCGGCGGCCTTCATTTCTGTGAGCCACGGATCCTCTTCAGCAGGAGGAGCCGGCGGCATTCCAGTGGCCGGTGCAGCGCCGAAAAGATCGGCGGATGGATTCACGCTCTCCGGTTCATCAGATCCTGCATCAGGCTGATCGTCAGCTGCGATCTGCGTTGCTGCAACCGCCTCGGAAGAGGTGGCAGTGGTTTCAACAGTCGAAGACGGTGCGGGGACCGCGGCTTTCTTCTTGAGCTTGTCTTTAAGTCCGGCCGCGCCTTTTTTTGCAGATGCATTTACAGAAGTTTCCGGAGCAAACCAATCTTCGGGCGTGCTCACACCATCTCGCAGACTTCTGTAGATGTTGCGCAAGTTGACTACTTGCGCCGGAAGGATCGAGTCTATGCGGCGTTGAATACGATCTTCGAGCTGCTTTTTGGAGACGCCAAACTTAGCAAAAGTCTCTACAAGACCTTTGATGCCCTCAGCCGTCATGTCAACGTTTGCTCTTTGAGTTGCTTCGCACTGTTGAAGAGCCGCCTCTGTCACATCTCCGGGGATAACTGAAAGAATGCATGAGCGAAGTCGACGAGCACCTTGATTTGCGACGAGTTCATAGATATCTCGATTCTTTGTAAGCTGATAGCTGCCATTACCTGTATCGCGCTTCAACGCAACCTGAAAAACCACTTCGCGTCGCGTGTTGGTTTCTACGTCCCACGCGAAAGCGGCTACCGTGGAAACGCCATCCTTTTGCGACAACTCGCGGATGCCGTATTGAATATTTCCCCAGGCTTGCGCAAGGGCTTCAGCGAGTCTGATTGAGGGGCCGCTGACAAAATTGCCGCCACGGTTATAAGCGTAAGTTGCTGAATTGGCTAACGAAGGACGACTGCATGTATTGAGAATGCGATCCATAGCAACGATGGGGTTGCGGGGGTTCATGCGTGCCACCACAAGCGCCGCTTGCACCTCGGCAATCGCTCGTGCTTGATCTGTAGCAGCCAAGGGATTGTTGGCAGTAGGTGTTGATACCTCAGCGCCAGTTGCAGTGAAGGGATTCACGATGGTTTTTACCGGGATCGGCTCAACAATTTGAGTGGTCATGATTTTTAATCCTTTGCAGGGTAAATTCGGAACGCCCGAGACGGCGCAGATTCCGTCGTGCAGGCTTTGTAGACGTCAAGAAACTCTTCTTTGAGTTTCTTGGAATTGATGGTTTTGCGTGAGCTGGGAGCAGACCATGAGGCAATCGTTTTGCCGTCCCTTTTCAGCGAAACCGCATCCTGCATGAACTCCATGATTCGCAGTTGATACGTCTTTTCTTTCGCATCAAGCAGACTCTTCTGTTCTTTAATCGCGCACAATTTGGTCCATGCGTCAACGACATCTCCAGCAGTTGCTTCAACAGCCTTTTTTGCCGTCGCAACGCGGTAACGTCGAGCGGCATCTTTTGTTGAAGTCAAGTCAGGCGGAGTCCTGGACTCAACCAATGCCCAGAATTCGCTTTCACGCTCGATCAACAACGCTTGAAGTTCTTCATCGGCTTCGACCGTATAGATCCTGAAGTCGTTTCCGCCGATCAGCACTGCGACGTCAGCAGTCTTGACGCCCGTAACAGCAAGGTAGTGCTGAACCTGCGTCATGTAGTAGTCGGGGATTTCATCTGTTCCAACCTCACCCCACCCATCAGACTTAGACGATGTCTTGAACTCAACCACCCGGCCGTCATCAGCGATTCCGTCAAGATTTGCGCGCATGAAAGGGTATTTCGAGCTCACAAATGCCTCTGCGGGCTTCGTAACCGTGCGCCCCGTTTTGTCTGCATATGCCTGACGAATAGGTGCTTCCAGAACACGTCCCCAGTAAAGCGCAGGGCGATCATCTTCTTCTGCGGTTTCATCTATTGGCGTCGTTTTCTCTTCCCAAACTTGGTAAGGAGTGCGCCAAGGAGACATGCCAAGAATCGCAGCGACATCGGACCCGCCGATGCCTTTTTGACGTTCTTTTAGCCAGTCAATTTGAGAAATTGATTTACTCATGGGTTAACTCACATAGTCTTCAAAGAATTTTTTGACAGCTGGATAAGTGAAGAAAAATTCTTTTTTCCCATGCTCGGATATGAGGCATACCAGTGTTTCATTACCTTCTTTCGGCATATCAACGAGAAGGCGAGCGATTTGCACCCCTCTGTCGTCATAGCACGTTATCGTGTACCTACCAAAATCCTCTAGGACGGTGTTTGTATGGCTACTCTGAATGAGTTCTCTGATTTTTCTGAAAGAACTCTTCCAGGTCTCTCTCGGTGAGTGTTCTCCTCGATCAGAACGAGGGATGCCATGCATCTCATCGCGGACCCTTTTCAGGTGCGTTACGCTGATCGATAAGATCTCGGCAATTCGGGGCAAGGGAATATCAGCGTTGATAGCATCCTTAATGATTTCGCGGAACTCTTTTGTAAATCTCCGGGAGCGTGGAGATACGATCCGTGGAGTATTAGCCGCTCGCTCTTTAATCTGAGCAATGATGAAATTTGAGTTGTCGATTTGGTCTGTCATAGTTTTGTCGTCTGCTAGTTAAGACCGAAGGTTGTTAATTTTGTGGTTGGTCTTCTGGGCAAATTCTTCCAAGAAGGCTGGTGGTATCGGCGAGTTGTTGAAGAAGTCGTAGAGGTATTCGACAGCATCAAATAGCGTGCAGACGGCTGTTTGCCCTTCGTTCTCTAGAATTTGCTTCGCTAATTCATCTGAATCGGCTTCAAGATCCAGCTTCCGATCTAGGCAGCTAGGATCGAAGCCGTCTGGGTAGTTCCATGTCATAGCTTTAATCTCTTGATGAAAGCAAAGATGTAGTCGATGACCGTTTTTGTGGTGTTCGTAGCCGTGCGATTTCGGGCTTTGCGTTCACGCTCTTTACGGCGTGTAGCTTTACTTTTTTGTGATGCGTGCCGGTGAGGGTGAGTGGGAACGCTCATGCCGCCTCCTGTTCTTCAGAACGCCGGTGAAAATACTGGCGCCAGGATTCGACTTCTTTTTTGAAGTTCGGATGCTTTTCGACTTGTTTTGCTAGCCAAACTTCAAAATCATCGAGCGATGGTTCTTGTACACATGCGCTGTACCACTGGTACATAACGATTGCCTCACGCCCGTGACGGCTGACAGCTGCTTTGGTTGCCAATTCGAGGCTTTGGTTGTCATTGACGAAAGTAAGAGCAACGCTTCTGATTAAACAGTTCAGCGCCGCGGAGATGCTTTTAACGTTCATTGACTGAACTCCTAAAAAAGTACATACCCATTCAGGACCGCCCACCGCATGAGCAGGCAGAGTGAGATACCGAGAGCGCAGATACCGGCGCCAGTCAGAACGGCGCAGATGATGATTGAGGTTTCGCTGAAACCCGTTCTTTCGTTGTGGCCGAGAAGTTTTTTCAAATTCATGGCGTTCTCGGAAAAAAGAAAGGCCCCGGCAGGGGAGTGCCGAGGCCTGTTAAGAAAAATTAGGTGATTACGCGGCTTTGCGCTTAGGTTGGCAGGAAGACCAGTGCTGATAGCAGGGCATGTCGTTGATGTCGTGCCCGTGCTTGGCAAGAATTTCTAGGATGCGACCCCAAGAAACTTCATGGAAAGCGTCCCAAAAGCTTCCGGCCAAAGGCGAATCAACTATGCGCAAAAGGCCGTCAAGCTTTCCAAAGACGTCAGCAAAGAGAAATCTCACGTAATAGATGAATGTGAGCAGGGCTTCGGCCTCTTGAGCGGACAAGATGACTGAGCCTTCCGCAAGCGTCGGCGCCGGAAGCTGCGGCTTAAGTGTGCAGGTTTCGATGAGCGTGAGTGCAGCCTTCATCTGGTCGTGCCGCAGGTCTTTGTAGCTCGCGATCTTGAAGTAGTCGTAAAGAGCGTTGTAGACCGTCTGATAGTGAACCGATGAGTTCTTAGCACGTGACTTGATAGTCTTGCGGATTTCGTACTGCTCTGTAGTCGTGATGAGCGCAGACTGGTCAGACGGTGCTCGCAGCGCCTCCTCCATGCGTTCGAACTGATCGTAGAACGCGCACTTGAAGTCGAGCGCTTTGGCGCCAGTGAAGCCCATCGCAAGGAGCGAGAATCCCTTTCGATCCATCCAAAAGAAAGGGACCTGTCGGGTAGCTCCATTCGCAAGATTGATCGTTTCAGAGCATTCGCCAAAATTGGCGTTTCGTTCTAAATCAGGCTTCTGCGAGATAAGAGTTCGAATGTCACGAACTACATGATGGTGTTGCTTGCCGAAGTATTCTGCGACGATTCGGCTGGACGTTACGGGGCGACCTTCGACGACTTTGAAGGCGTTGGCGGCAATGATCTGAGACATTGCAAACTCCTAGTTCAAATTGAATGTTCACCCCATTTTGAGTAGGGTGGCCAAGCGCTCAAAACCGGAACTAGTCGGCGGGCGTATTTCCCTTGCGGGTCTTGTATTAGCCTCACGCTCGGCCATAAGCTGAGCCATCCGCGTCTTCAAAAGACGCAGATACAAAAATACCCGCATTCTGACGTGGCGGACTCACGCTAGTTCATGGTGTTTTGAGCACCTGAGCGCAGTATGCCCGAATCTGCAAGCGATGTCAAAATTCAGGTTCAAGCCGCCTCCCGGAGCGTGCCTTGCATGGGGGCGCGGCATTCTTGGAATAAATGCCGGGGAAGCGGCCTGAAGCTGGGCTCTCATAGGAGAGCATGAAAAAGCCCCCGCACCTTTCGGTACGAGGGCCTGATTGTTCGCGTCAGCGGTTAGTGACGATGCTTTGGGGGAAGACCGCGAAGTAGGTACAGGGCGAATGCCGCACCGATTACGCCAAAGATGGCTACTAGCGTCCATAAGTCCATGTTCATCGCTCCAAAAGGTATGTGAGTAAGAGGCTGACCGCCAAGAACCCCAGTCCAATCAACGCCCCTTGGAAGTTGTACTGGAAAAGCCCTAAGGCCAGACCTGCAACACCTACTTTCTCATAGATGTCGGCGATCCTTTTCACTAGAGCCCGTTTTTGATTGTCAGTAAGTGTCACGTCGTATCCCCGTGTGTCTCTGCAATCCATTATACGAAAAGCCCACCTCAGCCCGCTCTTGAGAATGGGCTGAAGTTGGCCCTCTCCCTCGCCGATGGTCTGAACCAACTCCCGGCGGGGGAGATTCACTGCTCCGGTCTGCCCGTGTGCGTTTTTGTCCGCTCGGCGGGAGGTACTAGCTCCGCGCCTTTATCGGCTTTCCCTTCGCCCGTCTGACTAATCATCATCCGGTGCACCTCTCCGCCTTTCGGGCGGGGGTGGAGGTTCGGTTGCTCATCAACAATGAACATCCTGTAAAGCGAACATTAACAGATAATGAACAAAAGTGCAAATCATCGGTGTGCATAGATGTTAATTTCCTGTTTATGTATCCATTGACCTCAAACAAACAGGCAATAAAAAACCCCGCTTGAGGCGGGGTTTGTGGTCGGAGCGGCACGGGTTAGAGCTTCTTGATGTGCAGGCCAGCGTATGCGCGCCCGATGATTTCGAGGTTGTCGCCCTCGCATACGGACATGGGTTGATATAGGGGATTGTCAGATAGGAGAACTAGGCCCTTCAAAGTGATCTGGAGCCGCTTCACCATGACTTGCCCGGCAATGCGCACTGCATAGATGCCGTCTTCGAGAACGCTCTTTTGGGACACGTCGATGACGACAGTATCTCCCCGGAAAAGCGTGGGCTCCATCGAATCGCCCGTCGCCGTGATGATGTGAATCGATTTCTTGGCGGCAGTTGGACAGTACTTGTTTGCCCATTCAGGCGTTACGCCCATGAACTCAATCAACTCAACCCCTGCTCCCGATGACTGGGCGTTTGTGTCATTAGGGGTGCCGCAGTGCGCTTCCGCAGAAAGACGCGGAATCATGATTGTCCCGTCGTCGAGCTCAATGGTCTGCCCTCCCGGCGCAGTGGCATCGCCATAACGAACCCATGCGGGCGTGACGGAAAAGAACTTGCAGAGCGCTAAAAGCCCCTCTTCACTCGGCTCTGTTTCCCCTCGCATCCAGTTCGACAGGGAAACGTTGCTAACACCGAGATGCTTCGCGAGCTGTCGAATTGACATGTCGCTGCTTTTGACCATAGACGTGATCCGGTCGGACATCGAAGACATAGCAAACCTCCTTGCAGGTCAATCAACTGTAAAAGAACTATTAACAGTTGGATGCAAACCAAAAATGTGCAGTATGCTAATATTTGCTTTACAAATGAGAAGCATGGCTTAATGCTGCACATTGGGAAACAACATGACAACAACGACCAGTAAGCAGGACTTCATCACCAACGTCGTCCGCGAATTCGGCGAGAAGGCCGGATCGCGGGGCAATGGTGAATCGGCCCTCGCCAAGGCGTGCGGGGTCTCGCGCATCACCGTGCGCAACTGGAAGAAAAAGAATTCAGTCAGCGCCGCCTATGCGGACAAAGTGGCTGAGCTGACGGGCGTCCCTGCCTATCGCCTCAACGCGGAACAGAGACTCGGCGTCGAGGCCGTTGCCTCGAACCTCGGTCTTGTCTGAGAGCGGGTGACGACATGAGCTTGAAAGCGATCAATTGGATGGCGAAGCAGACGACTGGCGACGACAAGATGAAGTCGGCGCTGTTCTGGCTTGCCTTCCATCTCAATGACGAGACCAGATCGGAAGAGCACACGTCTGAACTCCAGTCACGTTTCGATCTCGTATG
>OODJ01001404.1_pt1 | contig 19400 bp, 15 predicted proteins | sample 1671611 | NCBI WGS metagenome assembly OODJ01 (sample SAMN06348174, study PRJEB24527) | human gut metagenome | biome: human gut; feature: ankylosing spondylitis patient; material: feces | host: Homo sapiens | place: China | collected 2015-10 | reverse complement strand
AAGTCGCCCGATCCCATCGTCGCAGCCACGTTGCCGCCATCGACCGTTACCTTGACTCTTCCGGCAGCCATTGTCATAACACACTCATGCCCGCTCATGCCGAAGATAATATGCCTGTCCGTATTCACGGCACTCAGCGGCGTGTACGGGATATAATCCATAATGATTATATCCGCAGCCGCACCTTTTTGAATCCTTCCGATCGGGATTCCGAACGTGCGGGATGCAATCTTGGCGTTCCCGTCAAAAAGAATGCGTGCAACTTCCGGAAACCCGGCATTCGGCAGGCCTGCGGTGTGTCTCAGTTCACTCAGCGACATTTTTGCAACTTCAAGCATATCGGCTGCATAGGAGTCGGAACCGATGCCGAGAGTAATGCCCTTTTCAAGTATTTTGAACACGGGGCAGCATCCCGTGCTGTTAAAAAGATCCGATTCGGGACAGTTTACAATGCTGCTTCCGCTTCGGCGGATAATATCAAGCCCGACATCATCCACATATGTGCAGTGTGCAAGCAGCGAATCGGGTGTGAGCACACCGGCGTTCTGCAATCGCTGAACCGGGCGGCAGCCGTATTTCTGCGTGGAATCATAAAGATCATCCGGGCTTTCGGAAACACTGATGTGAAAACCCGTGCGTCCTTTGTTGCGTACAACGCATTTGCGAAGCGTTGCATCCGACAGCGTAAAGGATGAATGCAGCCCGAACATTGCGCGTATTGTCGGAATATTCATTGCGGAAATGCTGTCATAAAAATTCAGGTTTTCCGAAATTGCAAGTTCGCTTTTTTCGTTCCCATCGCGGTCGCTTGTTTCATAGCAAAGGCAGGCACGTATGCCGCAGTCGCGAACGGCGGAAGCAATCGAACCAAGGCTCCCTGTCGGTTCAAAATAGCTTGCATGACTGTCGAAAACGGTCGTAACTCCGTTTTTAATTCGTTCGGCAATTGAAGCATATGCGGACATTTTGACAAGGTCAAGCGTGAGATGCCTGTCGATGGACCAGCGGCCGTTATGCAAAAATTCATAGTATTCTGCCCGTTCGCTGACGGGAAGATCAAATCCGCAGGTCAGAGATGAATAAAAACGCGTGTGTGCATCAATAAAACCGGGCATTATTATGCCGCCGCATGCATCGATAAACTCCGCACGCGGATATTTTGACACAAGTTCGGCCGTTGTGCCGACTTCGGCAATGCGGCTCCCAACGACGACAACGCCGCCGTCCTTCATGAAAAATTCATCCCCGGGAACCCTCGTGATAAGGCTGCCGTTCGCAATAAGATACATCGATTCCTCCGTGCTGCATAAAAACACCGATTCACAAACTGTTTAATAAACAAACCCGAAAACGCACTGAACGAATCGCTCTTTGCGGAAAAGGATTTAAATTCTGTTTTTCGCAAATACAATTTGAACTCAACGCGAAATCGACCTTGCGTGCTGCACTGAAAATACGGCGCGCATTCGGTATTCGCAATACATTTGTTCACAAAAAAATAACGCACATATTAAAATCATATCATTTTTCCGGACGGTTTGCAACTGTTTTTTTGTATAATTCGAAAAATGAAAAAATCTTTCGTTTTCCCCTTGCAAAGCCAACGGGAATGTTGTATAATTAAAAAGTCGCATCCCGTTCGAGGTTTTGCCGCACGGCAAAAGTGGGTGTGTTGACGGCTGGGTCCCGTGCAATTTTCTGCCGTGAACCATGTCAGGTCTTGACGGAAGCAGCATTAAGCGGATAAGACGATGTGCCGCGGGGACGCCTGGCAGGAGCATCCATTCCCTTGCCGTGTGCAGTTCGCTGCTGAAGAACGGGTGCGATTTTTCTTTTAGATACAGTATCAAAAACAGCACAATCAAATTGAATTATTGAATTGCTGCGGCTCGGACCGGTGCGGAATGCGGATTCCGCATCGGTTTTTTTGCGCTTTTTGCTTCAAATTCGTGACTTTTATATGCGTGACTGCCGTTCCGAAAGCTTGTAAACGGCAACAGGCTTTTCGCCGCAAAATTCAACGGTATAACCGTCACCGGGTGCCGGCGTGAAGGCGAATCTGCCGTTCGGATTCGGAAAAAAATGCGCAAGCACGCCGCCGATAACGCCGCCGTGGGCAACAACGACTGCATCAACCCCTTCGGAAATGATGGGTTTCAGTGCCTCAAGTGCGCGCGCCGTGACCTGCGCACCGCTTTCGCCGTTTGGACAGATGTTATCCTCATTGTTTCCTGAAATCCATTCGATATATGCAGGATCATCCTTCAGTTCGGCATAATTCCGCATTTCAAAATCTCCGAAATCCGCTTCACGCATTCCGTAAAGCACACTGTGCGGAGTGTCCCCGTAGATTGCGCGAAAACTCTGCTCGGCGCGCAGCATTCCGCTGGTGTAATAACGCTCGGCGGTCGGATAGAAGCCCGTTTTTGCACGTGCTTCAAGTTCTGTATAACTTTCGGGAAGAATGGGCAAATCGGTACTGCCGTAATAAATACGCAGCATGTTGCCGCGGGTCATACCGTGCCTTATCAGAGTCAGTTTCATCGTTGAAAAACTCCTTTCGCTATTTTAACCTTTCGGGAAGTCCGCAAAAAAGCCGTATCACGCTGTCTGCTTTTGCCGCAGCCTTTGCAAGGGCGGCGCCGTGCAGCTCGCGCCAAAGACGATCCTTCTCGGAGAGAGGAACAACGCCGCAGCCGATTTCGCGCGCAATGAGTGCAGTCCGTTTTTTTTCGGACAATGTGAACAGCGGTGTAAGAAAATCATCGTCAAGCCGTTTGAATGCCGCGTCAAGGTCGGCATATTCGGCGGCAATTTTTTGAGTCAATGCCTCAAAATGAATGTAAACACTGCTGTTCCCGCCGATAACGGAATCGAAAACATTTGCTTCGGGGCACTGTGCGGCGGCAAGGTCGAGGACAGCGGCGGCATTGAACCCAAGCCGCTGCACGGCATAGGTCAGCTTGCCCTGATATGCGCCTCCGATAATCAGCGTCAGCCCGCCGCACTTATCAATTTCATATGTTTCGTTTGAGTTCATATAAATACCTGTTTCAGTTGTTTTTTATCGATTCAATTGCTTTAATCCGTTCACATGCGGCCAAACAGAAGCAGCGCCGCAATGCCCGCAAGCTCCGCAAGTGTAAGCGAAAAGCCTGAAATATCTCCGTTCATGCCGCCGAGCTGCTTTTTTTCGCGCAGAATGCAAATCCAATATACCGCAACAGCCGCAATCGGCGCAAAACCGACTTTGCCGCAGAGCAGCGGGGAAAGTACAAGAAAGAGTGCGAGCTGAACAAAGAGCGAAACGACGGAGGCCGCGCTCCGAACAGCTCCGCTGTACTGGCTCGTTTGCATCGGTTTCAGCGTTTGAACCGCAATCCCGGAACAGGCGCGTGTGCAGGCGGGCAGAACCGCAAGCGTCAACAATGCTTTGAAATCGAAAGATTCGAATGAGAAAAAAAGACTCCATTGCGCGGCGGCGAGCAGAATCATGCATATGACGGCGAACGAGCCGCAGTGGGAATCCTTCAGTATGCGCTGCCGGGTTTCAAGATCGCGCCGCGAAAGCACAGCATCGCAAACGTCCATGAACCCGTCAAGATGCAGAAAGCCGGTCACAAGCCACGGCAAAGCGCAAAGAATCAATGCGCGAACGGCAGAGGGTAAATTGAGAGCCGTGCAAAGGCGGGCGGCCGCAGCCCAAATTGCGCCGACAATAAGCCCGATGAGCGGCAAAAAGCCGAGCATTCTGCCGCGTGCAGCTTCATCCCAGCGCCTGAAGGGACAGGGGATTGCAAGAAACATGCCCCATGCCATAAAAAAACCGTAAATAAACAACTTCATAACAATAAAATAAAAAGAAACGAACAGTCACTGTATGCGCGTTCAGAACGTCGGAACATCTCGAAGAAACAACGCATTTCCCTTTATAGTTCGCGTGATTCCCGACGATGCTTCAACCACAATATCGAATTCGGAAGCAAGCTGTCTGCAAACAAAAGCCAATGCTCGGCGGTAGCTTTCGGTAACAGCGTCATATTGCATTCCGTCACGAAAAATGTCATCGCATACACATATAAAATGCATTGCTGCGTTTGCAATTTCCGACAGTTCGGCCGCAACACGTTCCCCGGCTGCAAAATCAACGGAAAAATCGGCGTCTTGTGCAGGCGGGGGGAACATTTCGTTTGCAAGCAGAGCCGTCACACTGTCAAAAAGTACGCAGCCTCCGCGAACCGATGCGGAAAAAGCGGAGGCATTTCGGCCGCATTCGATGGTTTCAAAGCCCCACCCGGCTCGCGCTTCAAGGTGGCGCGCAATGCGCTTTTCGTCTTCCGAATCGGAAGGTTCCATCGTTGCCCAATAGTACGCAGGGCAGGAGCCGCGCGCCGCAAGCATCCTTGCAATGCGCTGAGCCGCCATGCTTTTTCCGCTTTTGCTTCCGCCGACTATGAGTATTTTCATTTTCGCTCCCGAGTTTTCAAACGGTCTTAACGCAGAACGCCGATTCGTTTCGAATGTTTTCAAGGTAGTTATCGTTGATGCTGGCTTCCTCAAAGGTTGCCATATCGTTCATTGCCGCACAGGCGGCGCGCATGACCTGAAACGCAACAGGGCAGCCGCTGCCCTCGCCGAGCCGCATGTTGAGATTAAGCCATGGTTCCATTCCAAGTTCCGCCGCCGCGGCACGATAGCCGATTTCATATGAAGCATGGGAAAGAAAAACAAAGTCGCGCACCGTTTTGCAGAGCCGAACTGCCGCAAGTGCAGCAGTAACGGAAATCAGTCCGTCCGCAACGGCGGGAAGGCCGAACAGCGCACAGCCGATGAATGCGCCTGCCATTGCGGCGATATCAAATCCGCCAACCTTTGACAGCACGTCCAAAACATCCGCTCCGTTGGGTTTATGCAGCGCGACCGCATCTGAAATGACACGTTTTTTCAGTGCAAATCACTCGTCCGTAAGCCCGCTCCCGCGCCCGGTGACGCTTTCAACAGGGAGATTCAGCAGGCAGGCAAGCACAGCGGCGGATGTTGTTGTGTTGCCGATACCCATTTCGCCTATGCCGAGTGCATCTGCGCCCGAGTTGTGCGCACGCTCGGCTGCCTCGATTCCGATTGCAAGGGCATCGACAGCCTGACTGCGCGTCATTGCGGGCTGCTTTGAAAAGTTTGCGGTGCCCAACCCCAGTTTGCGGTCAAGAATGGTTTCGGGAACACTGTCGGAATTTATGCCGACATCGATAACTTCAACATCAATGCCGAAGTCCCGCGCAATTGCGGACATGCCGGTTTTGCCGCGAGTCATATTTATTGCCTGCGCAAGCGTCACGCTCTGCGGAGTTGAAGCAACGCCCTCGGCAACTATTCCGTTATCGGCTGCGAACACAACTATGCGTGTTTTTTCTATGCGATTGCACACGCGCCCTGTAATTCCCGCAAGTCGGACGGAGATTTCCTCAAGTGCTCCGAGGCTTCCCGGAGGCTTTGCGAGTTTGCTCTGCCTTTCCTTTGCGGCAGCTTTTGCAGCCGAGTCGGCGGGGCGAATGCGGGAAAGCAATGCTTTCAGTTCGGTTTCGTTCATAAGTTCAATCCACTGTATATATTTTGCATATCATGAATTATTTACTCAAAAAGCCGTTTTCAACCAGCCAAACAACGGACGGCGCGGCAGTCATGTTTTCAATCGTAAAGGTTGCATCCGGAGATTTTCGGATGATATATTCAATCGTTTCCCGCATCGGAATATTTCCGCTGCCGAGAGGGTTGTGAAGATCGTCCCCGCCGAAATTGTTGTGCAGGTGAACATGCATAAGCTTCGGTGCGAATCGGTCGATCCAATGCGTCAGCGGGATTTCGGAAACGCGGCTGTTTGCATGCCCGATATCAAGGCAAAGCCCGAAGCGCGAATCGTTAACTCCCTCGGCAACCGCCGCTGTGATTTCCGGTTCGGGTTCCATAACGTTTTCAAGCAAAAAACTCATATCGTTCGGTGCGTTTTTCAGAAAAACACGCCAAAACTTAACGGATTCGTCAATGAAATACTCTTTATAGTAAACAAAAGGTATGAATCCTGAATGAAAAACAATTCGTTTTGCTCCGATAACATCCGCCGCAAACAGTGCTTGGTCAAATCGCCGCCGAACAACATCGCGAACAAGCGGATCTATTGCACACGGGGAAAGCTCCGCAAACGGGGCGTGAAGCAGCAGCCGCAGACCGCAGCCCGATTCGGCAGTAAGCTGCGAAACGCGGCGAAAATGCGCCGCACTGTCCGTATCCATGTTCGGCGCATAGCAGAATTCTGCAATTTCAAGTCCCAGCGAGTGTTCCCGCGCAGCAGCAGCGCAGTCCTCCGCAATGGTTGAAACGAAAAGTTTTTTTGAAAAATCAAAAGTCATTTTGCATGTTGTAAGCTTGAGTCGGTTTGCATCCGTATCGGCACTGCATCCACACTTTCCGCACCGCTGCAACAGCACGAACGGTGATGCATTCAAGATTACCCTCCGGACCGGTTCCTTCGGGCGTTGTAAACTTGACGCCGATATTTTCCGGCGGAACGCCGAGAGCCTCTGCAAGGTTTGCACGCATTGCTTCGCGGAAGGGCGCAAGCTTCGGCTTTTGAGCCGTTATCACGGAATCGATATTCACAGTTTCAAATCCGGCTGCGCGAATGCGTGCAGCGGCCTCTTTTGCAAGCAAAAGGCTCGATATGCCGCGAAATGCTTCATCACTGTCGGGAAAATGCTGCCCGATGTCGCCGAGTGCGCATGCGCCGAGGAGGGCATCAATCACGGCATGAGCAAGTGCGTCCGCATCGGAATGCCCAAGCAGTCCGAGCTCAAACGGAATTTCAACGCCGCCGAGGATGAGCTTTCGCCCGGCTGCAAGGCGGTGGGTGTCTTCGCCGATGCCGATTCTGAACATATTACTTACCTCCGTTGCTGACAAAGCCGGGCTGTTTCCCGAGCGCGGCTCCGCAGAGGATCTTGCGGACACATTGCCCGAGGGGAGATTCCGCTCACTGCGTTTTGAAAGCAAAAACTCAAAATACGGAATATCGTCCCGCGTTGTGAGCTTCAGATTCTGTTTGCTGCCCGGAGAAAAATGCAGCTGTACTCCCGTTGAGCGGCAAAGGTCGGCATCATCCGTGAAGCTGCCGACGGCCTTGCTGTATGCATTCAAAAGAATATCCCTGCGAAAGCTTTGCGGAGTTTGTGCCGCAAGAAGCCTGCTTCTGTCAAGCGTTTCTCCGGTATCGCCGAAACGAACTGTGTCCGCCACGGGCACGGAAGCAATGCCGCAGCCGTATTGCTCTGCGGCACGCAGGCTGGCTTTAATGGTTTCTCTGTCAACAAGGCAGCGGGCACAGTCGTGAACGGCGGCAATCGCACCCGATGCTGCGCGGACGGCATTGAATACGGACTCCTGCCGCGTACTTCCGCCGCGAACGATTTTCACAGGGTAAGGTGCGGAATTTGCCGCTGTAAGTGCAATTTCCTCCGTGTCGGGCGAAACGGCAATAACGGCTTCATCGGCAATTCCGCAAAAAGCTTCAACACAAAGCTCGACGGGTGTTTTGCCGCAAAAACGCATCAGCATTTTGTTTTCGCCCATTCGCGATGATGAACCGGCCGCAAGCAGAATTGCGGATACTGTAGTTTTAGCCATGCTGTTTCGTGCCTCTTTCGGCTGCGGTGTCAATCTGCATCGGCATTCAGACTGTCTTCAATGATTCTGTACATGCTGTCCGCTTCCTCTTTGCGAACGGTTTCGCGCACGGCAAGTACCTCGGCCGTCAGCCGTTTTGCGCCCATGCGAACGCTGATTACGTCCCCGGGGTTAACATCGGCTGCAGGCTTTGCAACTTTATCATTCACCGTTACCCGTCCCATGGAACAGGCTTCGTTTGCAACGGTCCTGCGTTTGATAATTCGCGAAACCTTAAGGTATTTATCAAGTCTCATCAGGTGCTCCTCTTTAATGATTATTCTTTAACATAGTCTTTTCCGACGGATGCGATAAGGTCTTTATCATACACAATATCGGCGTCATCCATCCATGTATCAAGCAGCTCGTCCCATGCTTCGGTATCGCTTGTCGCTTTGACGATCGCCGTTACTTTGTCAATCACATCAGCAAGCTTAACTTCGCCGGGCGTTTCGTCCGCGCCGCGGTAAATGATATGCAGGCTGCCGTCCGTGTCGGTAAACACATCCGAGTATTCACCGGGCTTAAGCAGCGAATAAATCTCCTTGACGGTTGAACTCCAGTCACCCTTTGAGGAGCTGTGTTTTGTTGAAATCAACTGCCCCTTTGTGCGGAAGGTTTCGCAGCCCCCGTAACTGTCGCTGCCTGCAACGTATTCGTTCTCTGTATACTTGAGCATGACCTGAGCAAAGTCCGCTCCGCCTTCAAGCTCTGCAAAGGCCTTGTCGATTTTTGCGCGATAGGGCTCAATGAATTTATTGTACATTTCATCGCATTCAGCCTGAAGCGTTTTATAGTCCGAAATCAGCTGCGCAATTCGCTCGGAATTTGCGCCGTCACCGTTTAAGGCATCCGTAAAAAGCAGGGATGTGCATTCTTCACGCAGCGAATCAAGCTGTTCGTTCTTTTTTTTGTAGTCATCGCCGAGTTCGCCTTTGGGAATAACAACAATATCCATGATTCGGGAGTATCCCTCCGGAACAACAAGCGCGGGCGCGGCATCATCGTAGATACCGCAGTATTTTTCAAAGTACTCTTCGTTATCTTTATACTGCCCGGGATTGGAGGCATAAAGCTCCTTATCCGATTTCAGCTGCTTTTCGTACCAATCGGCAATGTCTGCATCCGTCACGGAAAAATCTTTGCAAACATAGTCCTTGTATGCTTCGATAAGCGCCGTGTTGCGCAGTTCGAGTTTATATTCCTCGCAGTATTCATCATAGGTCATGGTTTTGCCGGTGTAATATTCGGAAAGCTCCGCAATGGCGGCATCGAAATACTGCTGAACAGTCTTTGAATCGTCCTTGGCATTGGATTCTTCGGCAGTTTTCATATACTCATCATATATCTCTTTAAGTTCGGTTTCCGCCTGTGCATCGGATTCCGCAATCTGTTCATCGGAAAGTTTAAATCCCTCCTCCTTTGCCCGGTACAGAACCACCATATCCTTAACAAGATATTCAAGCACCCAATCGCGGAATTTTTGCAGCTCTTCCTCGTTGCTGACGGGATCATAGCCCATTTGTTCCATGTATGAAAGATATGAGTCGAAGGCAGCCGTATAGAGGGCGTAGCTCACGGTTTCGTCCCCGATGGATGCGACTGCAGCGGTCTTGTCGTTCGGAACACCGTTTTTGTCCTTATTTTTTTTGCATCCGCTGAAGCAGAACAGAAAAGCTGCTGCTGCAATAAAGCAGACAACACGCATGAATATCGAAGTTTTTTTGGAAAAGCCGGCGAAAATGCTTCCGCATCCCGATCCTGCCGCGGCTGAGCAGCCGGGCTTGCGGCGGTCGTTGTTTGTTGCGGTCATAGTGTGTGATTCCTCCGTTCTGAGTTTTGGAAAAACGGAACCCCCTGATTTTTGATTAACGATTATTCAGAGCATTCCCGAAAATCAATCGATATCGGAAGCAGCGAAAACCGAGGCTTTGCTGCTGACGCTTAAGAACTGCCGAAAACTGCACATTAATTCTGCCGCCGGCAAACGGTGCGCCGAGAGTATCCATTCCGCTGTCTATTATACAGCATTCAGCCCCGTTTGCCAATGAGTGCGGGAATAAATCACATTTTTCCGCCGAAGGGACACATTCGGTGCCAAAATCACGGTTTCTCGTGCCCGAATCGCGGAGCCGATAAAAACAGACAGCAAAAACAAGTTGAATATAATTTTAATAAAAACTCTTGCCCAAATCGAGGTGAATGCTGTATAATACGATTGATATTTTATGTACATGCGCAAGCAGGAGCATTCTGTGTCCGAAGCGTATGAGCCGACAGTGCCTGCTGCATTGTTCGGGATAAGGAGAAAGCATTGACTCGAAGGAAATTTTCAATATTTACCGCTTTGTTCGCTGCACTGATCGCTTTTGCGGCTGTTCTTCCCGTTTCAACGGGGTTCGCCGCAAATGCGCAGACTGTTCAGGGCAATTCCGCCGAAATCACCGTTCTGCCCGCAAAAAACGGAACGGACGCGGCAAGTATTTCGGCAAACCCCGCATTTTTGTCCGGTCCCGGACAGGTCACCGTAAGCATCACGCTTCGCAACCCGGGCGGTGCTGCGGGACAGGGGCTGGATGATACCGCAACAGGTTCCCTGATAAAGGAACCGTCGGATCCCACTCCGACTCCGACATCCGAACCGACATCCGAACCCGAGCCGTCAACTCAGCCCGGCGGCGGTGTGTACACAAATGTTTCAATAATCAACACATACGGCGTTTCTTTCAACACTTCCGATGTTCCCGCGGGGGAATCGCGCACATTTACCGGCACGATGAACGTTGCCCAGGAACAAATCGGCGAAACACTGCGCTTTACAATTGCATGGTTTGATACGGCAACCCAAACCGCAGGTTCGCGTGAGTTGACTCTTGTCATTTCCCGTGCGGATACGGCTTATCTCAAGCTTTCGCGCAGCGTTGACAAGTCGATTGCTTCGGCGGGTGATATTGTCAAATTGACATATACAATGATAAACACAGGCGCCAAGAATCTCAACAGCATCATCCTTGTTGATAAGAATGTTGCCGGCACACAGGCAATGCTTCCCGCATTCAGCCTTGCCCCGGGCGAGAGCCGCGTATTCACTTACGAATACACAATGCGCACATCAACCGTAACGAGCAAGCCGACCGTATCGTTTGTTCCCGAGGGTTCAACAAATGCCCTGTCGGTAACGCTTTCGGGGCTCACCATCGGCCTTATAAATGCGCAGCTCACCAAAACGGTCGAAATCGGCACACCCACACCGGACGGCGTTGAATTCACACTGTATCTGACCAACAACGGCAATCAGAGCCTGAATTCTCTCACCGTTACGGATGATCTCGGAACCGTTGTTCAAAGCGGTTTCAGCCTTGCAATCGGTGAGTCGAAAACCATCAAATATTTCGTCAGAAACCCCGAAGCCGTTCGCTATGTTGTGTTCAACATCACCGGCGTTTATTCGTCCGGCATCGTGTTTAAGGACAACACAAAGAGCTACACTGTTCGCCCTTACATCGATCCGACAACTCTCGGCCTTGAGTTCCGCGCGGAAGTTCGCACTCAACTCAATCGAGAGAATATCATTGGGCTGACTTTCACCGTCACAAACACGGGAAGCACTCCCTACACCGATGTTGTCCTGACCGAAAAAGAACTGGATTATGAAATTCACAAGATTGCCGTTCTTGAACCCAACTCCGGCGCACAGTCATTCAATATCGATCTTAACGTCGGCGGAGAAAGAGATCTTGTGTTCTTCCTGACGGCTCTTGACGCTTCGGGCAACACGCACATGTTTGAGGCGCATCTGACCGCAAAATATATCGATGCCGAAGGCACCGTTCCGAACGAACCGCCGGCAACGGGCGGGGTCACGGTCGTTGACGATCCGAATATCGGCAGCAAGCTGGACGGAATGCTCACAAAAACGGGAAGTGCGCTGAAAGTATGGTACAGTATTCTTATCATTATTGCGGCAGTTGCGCTTATCGCGATCATTGCCCTTGCCGCTGTTGAAATTTACAAGCGCAAGAACGGCGGAAACGCAAAAAAAGCACCGCGCAGACGCACACAGGAGGACGATGAAGACTGATAAGGCTGATTAAAAACCAAGGCTGAGCGGTCGATTCATTCAACTGCACCGCTTCAGCTTAAACAAGTGACTGTTTATATGACCCGCGCCGGCGGGCGGCTCAGAACGGGTTGCCTGTTGAGCTGCGGGTTTTATAATTTGCCGATAAACGGCATCGGTGAACCGAACCGTGCGGCGGACAACAATTCAAAACAGAGGAAAACAAAGGAGAATAAGGTATGCCGAACACTCAATTCATTACCCTGCTCATCATTACGGTTTTCAGCCTGTTGGCGGGAATCGTTTCGGCTGTTGTTTTATTTGGGCAGCTGAATGCAAAAAAACGTGAACGCGCAGAGCTTGAGCGCAGATTGGAAAACGCGGTCGGTGCCGCAATGAACTCCTCCGTCGGCAATGCCTCGGCGGAGCTTGAACGCAGGCTTCAGGACAGGCTGAAGGAGCTTTCGGACGCACTTTATCGATACAACGAACAAACAAAGAATGATTATGAACGATTTAAAAATGCTTTAAATGAAAGCATTGCTTCTTCGATGCGCGAAACCGCTTCCCGCCTTGCGGAGGCACAGACAGCGGCGGCAGAAAGAATCTCCGCAGAACAGAAAGCGTTTTCGGAAAAACTGAATACCGAACAAAACGCGCTTTCCGAAAGGCTCTCTTCCGAACAGAAGTCGCTTTCCGACAGGCTTGCCGCAGGGCAGGATTCCTTCGAAAAACAGATTTCGGACAGACTTGCTGCTCAGAATACTCTGCTGGAAACACAGGCGGAGCAGGCGGAAACGCGCAATAAGCATTTTGAAACGGTCTGCACGGAAAAACTGGCGGCAATGGATGCGAGCGTGAAGCTCATGACGGAACGCAACGAAAAGCAGCTTGATGCAATTCGCGGTGTTGTTGACGAAAAATTGCAGGAGACGCTCACGAAGCAAATCTCCGAAAACTTCAAGCTTGTTGATGAACGTCTTAAACAGGTCTATCAGGGGCTCGGAGAAATGCAGACGCTTGCAAGCGGAGTGGGTGATCTTAAAAAGGTTCTTTCAAATGTCAAAACACGCGGCACGCTCGGCGAAATTCAGCTCGGCGCAATTCTCGGCGAAGTTCTTGCGCCGGAACAGTACGAATGTAATTTTGATGCAGGAAAACAGAATAATGAGCGCGTTGAATTTGCAATAAAACTTCCGAATGACGGCGGAGAAGCGGTTTACCTTCCCGTTGACAGCAAATTCCCTGCGGATATTTATTCCAAACTCTGCGATGCGTATGATTCCGGTGAGGATGTTGCCGCTGCGCAGAAAAACCTGCGTGAAGTTCTTCTGAAATGCGCGAAGGATATAAAGGAAAAATACATAAATCCCCCGCGCACAACGGATTTTGCGATCATGTTCCTGCCCACGGAGGGACTTTATGCCGAAGCGGTGCGGCTCGGGCTTATCGAAGAGCTGCAAATGCGTTTCCGCGTTAACCTTTCCGGTCCTTCAACCATGGCGGCACTGCTTAACAGCCTGCAAATGGGGTTCCGAACACTTGCAATACAAAAACGCAGCAGCGAGGTTTGGGATTTGCTCTCTCAGATAAAAAGAGAGTTCGGAAAGTTTGACGATGTGCTCAGAGCAACGCAGAAATCGCTTGAAAAGGCGCATAATGACCTTGAAACGCTTGTGGGTGTTCGCACAAGGCAAATTTGCAGAACCCTCAAAAAGGTTGAAACTCTTCCCGAAACCGATCCCACCGGGGAATATAAAACCCTTGCGGAAGCTTTGATAAATGCGGATGACGGCGAAAACTGATGCGTTTTCGGTCGATTGCGGGTGAAGCTCAGCCGGAATAAAGCGGATTCAGCTTTATCGGCGGGTACGGAATCGCGGCGAGAGTCGGAACGGGGTTTGCATAATCAAAGTTTGGATTGAAATACCTGTCGCCGCAAAGCAGTGTTTCGCGATATACGTCATAACAGCGCAAAAGATTGGCTTTGCCTGCATTGGCATAATCATTAGGAAGTCCGCCCGATAACCGCGCCTTTGCAAACGGAGTGAAGCAGTTTGAAAGACCTTTTCGCATGAGCCGAACACAGAACTCCGTGTCCCATCCCACTCCGGACAGTGTTTCGTCAAACATGCCGAAACTGAAAAAGTTTTCGCCGCTGACTGCCATAAATGCGCCGCTGACTGCGGTTACATTGCGCTGAACGTGCAGAAAACTGCATTTTAAAAAGTCTTCAAAATCATCCTTTTCGCCGGAATAAGGGCTTTGTGCCCAGCCGTTAAGGCCGATAACGGTGCCGGCGGAAAGGATGTTTCCGCTTTCGTTCACGATTTTTCCGCCAATCGCACCTGCGCCGTGCCGAAGCGCAAGTTCGGTGAATTCGCGAAGGAATGCAGGGGAGAGAATTTCAATATTTCCGTTTAAAAACAGCAGCAAATCCGCAGCGGCTTTGCATGCACATGCATTCAGCGTTTCGGGCAGCGGCTGTTCCGCGTTAACGTGAACGATCTCTGCCGCCCTGTTCTTTTTGAGTGCCTGAAGATAGCGGCGCATTCGCTCGTCCCCGCTGCCGTCATCCGCAATGATAATTCGTCTGCAATCAACCGTTGACTGCATCTCCGCCGAGTCAATGCATCGCTGAAGGTTTTCAACTCCGTCCGCACCTGCGATAACAATGCCGACGGATGGTTCGCGTTTTCTCGGGTAACGCATACGAAGTGTACCCAAAACGCTGCCCTCAAAGCAGTATCCGTTTGTGCGGTTTTTCTTTCCCGAACCGTCGCCGGGATAAAGGGAATTGAATTCACGCTTCAGTATATCGGTGCAGGGAATTTCGCTGCCGTCACAGTCGCGGATAACGGTCAGCCCGATTCTTGCAATGTGAATGACCTGCTTGGCAGCCGAAGCACAGTCAATGCAGTATGCCCAAAGCTCGGCCGGTGTGCTGCCGCGAAACCCGCCGACAGCCGTATGTACACGTTTGGAAACAAGCATTGGCCGCCCGATGCTGTTGAAGGAACGCAATGTGTCGCGCCCGTAGTCGGGCTTAAAAATCGGGTTTTGCCGAATGCCGTCAATCACGGAGTCCTCATCGGCAAAAACAACCTCCGCTTCGGGATTTGAATGAGTTTGCAGAACAAGCATGTGAAGCGCGTCCGGTGCGGGCAAATCTCCGGGCAGCAGCTGCAAAAAGTATGCACCGTTAAGCATCTTCTCGGCGGCTTTCAGCTGTTCGTGCGCTGTGCCGTTAAAAAGCACAAGCCTGAATTTCGGAATGCCTTCATAATCCGTAAGCCCTGCCTGCGCAAGCTCCGAAACCACGCAAACTTCAAAATTTGCATAGGTTTGTTTGCCGAGCGCTTCGAGCGTTGAGCGAACGGCCGCACGGCTTGCTCCCGAACAGGCAATTGCAACGGAAACGAGCGGTGCAGGGTTCAGCGGTTTTTCACGCTGCAAGTCCAACTCCGCTTGTGCAGGCAGGTTTTCATGCAGATAGTCGGCATAGTCGGAAAATTTATGCTGATTACAGACCCGCTTCGGAAGTGCGTTGAATGCCCCCGCAATAATATCCGCCGCGGCAGTGATTATGCCTGAAGTGTTTGTTTCTGTCATTTCGGATTCCTCCTGCATCATGCGGTATTTCTGTACCTTGTTTTTTACCGCGTTTGAGCGGTTCGGCGGCTGTTCCGCCGCCTGCTGCATGATAGTATCTGCGGATTCTGCAATTTTGATTCCGAAACGCACGCGGGAGGACTGCGGTTTATACCTGCGGAAAACAGCTTTTTCTGTCGCTTTCTCAGAACTGTCGAATACTTGCCTTTTGCGGGAACATGTCTTGCGGCAAACAGCTTTTAACCGATAAACGGTGCATTCCACAGTTTCGCGATGTTGCAAAATCCGCTATATTGGTTTATAATTATTTTGTGTTCGCTGATTAATTCGGGAGGTGTCGGCAATGGAACAATATAATGCAAAATTTGCGGAGGTCTATGACATTTTCATGGACAATACGGATTATGATGCATGGGCGAATTATATAATATCGCTGCTGCCGACCGACTTTCCGAAAGGAGCGAGAATTTTTGAGTGCGGCTGCGGAACAGGCGCATTGACTCTTCGGCTCAACAAAGCCGGGTACGATGTCACCGGTTCGGATATTTCAAGGGATATGCTCGAAGTTGCCGCTGAAAAATCGCGCCGGTGCGGGCAAAAAACAAAATTTATATGCATGGATATGCGCCGCATTGAATTGCATCGTCCCGTTGACTGCATCATTGCGGCATGTGACTGCGTGAATTACCTTACAAGCCGCGAGGATGTTGAAAAATTCCTTCTGACGGCATTCAACGGGCTCAGGCCGGGCGGCATTTTGCTGTTTGATGTTTCGTCAAGATATAAATTGCAGCACATTCTCGGGCAAAACGGCTATTGCGACAGCAGAACGGACGTTGCATACTTCTGGCAAAACTGCTATGATGCGGAGAGCAAGCTTGTGGAGATGGAGCTGGAGTTTTTTGCGAAGTCGGCAAACGACGCGCACGGCGAACCGCTTTATTCCCGATTTTCCGAAAAGCATATTCAACGTGCTCATTCCGAAAGGGAGCTTGTTTCGTGGCTTAAAAATATCGGCTTTGAAAATATCGGGGTTTTTTCGGCATTCACAACGGAACCGCCGCGTGATGAAAGCGAACGGCTGCAATTCACGGCAAGAAAGCCCGGCAGAGTCGGCAAATAACCTTTGCGGCCTGCTCAAATGACCTTTAGCGAAAGGAAAACATTATGAATAACGAAATTGAAAATAAGATGAACGAAAGCGATGCTTCCTCCGACTGCATCGAAAACACATGCGCTGAACGCGACAATATCATTCGCGGTCTGCTTTTTAACCGCACAGTGAACGTGATCGCCGTTTCGGGACGCGAAATAGTTGAAACCGCAAGAGAAATTCACGGAACAAGCCGTGTTTGCACCGCCGCTCTCGGAAGAATGCTGCTCGCCGTTTCCATGATGAGTGCACAGCTGAAAAGCGAAACGGACAGCATAACGGCGACAATTGCGGGCGGAGGGCCTGCGGGCAACATAACGGTTGTCGGGCATATGGGCGGAATCGTTAAGGGGTGCATCACCAATCCGGAGGTTGAACTGCCGCTTAACGAGTTCGGAAAGCTGGATGTTTCGGGTGCTGTCGGCGGCAGCGGTGAGCTGCGCGTTATTCGCGATTTGTCGCTGCGGGAGCCGTATGTCGGCAGGTGCGAGCTTATTGACGGCGAAATTGCAGATGATTTCGCAAATTATTTTTACACAAGCGAACAGCAGCCGTCGCTGGTTTATCTCGGCGTAAGGGTTGAGCCGCAGCAGGGGACCGTGCGCTCCGCTGCCGGGCTGATTATTGCACCGCTGCCCGATTGTCCGGAGAGCGATATTATTCGGCTTGAACAGCTGACGGGAAAAATTGCAAAGCTGTCACAGCATATGGATGACGGAGAGACCCTCGAAAGCGCGCTTAACGCCCTTTTCGAAGGCATGGAGTTTGAAATTACCGACACTCTCTGCCCTGCATACCGCTGCGATTGCAGCAGGGAAAGGCTTGAGCGCGTCATTATGTCGCTCGGCGAAAACGAACTGAAAGATATTATTGAAAACGACGGCAAAGCGGAGCTTGTGTGTTCTTTCTGCCAAACGAAATACGTTTTTAACGAGGATGAACTCCGCGCTCTGCTTGAAGAGGCACAGGCGGGCGGAAACGATTCGGATGAGATTTCCGCAGATCTTGCCGAAGCGATAAACGACTGCGGAAATGAGTGATCTCAAAAACGGAATACAACCGAAATCAACAAAAATCGGAAACTCGCCGAACGGCTTGACTTTAATGAAACAGCTTCAACTCGGCGTCTGCTTAAAACCGGGTGGAGGATATGCAGCATGAGAAGCACAAAAAAGAAACCTGACAACGTTATTGATATCAGCGGCAATGTTGAGCTTGTTATGAAGCTTGCGGCGGACAAACTCGATGCGGGCGATCATATCGGCGCTCTTTCGCTGATGCGGCGTGCGGAAACAATTGAACCCGAAAACGAGGAAGTTATGCTTGCAATCGCGGGAACATACAACGAGATGAACAGGTTCACCGAGTCGCTTGCTTATTCCTCGTGCGTCCTGAATTCCGGTCATGAATATGTTCAGGATGCTTTCATGATTGCAGGCTACAGCTACCTTGGACTCGGTGAATATGTTGCGGCGCGCAAAGCGTACAGGCAGTTCCTGATAAACGTTCCGGACAGCTACACTGATGAGGACTTGATTGCTGTTTACGAGGCTCTTGATATATGTGAGGCGAATTGTGCTTTGAACGAGTCAAGGGAATCCGTTCCTGCCGTTCGCGACAGCAGTGAGGTTGAGCTTGAAGAAACACTGAAACGCATTGAAGCAGAGGAGGATCGCGTGAACGGCGATATGGCATACGGACTTCTCAGCGATGCAATTGAAAAATTCCCGGATTCCTATGAACTGTTCGAAAAGTATCTTTTGAGCTGCTATGCTGTGATGCATTTTAAAAAAGGTATCAAAAAATACGAGGCCGCTCCCGAAAAATGGAAATCGAGATTAACGATTCGGTGCTATGCCGCGCTTTTGTACAGTGGAGCTCACAGGCCGCGCAAAGCAGCCGAGTGTGCAGACAACATCCTTAAAATGAAAGGGTTGGATGAAGAAGAGCTGATGCGGGCATCCGCCGTGATGCTGGAGATTCAAAATGCTTCCGCCGCGATGACTCTCGTTAAAAGGGTCTATTCGGAGCACCCGTACGATCAATTGGTAATCCATAACTATGCTCTGTCAGCCTACCTCAGCGGGGATTATGCTCTTGCCAGAACTCTCTTTGAAAAACAGCTGCGAATAGATCCGAGTGACAGTGTTGCTGCTTATTATCGCAAACTGTGCATAAAAACGCAGGAGGACGGCATTCTGAGAAACGTCAGCATACCCTATGATGTTCCGAGCGGCGAACTGTTCCGCTGCATGACCGTGCTTTCGAACGAACTCGGAAATGAAGATGCAGGCAGGATGTTGACCGAAAGCGAACCGGAGCTTACACAAGAGGAGATTGAAGAGTGCGTACGGTATTGCGCAGAAAAAACTCCTCCGCCCTTCCGTATCGGCGGATTGATGCTTTTGTCGGCGATGCATGAGCTTTACAAGATTCTTTTGGATCCGAGTTGTGACGACAGCGTTCGCAGGTTTGCAATCATGACTTTCCGCGATAAAGAGAATATGACAAGGTTCACGATTTTTGATAAGGGAAAACTCTTAACGGGTGAACTGTTCTCAACCGAAAATCAACCCGACAAAACGGATGACGAAGAAAAAGAGGATGATTGTCCGCATTTGCAGGCACCGTTCGGGCGGCTGAATGCACTCTTGCAGCAAAAGCTCTGCAATTGCAGCAAAAAAATCAGGCAGGAAGCCGAAAATATTGTTGAAGCGGCTGCGGAACTGTACAATGATTTGGGGTTGGCATTATCCAATTCGCAGGTTCCTGCATATGCAGCGGCGATTGATTATACATGCCGCTTTATGAACAGCAAAAGAGCAGTTAATGCAAAAAGAACTTCACGATATCATGAGTGCG
>OODJ01001387.1_pt1 | contig 19580 bp, 19 predicted proteins | sample 1671611 | NCBI WGS metagenome assembly OODJ01 (sample SAMN06348174, study PRJEB24527) | human gut metagenome | biome: human gut; feature: ankylosing spondylitis patient; material: feces | host: Homo sapiens | place: China | collected 2015-10 | reverse complement strand
TTTTCAATCAGTAAGAAGAAACTTTAGAGGAGGGAAAACCTATTCCTGTTCATAAGCAGCCTTCAGCTTCTCCAGCGCCTTCTTTTCAATGCGGCTGACCTGCACCTGCGAAACGCCGATCATGGAGGCGACCTTCTGCTGGGTCAGTCCATGGAAGTAGCGAAGAGAGATGACCATCTGCTCGCGCTCGGAGAGGTTCGAAAGCGCCTGCTTTAGCGCCATACGCTCCAAAATCCCCTCTTCCATTTCTGGCCCTGCCAGCACGTCCTCGAGCGTGATGCCCTCTTCGCCTGTCTGGCGCTGGATGGACTCGGCGCTGCCGGTGGCCATCTCGGCGCTCGCGATCTCCTCGGGCGGGATCCCCAGCGCGTCGGAAAGCTCGGAAAGCGTCGGTTCGCGGCCGAGCTCCCCCATGAGCCGCTGGCGCTCCTTTTTGATCGTGCCCGCGCGCTCTTTGACGCTCCGGCTGACCTTGACCGCGCCGTCGTCCCGCAGAAAGCGCCGGATCTCCCCTGCGATTTTTGGAACGGCGTAGGTCGAAAACTGCGTGCCGTACTGGGTGTCAAAGCCCGCAATGGCCTTCAAAAAGCCGAGCGCTCCCAGCTGGTAGAGATCGTCCGCCTCCACGCCCCGGCCAAAATACCGCCGCGCGATCGACCAGATGAGCCCCGCATTCTCCAGAACCAGCTGCTCCGCCGCCGATTTGTCGCCCTGCTGCGCGCGTTCGATCAGCTGTGGCTTCGCGTCCATCACGTCTTCTCGCCCCGGCGGATGATGCGGCGCTTCATATGTACCGTCGTTCCGCGGCCAACACTCGATGTGACCTTGAGCTCTGTCATGAAGCTCTCCATGATCGTAAAGCCCATGCCGCTTCGATCGTCTCCGCCTGTGGAGTACATCGGCGTGCGCGCCTGCGTCACGTCCGCAATGCCGCAGCCCTTGTCCTTTACGATGATATCAAGAACGCTCCCGGGCAAAATCCGGCACTTGAGGCTAATCACGCCGATCGTGTCCCGATAGGCGTGGACGATGCAGTTCGTGACCGCCTCAGAGACCGCCGTTTTGATATCGCCGATTTCATCCAAATTTGGATCCAGCTGCGCGGCAAAGGCCGCCACGGCCGCTCTCGCGAAGCCCTCGTTTCTCGACTGGCTCGGAAACGTCAGCTCCATCTGGTTTTCACACTTCATGCGCCATGCTCCTTTCTTCAATGACCACAATGCGCTCCATTCCGGAGGCTTTCAACACTTTCATCGGCTGCGGCGGCACATTCTCCACCCGCACCACGCCTCTGAGCTCCCGCATGCGCCGGATGGCGTGGATCACGATCGCGATGCCGCTCGAGTCCATAAACGTCACGTCGCGAAAATCCAGCACGCAGACCATCGGAAGATAAAGATCGATCTTGTTGCCGATGATGCGCATCGTCTCCTTCGCGCTGTGATGATCGATATCGCCCTTTAATGCGATGGTCAGCCGTTTATCCTGCAAAAAGCTTGTCATATTCATTTGCATCACTCCAGACATAAAAAATGGACACGCATGGAATATTCCGTGCGTGTCCATTATACGGTTTTTCCCGTGCGGCTTTGGTCGAACGAGGGATGGCTCTTACTTTTTCAGCCGCTTTTCGCTTTCAATCAGCTGCGCCAGCAGCGCCTGATTCTTGGCGAGCTTCTCCTTCTGATCGTTTACGACCTTCTCGGGCGCTCTCGAAACAAACGCTTCGTTGGAGAGCTTGCTTTCAAACAGCGCAATCTGCTTGAGGCAGTTTTCCTTCTCCTTCGCGATGCGCGCAAGCTCCTTTTCAAAGTCGACAAGCTCGGCAAGCGGCATAAACAGTCTCGCCGCGTGCGTCGTGACCTCGACAAGGCCGTCATCTCCAGAGGCAGCCTCCGCCGCTTCCATGCCGCAGACCTTCACATCCTCCGCGCCTGCAAGACGCAGGAAAAACGCCTTGCCCGCCTCGAAGACCTCGGGCTGCGAAGCCGCGATGGTGAGGTTGACCTTCCTGCTCATCGGGACGTTCATCTCTGCCCGGCGCGCGCGAAGGGCGGTAATGGCCTCGATGATCTGCTCCATGGCGGCCTCTTCCGCACCGAACGCGAATTCCTCGCGGTAGACCGGCCATTCGGCGGAAATCAGGAACTTGCCTGCGTGGGGAATCGCCTGCCAGATCTCCTCGGTGATGAACGGCATGAACGGGTGCAGAAGCCGCAGCGTCTGATCAAGGACATAGACCAGAACCTTCTGCGCGGCAAGCTTACTCTTTTCGTTCTCGCTGTAAAGCCGGGTCTTGGTCAGCTCAATATACCAGTCGCAGTAGGTGTCCCAAATGAAATCATAGACCTTGCTGGACGCAACGCCAATCTCATACGCGTCCAAGTTCGCCGTGACCTCGCGAATGAGTGTGTTGAGCTTCGACAGGACCCACTTGTCCTCCTGCTCCAGATCCTCCCTGGCGGGAAGGCCGGGCTCGTCGATCGTGAGGTTCATGAGGACATAGCGGCTTGCATTCCAGATCTTATTCGCGAAGTTGCGCATCGCCTCGCACTTTTCCACATAGAAGCGCATATCGTTGCCGGGAGAGTTGCCGGTGATGAGGTTGAAGCGCAGCGCGTCTGCGCCGTATTTTTCGGCCATCTCGAGGGGGTCGATGCCGTTGCCAAGGGACTTGGACATTTTTCTTCCCTTGTCGTCGCGCACGAGGCCATGGATAAAGACGGTCTTGAACGGCTCTTTTTTCATCTGCTCCATGCCGGAGACGACCATGCGCGCCACCCAGAAGAAGATGATATCATAGCCCGTAACCATATCGGTCGTCGGGTACCAGTATTTGAGGTCTTCAGAATTCAGATCGGGCCAGCCGAGCGTTGAGAACGGCCACAGGCCGGACGAGAACCAGGTGTCGAGCACGTCCTCGTCGCGGGTCAGCTTCGTGCAGCCGCACTTTTCGCACTTCGTCGGGTCTTTGCGGCTGACGTTGATATGGCCGCACGCATCGCAGTACCACGCGGGGATCTGATGGCCCCACCAAAGCTGGCGGGAGATGCACCAGTCGTGCACATTTTCCATCCAGTTGAGATACGTCTTGGAGAAGCGCTCGGGAACAAATTTGATCGTGCCGTTCTTGACGACGCGGATAGCCTCTTCTGCCAACGGCTTCATCTTGACGAACCACTGCGCGGAAATGAGCGGCTCGACATCGTTGTGGCAGCGGTAGCAGGTGCCGACGTTGTGGGAATACGGCTCGGTCTTGACGAGATAGCCCTGCTCTTCGAGGTCCTTTACAAGGGCTTTGCGGCATTCATAGCGGTCCATGCCGTTGTATTTGCCGCCGTTTTCGTTGATATGGCCGTCGTCGGCGATGACGCGGATAACATCAAGGTTATGGCGCAGGCCGACCTCAAAGTCATTGGGGTCGTGCGCCGGGGTCATTTTGACCGCACCGGTACCGAAGCCGATCTCGCAGTATTCATCGCCCACAATGGGAATCTCGCGGTTCATGATGGGCAGAATGCAGGTCTTGCCGATCAGATGCTTGAATTTTTCGTCATTCGGGTTGACGGCCACGCCGGTGTCGCCCATCATGGTTTCCGGGCGGGTCGTGGCAACGACGATATCGCCGGAGCCGTCAGAGAGCGGATACCGGATATACCAGAGATGGCCGGGCTTGTCAACGTATTCGACTTCCGCGTCAGAGAGTGCGGTCAGGCAGTGCGGGCACCAGTTGATGATGCGGCTGCCCTTGTAAATAAGGCCCTTGTCATACATCTCGCAGAACGCCTCGCGCACGGCCTTGGAGCAGCCCTCGTCCATGGTGAAGCGGCTGCGCGACCAGTCGCAGCTGACGCCGAGCTTTCGCTGCTGCTCGACGATGCGGCTGCCGTACTTTTCCTTCCACGCCCAGACGCGCTCGAGGAACTTTTCGCGGCCAAGGTCATAGCGGGTCTTGCCTTCCTTGACGCGCAGTTCTTCCTCGACCTTAATCTGGGTGGCAATACCGGCATGATCGGTGCCGGGCAGCCAGAGGGCGCTGTAGCCCTCCATACGCTTATAGCGGGTCAGAATGTCCTGCAGCGTGGAGTCGAGCGCGTGGCCCATATGAAGCTGGCCGGTGACGTTGGGAGGCGGCATGACGATGGAATAGGGTTTCTTGCCGGGGTCTGGTTCGGCCTTGAAGCAGCCGTTGTCCAGCCACATCTGATAGATCTGGCTTTCCACCTGCGTCGGGTCGTATTGCTTGGGCAGTTCTTTTCTCATGTTGATTCTCCTATTGAAACATATTGTTTATTCTTCAGTCAATTTTGCACAGGGGCAGGCTGCGTGGGCACGGAAAAAGTCCAGAAATTCCTCCGGCGTGCCTAAAATCAGATCCTTCTTTTGCAGGACCGTGGCCGAGCCGGAGTGCGTCAGCAGGAAAAGGCTCGGCGTTTCCACCAGCGTTTCCATTTTTTCATACGGGAAGTCGGCCGATTTCTGGTTTGTCTTGATCTGCATTGCCTCGTCCGTGAATCGAATCTTTGGCTTTGACGACAAATCCAGTCCGCCGAGGCTTTTTAAAAGCAGTGCCGCTGACTTCTGAAACTGTCTTGTCATGTCCGCATCCGGTCTTGGAAGAAACCGCGCCGCTGCAATCACCAGCGCAATGACGCCGGTTACAAGCAGCGTCATATTCTTCGGCTCCATCAGCCCCGTCACAAGCAGAAAGACACCTGCGGCGGCCAGAATCACAGACAAAACGGTCCGTACAATTCCCCGGCGCTTCAGCAGCGGGTCGTCCGCTCTGTATTCCTCCGCGAAGCGGTTCACGCCGTCGGTCATACGCCAAAGCTTGGGGTTCTTCTTCCGTGAGACAATCTCTGTACGCGCCCGCAGCGCCTTCGCCAATTCGCTCTGCAGTTCCGGACTGTAGTGCGTCGGGACAAATACAAATTCACCGGGCATGAATATCTCCTCTCATTCTCAATGTCATCGGCGGTGGTTTTACGCGTGGAATCGTCTTTACTTGATATATACGACCGGCTTTCCGGTCTTTTCCTTGATAAATGCACGGAATTCCGCTGTGCTTCCGCCCTGCATGCCTTCCTTATCAACTGCCTGTGCATAATCTTTGGAAAGCGTAAGGATAAAATAGCGCTCCGTCTCGGCAACGGCAAAGATCTGCTTGTACTGCCATCTGCCCTCATTGACGCTTGTTGTCACAGTATAGCCGTCTTCATCAAACACCGTACTGGCATGCTCCGTGCCGGGAAGCAGACGCGCTCTGGCAGTCCGGGCATTGAGCCGGTCTTCTGTTCTCACCACTATGATTATGGCCAGGACTGCGATCAGCGCCAGCACGTCCCCTACGTCGAGGGCATTCTTCCTCAAATCCATAAGCAGGAAAAACGCTTCCATCAGAACGACAAGCGCCGCGAAGATATGCACCAGACAACTGCGCTTTTTCCGCACAGTCCGGCGGATGCCCTTTGCCATCGCCGTAAGTGTTTCAAGATCGTAATCCGTTTCAAACCGGAAGGTCATATGCGCTCCTTTCCAAAAAGCTGTGAGTTGGCAGGGACGGAACTCTGCTCTGCCCGGCAGAATGCAGTTGTTTTAACGGAAATCTCAGGCGGATGCGAATGCAGTTTCTCACTTGTTCGTAGGGGCCGATGCCTACATCGGCCCGTTGGGAAGCTGCGAATTCGCCGTAGATTTCTGTAAAAGCGGTCTGTTCTGCCGGGCCGATGTGGGCATCGGCCTCTACAATCGAATGCGCAGATGCAAGAAAAAACGCCCTGAGTTTCAGACTCAGGGCGAAGAAATTCTCCGTGGTACCACCTGCATTCCCGGAAAACCGGGCGCTCAAATCTCTGTAACGGGAGAACCCGGCGGGGCTTACTGTCAGTTCAGCCCGGCGGCTCGGAGGCGACGGGAACTTTGGCTTTGCGGAAGCTTACACCAGCCGCTTCCTCTCTGCGGCGCTGCACGAAGTTCGTTCCTCTTCTCAGCTTGTATCGGTATGGGAAAATGGTGCTTTATACGTCTTCGATGATAGGCGAGGGCTTGGCCTGCTGCGGGTTGACGAGGGCGCGGAACTTGCCGCGGGACTCGCGGATCTCGCTCAGAGCCTGCGCAATGGCATCCTCTGTGCGCTTCATAGAGTCGTCAACATAATCATTCGTGACCTGACGCAGTTCCTTGATCTTGGCCTGTGCATTTTTCATCAAGTCGTCGGCCTCTTTCTGGGCCTGCAGATAGACCTCTTCGTGCGAGATCATCTGACGGGCGCGCTGCTCAGCCTGCTTGAGAATGTTTTCGGCCTCGCGTTTGGCGTTGGTAATGACCTCGTTGCGGGACTCAACGATCGTCTTGGCCTGCTTGAGTTCACCGGGAAGCTGGTTGCTGATCTCATCGAGAAGATCGAGAACCTTGTCACGTTCGAGTACGCACTTGTCCGCGCCGAGCGGCAAACTCCACGCATCCTGTACCATCTCATACAACGTTGTCAGGATCTCTTCAATACCGCTTGCCATAAAAATACCTCCTTAGATTTGCTCCATCATGCGAGCCTTGAAGTCCGGAATGATCGCCGCGGGCAGAAAATCGCTCACGTCGGCATCATACCGTGCCAACTCCTTGACGGCGCTGGAACTCAAGTACATGAACTGATGCTCCGCAGTCAGGAACATGGTATCAAGTCCGGGATTGAGTTTATGATTCATGAGCGCCATCTGGAATTCACGCTCGAAATCAGAAACGGCCCGCAGGCCCTTGATAATAATGGAACTTCCCTGTTCGCGCGCAAAGTCGGCCAGCAGCTTGTTGGAGTGCATGACCGCAACGTTCGGAATATCCGCCGTGACGCGGCGGATGAGTTCAACGCGTTCTTCCGGCGTGAACATGGGGCTTTTTTCACAGTTATACATCACACAGACGATCAGCCGGTCAAAGCTGCGCGCCGCGCGGGTGATGATGTTGAGATGACCGTTTGTAACAGGGTCAAAGCTGCCGGGGTAAATTGCTGTTCTCATGGCGCCTCCAGCCGGCTATCCTCTGCGGAAGATCGTCACCGCAGCCTTGCCGTAGCGGTAATCCCGGTAACGCACAAGACCCGGAATTTCATCCGGAAGGGACTTCTCAAAGGGTCTTTCACAGACTATTATACCACTGTTCGTCAAAATGTCAATTTCTGATATGATTTTTAGCGCAGTTTCAAGGAAAATTTCCGCATAAGGCGGGTCTAAGAGGATCAAATCGAACTGTGTACGGCAGGTTTTCAGGTAGGAACTGTAATCTGCCTGCGCAACTGTGGCGTGATCTTCCAGTCTTGTCTTTTTCAGGTTCTCCCGGATAACGGCAATCGGCTCTTTACCCTTATCGACAAATGTGCAGTGTGCCGCGCCGCGGCTAAGCGCCTCGATACCAAGCTGGCCAGAGCCTGCGAACAGGTCGAGCGCCGTTCTCCCCTCGATTTCAAACTGGATGGCGGAGAAAATACCCTCCTTGACCTGATCCATGGTCGGGCGGGTATCCATGCCCTTCGGGGCCTTCAGCGGGACGCCTCTGGCGGTTCCTGTGATGACGCGCATGCGGCTCCTCCTTCCTTCGGGTGAAAATGCTGATAAACAGCCAGCGCGGCGGATTCCGGGAGCACCTGCTCCAGCTGGCTGCGTTCTGCTTGTGAAATGGCTTTGACAGAGCGGAATTTTTTCAAGAGCGCCTGCCGCCGCTTTTCGCCGATGCCGGGAATGTCCTCCAGCCCGGATTTTTTCATGCGGCGGGATCGGAGCGCACGCTGGTAGGTGATGGCAAAGCGGTGCGTCTCCTCCTGAATGGTCCCGATGAGCGCAAACACAGACGGTACGGCGCTGATGGCAATTTCGGCGCCTTCGGCGGTTACGAGCGCTCTTGTGCGGTGCTTGTCGTCCTTGACCATGCCGTAGGCCGGAATATCCAGTCCAAGCGTCTGCAAGACCTCCTCTGCAACCCTTGTATGCTCAACGCCGCCGTCGATCAGCAGAACATCCGGCCGCTCGGAAAAGCCCGCATCCTGCTGAACATAATGCGTGAGACGGCGCAGGAGAATCTGGTGCATGGACGCATAATCGTCCTGATCGGTCAGACCCTCGACGCGGAAGCGCTTATAGGCGGATTTGAGTGGCCTGCCGTCCTGAAAGACGACCATGGACGCGACAATGTCCGTTCCGGCCAGATTGGAAATATCATAGGCCTCCATCCGGTGCGGAATATCCGGCAGATGGAGCATATCGGCCAGCGCGCCGAGCGTTCCGGTGCGGCGCTCTGCTTTGGTTGTAATGCGCTCGGCCTCTTCGCGCGCATTTTTATGGGCAAGTTCGACCAGACGCACATTATCGCCGCGCTGCGGCATGCGGATAAGGACCTTTTTGTTCAGTTCCTGCTGCAAAAGAGCAGAGAACAGTTCCGCATCCTCCAGTTCAAACGGCGTAAGGATGACCTTTGGCGCTGTGCCGCGCGCAAGATAGAACTGCTTGACAAGGGCGGAGACAGCTTCCTGCGGGTCGTCCGCCGGAGATAGAATCTCATATTCCTTGTCGAGCAGGCTTCCGTTTACATAATGCAAAACCGCAAAGCAGGCCCGCGCTTCGTTCTGGTAATAGCCGATCACATCGGTATTGGCCATTGTCCCGGCTGTCACAAGCTGCCTTTCACCGAGGGACTCCACGGCGCGCAGCCGGTCGCGCAGGGACGCGGCAAGTTCAAACTGCAATTTTTCGGCAGCGCCCTCCATCTGCATGCGCAATTCGTCCGCGACCTTTTTATAGCTGCCCTGCAGAATCAGCACAGCCTGCTCCATGCGGGCGTGATACTCCTTCTGGCTGCGCGAAAGCTGACACCAGCCGTCGCAGTTGTTCATATGAAAATTGAGGCACGGCCGATCCTTGCCAAGATCACGCGGAAACTGCTTGGAGCAGCCCGGAAGCTTCAGCGTCAGGCGGAGCGTGTCGATCACATGCTGCGTAACAGAACGGCCGCCGAAGGGGCCGAAATAGCTGGCCTTGTCCCCCGCCGTTTTGCTGACCATCTGCATGGTCGGGTAGTCCTCCGTCAGATCGACGCGCAGATAGGGATACCCCTTGTCGTCTTTCAGGAGAATATTATACTTCGGCATATGCCGCTTGATGAGCGAGCATTCGAGCACCAGCGCCTCAAACTCTGAACGCGCAACGATAGTATCGAAATGGTCGATCTGCGACACCATTTTACGCGTCTTCGGCGTATGCGCCGCTGTATCCTGAAAATACTGGCTGACACGGTTCTTGAGTTTTTTGGCCTTGCCGACATAGATAACCGTACCGGCCTTATCCTGCATGATGTAGACGCCCGGCTCATATGGAAGCGAAAGCGCCTTGTCCTTGAGTTCTTCAAATGTCATAACTTCTGAATAAAAAAGCGCTGCGGACGCAGCGCCAGCAAATGTGCAGATCGGGCGGCAGACGCAGGAGGGACAACGCCCCTCCTGTCGTTACCGGTTGTAAAAAATGCCTCAGAAGACCTCTTTTACGAGCATGTCGGTCAGTGCTTTTACTGCTTCTTCCTCATCGGGGCCTTCCGCAATGATGCTGACACGCGTGCCCTTGGTGATGCCCATGGACAGAACGCCGAGCAGGCTCTTGGCGTTGATCTTGCGGTCCTCGACCTCGACCCAGATGCTGGACTTGAATTCATTGGCCTTCTGGATGAAGTAGGTGGCCTGCCGGTTGTAAAGGCCGGATTCGCACTTCACGATGGATTGCTGCATGTACATAGACGACACTCCTTATACATCTTGCCGGGGATTAAAGTTTACTATCGACTTTCTAATTTTAGCAAATTTCATTGAAAAGTCAATCACTATTTCATTGCGCTCCAATTTCCGGACAAAAAGCGCCGGAAATTATTTGAACTCGACAATCGTCACGCCGGATTCGCCCTCACCGTAGACGCCGAGGCGGAAGGACTTAACATATTTACAGCGGCGCAATTCGTCCTGCACAGCCGCGCGCAGAACACCCGTGCCCTTGCCGTGGATGATGCGTGCATTCGGGAGATTGCCCATATAGGCTGCATCCAGGAAATTATCGAGCACCGGCAGCGCCTCGTCAACAGCCATACCGCGGATATCGAGTTCCGGCTGGGCCGCCGCCTTGAGTTCGCGTACCTTGCCTGCAATGACCTTTTTCGCCGCGTTCTGCGTCTCGTTTTCCAGGAGGTACACCTCCTCCGGTTTTGCCGTGACCTGTAGGATACCGGCGCGCAGCTGATAGCTTCCGTCCTTGTTGATTGCAAGCACGGTTGCCTTTGTGCCAAGCTTCAGAAGTTCAACCGTATCGCCTATGCGGATGGCGCGGGTCGGCTCCGGGCGCTGCTTTTCCTCGTGCTGGGGCTGCATTCTGCTTTCCGCCTCGTTGAGATTGCGGCGCAGCTGTGCCTGCTTTTCATTGGAGCCGGGAACGAACGCGCCGTTTTTCGCCTGCTTCCGAAGCTGCTTGAGTTCTTCATAGACCGCGTCGGCGGCACGGCGGGCATCATCGATGATATACTGCGCCTCCTTGCGCGCCTGCTGGGCGGCCTTTTCCTTTTCCTGCTTGATCTGCGCGTAATACTCGTCGGATTTTTCCTTCTGCTTTTCTGTCTCGCGGCGCAGGCGCTCGGCCTCTTCCTTTGCTTTCTCCATCTCCTGCCGCTGCTGGTCAAGCTGCGTCAGAACATCCTCGAAATTCACGTCATTCTGGCTGACGAGGCTGCGGGCCTGCTCCAGAATGGCCTCGTCAATGCCAAGGCGCTTGGAAATGGCAAACGCATTGGACTTGCCGGGCACACCGATGAGCAGCCGGTAGGTCGGCTGGAGCGTTTCGACGTTAAATTCACACGACGCGTTCATCACGCCGCTTGTGCGCATGGCGTAAAGCTTGAGTTCGGCGTAGTGCGTCGTCGCCGCAACGCCAGCACCGCACTTGCGGCAGAACTCGATGATGGAAATGGCCAGCGCCGCGCCCTCGGCCGGGTCGGTTCCGGCGCAGAGCTCATCAAACAGCACAAGGCTGTCTTTGTCGCAGACCTTAAGAATCTCTACAATATTCTTTGTATGCGACGAGAACGTGGAAAGCGACTGCTCGATGGATTGTTCGTCGCCGATGTCGGCGAAAACCTGCTCGTAGACATTGATCGCGCTGCCGTCGTCGGCAGGGATATGCAGGCCGCACTCGGCCATGAGTGTCAGCAGGCCAATGGTCTTGAGCGTGACGGTCTTGCCGCCGGTGTTGGGGCCGGTGATGATGAGCGTGTCAAAATCACTGCCGAGGCGCACAGAGATGGGCACGACGGTCTTGCCGGTGATGAGCGGATGGCGGGCGCGGATCAGGTTCAGCTGGCCGTCTGTGCGCACCTCCGGGCAGATGGCGCGCATGGCAAATGACAGACGTGCCCTTGCAAAAATGCACTCCAGCTGCAGCAGCACGTCATAGTCCAGCTTGATCTGCTCACGGTGGCCCGCAGCTTCAGCGGAGAGTTCGGCAAGAATGCGCTCGATCTCCTTGCGCTCAGCCATAAACAGTTCGCGCAATTCGTTATTGCCGTTGACAGCGGACATGGGTTCGATGAAATAGGTGCTGCCGGAGGCGGATACGTCGTGCACAAGGCCCGGAAGCTGGCTCTTGCACTCGGCCTTGACCGGGACGACGAAGCGGTCGGAGCGGATGGTCACGATCGGCTCCTGCAAAATTTTTGCGTAGGACGGCGAGGTGATGATCTTCTGCAGTGATTCTCGGATCTTGGAACTCTGCTGGCGGATCTTGCGGCGGATAGAGGCAAGTTCGCTGCTGGCTGCGTCCGCGATCTCATCTTTGGAGAGAATGGAGGTAAAGATGCGCTCCTCCAGATATTTATTCGTGGTGATCTGCTGGAAGTACACATCCAGCACGCTTGACTCCTGTGCGCTTCTCCCTTCGCCTTCGGAATACGCTTTTGTCTGGCGGGCAGACTTTAAAACAGCTGCAATACGCAGCAGTTCTTCCGGGCTGAGGCAACCGCCGCGGTCGGCGCGGTCAAGCGACGCGCCCACATCATATAATCCGCCGAAGGACGGCGAGCCCTTGACCGTGATGCAGGCGCAGGCCGCGCTTGTCTCGTCCAGAAGATGGCGAATCTCATCCGCGTCCGTACTGGGGCGGACGGCAAGGCAGCGTTCCTTTGCCGCCTGCGATGCGGCATGGTCGGAAAGCATCGCCAGAACCTTGTCCAGTTCCAGCTTTGTCAGTGATTTTTCATATTGTTCGTTCATAAGTACGATCCTATTCTGTTACTCTGTCAAAAGTGATTTATAGAAATCCAGCGTGTAAAAGCTGCGCTCCAGCTGCGTAAGCAGATAGCTTTCCGCCGCATCACACAGTTCTTTCTCCGCCGAACCCGTCAGCGTGAAGGAAAACAGCTTTTTATCCGGGCAGGAAACGATATAGCGCATCGCGGCCAGCGACGCGGATGAGAGCGGCATGCGCACACCGTCGGACGCGCGGCAGGACGCACACTCGAGCGTCCCGTCTGCAATCGAGAACCGGTCAGGTTCAGCATTCCCGCACACGCAGCAGCCGGAAAGTTCCGGCAGATAGCCTGCAAGGGCGGCAAGGCGCAGTTCCGTCGCCGCCTTGACGAGCCGCGGTGGCTTTTTCAGCTTCGCAAGCGCGTAGAGCGCGTTCAAAATCAGCGGCAGCAGCGCAGGGCTTGCCGCATCCTCCTGCGATAAAACCTCGGCAAGCTGGGCAAAATAACTGGCAAGCGCCAGCAGTTCAATGTCCGTCCGCAGTTCCGGAAACATCTCAAGCGCGGTCGCCTCGGTGATGGAGGAAAAGCCGTGCGCCTCGCCGACGGTAAACTCCGCATAGGTCAGAAGCTGGCAGGCCCCCTTCAACTTGCTGCGGTTGGAGCGCACGCCGCGTGCCTTCATCGTAAGCAAACCGCGGTCGGCACTCAAAACCGTCAGGATGCGGTCCGTTTCCTTATATTCGGTTGTCCGGAGGACAAGCCCCCGCGTCGTCAGGTAGTCCATGCTCCGCTTCCCTCACGCTTTGCTGCGCGCGGCCTGCATCTTTAAACAGCAGATACGCCTCCGGCGCGCCGGTATCGGTAAAAACTTCCCATAAAAACTCTGCTCGCATCGGTTCGGCCTCCTTTTCTGTTAGGATAAGCCGAACCGCCGGACGCTATGCCGGGGATTTCTGGCAACGCGCCCTCAGGTAACTCAGCCCTTTTCCAGCAGCTTTGCAAGCACACTGCGTCCCACCTGCATCGCGCCCTTTGGGCAGAATTCCTGACAGCAGAAGCAGTGGATACAGGCCTTCCGGTCAATATCCGGCTTGCCACCGCGCATTGTGATGGCTTGGGCCGGACAGATATTGGCGCATTTTTTACAGCCGACGCAGGCGCTTGCGCGAAGCTTGGGGTACGGCGTAAGCATATGGAACAGGAAGCTGTCGGCAAGCTTGGCGAAAACACCCTTTCCGCCGCTGCGGAAAAAGACGCTTGCCTGCGAGGGGACAGTCTTGTAGTCCGGGACGGCAAATGCGGCAGGTTCACCGAAAATCGTCAGCTTTTCCGCACTGTCCGGGCACAGGCCGCGCCGGATGGCAGCGGAGAGCGTCGGCACCTCACTGGGCATCAGACCGATGAGGCCACAGGCAGCTAAGTCAAGCTTATGCGCGCTCTGCGCTGCGATCAGGCAGCCGATGGAGCGCGCGGAGCCCTGCGTCGGACCGTTGCCCTCCATGCCGACGACTGCGTCGCAGATGCAAAGGCGCGGTCTGCAATATTCGCAAAGGTCAACAAGCATGTCGGCAAAATCGGAGACTTTCGGGTATTTATAGTGATATTCCGGCTTCATCGTGCCGGGAATGATGCCAAAAAAGTTTTTCACGGCGTTCGTCATGCCCATCATGCCGTGCGTTTTGAGTTTACAGACATCGATGATTGCGTCGGCCTGCTGCAGATAAGCGGTCATGGTGAACGAGCGCGCCTGCAAAGCCTCCGGGTATGAGACGGTACAGACAGAAAAGTCCTCGTTGAGTTCCGCACCGAGCGCTTCGGCGGCCCGCAGGCCGGTCGCGTCGTAGACGCGCTGCAAATGTGCGCTCGTATACAGCCCGCCGGGACTATCGCCGAGGATCACATGCGCACCGCGCGCCGTCAGCATTCTCACAAGCGCGCAGACAACCGCCGGATGGACCGTGGCGGCCTGCTCCGGCTTCATGGCGGAAACAAGATTGAGTTTCAGTGCCACACGCATGCCGGGCGTGACCCAGTCAAGGCCGCCCGCCGCGTCAACGGCAGTTTGCAGTGCAGCAGAAACCTCCGTATCATCATAGCTTTTGCAGGCGGCAAACGCAGCATCCCAGTTCATATTCATACGTCCTCCTACAGCCAGTTAAAAACAGTCTACCACTAAACGGACGCGATTGCAATGCAGGAAATCCGCACAGTATTTACTTTTTGGTGAATTTATGTTACAATGATACAATATTTATGGGACTTTCTTTCCACCAGCCGCCTCGGCTGCGCGGAAAATGGAAGGAGAACATAGTATGGAAGACAAGTATTCAATGCAGCCCGGACAGGAACATGAGCCGAATCAGCCGGACGCAGAAGACGTTGACGCACTGCTGCAGGATGTAAAAAGTCTGCTCGGTGAATCGGACGGCGAAGCTGCGGAGCAGCCCTCTGCCGAAGACGAACCCGCCCCGGAGGAATCCGGCGGCGAGCCGCTGAGCGCAGAAGACGTGCACATCGACTACGGCAAATTCTACGGTCCGGAGGAGCAGAAGGAGCCGGAGGCTCCGCTGACGTTTTATGAGCAGTCCAAGCCTGCGTACCAGCGCGCGCGGCGCGCGGAGTACGAACGCGTCCGGGAACAGGAACGGCTTGCGAGAGCCGAGCGTCAGCAGGCATTTGAGCAGGAGCGCGCCGCCCATATGAAAAAGAAAAAAGCAGAGCGGAAGCATGCAGGCACACATAAAAGCACGGCAGAATACGCAGAATGGCTCTACACGCAGGGGTTGAGCGACGATGAGCGCAGCGCGCGCGCCGAGCAGGAGGAAAAGCTTGCACAGCCGGAAACGCGGCGGCGCGGAAAACCGGAGAAGCCGAAGCGCCGCCATGGACTGCGCATTGTGCTGCTGCTTATCCTGCTGCTGGCACTTGGCGCGGCATCGTTCCATTTTCTGATTGCCCGCGCGCCGCAGAGTGAGAACGCGCTCTCGGCCCGCAAATCCGGCTGCGCGACCATTCTCGTCGCAGGCACGGACGAAGGCGGCTATCGCACAGACTCCATGATGCTGGTAAATGTAAATCGTACAGAGAAGACCATTCATCTCGTTTCCATCCCGCGCGACACACTGATCTTCTGCGAATATTCCGTTCCGAAGATCAATTCTGCCTACGGCTGGGCCGGAGGCGGTGAGGCCGGCATGCAGGAACTGCTGCTGCGCGTATCGGAGGTCATCGGCTTCGAGCCGGATGGCTATGCTGTGATCGATCTGAGCGTGTTTGAACAGCTGGTCGATCTGATGGGCGGCATTACATTTGACGTGCCGGTCGATATGCACTATTCAGACCCCACGCAGGGATTGAATATCGATTTGCAGGCTGGAAAGCAGCATTTGAACGGCGAACAGGCCATGCAGGTTGCGCGCTTCCGCTCTGGCTACGCGACAGCGGATCTCGGACGTATTGAGGTGCAGCGTTCGCTCGTCTCAGCGGCGCTCCGGCAGTGGGTATCGCCGAAGGGTGCGCTGCATCTGTCGAAGGCCGTGAAGCTGGTGCTGGAACATACGAACACGAATCTGACAAAGGCCAATCTTCTGTGGCTGGCAGAAAGCTTCCTGCTCTGCGGCCGCAGCGAGATCAGTTCCACTACACTGCCCGGCTATGCCGCGAATTTCACAAGCGGGTCTTACTATGTGCTCGACGCAGGAGGCGTCGCGGACATTGTGAACCGGTACTTAAATCCCTATGAGAAAGAGGTGCAGGCCGCGGAACTCTACATCCGCAACGGCTGATCCATATGTATATCGATCCTGTACGGTATGAGGGCCGCCCGGGCAATGTTTCGGGGCGGCTGGAAAAAGAGCAGCGCTGCTATGCGCTGCTGGACAAGCTGCAGATTTCCTACGCCCGCGTTGACCACGAGCACGCGGACACCATTGAGGCCTGTGAAGCTGTTGAACAGGTGCTCAGCGAGAAGATCTGTAAAAATCTATTTCTCTGTAACCGGCAGAAGACGCAGTTTTATCTGCTGATGCTGGAGGGGGAAAAAGTGTTCAAGACGAAGGACCTTTCCAAGCAGCTGGGCGTGGCGCGGCTGTCGTTCGCGGATCCGGCGGATATGAAAAAATACCTCGATATCACGCCCGGCTCTGTCAGCGTGCTCGGTCTGATGAACGACACGGAAAACGCCGTTCAGCTTGTACTCGACAAGCCAATCGCCGAATCCGCCCGCATCGGCTGCCACCCGTGCATCAACACCTCGACGCTGGCCGTTTCCACGCAGGACATCCTGACAAAATTTCTGCCTGCTGTCCGCCACGAACCGATCATTGTCGATCTGCCGGAACCGGAATAAGCAATGTGAAACAGCCCCTTGCCGCATCACTGTGCGGCAAGGGGCTGTCCTTTAAGAACGCGAGGAACTTCCCGGAGATCAGTTCAAACTCCACGCCCGGGAATAGCGCGGCAACAGCATAATTCTCGGATTCCGAGCGTGATTCTGCGACTGTTGGGTTGTATTCTCACTGCCGAAATCTTAGAATACCCACAGGACGCAAACCATCACCCATCAGGTAATGTAGGTACTTCTGTGATCGGCCTGATTGTGGCTTTGAGCTGCAATCTTGCGTTTCTGAAAGCCATACTCGGCTTTTTTCTGGGCGCGATTTTCTTTGCGGCCAGTATCGTATGTCAGGCGGTATTCGTAAACAAGGCGTTTTTCAGTGTAGAAGATGCCGGACTGGACGATAGCACGCTTTCAGGGCTTCAGGAAAAGCGTGATCGCCCTTGCAGAGAGATCCGTCGGATTGACAGCATCCTTCCTTGGCTTTGCCCTTCCCATGGTTTTGGCCGCTGCTGATATGGGGCTTGCCTCCGAAAGTCTGCTGATTTTGGGTGCTGTGGGCGCCGCTGCATTTCTGCTGGTCTATTCAGTCGTGCTGTATTTCCTGAATGCGTCTCTTTTAAAAAAGGCGTATACGATCTGTCCGAGAAGGAAGCTGCCATTTATCATCGAAACCACAAGTTGAAACGGAATTGCGCCATTGCGCTGGTCATTGCAGCGGTCTATATCAGGAAAAAGGCAAAGTAAGAAGCTATGCCCGCAGGCCGATGCGGCAGTTTATGCCCATCTGATTCCTTCGACGCGGCATTTTTCAAGCGCTTCATCCTGTCCCTGCCGGGCGGCGGCAATATACCAGTGTTTTGCCTGCTCTGCATCGCGCGCGGTGCCGATCCCCGCTTCATAGAACGTTCCAAGGTTATACTGCGCGTCCCAATCGCCATGCTCTGCGGCGCGCTTTGTCCAATAGAACGCGTTCGCGTCGTCCTGCGGAACGCCCTGCCCCTTCAGATAGAACCAGCCGACCTGGCACTCAGCCAGCGGATACCCCTGCTCCGCCAGTTCCAGATGCCCCTTAAAGCAGGCTTCATATTCTCCCGCTTCCCAGTATCGATCGATCAACTCGCAGCAGCGGTCATATTCCGGACAGGGCTTATAATAATCGATTTCCATCGGTATCCCCCCCGTTTTTATTTCTCCCACCTGTCGATGAGCGCCTGGATCTGCGCGGTGAAGCGGGTCAGGTCACGGTTCGGCCGCTCCTTGCAGCTCTGCGCCACAAGAAGCAGGCGCTGTGCCGCTGCGATGAGCGCGTCGAAGACGCCCTTCTTCCGTGCCGCGCCGCGCTTGGCGATCGGACAGCCTTCCGGGAACGCGAGGAATTTGCCGGAAACAAGGTCAAACTCCGCGCCCGAGAACGGCGCAACGGCGACATAGCCCTTTTCCTGCAGCAGTGCCTGGAACGCTTCGCAGGCCTCGGTATCGCCGTGGTTGACGAAAATCGTCTCCGGCTTTTTCTCGAAGGCCTCTACCCAGTTCAGAAGGCCCTTCTGGTCGGCGTGGCCGCTCGTGCCGTGCAGGACGGCGATCTCGGCGTTCACGGCAATATCCTCGCCGAACAGCCGCACCTCCTTCACCCCGTCCAGCAGCGCCCGCCCCAGCGTGCCCTTGGACTGATAGCCCGCGATGAGGATGATATTTTCCGCCATCCAGAGATTGTGCTTCAAATGGTGCCGGATGCGGCCCGCGTCGCACATGCCGCTGGCAGACAGGATGACCTTGGGGCGCGGATCGCTGTTGATGGCCTTGGACTGCTCGGCCGTGATCGCGAATTGCAGTCCGGGGCACCAGATGGGGTTCTGGCCGCTTTTCAGGACGGCCTGCGTCTCCGGGTCAAAGCAGTCGGTATCGCACTGTAAAAAGACGCTGGTGGCCTCCTCGGCCAGTGGGCTGTCGAGATAGACCGGGAAGCCGTCGTGGCCGTGTACAAGCTTTTTCTGCTTGATCTCACGCAGCAGGTACAGTAGTTCCTGCGTCCGGCCCACAGCGAAGGCCGGGATGATGACGCTGCCGCCGCGGTCAAACGCCCGCTGCAGAACCTCCGTCAACTCCGCACGCACATCCTTGGGCTTGTCGTGCAGGCGGTTGCCGTAGGTCGATTCGACGACAAGATAGTCCGTCTCGGCGACGGGCAGCGGATCGTTCAGGATCGGCTGGTCGATATTACCGACGTCGCCGGAGAACACGATCTTTTTCTCAGTGCCGCCCTCCCGCAGCCAGAATTCGATGCAGGCCGAGCCCAGCAGGTGGCCAATATCGGAAAAGCGCACACGCAATCCATCCGTGATCGTCACGCACTCGCCGTACCGGCAGGGGCGGAAGCACGATGCCGCGCCCTTTGCGTCGTCAACGGTGTACAGCGGCTCGACCGGCGGCTCGCCCGCGCGCTCTGCCTTGCGTGTTTTCCACGCGGCTTCGGATTCCTGAATGTTCGCCGAGTCGCGCAGCATAACGTCTGCCAGACTGCATGTGGCAGGTGTCGCGTAAATTTTCCCGCGGAAGCCGTCTTTATAAAGCTGCGGCAGAAGTCCCGCGTGGTCGATATGCGCATGGGTCAGAAAAACGGCACTGACGTCCTTTGCCGCAACAGGCAGCGGAATATTTTCATAGACATCCATCCCCTGCTCCATGCCGCGGTCGATCAGATACTTCTCCCCTGCCAGTTCCAGCAGCGTGCAGCTGCCTGTGACCTCATGGGCAGCACCGACGAATGTAATCTTCATAGGCAGACTCCTCCTTTTTGTTCAGTATAGCATAAATCGCCGGTTCTGCAATCACCCGTTCGTATGCGAAAAAATATTTTCGATTTTTTCAAAAAAACACTTGACATTTTGACACTCTTCGTCTATAATCAGCCTTGCTGTTTGAGTTGCTGGTATAGCTCAGCCGGTAGAGCAGCTGATTTGTAATCAGCAGGTCGGGG
>OODJ01001385.1_pt1 | contig 19589 bp, 16 predicted proteins | sample 1671611 | NCBI WGS metagenome assembly OODJ01 (sample SAMN06348174, study PRJEB24527) | human gut metagenome | biome: human gut; feature: ankylosing spondylitis patient; material: feces | host: Homo sapiens | place: China | collected 2015-10 | reverse complement strand
TATCGCTACCACTGGATTTTGAGTCCAGCACGTCTGCCAATTCCATCACACCGGCCTATGGAACGATATCTATTATAACATAAAATTTTAAAAATGCAAGATGTTTTTCGAAAGTTGAGATTTCATTTGACATTTTTATGAGGATTTGGTACGATAGAAGCATCTGAAAACAGCGGAAAGGAGAACAATATGGTTTCGGAAAAGTATTTATCGCTCTTTTCGGCAATCAATCAATCGGCAATCGAAGGAAAACATATCGTTTTGGCAATTGACGGTCCGTCGGCATCAGGGAAGACGACGTTTGCCGCTATGCTTTCCGAGAAATACGATGCCCCGATTGTTCATATGGATGATTTTTTTCTGCGTCCTGAGCAGCGAACAGAACAGCGGTATATGCAGCCAGGCGGAAATATTGACAGGGAACGTTTTTTATCTGAGGTGTGTCCTCATTTGGGGGATGGAAAGGAATTTTCTTATGATCGGTTTGACTGTCATCGGATGTGCCTTACAGAGCGCATCGTGATTCCGCAGAATTCTCTGCTTTTAGTGGAAGGTACATACAGTCTGTATCCTGAATTTCTTCCATATTATACAATAAAAGTCATGCTGACGATATCGGAAGATTTACAAAGAGAGCGTATCATAAAAAGAAACGGGGAAGAGGGGTACCGGATATTTGCGGAAAAATGGATTCCGCTTGAAAATCGGTATTTTTCGGAATTTCATACACCAATAAACGCAGATTTTGTGTTTAACGGATAAGTTTTGAAACGATTCCAAAGATTTTGCATTGAATCCGTGGTTGCAATATGTTAGGATAAAGACACGGAGGTGATGGAAATGAAAAAGTTATTATCGATGATACTGTCTGTTTTTCTGCTGACCGGACTTCTTTGCTCTCCTGCTTACGCATCAGATGATTCCATTCCTGTGTACATAGGGGATAAGACAGTGAACGGTATTTTAATCGAAGACACAACCTTTGTGCCGTTTGACACCTTCTGTTATGTAATGGGAGCGGATACGGTTACATGGAATCCGGAAACGGATGTTGTTTCCGCCTATTGCCGGGGAATTGTCATAGAGTCCAAGGAATGGGCTTCTTATATTGAAGCAAATGGCAGGTGCTTTTATTCCGGAGCGTATTGCCGGTCTATAAACGGAATGTTGTATGTTCCCGTAAGAGCGCTTGCAAAGGCATTTGATGCTACGGTTATTTGGAACGGCGATGATTTCACTGTTGATATCATTGACGGGGGAGGGGTCTGTGAATCTGGTGATACTTATTACTGGGATGGTGCTGTCATGTGGCTTTCCCGCATCATTTATGCAGAAGCAAATACTGAGCCGCTGCTGGGTAAAATTGCGGTCGGCAATGTCATTATGAATCGTGTTAACAGCTCTGAGTTCCCGGATACCATATACAGCGTTATTTTTGACAAAAATTACGGGATACAGTTCACACCTGTAGCGAACGGAAGCATTTATAATGATGCGAATGCTGAATGCGAAAGGGCAGCCAAAATGGTTTTGGAAGGACTGTGTATTGACGATGAAATCCTGTATTTTATGAATGTGGCAGCAGCAAGCAATCTTTGGGTTCAGAACAACAGAGAATATTGTTTCTCCATTGGAAATCATAGTTTCTATAAATAATTTTGATGTATACAAAACAGAAACTGTTCTGGCGGCGAAAAGCCGGTGGAAGTCCGCCGGCTTTTGCCTGTGTAACAGAAAGGCTGCCTTTTAAGGCAGCCTTATCTTATATTCCCGTTGTTTTGATATCATCAAAATCCTTGACGTTGCATTGTCCATAGGTGTTATCGCCGACGGCAAGCACTTGTCCGCTGCGGTTCAGTGCAATGGTATGGTTGCGTCCGGCGGAAACCGCAATGATATCTGACCATTCGGAAACATTGCATTGTCCATATCCGTTATGCCCGACAGCAATGACATGACCATCATCTTTTAATCCTACCGTATGGAAGTTGCCGGCGGCAATCGCCGTGATATTTCTCCAGCGGGAGACTTCACATTGATTGTTGGCGTTGTTGCCAACAGAAACACAGGTTCCGTCGCTGCGCAGTCCGATTGTATGAAGTCCTCCTGCCGCAACGGAGGTAATGCCGCCCCATTTAATGGCACCCCACTGCCCGTCGGTATTCGCGCCGACGGCAACAATGGTACCGTCAACCCGCAATCCTACCGTATAGTTGGAGTTTGCCGTGATGGAAATGATATCTGTCCAATCAAAGACATTGCATTGTCCATAGGTGTTGTCGCCGACGGCAACACAGGTGCCGTTTTCCAAAAGTCCTACTGTGTGACTGGTGCCGGTAGCGATGGCGCAAATGCTTTTCCAGCGTGCAATGTCACACTGCCCATATCCGCTGTAGCCGCAGGCAACACAGGTTCCATCGGCCCTCAGGCCGACTGTATGATGATTGCCGGCAGATACCGAAACGATATCACGCCATGATGTAACATCACACTGTCCATATGTACCGTAACCGGTTGCAGAGACATATCCGTTACGGTGTACCGCAACGGTGTGAAGTCCACCTGCGGAGATTGTCTGAATAGATATAAGCGGCACAAAACGCGTTACAGCTTTAAATTTTCGGTTGATTTCAAAGGTCTCAGAGCCAACGGACATGATCGTGCTTTTGGAAGATCTCGTCGCATCTTGCCCGGCTTGTTCCACTCCGACCTCGCCTGTTTCAGCATTCAGCTTTTTTTCCGGCTGAGAAAACTCTCTTGTTAGTTCTCCTGTCGGCGGTTTGGTTTTTCCGACGACGATATCTTCTTGGTTAATTGCCTCATAATGAATGGTTTTCTCTGCTGCGTTAGGGATGGAAACAGAAGCGGAAGCGCCGGTCTGTGATTTACCTCTTGAAAGATTTTTGGACATGGGAGAGTATTTACTTACCATATCAGATGCGGATTTGGCAATTTTAGATTGTCGGTTGGCCAGGATTTTCAGTTTTTCTTCCTGTATTCCGAATCCTTCCATAAGATCCCCGATTTGATAAAGCGGATAAATGAGCATCAGGCAAACGGCAGCGAACAGCAGCCAAAGAACTGTTACCGTAGCCGTTTCCGTCCCTGCAAACGCCATTGCGACACATCCCGCACAACCGAGAATTCCACCGAGGACGGCAATAAATTTTATGGCTTTCGCCCGATTGCCAAACATAAGCACCTCCGTTTCGCTGTCCTTTTTCGGAAAGCGACATAAGAATTTTTAAAAAGATAAAGAAAAAATCAAAGATGAAAGTAACTGGAGACAGCTTCCCGAATGCTGTCCAATACGACGGTATATGCGGCTCGCGTCAAATGCATATATTCATCGTTTTGATAAATGATGCGCAGATATCCATTGTCATCAACTAACTTGGAATGGGTATCGACATAAGGGATATTCATTTCTGTGCAAAGCTCCGATATCCAAGAGTTTGCTTCAAGAACCGCGTCGCGCGTCAGCTTTTGAAAATGTTTGACGGATTTGTCGGAGAGAGGCAGGATGGATTGAACGATAATTTTCGTTTCGGGACTGGCTTCTTGAACGGACTCCAGCATTTCCCGGTAAATTCCGACAAACGCTTCTTTCGGCAAAAAGCCGGCGCCGCCGGATACGCCAAGGGTAATGACAAGAAATTCCGGCTTTTTCAGCATGACGGCATCTTTGAGGGAAAGATCGGTATTTTCTTCTTCTAAATGAACGCATTTTGTACGGTTGACCGTTTCAAACAAAACCGTGTTTCCGGCTCCCGACCAAACACGATCCGAAGGAATTCCGCCGCGGCTTGCGAGATGTGCGGTTGTGGAATCCCCAAAAAAAACAATGTGGTCGAGAATATCATCCTGCGCGCACAGCCGGATATCGGACATGGGCAGGGAACACAAAACGGCAAGAATCAATGTCAATAGAATGGATTTCCGAAATGGATGCACAGAGAGGGTACCTTCCTTTTATTTTGAAGTCAGGCGAAACACCTCTTTTTTATCGGAACATAGAATAATAGTTCCTTCCTCATCCGTGCGCAGAATCTGAATATTTGCTGCCTGCAGTTTATCTATCGTTTCCTTGTGAGGATGACCGTATGAGTTATCTTTTCCGCAGGAAATAACGACAAGATCCGGATCGCAGGCGGCGAGGAATGCGTCTCCTGTCGATGTTGAGGATCCGTGATGACCGGCTTTCAGAACATTGCATTTGAAGTCGGAGGCGGGGAACTTTTGCAGCATTTCTTCTTCACTTGATGTTTCTGCATCTCCCGTGAATACAAACGAGGTATCGCCCCAATCGAGGCGCAGGACAATGCTGTAATTGTTGGCATCATCGGGATTGACAGCGGTGGCATCGGTAGGTCCGAGAATGGTAAAGGAGGCTTCGCCTATAGTATAAGTTTTTCCAGCCTCGCTTGGAATATACGTGAGATCCTTGGCGTCCATGGCGGAAAGCACATTCAGCCATGATTTTGTGGATGCTTCGCATTCCGGTATGATAACGTTTTGAATATCAAAATCGGTAATCACTTCGTCGGCGGCGCCGATATGATCCAGATGAGGATGGGTAATAACGAAATATTCAAGTTCCGTAATCCCGAGTTCTTCTAAATAATTTTCAATATTGGATGCAGGATATCCCTCTGAAGTTCCGGCATCAATCAGCATGTTTTTTACGCCGTTTTCCGTAGGAATCCGAATCAGTATGGAATCCGCCTGCCCGACATCTATGTAATGGACTTGGAGATCGGTGACGGAAGCTTCTGTTTTGTCGCCGATTTCGTTTTTGTTCTCACTGATATATTGCCATGGCTCCGTGAAATAGGCGATTGCTGCGAGAATAAGAGCAATCAGGACGGTGAAAACGGTTTTTGTCGCTTTGCGCTTGAATTTTTTGCTTGCCATTGTATGACACCCCCTGGATTTTTCTTTGAAAGCAAAAGACAGATTTTCATTCAAAGAACAATGGAAAAGGGAACAATCCTCTATTTTCTTATTATATCAAACTCGTTATCTCTTTACAATAGAAAAAAATGAAATTTTCAGAGAAAAAATATTTATGTTTTTCTTTCAAGAAAGTGTTGACAAGATTTACTTGTTGTGCTAAAATAACATGGAAATCAAAAAAATGCGCCTGTAGCTCAGTGGATAGAGTGCCCGGCTACGAACCGGTAGGTCGAGGGTTCGAATCCCCCCAGGCGCGCCAGAAAAAAGCACTTGCTTTAGCAAGTGCTTTTTTTAATGAAAGTTACTCTTCGGTCAAGTGAAATAGCTTTGCTGTTTCATATCGAGCAAAGCGAGATATTTCATTTGTATATTACGAGACTTTAAAAAACATTTAATAGCTTGACGATTATGATTTTTTATGTTATTTTAATATAAAGAGAAATCCAATATAGTTGTCAGATATATTAAGTTGGTTCTTGAAAATAAAAATATCACTCAGTCATGAGATAGATATTATGAATTGTTGAGTAAATCGTTACAAAATTAGGAGGATATTTTAGGATGAATCAGAATGCTGTCATACAATGGCTTTTAGAAGATACTGACCCGGCTGTAAAATATCGCACCCAAACCGAACTCCTTGATATAAAAAAAGGCAGTGAGGAAGAAAAACTAACTCATAAAGAACTCCTATCGTCTAATCATGTAAAATCCGCGATGTCTTTGTTTGACATAGGTAAAGACTATGCAGACTCTCACGCGCTCAGCGCTCTTGCCGAATATGGATTGACCCGTGAGGACGTTGATATTGACCGATATGTGGAACGACTTATTGCCAATACTAATTTTCGTGACGGTTGCGGTGAAGGATTTTTATTGCGCAATCTTGTAGCACTGGGATACGCGGAATGTTCTGCAGTAAAAAAGGAATTGCAGTCAGTTCTCGCTACTCAACAAAGCGACGGTGGTTTTCCCTGCATCAGTAAAAATCCTAAAATCAATAAACCTAATACTCCCCATAAGAGTTGTTTCCAAATGACAACAAGTTACCTTTTACTTACAGCGGAAATGTTCAAAAAAGGGCTTGATTGTCCGCAGATTAATGGTATTGTAGGCTATTTTCTTGGTCGTGATGTTTTATATAGACACGATGATTTATCAAGTATTGTTAAAAGTGAAATGGGAAGCACTTTTCACCCACCGGTAGCCACCCGAATCGGATTGCATATGATACTTTACGCTTTATCAGTATTAGGCAAGGGCAGAGCTCCCGAATGTAAACGCGCATGGAAAGTGCTTGAAAACAAGTGCGATGACAATGGAAAGTATATTCTTGATGGATCCTTGACAAAGCCCTATATTAAAATGGCAAAGCCGGGAAAGAATGACAAGTGGGTAACGTTTTACGCTTTGCTTGCAAAAAAATACTGTGGAATGTAATCTGATGTAATCACAGAAAATGATATCCAATATTTCACATTATTGTAGCAGAAAATACGATAACAATTTTTCGGTTCGGGAGTCTTGTATTACGAGGGTTCGAACCCATCTGCTCCCACCAGTCGATAGCCTCGACACGCGTTTTTGCGTTCGGGGCTTTTTTGTTTTGTTGCAAAATAGCGTTTTATACTTTTATGTTTATGCGTTTTTTGCTGTTATTTTTGCAGTGCTGCCGTTGCTCAAAAAACATGAAAATACCAATAGAAGATCGGAAGTTTGAAATTTCCAAATGCAAAATATTTGTATGCTTAAGAGAAGAAATATATGAGAATTATTGACAAAACCAAGATATAAATCTATAATTGATGTGGAATATATTTACTGCAATATAGCTTGGAGCATTCAATAAACATATAGGAAGGAGAGTATATATGAAAAAAACATTGTTATTTTTATTCGGTCTGTTGATTATCATGAGCTGTTTGGCTTCCTGTAACCATGATGCCGATGAAACGACGTCGAGTAAAGAGGAAACAAGAGAAAGTACGACGCAAACATCTGCTACTGAGGACTCCGATACCGAAACTGAACCGCCTTTTGTTTCGCCGACAGATGAAACGCCTGTTTTACGCACCATTGTTTCGGAAAATGAAGACGGATTGAAAATGGAAATTACGCTTCATGGATACGCAAGTGAGAGCTTAGGGAAAACATTTTACGTAAAAAACAACGAATATTTTCTTGTCGATGTTCAAATCAGTAATACGTCGGAAAACTCATTTTATCAGTGCTTGCCAACGTGGTGCCGGCATTCTTCAGAAAAACATAATCATGAGATCTTTTTTGATATCTCGGATGGAAAAGGAAACCGGCTAAATTCCAGCGCTTTTGCGTTTGATTGTCCGGAAACGATTGATGTTTGGGAAATAGAACCGGATCAAAGCTATGATTGGACACTGAAACTTGCTGCCGGAAGTGAAAGCTCTGAAAATTTTGATCTTCCTGCCGACGGGAATTCTTATACGGCAGGGATTCAGCTTTATGACAGCGGCATTTATGAGAATGGTATCTGTGATTTTGAAGGAACGATTTCTTTTTTATATGCTTTGACTGATCACGGAACCGAAACTCAAAATGATTGTAATCTTTCGGCTACGGTATCGTTTGAAGTAGTAGATGTATTCACATGAAAATGGCATGATAAGACATGAATTTTCTCTGAACCTATGGTATAGGAAACGTGTGATCCGTCTCAAATTTTGAAAGGACAGCCGAGGATGGAACTTGGAATGACAGCGCTCGAAATCTGACTGTTGATGAATAACCGAAGCATATTATCATAACACGCCGGCATCTGATTTTACCAGTATCGGCGTGTTTTTGTATGGTTTGAAATATGAATTCCCTTGAATTTTCAACAAATAGTTTGAAAAAATTCTTCCTAAATCTTTTCATTTGATGTTGAATTTCATTGAAATATAAGATATAATAATCGGTATATGAAAGAAGGAATGTCTTATTACGCAGGATAAATATCAGCAATTGACACAAAGTCCGATTCCGGGATTGGTTCTGAGGCTCTCAGTGCCAACCGTAATCAGCATGCTTGTTACTTCACTTTACAATATGGTGGATACCTATTATGTCGGTATGTTGGAGGATACGAACGCTACCGCGGCAGTGGGAGCGGCATTTTCCTTTATGACGCTGATCCAGGCCTTTGGCTTTTTCTTCGGACATGGGTCCGGGAATTACATTTCACGAAAGCTGGGCGCAAGAGAGGGCGAAAAAGCCGGCATTATGGCGGCAAACGGATTTTTTCTTGCTTTTATTTTCGGTGTCATTATCATGATTTTAGGCTTTATTTTTTTGACACCGATTTCTGCTCTGCTTGGCGGGATGTCTTATGACGGAGGAGAGGTTGACGAAATTCTTCCGTATATCGAGAGCTATCTATTTTATATCGTGATAGGCGCCCCTTATATGACGGCATCCTTGGTGCTCAACAACCAGCTTCGTTTTCAGGGAAACGCATTTTATGCGATGATTGGAATTACTTCCGGTGTTGTTATCAATGTTGCGCTTGATCCTCTTTTCATGTTTGTCTTTGGAATGAAAGTGCCTGGGGCGGCGCTTGCTACCATTGTCAGTCAGTTCGTAGGGTTTGTGATTCTTTATATCGGCGTTGCGCGCAGCGGCAACGTCAAAATTCAATTGAAAAATTTTAAACCGACCGGAGAATACCTGAAAGAAATTTTCCGGGGAGGCTTTCCTTCACTGTGCCGTCAGGGACTTGCGAGCGTTGCCGCGATTTGCTTGAACTTCGCCGCATCCGTTTATGGCGCGGCAAGCGAATACGGAAGAGCTGCGATGCTTGCTGGTATTTCCGTCACAACAAGGATTATGCAGTTCGCAAGTTCGGCGCTTATTGGATTCGGACAAGGATTTCAGCCGATTTGCGGGTTTAATTACGGGGCGAAAAATTACAAGCGGGTATCGGAGGCTTTCCGGTTTTGTCTCTTTTTGTCCGGGGCGGTTTTAATTGTTGCTGCCATTCCTCTTGCGGTCTTTGCGCCGCAACTGATTGCTCTTTTCCGGGATGACCCGAATGTCGTTGCCGCCGGAACTCTATGTATGCGCCTGCAATGTGCGGTGCTTCCGCTGAATGCATGGCTCACTCTTTCCAATATGATGTTACAGGCTACTGGCTGTGCGCTTCCGGCATCAATTCTTGCAGCCGCAAGACAGGGCTTGTTTTTCATCCCGCTGCTATTTATATTTGCCGGATTATGGGGTGTGACGGGTATACAAATGACACAGGCGGCATCCGATGTACTTTCTTTTCTGATTGCCATTCCTCTGGCGCTTTCTTTCTTTCGAAAAATGCGGCGTATGGAGGAGGAAAAGAAGAGAGCATGTACTGCTTAGAAAGAAATTTTCTTTTGGATGTGTTTGCGAAAAACGTATGCTGATGTGTTTCAGTATCGGATGGCGGTACTGCTGTGAAAAAGCAGGATCCAATTTGTGCTGTAACACGGAAAAACGTTTTATATCATAAATGGTGCGGACAAATTTTTACTGTATGATCTCAAAATGATGGTGAGGTTATGAGGGCGGCATCGTCTCGCATGACAGAGGAGATATGACTTGGGCTCTGTCAAGTTGCCGATAAAAATTACCGATGGATGAATCGTATTGTGCAGGGCGTTTGAAAAGGGAACGACTGATATGAAAATATTTTCCTTTACAGGAAACTATTTTACCTTGATAGAGAGATACTGGAAAGTTTATAATAAAATCAGTAACTGAAATGAAGGAGAACTTTCCATGAAAAACGTTCGCAATACCTCTCGACGGCAATGGAAAAAAGCACTTCTGATGTCTTTTCTTGCATCAGCAGCTGTGCTGTATCTGACTTCCTGTTCCGATTCTCCGGAGCCGATTGATACTCGCATGACATCCGCTTATACCGATATTCAAACGGAGCAGACCTCCCCGCTTGCGTCTGCAGAAACGACGGCAGCTCTGGAGACGACTGATATTGCGGAACCACCGGATACGGATTCTCCTCCCCTTGATCCTTCGGATGAGATCCCGCAAATACATACAGAAAAAGAAGAAATCCTTGAAACGATCCCGTATGATACGATATATGAATATTCCGAGGAATACTATGAAGGCGAAAGCGTAACCCGTATATCCGGTATTGACGGATGCAAATTGATTACCGTGGTGACCACGTATCAAGTGGATGAAGTTACGGATGTAGACCGGACGGAAGAAATTCTGTTTTTGCCGAGGGATGAGGTTATCGTCATCGGAACAAAGGAAACGACTACCTATGGTACGATTTTCATAACCGAAAAGGAAGTGCCCTTCGAAACGGAATACGAGTATGATCCGGATGCTTACGACGATGAGGAAACGGTAGTGCGGGAGGGCGCAAACGGCTATACAACATCGGAATATCGTATCACCTATGAAAAGGGAATCGAAGTATCAAGAGAGCTTGTGTCAAGTAAGGTAACAGCTCCTATTTCAAGACTTATCCGTGTCGGAACCAAGCCGGCACAAAGTGAAATCACGGTCACAAAAAATGAAGATATCGTCGAATATGATACAGAATATGAGTATGATTCCACGCTTGAGGACGGCGTTCGGGAAGTGCGGATTGTCGGCGTCAACGGCTATACGGAAAATACCTATCGGGTTATGTATTATCATGGCGAAGAAATTTCCCGTGAGCTCGTGAAGAGTACCGTACACGAGCCGCAGAATGAGGTCATTGTTATCGGTACGAAAAAAGAAGAAACCTTCGGAATGCCGTATATTGATGCGGCACACGGCGGATACGATTATAATGTCACGCAGGATTACGGCGGGTCAAATAATCATGGAGGCATTGATTTCGGCGTCTGGTACGGAAATCCAATTGTTTCAGTCATGAGTGGGACGGTTGTTTATGCGTATGATGAGGGCGATCTTCCGACAAGTGATCTGCGCTGGACATACGGTACCTATGTCGTAGTCGAGCATGAAAACGGAACACGGTCCTATTACGCACATCTGAAAAGTCGTACCGTCTCGGTTGGAGATTATGTATCAAAAGGAGAGATTGTCGGTTACAGTGGCAATACAGGACGTGTATCTCCTGTTCCGACGCCGGACAATCCGTTTGCCGGTACACATCTGCATTTTGAAATCCGGGTGTGGAACGGAAGTACATACGTAAAGGCTGATCCGAAGGACTATTTACCGCGCTGGAATTATTAGAATAAAATACTTCGGAAAGGTTTGGATGATGTTATGAAAGATTACAAATGGTACGGACATTTTAATGGGGACGACTCTTTTACCGTGACGCAGCCGGATACGCCGCGTCACTGGTATAACTACATGTTCAACGATGAATATGTAACGTTTACCTCTCAAGTCGGCTACGGCGAAGGACTTGCGCAGGATGACATGGGCAGACGGATTCTCCTGATATCAAACAGGAATATTTTCCTTTCGGAAAACGGTTCCTTCTGGAGTTTATTCGGTTTGCCGATTGACTACGGTTATACGGACTATTCCTGTCTGCATGGATGTGGATTCAGTACCATTTCTCTTTCTTATAACGGAATAAAGAGCGCAGTACGCGTTTTTGTTCCTTGTGAGGGAAGACGCGAGATCTGGAGTGTGACTCTAACAAATGAGAGCGGCGACAAGAGAAGTTTGAAGCTTGTTTCCTATGCCAAAACAGAGCTTGACGGTACGTATCGTCCGCAGGGCTATAATCTTGGCACCGGCGGCTTTATGGCGGATAAAAATGCAGTTTGGGCGCATGATTATCATGAGCTGTATTCCAAACGCAATCGTCATATCTGGGGATATATGACGGCTTCGGATGATGTTTCAGGTTTTGATTCAAGACGCAATGCATTTATCGGTCCTTATGGAGATGAACAGCATCCTGTAGCACTTGTGAAGACGGGAGGCTGTACGGGCAGCGACTGCAATTCGGAGAAGCTCTGTCTTGCGCTGGAGAATACCGTCACGCTCGCTCCCGGTGAGAGCCATACTGTGCATTTTGTGCTTGGTGTCGCGCTGGACAAAGCGGAGATTGTCCGTCCGACGAAGGATTCGGTCGAGATGGAATTTTCCGCTATGGAGAAGAAATATAAAGAAGTTTTGGGCGGCGTTTCTATCCGGACACCGTGGGAAAATTTTGATCATCTCATCAACGGCTGGATGAAATACGCAGCGGATATGGGTTCCCGTTGGGCGCGCGTGCGTCATAACGGTTACCGCGACATGACGAGCGATACGGAGTGCCTTGCGGCGGTAAATCCAAGACTTGCGTGGGAGCGTATCAAACGAGTACTTTCTTATCAGTATGCGAGCGGATACGCGCCTCGGACGATCATCGACGGCGCTATCCGTGACCGCAATTTCGCCGATAATACGGTTTGGATGACTTTTGCCGTGAATACCATCATAAGAGAGCTCGGGGATCTCTCGCTGCTTTATGAAACGGTGAAATTCAATGATACGGAGGAGGAATTTTCCGTATACGAGCATATCAAGCGTTCCGTTGATTTCTTATACAACTTCCAAGGACTGTACGGTCTTGTCCGTATCTGGGGCGGCGACTGGAACGACTGCGTGAACTTTGCCGGACTGAAAGGAAAGGGTGTTTCCGTATGGCTTTCCATCGCATGGGTCCGTGCAAATCGTCAATTCGCGGAGATTGCACGTTGGCTGGGACGTGAGGAGGACGCGCAGACCGCAGAAGAACGCGGCAAAATCATGGAGGAGCGCATCGAGAAATATGGTTGGGACGAGAAAGGCGGCTATTATATCTATGCGCGCACGGATGACGATATTATCATGGGCAGCGCGGACTGCGATGAGGGAAAAATTTTCTTGATTTCTCAGCTTTGGTCGGTGCTGGCCGGACTTTCTCGTGGCTCTGACGCCATGGACCGTGCAGAAGAAATTCTGGAAACACCGCTCGGGATACGCCTTGCCTATCCGGCGTATTCTTATCAGCGTGATTATATCGGCTCTATGGCGGAAAAATCGCCGGGTGTGCAGGATAACGGCGGTATTTATCTTCATCCTTCTGCATGGAAGCTGGCGGTCGACAGTATTTTACGGCGCCCAGACCGTGTGGAAGAGGGACTTCGCAAAATGCTCCCGTTTGATACGACGTATGCCGTCAAATGCGGCGAGCCGTATGCGATGTTCAACTCCTATTTTGCACCGGAAACCGGATATCGTGCCGGTACGCCGGGACAGAGCTGGCGTACTGCATCAAGCTCATGGCTTCTTAAGAGCACGGTAGAATATGTATTCGGACTTCATCCGGAGCTTGAGGGCCTTCGCATCGATCCGTGTCTGCCACTGTCATGGCGGGAATGTGGCATTACCAAGGTATTTCGCGAATGCACATATGAGGTTACCTTCCATGGGGATGGAAATGGCTCAGATGTTTTGTCACTCTGCGTAAACGGCAGGAAGGTTACGCCAAAGAATAACGTGATTGCTCCCGTTGCAGGCGAAATTCTGAAAGTCGACGTCATGCTTGGCAAGAAAGCTGAATAAAACATTATCATGAATAAAAAATCCCGGAGTGAGGAAAGTACTGTTGTCGCTCCGGGATTTTTTCGAATACCGGTTGAAATTTCCATTGCTTTATATTATACTATCCATTTAGAAAGACCGTAAAATGAAAGGGAAAGCAGGGGGTACGAAGATGGAACAGAAAAAACAATCGAAGCAAATCTCGGAAATACTCGGACTTTCCCTTTTTATCGCAATGTTTCTGCTTTTGCTCTCTGCTTTGGTTTTGCAATATGTGAACATAGAGTCGGCTGATATGCTGCTATTGGTTCGTCTGGCAATGAAAATTCCGATATTTATTCTTCCGGTGTGTTTCGTATATGTCTTGTGGCGCAAATTGCAAATTCCGAGGCCTGTTTCTTTGCACAAAGTGTCTGCGGGGCGAAATTTTCTTATCGGTCTTTCGTCAGTCGGCGTTATTGGAATCTTACAAATTTTGTATAGCGCAGTGTTTCCGTCATCGGTGACTGTGATGGGGGTTTCTGAGCAGACGTCACCCATAGGTTTTCTTATGATGTTTGCTGTATATGTTGTCACACCGGCTGTTCTGGAAGAGTTCTATTTTCGTGGCGTGGCGCTGAGCGTTCTGACCATTCACAGAAAGCTGCTGGCGCTTTTGATCTCCTCTCTTGTATTTGCTTTGATGCATTTTTCAATTGAGATTTTTCCGCTTGCTTTTCTTTGCGGACTTGTGCTTGGAACGGCATATCTTGCAACGGGTTCCCTTAGCTGTGTGATCCTTGTTCATTTATCGTGCAACTGTATTTGGTATGTCGCTGAAATTACAGATGTATTTTTCAGTGCCGCCTATCCGATTTTTATACAGAGTGTTTTTGCTGCCTGTGTACTGATGCTGGCGGCGGGAGTCCCGATGCTGAAAACAACGCTTGGGACGGTGTTTGAAGATAACGAAGATGCTGCACCGTCGTCGTATTTCTGGAGTTTTCCCATGGGAATGTTTATTGTCACTGCGGCGCTTTTACAAATTCTGTGGAAAGGATATTGAGAGGAGTACAATGAATCAGGATTCGGAGAGGTATATGCGTGAGGCGATAGTTCAGGCCAAACGTGCCGCATGCAGAGGGGAAGTGCCTGTAGGGGCCGTCATTGTTCGGAACGGACTGGTGATTGCACGGGCATATAATACGCGAGAAACAGGAAAAAATGCGCTTTATCATGCGGAAATCAAGGCAATTGATAAGGCATGTCGCAAGCTTGGCGGCTGGCGGCTTCCGGGATGTGAGCTTTATGTTACGCTGGAGCCGTGTCCGATGTGCGCCGGCGCGATTATCAATTCTCGTATCGAGACTGTGTATTTTGGCGCACGAGATCAAAAAGCAGGTGCTTTTGGGACATGCTTCGACATCAATTCCTATGGCTTGAATCATAAGCCCGCGGTATATGCAGGCTTGCTTGAAAGAGAATGTGCCGCATTGCTGTCGGATTTTTTTTCAAAATTACGCTGTCGGAAAAATATAGATGCGGCTTTAAAAAACAGCGAAAATTAAGAATTTTTGGCGATAAATGAACTTAAAATATATTTGACAAGCGTGCATAAATGTGGTAATATAAGCATATGGCAAGTGACGACGGCGCAATCCCCGTTGGGGACGGTATGGCATGCCGTGCAAGTTGCGGTTTTGAAATGATTTGCCGTTTTATGAAACGGCCGGGGAGGTTCAAATGAAAAAAGAAATCAAAAAATCATTGTTTGCCTTTTTATCGATTTTCCTGACAGTTGCAATCTGTGCATTGATAGTGGGCTGTACAGGAAACGATCAGCCGGGAGAGAGTTCTACACTAGGAACGCTTCCTATTGAGACGACGGAAACGACAGGTACGGGAGAAACCACGACAAGTGGAAGTGGTTCTACTGAAACAACCTCTGGCGGCGGAACGGTAGATCCTCCGGTCGGAAAATACATAAATCCGCTTACCGGAGAGCCGACAGGGAAAGATTTGTCGAATACGCGACCGGTTGCGATTGTGGTAGACAACATATCCAGCAGCTACACCTATCAAACAGGCTTGGATCAGGCAGATATCCTGTATGAGGCGCTTGTTGCTCCCGGTATTACCAGATTTTTGATGGTGGTATCCGATTATACGGTGGTTGACAGTGTATGCAATATCCGTTCCGGTAGAGATTATCATCTTGACCTTGCAGCATATCATAATGCGGTACTGATGTGCCATGGCGGTTCTCAAACCGTACATTATGATTTCTATGAATTGGCAAAAGAGCGTTACGGAAGTCGCTGGGGTTATGTGGATACCATGTTCGAGCCGTGGTTTGCACATGCAGACAAGGGTGAACAGTACGGAACAATCGATCATTACGGCAAACGTCCCAATGAACTGAAATATGATACGATTTTTAAACCGGCAGCCTTGACAGCGCTTTTGAATTCGAATGCTTCGTATTTTGTAAAAGCAGGCGGCACCATTAAGGGAACTCCGAAGCAGAGTCTTGAATTTGTTCCGTATGGAACGGAAAAATCCATGACAGGTGCATCAAATGCTACCACGATCAATTTGGAATTTACCTGCCAAGGCGTTTCTGAACTTGGCAAGATTGTCCGTTTCCAGTATGATGCGGCGACAGACAAATATCTCCGTTATCAGGACGGTTCGGCGCATGTGGATTCCGAGACAGGCAAACAGCTTTCCTTTACCAATGTCATTACGCTTTTCACCGATGTAGCAAATGTCAAGAGCGGCATTGCCAGCGATCCGGATATGTCTCTTGTGGAAACGCGCGGCAGCGGAACAGGTTATTATTTCTACGGCGGCAAAGTCATTCAGATCACGTGGAGTTCTGACGGTTCCAACCTGACGCTTACGGATCCGCTTGGCGCAGAGCTTGAACTGGCGACCGGCAATACCTATATCGGTTATTTGGACAGCGATTACATTTACGGAAATACTGCTTTCTGGAGCTGAGTAACTTTTAATTTTTTGAGCGGGGCACTTTTATAGGTGTCCCGCTTTTTACATTTAGAAATTTCGAATGAAAGAATTCTCAAATTTTTTAGTGAAAATTTTCGGAAAAGAATACAATAGAGAGATGCCAAAACCGGTTATTTATTGGCTTTTGCGAAGAAAAAGGGAACGGCAGATGCCGTCCCCTTTTTCTTTCTGGGAAAAATCAGCTTTCGAGCAGTCCCGCGGCGCGCATATTTGCCAACAGTTCATTGAACTGGGTAACAATGTCGTCTGTATCTGTTGCGTCCGTTACCGCTGCGGCAGCAGTAACGGAACCTGCAGGTCCCTGCGGTCCTGCAGGACCTTGTGGACCCTCGGGACCTTGCGGACCTTCAGGACCTTGCGGACCGGTATCGCCGCGCGGAATGGTAAAGTCGAGCGTGGCATTTTCCGTAGTACCGGAGTTGGTCACTTCGGCGTCGGTGCCGGGATCACCTGTTGAAACGGAACCAACGGTTACGGTGGCGGCGGCTCCTGTCGGACCCGTGGGACCCGTAGGACCCGTCGGACCTGTAGAGCCGTTTATTTATGCACAACATTAACTTTTGTTTTGCGGTGAGTAGAAAGCCCGTCATATCGCCTTGCTCTCGATCACCGTAATGATGTTGTGGTTGTTCTCGATGTAATCAATAATTCGCTGGTACTCGTCGGCAAAATTGAAGTCAACCGTTATTTCCCCGTTCTCATGCACCCAAACCGCTTTGATAAGTTCAACTACAATTCCCCGGTTTAGGCTCTGAATGTTTTTGTATTTCAGAAAGGCGGTTAGATACGGGTCGTCGGCTCCGATACCGTCAGCCATGATTTGCATTTCCTCTTTCAGATAAGAGATATTCGCTTCAAGCTGCTGTATCTGTTCTGCAATCTTGCCTTTCAAGCGGCGGTATTCCTCTTTTGTGATTTCACCGCTTTTCCAATCGAGGTACAAGCTGTCGGAAGCGTCATTGTACTGTTTTAGTTGCTTTTCTGCCTGTTTCAATGAATAGGATAACCGTTTGTTTTCCCTGTTGATTACAGGCGCGTTGTTGATACGTTCAATTTCTTCTGCAAGCTGATCTACAAGGGCAATTTGCATTTGCAAAGCTGCCAAAACCGCGTTTTCCAATTTATCCTGCCGGATAGAATGTTTGCTGCAAATCTTTTTGTCTGTGTAGCTGCGGCAAGAATAGTAGGCAATATTGCGGGCGGTTTTTCGCCGCATGGCTTTTTGACAGTCCGCACAACGGACAAAGCCGGACATTAAATAGACTTCCTGTTTGCCCGGTGCCGTTCTTGTATCGCGCTTATGTAGGGCTTGCGCTTTCTCAAATGTTTCTCTGTCAATGATCGCTTCGTGTGTGTTGGGGACGATAAACCATTCATCTTCCGGGACGCTGATCTGCTTGTGTACTTTGTAGCTGATAACGCGGTGTCTGCCCTGTACCATTACGCCCGTATAGATTTCGTTCTGCAATATCCTTGCAATCGTGCTGGCAGACCACAACCCGTCATTTTTGCCGGAATTAGGATTGTTGTACTTCAATCCTTTTTTCTTTTTGTAGGCTTCGGGGTTAGGCTCTCCCATTTGATTAAGCCTTTTGGCAATCCCCATTTTGCTGTACCCCTCATTCACAAACCAATGATAAATGCTTTTCACAACTTCCGCTGCTTCTTCATCTATCAATAGGCTGTTTTTGTCGTTCGGGTCTTTTTTATAACCATAGGTGGCAAATGCACCGATGAACTCGCCGCGCTCCCGTTTCATCTTGAAAGTTTTGCGGATTTCTTCGGAAGTGGTGGCGGCAAACTGTTCATTGAACATTCCCCTTATAGGTACTTCAAGCCCACTTGCCGAATGGGGGTTAGCGTAGGTATCAATAAATGGTGTGCCTGTGCAAATAAACCTTGCGCCGTTAATCGGTATGAACTCCTCCAAAAACTTCTGCTGGTCGGCAAGGTTGCGGAAACCGCGTGCAAGGGATTTGATAATCATGCAGTTTACTTCTTTACGGACAATGCAGCCCTCAAGCCGTTTGAAGTTTGGTCGCGCTGTGTCTGTGCCTGTCAATCCGTCGTCGGCAAACACGTCTACAATGACAAAAGTACCCGGCTCAAAATAGCTGTCTACAAAGTCGCGGAGTATCTTTTCTTGATTGATAACACTCTCGCTTTCGTCCTCGTTATCGTCCTCTTTGGATAGTCGAATGTATAGCCCGATTTTCCAAAACGGCTCTGCGTAGCTGCGTGCCGTTTTGTCTTTGCGTATGCGGGGCATAATACCTCCTTTCCCCCTATAATTACGGGTCTATTATACCATTTTAGCCCCATAATCACAAGGTCTTTACCCTTTGGGGTAGGGAAAGTAGGCAAGTCATTTCAGACTTAAAAAGTAGTCGCACAATGATTGTTTCAATGTTTTATCCTCTGCCACAAACCGTATTTTTACGGGTGTGTCGCCGCAAAGAAAACAGTAAGGATTTACGATCTGTTCAAAGTAACTTTGCATTTTCTTTGCCGCTGGCAAAGAACTGTCGATATGGATATTGCGAATGTCAACCAAAGTGCTGCGGTCTACCTGTGTTATATCAACGCTTTTCATTTGTTGAAGCTGTACCTTGTTAATCATCTTCTTTCCCTCCCGGTATAGCGACATAATACAGAATATGCGCTCCGGCTTGTACGATATGAGAAATAAGGCAGAAACGAACGGCTGTCAGCGGCAGCACCGCGGGAGTTTCACCCCTGCTCATTTAAGGCAGCTTTACCCAATGCCTGCGACGCTCTTAACGCTCGGACTATGGCTATAAAGGCGTTTCGTCCCTCTTATATGTCATCGCCCACAAGCTGCTAAACCTGTTTTACAGCGCGGTATTTCTCGCTCGGCTTTCCCTGTGTGAAAAGCGGTCATGGCGTACCCGCTGTTCGGCTCGATATAAGCGGTATGTATTCGTTTGCCTGTTATACTGCACCGCCGTTATCTTGCGGGCTTTCTTTATCAAGGAACAATAAGGCTTTGTCAGCCTGTAAAAGCATACCGTTTCCGATATGCTTTTACGGAACGACAAACAGCCCATAACGGGAAGCGTGGAAAGGGGACACGCTCCCCGCATGGGCTAAAAGAT
>OODJ01001384.1_pt1 | contig 19603 bp, 19 predicted proteins | sample 1671611 | NCBI WGS metagenome assembly OODJ01 (sample SAMN06348174, study PRJEB24527) | human gut metagenome | biome: human gut; feature: ankylosing spondylitis patient; material: feces | host: Homo sapiens | place: China | collected 2015-10 | reverse complement strand
ATAGAAACACACACAAAAAAAGGGTGCGTCACAGACTTATGACACACCCTCCTTTGCAATATACACCGTTGGGTGGACTTCATCCCCATTTCTGTCACGGTCACAGTTGTCACAGTTTTTTTCTACAACTGTCATTTCTCATTTTTTTAATCTTTCTCATTTCTGTCCGTCTGCCATATAAAAAGGTTTAAATATTTTAATAAATGATTGTACTATCAGATTATTTATTTATCTTTGCATCATCCAAAAGTTGGAAAAGTGTAAGAAATAGCCTGAAAAAAGATTGGAAAAATGTATAAAATAGGCTGTTTTTACCTTGGAAAAATGTAATTTAATGGTACAAGTGTATGATTAACAGAAAGATAGATAAATATTTAGATGATTTCTTTCAAGCAACGCATAAAGCATTGTTGCTTACGGGAGCTCGACAGATAGGTAAGACTTACTCAATAAGACAGGCTGCTCAGCGAATCTTTGATGATTTTGTTGAGATCAATTTCATAACTTCTCCTGAGGCTATTGGCATCTTCACTGGTGCCAAAGATGTAAAGGATATGCTGTTTCGTCTGACGGCTTTCGTGCATAAGCCTCTTGTAAAAGGAAAGACTCTCATCTTTTTTGATGAAGTGCAGGTTTATCCTGAAGTAGTAACCCTCATCAAGTTTCTGGTTGATGAAGGGAGTTATCGCTATGCCTTAAGTGGTTCTTTGCTGGGTATCGAATTGAATAATTTGCGTTCTGAACCTGTTGGCTATCTGGATGTTAAGGAAATGTTTCCACTTGATTTGCAGGAGTTCTATTCTGCTATAGGTTTATCTGCAGATGTTTTGGATGTTATCCGTAAAAACTGGGAAGAAAAGACGCCTGTAGATAATTTTGTACATCATGAATTGATGAGAGCTTTTCGCTTGTATTTGATAATAGGAGGAATGCCGCAAGCTGTTCAGACCTATTTGGATAGCAATAATTTACAGCGTGTGATTGATGTACAGAAGAGTATTCTTTTGGAGTATCAGCGTGATATCATGAAATATAAGATGGATGACAACAATCAAAAGTTGTATATCCAGGAAATATTCCAATTGATTCCTTCTGAATTGAATGCTAAAAACAAGCGTTTTATTCTTAAAAGTTTGAATCAGCAAGCTAGATTTGCTAATTATGAAAATAGCTTTCTTTGGCTTCGGGATGCTGGTGTGGCTCTTCCTACTTACAATGTAGAGGAACCTAAATTACCATTGTTGCTGGCTAAGACAAGAAACCTTTTCAAATTATTCCAAAATGATGTGGGGTTGCTGATCAGTCAGTTTGCTGATGGCATTCAGTTACGTCTTTTAAACGATGAACAGTTTATCAATTTTGGAGCCATCTATGAGAATGTGGTTGCTCAGGAGTTGAAAGCTCATGGCTTTGACCTCTATTACTTTAACAATAAGCGCTTGGGAGAGTTGGATTTTGTGGTGGAGTACAAAGGACAGGTTTTGCCAATAGAGGTGAAGTCTGGTAAGGATTATGACCGTCATAATGCGCTTTCGAATGTAATGGCATCAACAGAATACAAAATTCCTCATGGTTTGGTACTTTGTAATAGAAATGTAGAGACAAAAGGAAAGGTGACTTATGTTCCGATTTACATGCTGATGTTTCTGGAAAAAGATTCTGTTCAGAATATAACCTATAAGATGGATTTGTCAGGATTAAAAGTGTAAAACTCCGGTTCAGGGGAGATTGTCCGTGGATAGACAATCTCCCCTGAGCCCTTTTGTTGGCTCATTTTCAGATTAGGCGGAACAGGGTTAGGGCTCACCGAGGAAGTAGAGGATGTAGGAGACTTGCATCGGGGTGAACTCCTTGCAGTTCTTGCCGTAACCGGTGGCGGCGAGCTTCTGGAGAAGGTCGGGGATGCGCTGGATCCATCGCATCAGGTGAGCACTGGCTACTGCTGGAGTAGCATCGGGAAAATATAGAAGAGCTAGCTCTTGCTTGGTATAACTTCTTAAATCCATAGTTTTGTTTGATTTTTATGAGGGTTATGAATGAGTTGCGGTTCATAAGCTACTGACTTTTTCATCGTAAGTCTCTGACTTTTGCATCGTAAGTCTCTGGCTTTTGCATCGTAAGTCTCTGGCTTTTGAACCATAAGTCTCTGACTTTTGCACCGTAAGTCCTTGGTTTCTGTTTCGGAAGTAACTGGCTTTTGGGTGACAGGGTGACAGGGGTGACAGGGAATTCTGAAGATTTACTCTCGCGCGGGCAGGCAGGAAAAATCAGGCTGAAAGTTCCTGCCTGCCCGCGTGCGAGGCGAAATGTTGAAAAACTCGTGTCACCGTGTCACCGTGTCACCCTGAACCGGATGGAACCGATGGTTTGGAGGAACGGCTAGAAGGGGGCATCATCATCGCATTGCGGCGGGTTGATGCAGACGGATACCTGGTAAGCCTTGATTTCCTCGGCTGTACGGACGATTGCCCTGTAACCACGGCTGTGCTTGGTGCGCATCTTTTCGAATCCGAGATCATTGAAAGCCTTGCCCAGTTTCGAACTGTTCAGCTTCTGTGAGAGGTTGCAACTGATGATCTGCATCGCTCTGGCTATGGACACGAACTCCCCTGTCTCCGCCTCCGTTGGCTTTCGGAAGTAGAGATCCACAAGTTCCTGTTCTAGTCGGGGCGCCTCAAAAGCGCGGTTGTGCCGGTTCTGCTTTTCTATCTCCTCATCGGTGAACCAGTAGCGGAAATCACTCTTGTAGAGGGCGTAAGCCTGGGCGTAGATGCCTTCGTAATTGAACGGATGCTCACGGGGTGAGAGGATGCTCTCTATCTCGTAGGGCAGCCAGCGACGGTTACCGGTAGGGTCGCTCAAAAACTCGGGATTGTTGCCCGTGCCGCAGAAGGTGTTGATATGCTTGCGCTGCTCGGCATAATGGCCGTATGCCGCCCTTTCGTTGGTATACTGCATCGTTACCACAGCCTTCAGCTGGTTCAGTTCCGACGGACTCATCGTGTCGAGCTCTTCATAACAGATGAGTGCATACTGCGAAAGGGCGATGATATCATCCTTCGTCATGCGCCTGGCATTCGCCTTCGTATAGAAGTATTGCTTCAGTTCCGGCGGCAGAAGATAGTTGAACCAGGTGGTCTTGTAGGCGCCCTGTCTGCCGATGAACACCAGGATGACATTGTTTACGGCACCTTCGTCTATCCATCCTGCTATCATCGCCACGAGCCATTTCCTGAGGGCTTCACAGAAGGGCATCACGGGGTCTCCCTTCATCTTTACCGTGGCAGCGAGTTCGGCTATATAGTCCTTGTCGCCTTCCTGCCAGGGTGGGAGATTTTCCAGATAATCGGTGAAGGGATTGTAGGGCGGGCTATAGTCGCTCTCGATGACATTGATCATGTCGCTCTTGCTCACCCTTGCGGTTAGCGACATGTTGCTCCATAGCGTATTCAGATTGCGGTCCTGGAGGATTCGCCATTTCTCCTTCAGATACTCGTAGCGCAGGGTGATGAGGTTGAAGCGGAGTTTGATATGCCCGTCGAGGAAGTCTTTGATTTCATCTACGGTGGCATAGGGAATCTTTCCGGTTTCTGCCTTCGCCTTCTGTGGGTGAGTGGTGTTGTCGTAGCACGATTTGAACACCTGTTCTACGTCGTCGTATTCGGGAAACTGCCTGATAGCCCACTGGGTGGCTTCTTTCCTGTCGTACCGTTTCTTAGCCATCATGTAGCCCACCCGCATCACATACTGGTTGTGGTTGCCGGGTTCGTACCTGATCTTTTCGCTTTCCAGCTTGGGTTTGACGATCTGCTCGTAGTAGTCGGCGATGCGTTCCTGTTTCTTTTTCTTCTGGGCGGTCTTGAGCGTAGCCGAATGGAAATGGCTGATTTCCTCGGCGCTGAAGGCTGTGGCTTCAGGATTGAAATAGACTTCGGGGTCGTAGGCGAGTCCGCTGAGCCTTGTGATGTTCTTGCAGAGCGGATCGCTTTCCTTGCCGATGAGATGCGCGTAGTAGTCGTTTCCCATGGCGAAGGCGGCGGGATAATCATCGCCTTCGTAGCGGTAGATGACGCGCAGTCCATTGCCGCTCATGGTAACGTAACAGAGCAGGGTATGGGCATCGTGGCAGATTCTCTCTTTGAGCGAGCGCAGGGTGCCGTCATCCGGTTTTTCTGTGATGTGGTCGAAGTCGACCAGCGACAGATGTGTGAGACTCCGGATGTTGTCCTTGCCTTTTCCGCCTTCGAAGATGCAGGCTACGGCGAAGAGGGGTGCATCGTGTTTGTACGACTTATTCCCCGTTTTCCGGTAAGACTCGGTGAAAAACCTGAGTTTCTCATCTTCCTTCATGAAGGTTACCAGGCCTTCCAACTGGCCAGGTGAAGGAATCTTGCTGGCCATGTTAATGAATGTACTGATGTTCATCATCTCCTAAAAATTTTATATTGTTATACAATATATGTATCAGTTGTTCGTTTTATTATAGGTAAGCAGATTGTTGTATCTGTTTTACACGATGCAAAGATACTAAAAAGAAAATAAAAAAGAGTTCCCGTAGTGGGAACTTGTAAATAAATATATTCAATAATTTAATTTTTTTTAAGATGAAAATTGAAAAATTTAATGCAGACAACAGCCGTTTCGGTGTTGTTCTGAGTGAAGTGATGAAGAACCATCATGTATCTGGTTCTGATCTGATGTTTTATGCTGGGATGCATAAGGAAAACATTTTTGCAATCTAAAAGGGTAAGGGCGATTATCGGCTCAGTGTTTATGTGAGGATTGTTTCTGCTCTTCGGTACTTTATCGAAGATCCGGCAGAATACGCCCGAGTGAAGCAACGCCTTATCGAAGCAGCCTTCGATGATGGTTACTTTTATAACAGATAATTCTTTTGAATTGGTTTTTTAAATTAAAAAGTGGAATCCGGCAACCGCCGGATTCCACTGATATCGTATTTTCACCCTGTGCGGGTGGGATTTCAGATGAATGCCTGATATCCAAAATTTGAAGTTGATGACATCACCCTAAAAACAAGTTCCTCAAAGTTACCGTTATCTCTCGATCTTGTCTCGTAATAATGCTACTTTTGTGTTAAGTTTGAGTGGAATGGGAGATAGAAACTGTTAAATCTTGGAAAAACGGACAAAAAGATGCGTAAATACCTTGGAAAAACGGACAAATTATCGTATATTTGCCATGGAAAAGCGGACAAAATACGCCCGTTTAATATTAGAAAAGGGGACAAGGATTATGAGCGTCACAAAGCGCTTACGAATGTGGTAAGCTCAACAACTTATCAGATTCCTAAAGCCTATGTGCTGTGTAATGATAATGTGAAGAAGGTGGGAAAAATCACTTATCTTCCTATTTACATGCTGATGTTTATCAAGAAAGAACAGAAGCTGTCTACCAAATATTCCATTGATTTAAGCGGACTGGTTTAAAGGAGCTCAGTATTAAAAGAGAGTCTGTTTTTTACGGACTCTCTTTTGATTGTTCACTGATATCGGGCGGCAGAGATTACCGAAAATTGTTTCAGTTGTATGTTTCCAAATATCCTCTTGCACCATATAATGGTACATTGGTAATATCGTCCTGTTCCCGATAGTCGCTCATCGAAAAGCGCAGGCCTTTCATGCCGGGATTTTTGGCAATAGTCATTTTCAAAGACTTTGACTGAAGATTCTCCTCTGCCTTTACTTCTACCGGTATGACCTGCATTCCTACCTGAATAACAAAGTCAAGTTCCAACTGGCTGTTTTCCTTACTATAATAATATATAGGAATCTGGTGCAGCGATTCCAGCTGACAGCAAACGAAGTTTTCCGTAAAATCACCTTTCCCGGTATTGTCATTACTAGGAAGCAGAAGCAAGGCTGGCGGAGTTTTACTCATAGCCCCCAGCAGTCCACAATCCAAGAGATACAATTTGAAGGCACTGATATCCTCATGAATCTTCAGAGGAAGCCCCAAAGTCTTCACCCTACTGATTTTATATACCAGTCCTGCATCTATGAGCCATTGGATTGCCAACTCATAATCCTTGGCTCTGGCACCTTGTTTTACAATACCATAGATGAACTTTTTATTCTCTTTGGCTAGTTGGGAAGGGATGGAGTTCCATACCTGGTTGATTCTTACTACCTGCTCTTTTGTTGCATGCTTGGAAATGTCTTTTTCGTAGGCCCGAATAATTTCCTCCTGTACTTCCCTTACGGCATTTGCATCATTGGTTTCTATGAACTTATTTACGGCTTCGGGCATACCGCCAACAAGGTAATATTCACGAAGATGCTGAATATAGAGTGTTCTGAGCGATTTTACCACATCCCACATTCCATGCTGCAGCAGATCCATACGCTGCTTGAAACCACGTGCCCACAGAAACTCCTCGAATGTCATCGGATACATTTCCAGGGTGTTAACCTTTCCCACAGGATAGGATTCTCCCTGATGAAGAGACAAGCCGAGAAGGGAACCGGCTACTGCCACATGATACTCCCGTGCATTTTCACAGAAATACTTCAACGAGGCAAGTCCACGATGCAACTCCTGTATTTCATCCATAATGATGAGGGTCTTGCCGGCTTCTATATTAACACCAGTAATAGCTCCGATGGTGAGAAGGATGCGATCTATATTATAGTCTGAAGCAAACAAATCCTTAGCCATGGCATTGTTGTCACAGTTAATGTAGGCCACATTTTCAAACTCACGTTGCCCAAATTCCTTCAAGATATAAGTTTTGCCAACTTGTCTTGCTCCCAACAGAATAAGGGGTTTTCTATCCTCTCTGTTTTTCCAAGCAATGAGGTCTTGCATGATAAATCTTTCCATATATTGCTTTTTTGCTGCAAAAATACTGAAAATTAATGAAATAGTAAAATATATCACATTTTTATGAGGGACTTTTTGAAAGATTAACACACTTTTATGAGGGACTTTTATGGCTACATATACACTTTTATGAGGAACTTTCTGTTATGCTTTCAGGTCCCCAAAACGGCAATTATTTCCTTTTAAAAGGGAAAGTTTTTCCTTTCTCTCCGATTATTACCTTGATGCAGGGCAAGCCTGCAGGAAATCATCACGGCGCTGAACGAGATGGGGGTGGCAAGAATCAAGATAGAAAAGCTCTAGTTGTCTTGCAGTAGCCATTTCCAGATAGGTACTACCTCTATCGTATAACCATCTGCCTTTATTGGGGTCTGGTAATCACGGGTGATGATGTAGCCGTGACAGCCTGGAAAGGCTTTCAGAAATTTAGATGCCTACGAGAATATAATTTGACTTGTCGCCGAAAAGGAAATCTCGGTGAACCAGTTTGTAGTTCGGGATGGCTATTTGCTTCTCGATGATGATATTTTTGATAATTTGCTTGTCCATACAGAAATATTTTAAAGTATACTTTGCAAAAATGCGAAAATATTTCTAACTATACTTCGAAATAATCCTAGAAGGTGGCTTGTTTAAAGAAATTTAATGTTTTTCCTATGATTTTCTGTTCCTAAGGTGAAAAGCAAATGAATTTGGCTTGCCTTCTAGAGAAGAGGGATTTCCCGGGGGGCTGCGTTCCAATTAGCTTGCTCCAGTTGTTCCAATTGATTTGAAAAATCTCAGTCTCAGTTGTCTCAGTAAAAAAATAATGGGGTATCATTTTCCCATTTTCTCTTTCTTTCCTTTTTGCTGTTTTTGTAACTTATTGATTATTAATTAATTATATATAAATATATAATAGATATATAAGAATAAAAGAAAAAGAGGGGGTGCTTGAAAAATAACTGAGACAACTGAGACTGAGATTTTTGATGCCTTTAGCTGAAATCAAAAACAATTCTAACTCCCTATCAAGCAGATGTTTATGTGGATGGTATTCGTGCGTCTAAGTTTGTCACCTTCTTCTCGTAATCAGAAAAAAGAAAATATTTCTTCCAAAAAAGGGGCGTTTTTCGGGATTTTATTCGTATTTTTGCCCTGTCGTTTGATACGATTTCAACAAAAACAATTCAAAACCTAAATAAACTGTTGAATTATGAACATATTGAAAAAGCTATTTGGTGGGCAAAAAACTACTGAAGAAGTGAGAGAAACGAAGGAAAAGGGCTTCGACAAGGTGAAATATGAAGGTGTTCGTGCTCTCCGCATGCATCAATTTGACCTTGCAGCCAAGTCTTTGGAACACGCTCTGCAGCTGAATGCAGAAGATCTGGAATGCCGCGACTATCTTTCGCAGGCTTACATCTCTATGGGCAATCTTTCGCAGGCTTACGCCCAGTTGCTGAAAATCTCGGAGGTACAGTCCGATAACATAGCAGTATTGCTCCGCATGGCAGATGTGGCGTATATGATGGAGGATTATATCGCCATGACGGATGTGTGCGATAAGGCTCTGCAACTGGATGCTGAGAATGTAGAGACGTATTTCTTCTATGCCAGAGCCTGCAAAGGGCTGGGCGATGCACCCCGTGCCGTATCGATGCTGACTGAGGCGATAGGCAAGCGTGAGGATTTCTATGCCGCCCGATTGCTTCGTGGCAGCATCCTGTTGGATCAGGCTCAGCTTTCTGAGGCAGAACTCGATGCAACTTTCCTCTATGAGCATATTCCGGGCAACGAGGATGTGCTGTTGCTGAAGGCTCGTGTAGAGAAAGCGCAGGGAAAGATGGAGGAGGCTGAACAGACCTACGGTAAGGTGATGGATGTAAATCCTTTCTCTATTGATGCGTATCGCGAGCGCAGCGAGGTTCGCAGAAGCCTGGGTGATAGTGCCGGTGTTGCCGAGGATGAGGCTGCAGCCAAGGAAATGGGTGCCGAAATTCCGGAACCATCAGAGGGAATAGAGCAGAAAATAAAGGAAAAAATGCAGCAGATAGACCCCTATAAGGTTTTCCATAACGAATACTGAATAATAGAATTTCATCTTTCTAACTGGAAAAAAATATTTTCCCAGTTAGAAAGATTATTTTTTATAACTACAAGTCGTCGTTTTCATCGTCTATAAACGATAAAAAGTTGTTGTTTTTGTCGTCTATAAACGATAAAATGCGTATTTGGATTACTGATGACATGCAAAAAGGCTGAACTTCGGGTGAGGAAGTTCAGCCTTTTGCTTATTTGTGATTTTGGGAAAAGCGAAGACGGCTTTTACTTGAATGCACCAGCATCAGCATCGTAGTTGTTGATGTTCTTCCGGATATTCTTCTTCTTTCCGGAGAAGAAGTTGTAGCTGACACCCAGCATCAGCATGCGGCGATTATCCTTGATGATGTGCTGTTCCGTCTGGTTCATAATCGGATTGTCGAACGACTGGCTCTCGTACTTGGCAGGAGCAAACATCCACATGCCATAGAGCGAGAAACGCCAGGCTCCCTTCTGATAAAAAGCAGAGAATTCACTCTTAGGCTCATCCGCCTTGCGATAGTCCAAGACAGCCATCTTCGAAGGAATATTTCCCTGGTAAGATGCTCCCCAGTTTCCCTTCCGGAAGTTGATGCCATATTTGAAAGGACTCCACCAGTAGCAATGGCGACCATAGAAATTGCTGATTACCTCCCGTTCAAAACCTCCACCCACCATCAGTTTCAAAACCTCGTTCTTGAACGGCTTGAACTGAAGATAATAGCCTGTGCCATAACGCCAATAGAAACTGCCGTTTTCATAGGTAGAAACTATGCTGCGCTTGTCGTTCACCGTGGTCCAATAATAATAAGGTGTAATTACCTTGTCATTATAGATTCCATAAAGTGCTACTTGCAGGTAGAGCATCGCATCATTATAGGTGTATCTGAATATCGGTCCCCATTCCATCGTAGCCTTTACATTCGGGTTGCCCTGTTTCATCAGTCCGGGGATGACAATCGTCATGTTCTCGCTCAATGTTGAGATGGCGGGATAATTGGTGCCGCTGGACGATAGCAGCTGCAACGAACCGTTCTTCAGCTTATAAGAGAAATACAGCAACGGAAGAATATAGTTGTTGTTATAGGTGAGATCCTGATAGCTCTGGGTTCTCCACGTGCTCTTTACGCCTATACGATAGGTAAACTTGCCGATATGGTTCTGGTATTGGGCATAAACCGTATTGATTTTGATGCATGAAGAATACTTGGATGGCTCATAGCCGGAAAGGATATTGCGCACATTATAGTCGCTCCACTTATTCCAGGTATAAACTCCTGCCGACAGCTCTCCCTGCTCCCATTCTTTGGTATAATCAGCTTCTCCTATCAGGGAATAGATGTGGCTCCTGGAGTGCATGTCGTCATCGGTCAAGATGCTATCCTTGTCGGAAGTCCATTGCCGGTTGAGCATTTGCTGCCTGGTGTTGAAGTAAGAGCCGAGCAAATCCACATCGAGTGTCTGCTTATGGGAAAACTGCTTGCTGAGATAGAGATCTACTGCTGGCTTCACGTAATCTACAATATCCTTCGTGTTTCCGAATCCATCCTGCCAAGCCTCGTTTCCTTGCGTTGCAACCTCGCTATTTCCCCGGTTGAACTTATGTGACAATTCTGGCGAAAAGGTGACCTGGAAGGTTACGTCATCTGGCTTGCTGTAAGCATACTTCAGGTTGAACTTGTTGTCGGTATAGCCAAAACGCTTGTGCAGATGGTAATCATAGACAGCCTGCTGGTCGTCAAGCGTAAAGGAATACTGGTTGTCTTCTATCCAGTCACGATAGTTTCTCACGTTGATGCTGTAATCGAAGGAAAACTGATGATTGCCCTTGTTGTACTTGAAATACACATTGTCATCGCTAAACCCTGTGGTCAAGGCACTAGACACGTCAAAACCGGTAGTATAACCCGTATCAAGCGGCTTGGTAATGATGTTCATCAAGATGCCCACATCGCCGTATCTGATAGGAGGATCTTCGTAGTATTCCACCTTTTTTATTTTGTTGGCGGCAATAGCCTTCAAGTCGTTCTCGCTCGTCATCGGCACATTGTTGATGAGAATCTTGATGGATTTGCCTGTCATACTGGATGTCTTGCCAGTCATCGGATCGGTATAGATTCCCGGGAGTGTTCCCAGGAGATCCTGTGAATGGCGTGAGTTCCTGATCTGTTCGTCAGAGAATGTATAAGAGGCATGGTCTCCGTGGTCGATACGCAGCTTTCCCTTTACTTCCACTTTGCCCAGTTGATAGGCATTCGCCTGCATCCTCACATTTCCGATGCGGGCAATAGGTACCAGCTTGCAAATGGTCTTATAGCCTACAAAAGAAACCTTCATGAGGACCTGCTTCTGCTGGCAGGGGATGACGAAATCGCCATTGGCGTTGCTCACGCCTCCACAGAGAAAGGAGGAATCCTTCGGGTTGAGCAGCTGGATATTGGCGAATTCTACAGGAAGATTGTGATTGTCTATTAATCTGCCTATCAGCTTGCGCTCGCTCTTGCGTATGCATTCTACCGTGATGAGGCTGTCGCCCACGGTCATCTGCATCGGATAGAAACCGATTACCTTGCGGATAGCATCGGGAATATTGGCTGTCTTCACGTTCTGGGTAACTGTGAAGTCTTCCAGTTCGTTGTAGATGAAACTGATTTTGTAGCGCTTGGAAGCCTTGTCGAGGTCGATGAGGACGTCCGACATGCTGCGGTCGTGATAGTTGCGCTGGATGTGCTGTGCGCTCATCGCCAGGGCGAACGTACACAGCAGGAATATGATGGCTGAAAATCTTCTCATAATGATACTTTTTAACTTTGAACTTTGAGCTTTGAACATTGAACTTTATGATTACTTTGAGAGTCGATAATATTATGCTTACTTTTGATAAGCTTGTTATTTTACAATCAGCTCGTTTTGTTGCAATTCGATGTTTACATTCTCGAATTGGTTCAGTTCTTTTACGATGTTCTCGATGCTCGAATGACTGTTCCATTCGTAATAGAGGCGGAGGGTCTTGTCCTCGTTATTCTCAAACTTTACTTGTAAATCATAATAAGAAGCAATCTCTGAAATCATCTGCTCGAAAGCCACATTCTCGAAAGTCTTGTGAATGACTGGCTTTTCTGGTTTCGGATGAGTCAGGGAATCCTTTGCTGCTACCTGCTTTGCGGAATCTGATTTAATGACTTCCGGATGAGTGTCTGCGGTTACCTGGGTTGTTTCCTGGCTGCGCTTGATGTAAGTATGGATTGCGGCAAAGGCAATACCCGAAATCAAGACAAAGCCGGCGATGGATGCTGCCAGTTTACGCCAGGAAGTTATAGGATGAGTTGCTTTTTCCTGAAGTTGATGCTCCTGGCTGAATTTCTCCCATTCCTCATCTATATTAATAATAGGAGAGGGGTTTTCAAGTGCAGAATCCACTTCCACCATCGTCTGATAGAGTTTTCGGCATTCCTCATCCTGCAATATTTCACGAATCTCCTCATCAGAATACTTCTCCTGATGGTCGATGATATCCAGTATTTTTTCAAACTTGTCCATAATAAATCTGCTAAGGGTTAAACTTTTGTTTTAATTTTCTGATGCCTTGCGCCAGATGCTTATAAACTGCCACCTCGCTGATGCCCAATTCCGTAGCAATCTCCCGATATTTCAGTTTCTGCCGAAAGCGGAGATCGAGTACCTTGCGGGTTTGTGGCGTGAGTTCAGCATCCATATAAGTCTGAATTGCCTCGTACTTTTCTGTCTCCCTGTCTATTTCGGCAATCGTCGCTTCCAGGGGAACTATCGAAGGCGAAGTATCGGCTTTCAGAAGATGATGAACCCGGTCTTTCATCTTCTGTCGGCTCAACAGGTTGAGGCATTTATGGCGCACACACACCAGAAGATAGCTCCCGGCGTTGGCGGAAGGCAGGGGCGAATCGCTGGCTATTGTCTCGTTATCAAGACCCAGTTGAGTCTTTCCGTCGAGCACATCGGCAAAGACTTCGCTCACCACATCCTTGCTGGCTGCATCATCCTTCAGAAGTACCCTGGCCAATTGGTACATCCTCAGATAATGCTGCCGGAAGAGCTGTTCTATCGTTTCTTTGTTTATTTGCATTACTTTATTTCTTTTCTTTTGCCTATATTACAATCGAATTTTCATTTTCCTAACCCTTAGCAGAATATTTTTTAATGCAAATTTTTAAAACATCAAAATTGCCCTATCGGACTTGCTCCTTCTTCAGATGCTTGTAAAGCCAAAGGAAGGTGATGACCACGGCAAACACCACGGCGATGCGGATGCTGTTGCTTACGTAAGCCCGCATCTTGGCATAATCCCTGGCGCCGAAAGCCTGGGCGATAGGGATGGCGAAACCGGCACAAGAGCCGTTGCAGAAGCCCATGATGAGAAACATGATGGAGCTGGATGCGCCTACTGCCGCAAGTGCTCCCACGCCAATCCATCTTCCCACGATGGCGGCATCGATAATGAGATACATCTGCTGAAGGATGTAACCCAGGATTAGTGGAATTGCAAATTTGATGATAGCTCGCAAAGGCGAGCCTACAGTCATGTCATTAGTAGAGCGCATCTCCTATCTTCTGTTTGATTTGTGCCATTTTGTTGCGGCGCTCAATGGAGAACGTATCTCCGTGTGCTTCCACGTAATCGAAGAGCATGAAAGCCTTGTTCAGAAGTTCATCTCTTGCGGGCTGCCCCACGGTATCCGCCTCGTGATAGTAGAGTTCGGCAAGCATGTCCATCTTGGAGAGTCGCTTCTCCTCGTCGTCGATTCCTGCCATAGCCTTCATCACATCCTCGATGGTGGCGATGCTGTAGAAGGCATAAGGACCTACGTATTGATTGTAGAGTTCCCTGATCTTCTCACGTCTCACCTCCACCTCTTTCTTTTCGAGCATTCTTTCGAGTGCCGCCATAAACTCGCGAATCAACCGCTGTATATAGTCTCGTTGTAGCATATTTTTTTATTTTGTTGTTATTGTTGCGTTATCTAATAGACTCATTGGTATTGCCATGACTAAGGTAAAGTTCAGGGAGTATTGTGAGAAGAGTTCCTAGAAACACTTCTCTACCCCGTACAATGGAACATTCTTCATCCACTCTTGCTCCTTGTATGGCGACATGGAGAAGCGGATGGCTTGCAAGTCGGGATGGGCGTCAAAGAAGGCGCGAAGTGACTTGGAACGCAGGTTCTCTTCCGCTTTTACCTCTATCGGAGTTATCACCCCTTGGTGCTGGGCAAGGAAGTCTATCTCCAAGCGAGCGTCTTCCCTACTATAATAATAGGTGTAAATGTCCTGTTGACATAATAGCTGGGTAAGGACGTAGTTTTCCGTGAACGCCCCCTTGCTCTCCGTCATGGCTTTGTTGGAGATGAGCATTTGGGCAGGTTCCATCTCGCTCAGCGCACCCAGGAGGCCGACATCCAGGAGAAACAGCTTGAAGGCATTGAGGTCTTCGTAAAACTTCAAAGGCATTCCAACTTCTCTTACTCGGGAAATGCGATAGGTGAGACCTGCATCCACCAGCCATTGTATTGCCATCTCAAAATCCTTGGCTCGTGCTCCGCTTCTCACCGCTCCATAGATGAACTTCTTGTTTTCCTTAGCAAGCTGGGAAGGGATGGATTGCCAAACCATGCTGATGCGAGTGGCTTCATTTGGGCTGACATGCTTCGACATGTCACTACGATAAATGGTGAGAATGTTGTTCTGAACCTGTCTGACGAGATTTGCATCGTTGGTTGCAAGATAAGTTTTCACAGCCTCAGGCATTCCCCCTACAAAATAATATTCTCTTAATATCTTGATGAGTTTATCATGAAGTAATGTGATGGTCTTCCAGTCTTTACTTTTCAATATGTTCAGCAACTGTTCTTCGTCTTTTGCCATAAGAAACTCTTCGAAAGACATAGGGTAGAGTCGAATGATATCAACCTTTCCCACTGGGGCGGATTCTCCTTGGTGCATGGCAACGCCTAAAAGTGAACCTGCTACAGCCACATGGTATTCTGGTGCGTTTTCACAGAAATACTTCAGCGAGGAAAGTCCCTTGTGAAGTTCTTGTATTTCATCCAGAATAATAAGCGTTTTGCCAGGGATTATAGGCTGTTTGCTAATGGCTCCGATAACCATTAGGACTCGCTTCATATCATAATCTTCTGCAAATATGTTGGCAATCTCAGAGTTTCCATCACAGTTGATGTAGGCAACGTGGTCATATTCCTGTTTCCCAAACTCCTGGAGGATATAAGTCTTGCCTACTTGTCTTGCTCCTGATAAGATTAAGGGCTTTCTGTAAAGGCTCTCTTTCCATGCTTTTAATTGTTCTATGATCGTTCTTTTCATCCTTACATACATTTTGAAGTTGTTAATGATGTTAATGACTTGCTGTTATGATGTTTAAACAGCTCTGTCGGTTGCAAAGATACACTTTTTTACACGATCTTCCAAATGTTTACAACACTTTTTTACACGAACTTTCATCGTATGCATACACTTTTTTACACGAATTTTCCTCGTATTACGTTCATGACAACCGCTTTCAGGTCAGGGTCTCAATTGTCCTTAGCCTTTCATTGGTCAATTCAGGTGTTCCAATTTACCTGTTGTTCAGATCTGGTTGTACTCAGTATTCAGTACATCGTCAAAATCGAGAAAAATTATTTTCTTCATACACATTATTTTATTGGATAATGAGAGATGTGCTAATCCTAAGAGAGTGCTTCACGGTATGAACCCGTGAAAGCAACTCCCTTGTAGTGGTCGGTATTGAATATGTATTTCTGCATTTAAAGCATATTTCTATTTTTACTGCAGGAAACATCTGGATAAGATTTTTTCAGTAAGTCATACATCTTATCTTGATGTTTATTTTTTATATCAACTTTCCATCCTAAAGGAGATTTCTCTGCATCTAGATACATCAGGTACATTTTAATACTTTGAAGTGTATGATTATGGGCCTGATCTTTAATTCTTGCAAATTTGACCGTCACAGGGTCATCGCTTTGCTGAGAATTAAAACTCTGTGAGATCATTGCAAGATTTCCAAAAGAATGAATATCATCATCGCCCCAGATATCGTTGTTTTCTTGATGTTGAGGATGGAGATGCTCGATGGATCGGTTTGCTCTGAATACATATTCTTCCACTATTTGTTTCTCTTCCTCTGTTTTGAAGTAATCTTCTTTTCGTTCCCATAAATAGTAGTCCAGCCTCCAGAACCAATATCTGTCAATGCCTTTATCGTAAGTCATTTCATTTACGTCTCTTGGAAGTGGGTGGAGAGAGTTGTCTATCTCTTTAATCCACAATAATAGTTCGTCTGTATCTCGCACCGTCTCATTATGTAGTCTTTCTAAAACAGGCTTCAGCCAATTGTAGAAAGGAGACTGAGATACATAAAGCATTGACTGGTATTGTTTCAACGCCTCTGCTGATGCCCCTTCCTTGAAGACGATATCATACTTATTTGTATTTTCGTCACCTTCTTTATAGACAATGTAATAATCAAGCAGCAATCGGTAGAAAAGAAGCTGGTTATAAAAGTCTTGTTTGTCTGGAATGGGATGTGCCTCATATATTTTCAATAGCTCTTTCCTATAGAACGAATATGAGCCAGACAAGTTCAAGTATATATCAATAACCATCATTAGAAATTCTGGGAAAGTTATAAAACTCCGTTCTCCGGTTTCGATAAATGACTGTCTGAAGTCCTGTTGTTTTGCTTCTATATCGCCTATTTCATTGTTGTCTTCAGTATCGTAAGAGCTTTCACACAGTTCAAATGCTTCATTGAATCTGTGATTTCTGCATAACTCGATGGCTTGCATATACTTGGAACGATAACCTTCTTCCAAATCTTTCTCGTTGCGCTTTATTACAGGGCGATTCAAGTCACACACAGCGTTCCATATCTGAGTAAGATGTACTTTGTTTTCTTCACCCTGCATAAGTTTCACTTTCAATATCTCATGCTGTTCCAAACCTTTACCTCCTGCGTTCATTGCTTCAAAATACTTATTTAATGAAGCAGGGTTACTGGCGTATGATAAAGGTAGCTCAGAAAAGAAGAAAGACATTCTGGTATAAGCACTTTTTGCAAAGGACTCTCGCATATCATCGGAAGAAAATTGAGATACCATGAAGTCAAATATTATTTTTTTACCATCCTCCATTTTTCTGTTTGGGTCCAAAATTTCAACCTGTCTGTTAATTACGGCAGTTAGATATTCGTTATCTTTAGTTCTAGACATAAACCTCAGTCTTTTGCCGCCATCTAGAAAACCGTTCCATTTCTCATAATAGTTTCGTAAGACAATAGCCAAAAGGATCATCACGGTAAATCTTTGTTGTCCGTCTATTAAATCATAGTGATTGCCAGACTTAATACATGACAACATCCCCAGATAATATGGAGTTCCATTGTCAAGGTCTGGATCAAAATGATTTTTTAGATCATAAAGCAGACCTTTGACCTGTTCTTCTCCCCAGGAGAACAAACGCTGATAAAGGGGAATTGAGAAAATCAGTTTTTCCTCTACTATCTTTTCAGGAGTATATCTATAGGTATTCATTGTTGTACTTATCAATAATTGTCAAATCAGTAAAATCATTATACAGTTCAGAGAACAAGTCTTGTAAACGCTGATAGAATCTCATGGCTATACCTTGTTCTTCAATGTCCCTTCCATTATTCTTGATAGAAGAAACGCACTCGGCTAGGAAGAACGTAGGCGAAGAAGCCTGATCAATCATCATTATTATTTCTGAATCTTTAGCATATTCCCTTATCTTATAAGCCAATGCACGAGTTGCTTCATATCTATGTTGGGCAATATATCCAGATATGCAGAACAAGGCCTCCGTCAAATACAGTTCACCAAATTTCAGATAATAACCAAATAGTAGTGTTTCAATAATATCGGCGTATTTCCAATGACTCTCCCATTTAAGATGATTCCGCAAAGCCTGAACTTGGTGCGTTTGGGAGAAATGCTTGAATCTTCCCACGAAATGCTCGGCATATGCAAAAAAGTGAGAGCCTCCTTGAATCTTCTCGTAAAAATCGAATTGTTCTCCAAAAGGAGGTATCTCTGGGAGAATGAGAGCAGAAGAAAATTCTTCCTTAACGCAGAAACGTTCTTCAGGATTAAAGTCGTTTTTCCTCATCCATTTTCTTAGTCGGAACAAATGTGTAGCCAGAGTTTTCTCCAGAGAGAAATATTCATTTTCAATCAGATTATTCCATTTACTCGCAAGATGCTCCGCTTGCTTTTCTATGAAGATATAGCGTAGATGATGAGCTTTTAGCAAATCATAGTCGGATAGAGGTACACCTTTGGAATTTTCATTTGAAAAGAACGTATATGCCAAATCCAAGCGATTTTCTTTCAGAATGAGTACAGTAAAAATTAGTTTGTTAATGATTCTGCTGCATAACTTTTCATCATACGACCTTGATGCCAATTGCTTAATCAACCATCTGCTGTTTGCAACATGTTTCTTGGAGTTTTCTGATAGGAATTTTTGTTTCAACAAAGGCATACAGCCCTGATAATGCAACTCACGAACAATAAGGGTCAGTGTAACCAATCTTTGTTGTCCATCAATTACAGCATAATTGCCATTGTGGTCTTTCTGCAAGATGATAGTCCCTAAGTGATATTCGCTTTCATTGGGTATCTCTTTCAGACTTTTCCAAAGCGCTTTGACCTGTTTGTCCTCCCAGCAATAGTTTCTTTGGTAATCTGGTATGACAATATTGTTTCCGAATAATTTCCCCAAAGAACACCTGGAAAGACAGACTTCATCATTATTTAGTCCCTCTTCCGAAAAAACGGTTTCACCCATAAATGGTTCAACACTTGAATTGATAGTTGTTCTATTCATTATCTTCTCAATGATTGGGTCGAAAATGCTCATTATTTCTTTGAAAGCAGCCAAAAGCTGTTCCCAGTCATCAGTTGGAGCATCTAGTTTGCATCTACACTGATTTCTCCCTTGCCAACCTAGCCAATGCAATCTTGGATATCGTGAGGATTGAAATCTCAATTCCTTTGCAAAATACTTATAGTCCGCACTTTGATATTTCCCCTCAAGATGTAACTCTACAAAGCCACCTATATATTCATAATGAAGAGCACAATCATCTTTTAATACGGTTGTTACATATATATATCTGCTTGACTGCCATGTACGATATTCATGGTAGGCATATACTTTTCTGTCTGGAAAGTTTTCTATTATAAACTTTTCTAAATGTGAGTCAATCCAAGCCATATTTTACATAATTTAATTAATATAATATCTTGTTGTTTACCATGTATAGATCTCCGTATCTGCTTACGAGGAGTAACTCTAGATAATACAGAACAGTCCTGCGTATTCTCCTTCAGATACTTTGTCTTGGAGGATAAGAGCTCGTGACATCAACCGAACCACATCCTTTAAATCATCATGGTAATGGAGGCGACGCTTGTCTATGGCATAGCCTTTGATGAGGTATTGTTTCAATATGCTGTTAGCCCATTTTTGAAAGCAATATCCTTCCGGCTTTTCTCTATACCCCACAGAAACAATCATATCAAGATTATAGTAATCTATTTTCTGTATCTGGGAATATCCCTATTTTCTACCACTCATTGGCGGAATTAAAATTCGCCTAAAAATTAGTATCTTTTATGGAGAAAAA
>OODJ01001375.1_pt1 | contig 19710 bp, 16 predicted proteins | sample 1671611 | NCBI WGS metagenome assembly OODJ01 (sample SAMN06348174, study PRJEB24527) | human gut metagenome | biome: human gut; feature: ankylosing spondylitis patient; material: feces | host: Homo sapiens | place: China | collected 2015-10 | reverse complement strand
AGGCGGGGCTCGCGCCGGTCTTCAGCTATCAGGACGGCGTGAACCGCCTGGCATTCTATCCGCCAAAGCCCCAGCACCTGGGCCCTCTGGCGCAGCTCCTGCTGGCGATTGCCGCGTCGGTGGCCTGCGGCCTGTTCTGCGCGGCCGTGCCGGATGGCGTGCAGAGCGCCGTATCCGGAATCATCACCCCCTGTTCAACGCGCTGATGGGGATTTTGCAGGCCCTGGCCGGCCCCATGATCTTCCTGAGCGTGTGCTGCGGCATCGTGAATATCGGGGATGTGCAGACGCTGGGAAAGATCGGGAAAACCTCCTGCTCCGCTTCCTGGCATCCATCTTCCTGCTGACCGGCATCACCGCCCTATGCCTCGTGTGGGTGTTCCGGCCGGACAGCGGCGCCGCGGCCGGAGGCGCCAGCGCCGCCGCCCAGATCTACGATATGATACTGGGCGTGATTCCCGGCAATCTGATCTCCCCCTTTCTGGAGGGGAACACGCTCCAGATCATTTTTATGGCCGTCTGCATGGGAGCCGCCCTGCTGGTGCTGGGCGAAAAGGCCGGCGCGGTACGGACCCTGTCGGAGCACACCAACACCGTCGTCCAATTTCTGATGGAGCTGGTGAGCCGGCATATCGCGGTGTTCGTCTTTATCAGCCTGCTCTCCCTGACGCTCTCCCAGTCGTTCGACGGCCTGGGCGGCGTGGCCAAGGGGCTGGCGCTGTGGATCGCCGCCTGCCTGATCTGGCCGCTTTTGTATGCGCTGGTGGTCTCCATCCGCATGAAAGCGCCCTTCCCGGCACTGCTGCGGAAGCTGCTGCCCACCTATCTCATCGCCCTCTCCACGGCGTCCTCCTCGGCGGCGTTGTCCACCAACCTGGAGACCTGTGAGAAACGGCTGGGGATCTCCCCGCGGATCGACGGTTTTGCCGTTCCCCTGGGACAGGTGGTTTTCAAGCCGGGCGCCGCGGTGGGGTTCTTTGTCCTGGCCCTGGGCCTGGCCGAATTTTACGGCGTGGCGATGCCGCTTCCCTGGATCGTGACCGGGGTCCTGGTGTCCGGGCTGCTGGCGATTGCGGCCCCGCCGGTCCCCGGCGGCAGCCTGACCTGCTATACCGTTCTGCTGATGCAGCTGGGGATTCCGGAGGAGGCGATCGGCCTGGCGGTGGCGGGGAATATGATTCTGGACTTCTTCATGACCGCCTGCGGCATCTCCTGCCTGCAGTCGGAACTGGTCCTCTCGTCCAACCGGCTGGGGATGCTGGATGCCGGGACGCTGAGAGGGGAGAGACGCGAATGAGCCAGAAAGCAGAATCCAATGCCTGCGCCCTTTTATGCGCCCCGGTGTTGTCCTCCCGCCATCCGCCGCGGCGGGCGGGCCCTGGGAGGGCCGTTCCGGCTGGACTGCGGGGGCGGAGGGAAATATGTCCCCAGAGCGCATCACACGCAAATGACGAATCTATCAAAGCAAAAATACGGAGGTTATCACGATGACGATTCAAAAGACTTTGAACGGGAGCACCCTGTCCGTGGCGCTGGAGGGGCGGCTGGACACCACCACCGCGCCGCAGCTGGAGGCGGAGCTGAAAGCGTCCATGGACGGGATCACGGAACTGGAGCTGGACTTTGAGAAGCTGGAGTATCTGTCCTCCGCCGGCCTGCGGGTGCTGCTGGCCGCCCAGAAGGTCATGAACAAGCAGGGGAAAATGGTCATCCGCCATGTGAACGAAACCATCCAAGAGGTGTTTGAGATCACCGGGTTTATCGACATCCTCACAATCGAATAGGATATACGGAGGGGCCTGCCATGAAATCACAGGAAATCAAGCTGACCAACAACCTGTCCTGCGCCGTGGAGTCTTTGCAGATGGTGGAAACCACCGCCGCCGCGGCCGGACTGAACCGCGAACAGGTCAATATCCTGCGTCTTTTGACAGAGGAAATGATCTCCATGACGACGGATATTCTGAACACCTGCCAGAGGACGCTGTGGCTGGAGTGCGAGGGCGGCAGCTGCGCCCTGCACCTGACCGCAAAGGCCCCCATGGAGGCGGAGGCAAAGGCCGCGTTCATCGCGGCGTCAAAGGAGAAGATCAACGCGCCGGTCAAGGGGCTGAAAAACAAGATCTGCGCGCTGTTCGCCGGCCTGCTCATCTATCAGGAGTTTCCCGACTACTACATATCGGTGTGCAGCAGTTTCGGGGGCAGCGCCCCCGCGGGTGCGCCGTCCATGCAGAGCGCCTCTCCCCGGTGGTCCCTGGCGGAATATGGAAGAGGACGGGCAAAGGGGGAAAAATTCGCGGAGATGGAGGGCATGGAGAAGTCGATCCTGCTCGGCTTCGCGGACGATGTCGTGGTCTCCGTAAGGAACAACTGGGTGGACTTGACCGTGAAGAAGCTGTTCTCCCCGCCGGCGCAGAAGCAGATGCCGAAGTTCACCGGCCTGTCCCATGTGTGCATTTTCGTGGACGACTTGATGGAGGCGGTCTCTTACTATCAGAAGCTGCTGGGCGCCGTGCCTGACCACAATCTCTCCCACTGGCGGAACCCGGGGTTCTTCCAGGCCGGCGGCTTCATCGATGAGGCCGAGGAGGGCGATGTCTCCATCGCCTTTGTGAACGTCCCCGGCACCAAGCTGACCCTGGAGCTGATGCAGTACCACTACCCGGAGGGGCGGAAGACGCCGGTCATTTTTGCCGCCAACGACGTCAGCGGCGCCCGCCATGTGGCGCTGAAGATCACCAATATCGAGGAGGCATTCCTGCATATCAAGTCCATGCCCGATACGAAGCTGATCAACCAGACGGACAGCTATCAGGTATTCCAGATCAGTGAAACGCTGCCCGCCCAGGTCCGCTTCTTTGACCAGGACGTGCGGGAGATCGACGAGCGGAACGTGCAGACGGCCAAGATCCTCAGCCAGGTGCGGTATTTCTACTTCATTGATAAGTACGGCCTGCAGTGGGAATTTGAGCAGGGGCACAGCGATATTGGGGACTGACTGCCGGAAAACGCGAATGGGGCGGCCCCTCCCGGGACTCCAGCCGGAGGTCGCGGATTCCACCGGCCATATCCATCCGGCGCTGCGGCGCAGTCCCAAAGCCTGTGTGAACCGCATTCCAGGCGGAAAGCGGGCAGGCCCAATCCAGGGCGGCAGCCGGGGAATCCGGCTGCCGCCGTACCATGTTCCGCAGCGTGAATTTTTTTCTTCTCATGACGAAACGGCCCTCTGCCTTGAGATCGGAGGATTCTCCAGGCAGAGGGCCATAACAGCAATTTTCAGCAATTTGACAGGCCGATTCAGCAAAGGGCCCCTCAGAACAAATCGTAGAGGCGCCGGATCTCCTCCACATGATCCCCGCAGCAGACCAGCTGATGGTTCGCAATGGGATTGTGGGTGAAATAATCCGTGCCGCCGGGAAGCCGGACCCGGATCTGTGTCCGGCAGAGGTCCGGCTCATGGAGATCCTCCTCGATGACGCCGGAGGCGGCAAAATACCGGGAGAAATCGGCCTCTGTCTTGAACACCGTGCAGGGGCCTGTGGGGATGTCCCCCGCCAGCGCGACGCCGATTCCGGACTCGAAGTGGGTGGTCAGCGTACACCGCGCCGGCATGGACAGCGGCAGCGTGCAGTGCGCAAAGACGACCTCCCCCTTCTCCGGGTCCAGCCTGGAGGGGTTGGCCATAAATCCGGGCTGGCCGGTCAGAGCCTGCAGCACCGCCATGGACAGCATACTCTTGATGTCCCCCTCGCAGGCGGCGGGCGTCCCCTCTGCATTGAGGATCGACAGCGCCAGGCACCCCGTGGTGTTGAACGGCGCGAGCAGCTCGAAGCAGCGGACCGTCATGGCGTCCAGCCTGTACCGCTCCCGCAGGCGGCACAGCGCCCCATAGACGTTCAGGGCCTTCTCCATCTCCGCCCGGTCATATCCCATTGCCAGCAGGGCGCGCACATGGTCGTTCTCGGGATAGCCGCCGGCCTGCAGCTCCTGGAAGAGCTCCTGCATCGGGATCGGTACCAGCTCCGCGCCGCAGGCATCCCGGACTGCCTGGGGCGTCTCCAGGCTGGCGATCCGCTCCACGGCATCCCCGATGACACCCAGCCGCATGGCCGCCAGCCGGGCCTTCGCCGTGTGCGCCAGGTAAATGGCCCGCAGCTCCCTGGCGATTGCCGCCGGGCTGCCATGCAGGATCTCCCCCCGCTCCCCATGCGCCTGCAGGTAGGCCAGGATTTCCATGGCGGCGGCCAGGGAATTCTGATTGTCCGTCGTCAGCAGATAGTACGGCCCCCGCATCTGCCGGCTGATGGAGAGGAACCAGCTTTCACATCCTCCGGAGCCAATGAAAAAGCACGGAAACCCCTGCCGGATGAATGGCGCCTCCTCCAAAAAGGAGAGATCCGCCCCCATCTCCAGGCCGATTCGGTCCAGAACGGCCTGACATTTCTTGTCCAAGTCCGGGTCGTTGTTTTTGTTCGCGCTGTGAATCAGCATCACACCAAAATCCATAGGGCACCTCCGGTTTCAGATTCCGCCATACTGGTCGGTTTCCTTCAATATAGCAGAGGTTCCAAATCCAGTCAACCAAAACTTGTCTAGACAAGTTCAATTGATGCTCATTTTTGAAAAATTGGCCAATATCTCCAAATATTAAGGAAAAATTTGTGATCTTTAACGGCGTCTTTTTGAAATTGGCAAAATGCACAAAAAATATGTATAGACATCTCCCATCTTATGTATTGACAAGCGAAAAGCCGTCAGATTATACTACTGGTATCCAAAATGTGAATTTTATGTGAAGTCTGGATGAAACGCAGCCATTTCCGCTGCTGGTCCAGAGACGGGATGCAGAATATGAAAGATCAGGCCAATACCATTCCCTTGACGGAAATCCCCCATCTGCCGTCCCCCCTGCGCACGGACGTGCAGCTGTATGTACAGGTGTACGACGTCCTGTATAACCTGATCCACAACGGCGCTGGAAAGCCCGGCGATCTGATTCCGGGAGAAGTCGCCCTGGCCGCTCACTTCGGCGTCAGCAGGGGAACTGTCCGCCAGGCCATCCAGTACCTGGAGGAGGACGGGCTGCTGACCAAGCACCAGGGCCGGGGCACGGAGATCACGGACCGTAGCCTGCGGAGCATCGGCGGGCTTCAGAACTTCAGCGACGTGTGCCGGGCATTTTGCACGGTCCCGATCACATCCACCCGTGTCACATGGACCATCAGCGGCTGCGGCGGCTGGCTGAGTGAGCAGCTGCACCTGTCCAAGGGGACCCTGATGGTCAACTTCGACATCATCTACTTTGTCAGCCCGGAGGAATCCGTGGCGCTCTCCCAGCGCCTTGTCCCCGCGGTATGGCTGGAGCGCTGCTCCATAGACCCCAGCAGCCCCTGTGAGATGGAGCGTTTTGCGACAGAGCTGGTGCCGCAGCTGGCGGCCCATTCGCAGTCTGAACTGATGATTCAGACCAAGCCGATGCCCGAGATCAGCCGTTCCGGGGAGATCCCCTACTTCTCCCTCAGCGAGCTGGTCTATGACGGGGAAAATCGCGCGGTCGGACACTTCAAAAACTATCTGCGCGGAGATAGCTATCGCCTCTACCTGGGGCGCCGTCAGGGGCCCAGATGAGATGGAACCGTATCCAACTCCGGCCGGTTTGTCCGGAGTGAGATAAATCCAAAAACCAGACAACAAAACATTGGAGGAATGGATATGAAAAAGCGTCTCTCACTTTTCCTGGCTCTATGCATGGCCCTGTCCCTGATGGCCGGATGCGGCTCCACCACGCAGGATGGCGGCGAGGCCCCCGCCGGTGATTCCGGCGACGGCGCCGCCGATGATGCCAAGAAGGTTGTCTTTATGGTGAACGGAAGCCTGGGCGACAAGGGCTTCTTCGACTCCTGCCAGGAGGGCATTGACCGGCTGGCCAGCGAATACGGCTGCGAGGTCAAGACCATCGAGATGGGGAAGGACGAAACCACCTACGAGACCTATTTCCGGGATGTGTCCGAGCAGGACTGGGATCTGATCGTGGCCGCCACCTGGTCTGTGCAGGAGGTCTTTGAGGAGATCTCCGCCGACTACCCCGACAGCAGCTACCTGTTCCTGGACGGCGAGACCGCCAGCGACAACATGATGGGCATCACCTTCCGCTCCAACGAGGCCGGCTTTATGGCCGGCTGCCTGGCCGCCCTGCAGATCAACGCCGGCGGCGAGAAGATCGATCCCTCCCAGAAAGTCGTCGGATTTGTCGGTTCCATGGACACCACCAACATCAACGACTTCCTGGTCGGCTTCATTGACGGCGTCAAATATGTGGATGACTCTGTGAAGGTCATCACCTCCTATGTGGGCTCCTTCGAAGATGTGGCCACCTGCCTGGAGATGACCACCCAGCTGTACAACCAGGGCGCGCAGATCGTCTACGCCCCCGCCTCCCAGAGCATCGTGGGCGCCGTGACCGCCTCCAGCGACTGTGACAAGTACCTGATCGGCTGCGACACCGACATCTACTCCGAGCTGGTGGAAACGGATCCCAACCTGGTCCGCAATGTCCTCTCCTCTTCCCTGAAGAAGATGGGTGACGCCGTCGTGACCTCCGCCACCGGCCTGTGGGACGGCACGATGAGCCTGGGCGAGAACTACTCCACCGGCCTGGCCGAGGGGACGGTCGGCCTGGCTGACAACGACAACTATCAGTCCCTGGTGAGTGAGGATGTCCGGGCACAGCTGGATGAAATCGCTGCGAAAGTCTCCAATGGTGAGATCGAGATCAGCAGTGCCTATACGATGGATACTGCTGCCATCGAGTCTCTGCGCAACTCCATGCTGCCCTGACAGGCAGATCTGCCGCGGCCCCGCCCCGGCGGACGTGAGCCGGCGCATCGCTGGCGGCGCCGTATATCTGCTCTGATCCGCAAAGGGTCCGGCATACAGCGGCGGCGGAGAAAACCGCCGCCGCTGTTTTTTATAACACCGCATCCGAAATTTGAGCACTTCATGTTGAAGGAGGAATGGCTGTGCCTGGGACGGAAATCCTGCGTATGGAACACATCCGAAAAGTGTATCCCAACGGCGTCGTGGCCAACAGCGACATCACGTTCGCCGTGAACCAGGGCGAGATACACGCCCTCTCCGGTGAGAATGGTGCCGGAAAAACCACGCTTATGAAAATGCTGTTCGGTGAGGAGCAGCCCACCCGGGGGGACATCTATATCAATGGCCAAAAGGTGGCGATCACCTCATCCGCCGCCGCAATCCGCATGGGGATCGGCATGGTGCATCAGCATTTTATGCTTGTCCCCTCTCTGACCGTGATCGAGAACATGATCCTGGGCATGGAGCCCCGGCGGGGCCTGGTCATCGACCGGAAGCTCGCAGAGCGGCAGGTGGCGGAGATCTCGGAAAAATACAATCTTTTGGTGCCTCCCCATGCCAAGGTCCAGGACCTGTCGGTGGGGCAGAAGCAGAAGGTGGAAATCCTCAAGGCCCTGCTTCACGGCGCCAAAATCATGATTCTGGATGAGCCCACCGCGGTCCTCACGCCTCAGGAGACCCGGGAATTGTTCCACGAGCTGAAAATCCTCCGCGGCAGCGGCTACACCATCATCTTCATCTCCCATAAGCTCAATGAGGTGCGGGAGCTGTGCGACCGCATCACCATTATCCGCCGGGGGCGCACCATGGGCGTCTACACAGTCAAGGATGTGGATGAGGAGCAGATCTCCCACCTGATGGTGGGGCGCGACGTCGCCCTGTATTTGGACAAGAAGCCCTCCCGCCCGGGAGAGCCGGCTATCGAGGTGGAAAAGCTGACGGTCCGCAACGTCCTGGGCCAGAAAAAGCTGGACGGGGTCTCATTCCGGGCCAAACGGGGGGAGGTCTTTGGGGTCGCCGGCGTGGAGGGCAACGGCCAGACGGAGCTGGTGGAGGCCCTCAGCCGCAACCAGGATTTCCAGGAGGGCACCATCCGCATCCTGGGGAAGGACATCCGCGGCATGAGCATCCGCCAGCTGCGCGGCTGGAAGGTCAGCCACATCCCGGAGGACCGCATGACCACCGGCATCGCGGGGAGCCTCTCCATCACGGAAAATGCCATGGCGGACAAATCCTATGACCCGGAGTTCATCGGATGGGGGACCCTGCTCCGGCGGAAGAACATCAAGTCTTACGGCCAGAGGATGGTGGAGCGGTACAACATTTTCTGCAAGGATCCGGACGAGGCCGTCTCCAGCCTCTCCGGCGGCAATATCCAGAAAGTCGTCCTGGCGCGGGAGCTGTCCAGCCATCCGGAAGTCATCATCGCCGACCAGCCCACCCGCGGCGTCGATGTGGGCGCGACGGAGTTTATCCGCCGGGAGCTCCTGCAGCTGCGTGACGAGGGGAAGTGCGTGTTCCTGGTCTCCTCGGATCTCAATGAGCTGCTTGGCCTGGCGGACCGGCTGATCGTGCTTTACGGCGGCCGGATCACGGCCTATTTCCCGGATACCTCCTCCATTACGGAGGATGACGTGGGGCGGTATATGCTGGGTGTGAACCAGCAGAGCGATCAGGAGATCGCGGAGGTGGCAAAATGACTCTGAAAAAAGCGAACTTGCTGGTAGACAGCGTCAAGCTTCTCATCGTGATTGCCGTGGCGCTGATCCTGGTGGCGGGGATCATCTTCGCCGTCAGCGCCGAACCGGCCAATGCCCTTTACAACTTCTTCATCGGGCCGTTTCTGTCCCTGCGGCGGATGGGCAATATTGTCGAGGGTGCCTGCCCGCTGATCTTCACGGCGCTGGCTGTGATGATCATCTTCCGGGCCGGGCAGTTCTCCATGATTTCCGAGGGCGCGTTTTTCATGGGGGCCGCCATGGCGATGGTGGTGTCCCTGGCCGTGCCCATGCCCACCGGCATCCACGCGGCGGCGTGCCTGCTGTGCGCTGCCGCCGCAGGCGCCCTCTCCGGCGCCGTTCCCGCCGTGCTGAAAAAGCTGTGGGGCGTCAGCGAAGTGGTGACCTCGATCATGCTCAACTATGTGATCCAGTTCTTCGCGATCTATCTTGTGACCTACCACTTCCGGGAGATGCAGTCCTCTTCCCTGGCCTCTCTCAAGCTGGCGGAGACCAGCCTTCTGCCCGGCATTTTACCGGGGACGAACATCCATCTGGGCGTGGTGATCGCCATCGTGATGTGTGTGGTCTGCTGGGTGCTGATCTACCGCTCCCGCTTCGGCTATCAGCTCCGCATCACCGGCTGCAACCCCGCCTTTGCCCACTACGTGGGGCTGAAGGAGACGGGCATCATGGTGGGCGCCCAGGTCATCGCCGGCGCGATTGCCGGCCTGGGAGGCGGCGCTGAGCTGCTGGGGATGTATACGCGCTTCAAATGGACGGAGTCCCCCGGCTATGGGTGGACCGGCATCGTGGTGGCGCTGCTGGCCAAGGACAATCCCCTCCTGATCCCCCTGTCGGCGGCCTTTATTGCCTACATCAATACCGGCGCCAACATCATGGCCATGAACAGCGATGTGAGCAGCGAGGTCGCCCAGATCATCCAGGGCGCCATCATGCTCCTCATTGCGGCCGGCGCGCTGCTGCAGCGGTGGCGCCAGAAGCTGATCGATCAGGCCGCAGAGCAGGAATCCGCTGCCGCGGCCGCCGAGCAGGCGAAGGCGTAAGGAGGTGCGGATATGTCGACCATTCTACAAAATATTTTCAGCGCGGAATTTGTCTATATGTGGATCCGCGTGGTGACGCCCATCCTGCTGCCGGCATTGGGCGGCGCCATCTGCAACCGGGCCGGCGTGGTGAACCTGGGACTGGAGGGCATCATGCTCCTCTCCGCGCTGGCGGGCGTGCTGGGCAGCGCCTATGGCGGCAGCCTGCTGGCAGGCCTGGCGGCAGGCCTGGGCACCGCCCTGCTGGTGAGCCTGGTGTTCGCTTACTTCCATCTGAATCTGCGGGCGGACGCCACCATCTGCGGCACCGCCATCAACACGTTCGCCTCCGGCTTCACGGTGCTGCTGTTGTTCACGCTGACCGGGGAAAAGGGCACCAGCGCCTCTTTGAAGAGCTTCTCCTTCCCGAGTGTGAACATCCCGCTGATCGAGGATATTCCCGGCGTCGGCAGCGTCCTCTCCGGCCATAACCTGATGACCTATGTGGCCCTGCTGGCGGTTGTGGCCGTATGGTTCCTCCTGTACAAGATGCCGCTGGGGCTGCGGATCCGCTCCGTGGGCGAGAATCCGGACTCCGCGTCCTCAGTGGGCGTCAACGTGCGCCGCACCCGGTATATCGCCATCCTTCTGTGCGGCGCGCTGACGGGGCTGGGCGGTATGTATATGTCCATGGGCTACCTGGGGATGTTCACCCGGGAGATGGTATCCGGCCGCGGCTTTATCGCCCTGGCCGCCGCAGCCATGGGCCAGTCCACGCCTGTGGGCGTGTTCCTCTCCTCCATGCTGTTCGCTTTCTTCGACAGTCTGTCCAATACCTTGCAGCTTCTGGCGCTTCCCTCCCAGTTCACGGATATGCTGCCGTATCTGGCCACCATCGGCGGCCTGACGGCATATTCCATCCAGCGGACCAGAAAGATGAAGCGCCGCCTGGCGGCCTGATTTCAGAAAAGGAGGCATACACAGTGAATCTGCTGAACAAAGATGAGGCCACATTGGGGAAAATCCAGTACCATATCCGGCTCAAGCCCGGCGATATTGGGGACTATGTGCTGCTTCCGGGGGACCCTGCCCGCAGCGACCGGGTGGCGGCCTATCTGGAGGACGCGCAGCTTGTGGCCAACAACCGGGAGCACCGCACCTTCACCGGCTTCTACAAAGGGGTAAAGGTCTCCGTGACTTCCACCGGCATGGGGTGCCCCTCCGCCGCGATTGCGGCAGAGGAGCTCATCAACATCGGCGCCAAGTATCTGGTGCGGATCGGCAGCACCGCCGCGCTCCAGCCCGAATTGAAGATCGGCGATCTGGTGATCTCCACCGGATCCATGAAGAACGAGGGCACCTCCCGGTTCTACGTGCCGGACTGCTTCCCCGCCGTTCCGGATTTCGACTTTACCCGGGTGCTGATCGACACCGCCCGGGAGATGCAGCCGGAACTCGGCTGCGGTGTCTCCTACGGCATCAACGCCAGCGATGACGCCTTCTATGGCGAAACGCCGGAGTGGATCGAGAAGCTCCATAGCCTGGGCTGCCTGAATGTGGAGATGGAGAGCTCCGCCATATACACCGTCTGCCACCGCAGAGGCGTGAAGGGCGCCATGATCTCGGCGGTCTCCGGCAATCTGGTCCGGGCGGATGTGGTTTACGAAAAGGAGAATACGGCTTTGGCCCAGGGATGGGAAAACGAGATCCGGGTGGTGCTGGAGGCCATCCGCCGCATCGACCAGAGCCGTTCCTGAGGGGATGCCGATGATTACACTGACAAATGCAACGATCCTGACCGTGGACAGCGGCGACCACTTTTATGAAGACGGGCGGGTCGTGGTGGACAACGGCCGCATTGCCGCCGTTGGGCCGGCCGCGGCCCTCCCCATCCAGGGCGAGGCGGTGGATCTGAGGGGCGGCCTGGTCATGCCCGGCCTCATCAATACCCACACCCATTCCCACTCCTCCCTGTTCCGCAACCAGGCGGATGACCTGCAGCTGATGGACTGGCTGAAAAAGGCCATGTGGCCCATGGAGAAGCGGCTCTCCCCCCAGCGCGCCTACGCTGCAACGGCGCTGTCCTGCCTGGAATACCTGCGCTGCGGCATCACCACCTACGCCGACCAGTTTTACTACGCCGACACCATTGCCCAGGCGGCCCAGCGCAGCGGCCTGCGCTGCTTTTTGGCCGCGACTGTCTTTACGGACCCCTCCCCGGAGACGGCGGATTCTTTCGCCGCCGCCCGCGCCTTTGTGGAGCGCTGGCGGGGGCGGGAGGACCAGACCCGCGTCTATCCCTGCATCGGCCCCCACGCGCCGTACAGCGTCAGCGGGGAGCTGTTTCGGAAAGTGGTTCAGCTCTCCAGGGACTATGACCTGCTGATCCACACACATATCTCTGAGACAGAGGACGAAAATGCCCAGCTGCGGGCGCAGACGGGTCTCTCCCCCACCCAGTGGCTGGAATCGCTGGGGGTCTTTGAGCGGCCCGTACTGGCGGCGCACAGCATCCACCTGGATGAGACGGATCTTGAGATCTACCGCCGCCGGGGCGTCCACGTGACCTACAACCCGGTGAGCAATATGAAACTGGCATCCGGCGTCATGCCATACCGCCGGATGCGGGAGCTGGGCATCCCCATCAGCCTTGGCACGGACGGGGCCCAGAGCAACAACAGCATGGACCTGCTGCGGGATCTGCGGGAGGGCGTGCTGCTCCAGAAGGTATACGAGCGGGACGCCACCGTGATCTCCGCCCGGGAGGCCGTGCGGATGGTGACCATCGAGGGTGCCAAGGCGCTGCGGATGGAGCGGGAATTGGGCAGCCTGGAGCCGGGAAAATTGGCGGACCTGATCGTCCTGGACCCGAAAAGCCCCCGCCTGACACCGCTCCACCGCTGGGATTTGGACAATCTCTGCGGGGCCGTCACCTTTGCGGCCTGCGGCGGAGACGTCCGGGATGTCATGGTTGGCGGCACCTGGCTGATGAAGGACCGGAACGTCCTGGCCTTCGATGAAGAGCAGGTCCTGCGGGAGGGGCAGAAGGCCTCCGAATATCTGGTAGCACATACCAGATGTACCGCGGCAGATCAAAGGAGTGTATACGAGTATGATGAAAATCCTAATTGACGCCGATACCGGAATCGATGACTCCATCGCCATCCTGTTCGCGCTGAAGCGGCAGGATGTCCAGGTGGTGGGGATCACCACCGGCTTCGGCAATACGGACGCCCGGCAGGCGGCGGACAACAGCCTGCGCCTGATCCAGCTGGCCGCTCCCGGCTATGAGGTGCCCGTGGCCGTGGGGGCCGCCGCCCCGCTGGAGGGGGAGTGGGAGGGACCCGTTCCCCACATCCACGGCCGCAACGGCATCGGCGACGCCCAGATTCCCCCGTCTTCCCAGAAGCCCCTGGAGGAATCCGCGTGTGACTTTATCATCCGCATGGCCCATGCCCACGCCGGGGAGCTGACCCTCGTGACGCTGGCCCGCATGACCAATCTGGCCCTTGCCCTGAAGAAGGAGCCGGAGCTGCCCAAGCTGATCCGGCGGGTCGTCTTTATGGGGGGTACCTGGCATACGCCCGGCAATGTGTCCCCTGTGGCGGAGGCCAACATCGCCGGAGACCCGGAGGCCGCGGACCTGGTATTCCAAGCGGGATTCGACCTGACCATGGTGGGCCTGGATGTGACCCAGAAGGTCCGGCTTACCGCCGGTCACCTGCGGCTGCTGGAAAAGTACGCCGCCCCGGAGAACCGGCCCATTGTGGACTATCTGAATCAGGCCATGCCCCTCTACTTCCGATTCAACCGGATGCAGAACAACTGCCTGGACCACTGTCCGGTCCACGATCCCCTGGCCATGCTGGTAGCAGTCGATCCCGCCCTGGTGCGCATCCAGCGAATGCGCGCCCGGGTGGAGTGCGGCGGCAGCTTCTGCCGCGGTATGGTGGTGACAGACTTGCGGGAGCACCCCTTCGACGCCCCATTCCTCTCCGTGTGCGTGGATGTGGACGGCCGGAAAGCCCTTGAAGAGCTGCTGACCACCTTTATGGCCTGAGGCGGCAGGCGGGCCTGCCGTGCGCCCCGGATAAACGCGCCCGGACCATCGGCAGCGAGGCGGAGGGTCCCTCTTTGGCGGGCGCCGAAGCGCTCCGGGTGCCATTGCACGGGCTCCGGCCTCCGCCTCCAGGCGCAGCATCGCCGCTGACATCAGGCGTTCGGGCCGCTGCGGCTGCGCATCCCGGGCAGCCGCAGCCCTCCGGATCCCAGCGAAGCCGGTAACCGGGGCAGATACCACCGCCGGACAGGGACGCGCTCCCGAAGCGCCCCTGTCGAAGGCCCGTCTCGATTTGGGCCGCCCCCTGTCTGCTTGACAGGGGGCGGCCCAGTTGAGACGGGCTTTTTTAATACGCAGGCTCATTCCATTGCCCTGCCGGCAGCCCCCACAAACGCCTCGAAGATCTTCCTGCTGGCCCCATCCGTTCGGAAGGACATCTCCGGATGCCACTGGACTCCCCAGACGAAGGTCCTGCCGGGCAGATACACCGCCTCGATGAGATCGTCCTTGCTGCGGGCCATCTCCACGAGATCCGGAGCCAGGGTCTTGATGGCCTGGTGGTGGCAGCTGTTCACCCCCAGCTCCGTCTTTTCCACCGCGGAGGCCAAGGGCGTCATCGGCCATATATGCACCGCGTGGGCAGCCCGGTCGTAGGGCGGCTTCATGGAATGCCCGGTCCCCGACGGGTGCTCTGTGGGCAGGTCCTGGTAGAGGGTTCCGCCCAGGGCCGCATTCAGGAACTGGAGGCCCCGGCAGATGCCCAGGATCGGCTTGTCCTGCTCCAGGGCCCGGTTCAGGAGCTCCCGCTCCAAGGTATCCCGGGCTGGGCACAGCTCGCCGCAGGCGGGCCTCCTCTCCTCTCCGTACAGCTGCGGTGAGACATCCTGCCCGCCGGTGAAGAGCAAACCGTCGCAGAGATCCGCCAGTCGGGCAGCGTCCGCTCCGTCCGCCGCCAGCGGCAGGATGACGGGAATGGCGCCGGCCTCCTGCACGCCTTCCAGATACCCAGGCAGCATCCAGTAGGAGTTCTTCTCCCCGTCCCACAGGGGCGTCACGCCGATGATGGGTTTCTCCATGTTTTATCACCTCTGATTGATAAAAAAAGAGGCACTCGAACCTCGAGTGCCTCTTTGCACGTTGGCGGAGATGGAGGGATTCGAACCCCCGCACACCTTGCGGCGCCTACCGGATTTCGAATCCGGACCCTTCAACCACTTGGGTACATCTCCTGATTCCGTATGCCCGGCCCTTTGCCGCCGATTGGGGCCGGCGGGGCGGGTTCGTTTTATTATGGCACATTTTCCCGTCTGATGCAAGAGCCAGCCGCCCATTGGCGGAGAAATTTCCGCAGCCCGGCGCCAAAACCGGCGGCGGCGCATAGACTGCCCCAGACGGTGTTTGAGAGGAGGCACATCCCTATGCAAAAGACCGTGTTTCTCTGGGGCCGGCCCGGCCAGTATCCCAACTACCAGCGGGCGCTGGAGGCGGCGGGCGCCGCTGTCCGGATGTCTCAAGATCTGTCCGGTGCGGACGGGTGCAGTGCCCTGCTGCTGCCCGGCGGCGGGGATGTGGAGCCCTGGCGTTACGGCCAGGCCAACACCGCCGGCCGGGGCCTGGAGCCGGACCGGGACCGGGCAGAGTTCCTCCTGCTGGAGCGGTTCACCAGGGCGCGGAAGCCCGTGCTGGGCATCTGCCGGGGGCTGCAGGTGATCAACGTGTTCTTCGGCGGCACCTTAGTCCAGGACCTGCCGGGCCACGGCCAGGCGGCGGGACAGGACCGGCTCCACCGGGTGCGGACCGCCCCCTCCCCTCTGGAGGACTTGTACGGGGCGGCGGCCATCGTCAACAGCGCCCACCATCAGGCGGCGGACCGGCTGGGCAGCGGGTTCCAGGCAGTCCAGTGGGCGCCGGACGGCGTGGTGGAGGCGGCGGTCCATGAGACGCTGCCGGCGTGGGGCGTCCAGTGGCATCCGGAGCGGCTGTCGGGGCCTTTTGCACTGCCCGGCGCGGCAGAGGGCACTCCGCTGATCGCTGCCTGGCTGGCGCGCTTCGGATGAGGAAACTTAAAAAAACAGGAAAAGATGCGAAGATACCGCTTGACAGCAGGGGAAGTCCATGGTAATATATCTAAGCTGACGATTTCCACGGAGGGCAGACGCAGGTGTAGCACAATGGTCAGGGCACCAGCCTTCCAAGCTGGGGATGCGAGTTCGATTCTCGTCACCTGCTCCAATCAAATTCGCGCCAGTAGCTCAGCTGGATAGAGCAACTGCCTTCTAAGCAGTAGGCCAGGGGTTCGAGTCCCTTTTGGCGCGCCACAGACTGGGTCGTAACGCATGCCGGAGAACGCGCCGTCCGACGCGCATTCTCCGCGCGGCGAGGCCTGTCCCCCGAAGCTGTGCCGGGGATTCGAAGCATGGCGATATGGCAGCGTTTGATTTTGAATGTGCTGCTGATATGGTGGATGTAGCTTAGTTGGTTAAAGCGCCAGATTGTGGCTCTGGAGACCGTGGGTTCGAGTCCCATCTTCCACCCCATATGAAAGCACGTGGCGCAAGATGACGGGAAACTGCTGTCTTGCGGCCCTTTTATCATTGGGCTGTAGCCAAGGGGTAAGGCAACGGACTTTGACTCCGTCATTCCGCGCGTTCGAATCGCGCCAGCCCAGCCATTGCCGCCCCTTTTCAAACGGGCGGAGCAGCCTGCAATACAGCATAGTTTCGCTGTTCCGGGATATACTTTGTACTATCACAGCAAAATACCATGAATCATTAGCTCAGCCGGCAGAGCACCTGACTTTTAATCAGGGTGTCCGGGGTTCGAATCCCCGATGGTTCACCAAAACGGGAGAAGGTCTTTTGACTTTCTCCCGTTTTTTGTATTAGCATCGGGGATTCGAACCCGGAGGATCTGGGCGGAAAGGAAACGTGCCGGCGGCACGTTTTTAGCCCAGAGCGGCAAAACCGGCACCACCGCGAAGCAGTGGTGGTTTTGCTGAAAGGCCGCGTGAGCGGCCGGTCGTTCCCCGCTGGTTCACCAAGCAAAAAACGCATCAGATAGCCGTTTCTCGGTTGTCTGCGCGGTTTTTACTTTTGGACAAAATCTCCGTTTGTTAGCAACGTGTTAGTAATCAAAAAAATTCTGATTCGAATTATACTTTCAATATTTCTTAGCAAAGGTGAAGAAATCTCAGCGTTTTTTATCGCTATCCCAACAGCCGGATCGCTTTTGTAAGCTGCTTCGCATTGGCGTAATTATAGATATTTGCCGTTACACTGTAATCGGCATGTCCCATAATTTTTTGTAGATCCTCCGGTCTGGCCCTGGCTTCCACCATCTTACTTGCAAAAGTGTGCCGCGTCGTGTGCAGCGTGCTTTTTGGCAGCTTCAAGCGCTCCAAAAGAGGATAATACTCCCGCACCGGAATCTGAGCGCTGATTTCCGTGATTGCGAAAAATTGGGAATGATTCCGAGAAAGAAAAATACCGCGCTGCGGATGGGGTATTATCTGACTGGATGCAGCGTGCTGGATGCAGCGTGGAGGACGGAATGCTCCCATCCGCAGTCATCCGCAATGTAAAAAGCGGGGCCGTGATACGGGCTGCGGGCTCCGCTGTTGTGCGGCTGCACGGGGAGACGGGGGAAAACGGACTGGGTGCTTTGGGCGTGTGGGATGCTTTTCTCGTGCACAGCTATAGTGAAACGTTTCGGATTCCGCGGCTGAACCCGCGCGGTTGGCTGTACTCACGCAGCGTCGAAAACCTGTTTTGGGCGCACCGGCCTGTCCGTGCCCGCCGCGATGCGCCTGTCCGCGCCCGCGTGATTTACTCGGGCAGACTGATGGGCGAGGCAGCGGGCTTCGCGGCAAAGCTGTGCCGTGACGCAGCATTGTGCCCCGGCGGGATGTACCGAATGTCTGAACGAGCCGGTGCAGCTTATGGCAGCAGCCGTAAATCATACAGAAAAAGACTCCGGAGCGCCATGAAGGTGCGGCCGGACAGAAAGAGGGAGAACGAATGAGAGAGTTGTGGTACCGAAAAGAGGCGGAGGGCTTTGGGGAGGCGCTGCCTCTGGGAAACGGAAGCCTCGGCGCAATGGTGTATGGCAGGACTCAGCGGGAGAAAATTTCTTTGAATGAGGATACGCTCTGGTCGGGTTTTCCGGGAGCAGGCAGGCCGCGCGGCACGCCGGAGGACGTGCGCGGGGCACGGGAGCTTCTGCGCACGGGAAAGGAGAAGGAGGCCGAGCGGACGATTTGGGAGAAGTGCCTGTCCGACTGGTCGGCGGCGTACCAGCCCGCCGGAACGCTGTGGATCGAGTTTTCCGGAGAGGGCGAGACGACGGATTACCGCCGCAGCCTCTCGCTCGGGCGGGCTGCGGCGCTGACGGAATACCGCCGCGGCGGCTTTTCCTTCCGCCGCGAGGCGTTCTGTTCCTTCCCGGATCGTGTGCTGGCGATCCGGTGCGTTTCGGAGCAGCCGGACGCGCGGGCGGTCATTTCACTCGAGCTGCCGCATCCCTCGCGTCCCGCCGGTGCAGAGGGGGTTCTGGCAGTGCGATCGATTGCCCCCGTGTTTTCCGCTCCGTCCTATTTCAAGTGTTCGGATCCGATTGCGTACGACTCCTTTGAGGAGAACCGCGCGCTGTCGTATGCTGTTGCCGTCCTGCCGGTTGCGCTCCGGGGAAGAGTGCAGGTCGAACAGGACAGGGTGGTCCTCGAGTCGGGAGACTTCGTGCTGCTCGTCTCGATTGCGACCAACTTCGAAGGCTTTGATCGCCAGCCGCGCGAGAGTGCGATCGATCCGCTCGCCGTCTGTCTCGACCGCGTCCGCGCTGCCGCGGCCCTTGGCTTCGACGCGCTGCGCGAGCGCCACGAGGCGGATTATCGCAGTCTCTTTGACCGTGTTTCCCTGACGCTTGGCGGAGAGGATCGTTCCTTCCTCCCGACGGACGAGCGGCTGCGCAGAAACGAGGAGGATCACGCGGACAACGGTCTGGCGGCGCTTGTGTTCGATTACGGCCGGTATCTGACGATTGCAAGCTCCCGCCCGGGTTCGCAGCCGTCGAACCTGCAGGGAATCTGGAATGAGGAAATGCGTGCGCCGTGGAGCTCCAACTATACCATCAACATCAACACACAGATGAACTATTGGCCTGTGGAGGCGTGCGCCCTGCCCGAATGCCATGAGCCGCTGTTTGATTTTGTCGAGGGCCTCGCGAAGAACGGGGCGCGCACAGCCTCCCGCCTGTACGGCTGCCGCGGCTGGTGCTCCCATCACAACAGCGATCTCTGGCGGCTGAGCGAACCCGTCGGCGGACCGAATCCCACACCGGATTCCGTGGGCTGGGCGTACTGGAGCCAGAGCGGCGCTTGGCTTGCCCGCGACCTGTGGCAGCACTATGAATATACCGGGGACTTGGATTTTCTGCGCGCGCACTGGGAGACGCTGCGCGGCGCGGGACTTTTCCTGCTCGACCGGCTGGAACCCTCGGACGGCGATCTGATCACGCCGATGTCGACCTCTCCGGAAAACCGGTACCGTCTGAACGGCGAAATCTGCTGCCTGTCGGAAAACTGCGCCGTCGATGTGGCGATTACGATGGATTTGCTTTCCATCTGCACGCGTGCGGCGCGTCTGCTCGGCACGGACGAAGCTCTCGCGGAGGAGATGGAGCAGGCGCTTGCAAAGCTCAAGGGGTATTCCGTCGGATCGAAAGGGCAGCTTCTGGAGTGGGACTGTGAGCAGGAAGAGCCCGAGCCGCAGCACCGCCATCTTTCGCCGCTGTACGGCGTGTATCCGGGCAGCTCGATCGACGCCTCTTCGCCCCGGTGGTTTGCGGCGGCGGAGCGGCTGATGCGCACGCGCGGCAACGACGCGACGGGCTGGGGCATCGCGTGGAAGGTCAATGTCTGGGCGCGGCTCAAAAACGGCGAGGAGGCGAAGGATTGCCTCGACAAGGCGATGCGTCTCGTCGAGACCCCCGCGTTCTCCCACGGCGGCGGGGGCGGC
>OODJ01001370.1_pt1 | contig 19718 bp, 20 predicted proteins | sample 1671611 | NCBI WGS metagenome assembly OODJ01 (sample SAMN06348174, study PRJEB24527) | human gut metagenome | biome: human gut; feature: ankylosing spondylitis patient; material: feces | host: Homo sapiens | place: China | collected 2015-10 | reverse complement strand
TGCCGAGCCATGAGGCCGCGGCGCCGACGTGCAGCACGCGAAGAACGAGCCGTCCTTTGTCTTCAAGGGTCATGGGGGCGCTCCCTGTTTTTTTTGTCGTCTGCCGGCGGGATACCACGAGACGGCGAAAAGCGGGATGATATTTTCCGCGCGGCCGGAACGGGCGCACCCGGCGCCGTGCGTCCCGGCGGAGGAAATTGCGCTTGACATTTCTTCCCGACGCGGGAAAACATACCTTTTTCGACTGCTTTCGGAGAGCGGTCTCTGACCGCGTGCCCCACAAGGAATACCATGGCGCACTCCGCGCCCGGAGGAAAGCCTGATGGCTGAATATAAGAAAACGCTGAATTTGCCTGTCACCGGTTTTCCCATGAAGGCGAATCTGGTTCAGAAGGAACCGGAAATGCTGAAATTCTGGGAAGAGAACAATGTGTTCCAGCTCATGCAGGACGCTTCCGGCTCCCGGGGCGAATTCGTGCTGCATGACGGCCCGCCCTACGCCAACGGACACATTCACCTCGGCACGGCGCTGAACAAGATCCTCAAGGACATGATCATCAAGTCCCGCAACCTCATGGGCTGGAAGACCGGCTACATTCCCGGCTGGGACTGCCACGGCCTGCCCATCGAGCACAAGGTGGAACAGGAACTGAAGGAAAAGAAAAAGACCCTGCCCGCCCACGTGGTGCGCAAGATGTGCCGCGACTACGCCGGCAAGTGGATCGACATCCAGCGCAAGGAGTTCAAGCGCCTGGGCGTGCTGGGCAACTGGGACGATCCCTACAAGAGCATGAACCCCGCCTATGAGGCCGCCACGGCCCACGAACTGGCCAAGTTCGTGGACAAGGGCGGTGTGGTGCGCGCCAAGAAGCCCATCTACTGGTGCTGCTCCTGCCATACGGCCCTGGCCGAAGCCGAAGTGGAATACGGCGACCATACCTCGCCCTCCATCTTCGTGCGCTTCGCCCTCAACGATGCCGCCCTGGCCCAGCGCATCCCCGGCGCCGATCCGTCCCGCGCCTATGTGGTCATCTGGACCACCACGCCCTGGACCCTGCCGGACAACATGGCCGTCTGCCTGCATCCCGAGTTCACCTACGTGCTGGTGGAGACCGGCGGCTGCCAGTACCTGCTGGCCGAAGAGCTGCTGGAAGGCTGCGCCAAGTCCTTCGGCTGGGAAGACGTGACCGTGGTGGGCCGCGCCACCGGTCAGGAGCTGGAAGGCCTCATCGCCCGTCATCCCTTCTATGACCGCCAGTCCCCCCTGATCCTGGGCCGCCACGTGACCCTGGATGCCGGTACCGGCTGCGTCCACACCGCTCCCGGCCACGGCCGCGAGGACTACGAAGTGGGCCTGGCCTACAAGCTGGACGTCTACTCGCCCCTGGACGATGCGGGCCGCTTCCTGCCGTCCGTGGAATTTTTCGCCGGTCTCAACGTCTTTGAAGCCAACCCCAAGGTCATCGAAAAGCTGACCGAAGTGGGCGCCCTGCTCAAGACCGCCAAGATCAGCCACTCCTACCCGCACTGCTGGCGCTGCAAGCAGCCGGTCATCTTCCGTGCCACCACCCAGTGGTTCATCAGCATGGAAAAGAACGACCTGCGCAAGAAGGCCCTCAACGCCATCGACACCAAGGTGCAGTGGATCCCCGCCTGGGGCCGCGACCGCATCTACAACATGATCGAGTCCCGTCCCGACTGGTGCATCTCGCGCCAGCGTCAGTGGGGCGTGCCCATCATGGCCCTGCTCTGCAAGGACTGCGGCGAAGCCTGGAACGACGCCAAGTGGATGCACGAGATGGCCGACCGCTTCGCCAAGCACCCCACGGGCTGCGACTACTGGTATGAAGCGCCCCTGGAAGAGATCCTGCCCGAAGGCCTCAAGTGCCCCCACTGCGGTGGCCAGCACTGGGAAAAGGAAGACGACATCCTCGACGTGTGGTTCGACTCCGGTACCAGCTTTGCCGCCGTGCTGGAGAGCCGCCCCGAGCTCTCCGCGCCTGCCGACCTGTATCTGGAAGGCTCGGACCAGCACCGCGGCTGGTTCCACAGCTCCCTGCTGGTGGCCGAAGGCACCCGTAACGATCCGCCCTACAAGGCCGTGCTGACCCACGGCTATGTGGTGGACGGCGACGGCCGCAAGATGTCCAAGTCCATCGGCAACGTCATCGCCCCGCAGGAACTCATCGACAAGTACGGCGCCGAGATCGTGCGCCTGTGGGTCTCCTCGGTGGAATACCGCGAAGACATCCGCATCTCGGAACAGATCCTGGGCCGACTGGTGGATGCCTACCGCCGTATCCGCAACACCTGCCGCTTCATCCTGGGCACCATCAACGACCTGACCCGCGCCGATCTGCTGCCCCTGGACCAGCTGCTGCCTCTGGACCGCTACGCGCTCCATGCCGCCGCCCAGGTGCATGACCGCGTGCAGGATGCCTACATGACCTACGACTTCCACAAGGTCTACCACACCCTGCACAACTATTGCGTGACCGACCTCTCGGCCGTGTATCTGGACATCCTCAAGGACCGTCTGTATTCCTCCGCTCCCGCCAGCAAGGAACGCCGCTCGGCCCAGACCGCCCTGTACCACCTGCTCTGCATGCTGGTGCGCGACATGGCCCCGGTGCTGTCCTTCACCGCCGAAGAGATCTTCCACCACCTGCCCAACGACCTGCGCGACGACGTGCCCACCGTCTTTGCCCTGCCGCCCGTGGACAGCAAGCCCTATCTGCTGGAAGACGGCGTGCGCGACGACTGGAACGTACTGCTGGCCGTGCGCGGCGCCGTGACCCGCGCCATCGAGCCCCTGCGTCGCGACAGCGTGGTGGGCCATTCGCTGGATACCAGCGTGACCCTTTATGTGGCCGACGAGCTGCGTGAACGCCTGGAAGGCCTGCACACCGACCTGCGCGCCTTCTTCATCGTCTCGCAGCTGCATCTGGCGCCCCTGGCCGAAGCTCCGGCCGACGCCGTGCAGGACGCCGAAGTGGCCGGTCTGGCCGTGGGCGTGGCCAAGGCCGCCGGTGAAAAGTGCGAACGCTGCTGGATCTACAGCACCGAACTGGGCAGCGATCCCGCGCACCCCACCCTCTGCCCCCGCTGTGCCAAAGTCATGGCGGAACTGCCTGAGGCGTAATGCGCAAATATACGATCCTGGGCGGCTACGGCCTGCTGGCGCTGGTCCTTGACCAGCTGACCAAGTGGTGGGCCGTGGCCGCCATCGATCCCCTGCAGCCCGTGACGGTCATCCCCGGCCTGCTGGATCTGGTGCTGGTCCACAACCGGGGCGCTGCCTTCGGCTTTTTGAACCGTTCCGACATCCAGTGGCAGTTCTGGCTGTTCCTGGGCGCGACCGTGGTGGCCGCCGTGGCCATCGTGGCCCTGCTGCGCAGCTCCCGCTTCAATGCCTGGCTCAGTGCCGGGCTGGGGCTGGTGCTGGGGGGCGCACTGGGCAATCTGGTGGACCGCATCCGCTTCCGGGCGGTCATCGACTTTGTGGATGTCTATGTGGGGCAGTGGCACTGGCCCGCCTTCAACGTGGCGGACATGGCCATCTGCGTCGGTGCCTTCCTGGCCTGCATCGTCATCTGGCGCACCCCGGAAGCCCCGGAAAAGAGCAAGGAGAAAAAATCATGACCTTTGCCTGGTGGCACGTCCTGGTGGCCCTGATCCCCATCCTGCCCAACCTCTGGAGCATCTGGCATATCTGGAACCACCGCTTCTCATCCTTCCAGCAAAAGGCCATCTGGCTGGTCATCGCTGTTTTCCTGCCTGTGCTGGGGGGCCTGATCTATATTTTCGCCGGTCGCAAGCACGCCGGTGAAAAACTTTAAAACGGGAGACCAAGACTCTATGAACAGCAAACGTCTTCTTCCTCTGTGTGGCCTGATCTGCGCCACCGCCATGCTGGGCGCTTGCGTGGGTCAGGGCAGCAGCAACGCTGCCAACGAAAGCATGTATCTTGAGCAGCGCGTGCAGGAACACGATACCCTGCTGCGCCAGATGCAGCCTGCCCAGGCCGAAGTCTGGAACCAGGTGCAGGCCATGCGCCAGGAACTGAACACCCTCAAGGGCCTGGTGGACGACCTGAAGAACGTGGGCGGTGCCGCTGCCCTGGCTGAACGCGTGCGTGCCCATGATGCCGCCCTGCGCCAGGTGGAGACCAGCATGGCCCTCAACCTCAACCTGGGCGAGCCCATGGCCGCCGGTGGCGCCGCTCCGGCCCATGCCGCCGCGCCCCAGGCCAATGCGCCCCTGTTCCAGCCCCAGCAGAACCCCTATGCCGCGCCCGCCGCTGGTGCCGCTGCCGGTGCAGCAGCCGGTGCCGCCGCCGCTCTGGCTACCGGCCCTTACGGTGATGCCGCCGCTGCTCCTGCCGCCGCTCCGGCCGCTGCGGGCAGCACCTGGGGCCAGCCCACGCCCCAGCCCGAAGCCAAGCCCGCTGCGAAGAAGGACATCTCGCTGGCCCTGTATGACGCCGGCCTCAATGCCTTCCAGGCCCGCAAGTACGATGAGGCCCAGCGTTCTTTCGCCGACTTCATGAAGAACTATCCCACGCACAGCATGGCTCCCGACGCGCAGTACTATCTGGCCGAGTGCTACTTCCAGCGCAACCAGTTCCCTGACGCCGCCCTGGCCTACGACACGGTCATCACCAAGTTCTCCAAGAGCAACCGTACTCCGGGCGCTTACCTGAAGCAGGGCATCTGCTTCAGCAAGATGAACCAGAAGGCCGCCGCCAAGGCCCGCATGAACGAGCTCATCAAGAAGTACCCCAACTCGCCCGAAGCGGCCCGTGCCAAGAACTTCCTCAAGACCAACAAGTAAGGCACGCGCCTGACAGATATGAAAAAGCCGGTGGCCAAAGCCACCGGCTTTTTTTATGTCCGCCGTCCGGGGAAGCTCGCGAACGGTCGACCGCTCCGCTGCGGCTCTCCCGTCCGGGCAGGGATGCGGACAGGCCATCGTGCCCCGCCGCCCCTCTCGCAGAGCCCGCGGGCAACTGCCCTGGCCGGGATGGCATGGCAGTATCCCGGGCCCCCAAAAGACGAAGGGCCCCGTTGCCGGGGCCCTGTCTGGTGCGTTTGGTGTGGAGGTTTATGGGTTTGAGGAGGGAATGAAGAAGAAAGGTTCGTTATGACGTCAAAGCTGTCTACTGGCCCAGTTCGTGGCGCAGCCAGCTCTTGATGGCGGGGGTGGGTTCGCTGATGCCGCGCCACTTGCCGTGCACGGATTCGTATTCGGACAGCAGGTGGTGGGGAAGCGGCATGGTGAACAGATCTTCAGCGTTTTCGGAGTTGCGGCGCACCAGGCGGATGACGGGTTCCTTGCCCCAGCTGTCCACCACGAAGTAGTGGGACACATCTTCCTTGGAGCGCACGGGCGGATATTCGGAGTGCCAGTCGTTGTTGCCCCATTCGAGGTACATGGTCACGGCGTGTTCAGGGCTCAGGTTCCAGGAAATATCATAAAGAGCATAATCTTGCAGGCGGTTCATATACTCCTCCATGTGCTTTTTTTGAATAGTAATGATTCTTAATTAAAAAATCAATACCTAGCGCAAAAATAAGTAATATTTTTTTATTCTCAAATCATTCCAGTGTATTGGAAGATGAAGATTGGCGCAAAAAGCTGTTTTTCCGCGCCGTCCGCCCTTTATCCACGGGCTTGGGCCGTGTATGCTTGCTCCTGCGCCGGACCGATCCGGCACCGCAGACAAAGGAGTCAGTATGGACGTCAACAAGGTTTTGCAGGAACTCAAGGCCCGCCCCGGCTTCACCGACCATGTGGGCATGATGCTGGTACACAATGGCGTTGTCCGCGGCTGGTCGCGCAAGGATCATGCGCCGGTCAGCTCCATCACCGTCAGCCATGACCAGGCCAAGATGGACGCCATTTGTCATGAGATGGAGCAGCGCCCCGGCATCTTCGCCATCGTAGCCCAGGCCAATGAAGGGGAATTGCAGCCCGGTGACGACCTGCTCCTGCTGGTGGTGGCCGGTGACATCCGCGAGAACGTCAAAGCCACCTTTGCCGAGCTGCTGGACCGCATCAAGTCCGAAGCCGTCATCAAACAGGAACACGGCCCGGAAGCCTAGACCGGTGCCGTTCAGGGAGGAGCCCCTCTGCCCTGCTGCCGCATCCGTAGGGAACCGCGGCCGCCTTTGCCCGCAAGGAGGATGGTGACAGCAGAGAAGCCCAGGATTCCCCAGCTCCCCGTATCGCCCGCAGTTTCCTGCCCCAACAGGCAGGGCCTGCGGGCAAGCTTCTTTAAAGAAGGGCCTGCCTTCACGGAAAAGGTCCTCCTTTCTGCTCTTCCCTTCCCGATGGGCTTCTCCAAACCGGCACCTTCCGCAGGCAGGCACGTCCGCCCCCTGTCCAACGAAGATCCCGCTCCCGCAGAGAGGCTGTCCCAGCTTTTCCCCACAACCCTCCCCCGCCCCAGCTGGTCGCCAGACACGCTTTCTCCTGTCCGTGAGGGCATTTTTCCCCCTCGGTGCATTGCCAAAGCCGTGTTTTGACCTTACTTCTACGGCATGCGCGACCGTTTGTGACGCCCGGCCCCCGGTGCCGGGCCCTTTCACGCACGGCCCGTCCGTTTTTTTCAGGATGCACACGGTCGCGCGCCTGCCCCGGGGCAGGCCATCCCGCCAAACGAGGAGAACGCATGTTCGGTTTCATTTTCAAAAAGATTTTCGGCAGCAAGAACGACCGCTACCTGCGCCGCCTGCGCCCCATCGTGGCGCGCATCAACGCGCTCGAACCCCAGATGCAGGAACTGGCCGACGAGGACTTCGCCCAGCGCATGGCGGAATACCGCCAGCAGGTGCAGGCCGGTGAACGCACCCTGGACGACCTTCTGCCCGAAGTCTTCGCCCTGGTCCGCGAAGCCTCCCGCCGTGTCATGGGCATGCGCCACTATGACGTGCAGCTGGTGGGCGGCATCGTGCTGCACCGCGGCAAGATCGCCGAAATGAAGACCGGTGAAGGCAAGACCCTGGTGGCCACCCTGCCCGTGGCCCTCAATGCCCTTTCCGGCAAGGGCGTGCATGTGGTGACCGTCAACGACTACCTGGCCACCCGCGACGCCCAGTGGATGGGCAAGCTCTACAACTTCCTGGGTCTTTCCGTGGGCGTCATCGTCAACGGTCTTGACGACCAGGCCCGCAAGGAAGCCTACGGCGCCGACATCACCTACGGTACCAACAACGAGTTCGGCTTCGACTATCTGCGCGACAACATGAAGTTCTACGCCACGCAGCTGGTGCAGCGCGGCCACAACTTCGCCATCGTGGACGAAGTGGACTCCATCCTCATCGACGAGGCCCGTACCCCGCTCATCATCTCCGGCGCTTCCGACGAAAGCGTGGGCATGTACCGCGCCATGGACCAGATCGTGCGCCAGCTGGGGCCCGAAGACTACACCGTGGACGAGAAGGCCCGCACCGCCATGCTCTCCGAGGAAGGCGTGGCCCACTGCGAAGCCCTGCTGCATGTGGACAACCTCTTCGACCCGGCCAACATCACCCAGCAGCACTGCATCCTGCAGGCCCTGAAGGCCCATCACGTCTTCAAGCGCGACGTGGACTACATCGTGCAGAACGACAAGGTGGTCATCGTGGACGAGTTCACGGGCCGCCTCATGGACGGCCGCCGCTATTCCGACGGTCTGCACCAGGCCCTGGAAGCCAAGGAAAACGTCACCATCGCCGCCGAAAACCAGACCCTGGCCTCCATCACCTTCCAGAACTATTTCCGCATGTATGACAAGCTGGCGGGCATGACCGGTACGGCCGATACCGAAGCCGTGGAATTCCACCAGATCTACAATCTGGAAGTGGTCTCCATCCCGCCCAACAAGCCCATGCAGCGCAAGGACTACCCCGACCTCATCTACCGTACCCGCAAGGAAAAGTACGATGCCATCATCGAGGCCATCCGCGAGCTGTACGAAAAGGGCCAGCCCGTGCTGGTGGGCACCATCTCCATCGAGACCTCGGAAATGCTCTCCCAGCGCCTGAAAAAGCTCAACATCCCGCACAGCGTGCTCAACGCCAAGCAGCACGCCCGTGAAGCCGAGATCGTGGCCCAGGCCGGCCAGAAGGGCCATGTGACCATCGCCACCAACATGGCCGGCCGCGGTACGGACATCGTGCTGGGCGAAGGCGTGCTGGAACTGGGCGGCCTGCACATCCTGGGCACCGAACGCCACGAGAGCCGCCGTATCGACAACCAGCTGCGCGGCCGTTCCGGCCGTCAGGGCGACCCCGGTTCCTCCCGCTTCTACCTCTCGCTGGAAGACGACCTCATGCGCCTGTTCGGCTCCGACCGCATCAGCGGCCTCATGGAGAAGCTGGGCCTCAAGGATGGTGAAGCCATCGAGAACACCATGGTCACCCGCGCCGTGGAAAGCGCCCAGAAGCGCGTGGAAGCCCACCACTTCGAGATCCGCAAGACCCTGCTGGATTACGACAACGTCATGAACCAGCAGCGCGAGGTCATCTACACCCTGCGCCGTGACATGATGGTGGAAGAAGATCTGGAACCCGTGCTGAGCGAGTTCCGCAACGATATCCTGGACGATGCCTACACGCCGCTGGAGCAGGCCGATACCGATACGGCCATCGAGCTGCGCAAGGCCCTGCAGGCCCGTCTGGCCGACGTCTTCAACCTGGGCCGCGTGCTGGCGGCCGATGCTCCCGTGCCCGACCGTGCCGGCTGTGAGGAATGCATCCATCAGATCTTCCAGCAGCTGCGCGAAGAAGCCGGTCCCCTGTACCAGGACATCCTGCGCTACTTCCTGCTGGAAGAACTGGACCGCACCTGGAAGGAACATCTGCGCAACATGGACGCCCTGCGTGACGGTATCGGCCTGCGCGGTTACGGCCAGAAGGACCCCAAGCTGGAATACAAGCGTGAAGGCTTCGAGATGTTCCAGTCCATGCTCTTCCAGATCCGCGAAGGCGTGTTCCGCGCCCTGACCCGCGTGCATGTGCAGCCCGCCGAACCCGCCCCTGCCGAGGACGCCGTGGAAGAGGGCAATGCCCCGGCCGAAGCTCCGCAGCAGGAAGCCCCCAAGGCCAAGCCCACCCTGAGCCTGCGCCACAAGGAGAACGACGACCTGGCCTACTCCGGCAGCCAGACCACGGATGCCGGCAACCAGCCCGCCAAGGCCAAGCCCCGCGTGGGCCGCAACGATCCCTGCCCCTGCGGCAGCGGCAAGAAGTACAAGAAGTGCTGCGGCATGGGCAAAGTCTAGCCGCTCCTGACCATCACTGACGAAAAAAGCGGGACCCTCTCAAGAGGGCCCCGCTTTTTTGCATCCGCCGACAGTGGAAGATCTGCGGCAGAGAGATACGGCCAGAATAACCAGGGGCACGGGAACGGGAAGGGCACAGCATGGCCGCGCAGGACGCTCCCGCCATGAAGAGGCTACCCACCGGGCCCGTTGCATGTACGGGCCGCATGAGGCTCACGGAAAGAGGGGTGAGCCTCCTCAAGCCCCCCCTTTTCCCCGGGCTTTTCAACGCAACTCTCCGTTGTATTCCAATGAAATAAAGGATGCCAGCATACATCCCCAAAGAAGGATGCCCGCCGCATGGACCAGCGCCCATCTGAAAAAGCGCGCTGAGGAAAGGATGGGGCTTGGGGAAAGGGAAGAAACCTCGCGCAAGCAGCGACCGAAGGCGGCCGCAGGCCGTGCCCGTTAACGACGAAGGAGCGTTACGGGCATCGACAGCGGAGATGAGGGATTTCCCTTCCCCCACAAGCAAACTGCGGACAGGTCGCCACGCCCTAGCAGGGCAGGCCGCGCCGGGCGCGCATCTCGCGCAGCTCTTCCAGCACGCTGTAGGGCACGCGCAGGGAGCCGTAGCCCTTGCCCAGACGGATACGGGGCTTGTTGCTACCGTGATAGTCCGAGCCGCCGCTGACGCCCAGGCCGTAATGGCGGGCCAGCTCCAGGCAGCGCCGGGAAGCGGCCTCGGAATGTTCGCTGTGATAAGCCTCGATGGCCGTGAGCCCGCAGGGCAGGAGGCGTTCGATGAAGGCTTCCAGCCAGCCCTCGGGCAGCTTTTGCAGCATGGGGTGGGCCAGGCAGACCGTGGCCCCCAGAGAAGAGAGGACTTCCACGGCCTCTTCGGGCTGCAGGACCTCCTTGGGCAGATAGGCGCGGCCGTAATAGCCCAGATATTCCTTGAAGGCCTCGCTGACGTCCTTCACATAGCCCTTGCGGACCAGCACGGCAGCGATGTGCGGGCGCCCCACGCTCTCGCCGCGGGCCTCGTGCAGCACTTCGTCGAGCTCGATCTCCACGCCCAGGCCCTGGAGCTTTTCCACGATGCGGACGTTGCGCTCGCTGCGTTTGCGGCGCAGATACTGGAGCCTGTCCTGCAGGGGAGCCAGATCCCGGGGCAGCCACAGGCCGAGCACATGCATCTCGCCCAGCTCCGTACTGGTCGACAGTTCGCATCCACGCACGAATTCCAGCCCCAGGTCACGGGCTGCCGCCTCGGCTTCGTCCAGGCCGGAGACCGTATCGTGATCGGTCACCGCCACCGCCGCCAGCCCCTGGATCTGGGCATTACGCACGAGCTGCCCGGGGCTGTCCGTTCCGTCAGAGGCCTGTGAATGCGTATGTAAATCAATGAATTGCATGCTTTCATCCCTGACAGTTATCTTTTTCTTTTCAAGTAAACTACGACTTTATGAAAAAAAAGCAAGCTGCGCACTCCCGTGGCAAGGTGCGCAGGGCCCGTCAGGTCACGCTTTCCCGCAGGTCGTCCCGGCAGCTTTGTCTTGAAGAACGGACGGCAAAAAGCTATGCTTTTGCCCTCGCAAAACAGGGGGCCGCTGTCCCCAAAGACAAGGAAACATCATGATGAACACACAGGAACTGCTGCAGATTCTGGCCTGCCCCCGCTGCATGGGCTCTCTGGAGCCCCTGCCCTCTGCCGAGCATCCCGAAGGCCTGGCCTGCCCGGCCTGCAACGTGGTCTATCCCGTGCGTGACGATATCCCCATCATGCTGGTGGACGCCGCTGTGGAGCGCGCCCGCTGGGATGAGGAACACAAAGGCTAGGGCCGTCCATGCGTCTGCTCATCGCTTCCGACCTGCACGGCTCGCTGGACAGCCTGCGCTTCCTCTGTGATACGGCCCAACGCCTGTCGCCCGACATGCTGGTGCTGCTGGGCGACCTGGTCTACCACGGTCCGCGCAACCCCCTGCCCGGCGGCTATGACACCCGCTCCGTGCTGGAAGAACTGGACCGCCTGAACCATCTGCCCTGCCCGGTCACGGCCGTACGCGGCAACTGCGACGCCGAAGTGGACATCATGCTCACGCCCTTCGCCGTTTCGGAAAACGCCTGGATAGAGGCCGACGCCCTGCGCATCTTCGCCAGCCACGGCCACCGTCTGCCGGAGAACCCGCCTCTGCCGGGTTTTGCCCCGGGCACGGTCATCCTGCGCGGCCATACCCACATCCCGCGCGGCGAGAGCCTGGACGGCCTGCACTTCTGGAACCCCGGCTCCCTCAGTCTGCCCAAGGGCGGATTCCCCCGCAGCTACGGCCTGTATGAGGACGGCTGCTTCCACGTCTACGACATGGAAGGCAAGGAGCTGCTGCGCCACTGGCCCCGCCAGAACTGGCCCCATCAGGCGGGCCGATGAACACGGCCCCGCTCCAGCCCCTTTTCCTCCTGCGGCCCGGCATCCGGCTGGTGCTGGCTTCGGCCTCGCCGCGACGCCGCCAGTTCATGGATGAATGGGGCCTGCCCTATACCATCGTCCGGCCCACCGGGGTGGAACCGCGCCCCGAACATGGGGAAACGCCCGCCGCCTACGCCCTGCGTGCCGCTACGGCCAAAGCGCGGGCCGTGGCCGCCTCGGCGGATGCCGGGGCCGACGACCTGATCCTGGCCGCCGACACCGTGGTGGCCCTGGGCCACGACATCCTGGGCAAGCCCGCTGACGATGCGGACGCCCTGGACATGCTGCGGCGCCTTTCCGGCCGCGAGCATGAGGTCATCACCGGCGTCTGCTGCCTTTTCCCCGACGGGAGCAGTGCGGGCTTTGCCGATACCAGCGCCGTCCGCTTCCATGCCTGGCCTGAAGACGTTCTCCGCGCCTATGTCCGCAGCGGCGAACCGGCCGACAAGGCCGGAGCCTACGCCATCCAGGGCCAGGGGGCCTTTCTGGTGGAAAGCGTGCACGGTTCCTGGTCCACGGTGGTGGGCCTGCCGGTGAGCCGTCTTGCCGCCCTCCTGCTGGAGGGAGGCTGGATGCGTCCCGTGGACTGATCCTTGCGCCATCTCCATCCTGCTTTTCAGGGCGGTCTCGTCATGAGGCCGCCCTTTTCATTTTCCGGCCGTGCTGCCGGTCATTTTCTCTGCCGTCATGCATTTTTTGCACAAAAAGCAGGCTCTCGTTCCGAATATGGAAAAAATTTTAAAAAAAATTTCATAAAAAATTGTTCCAGATTGGGATTTTTTTCACTATTCAGCATTCCCATGCATACCGGTGCCTGCTGCCGTTTTGTTGCACTCTGTTTCAGCTCCTTGTCCCTTTTTTCTCCACGATGACTGGTAGCACAAACAGTTTTCCGGCCCTTGACGCCCGTAAGAAATCACTTTACGCCGGTAGCATGGATGATTTTCCACTGTTGTTTGCAGTCTTAAGCTTATGGAGTTGCCATCATGTCCCAGGAACGGATTACCACTCTCTTAACCGAGAAGCGTAGCTACCTCCCCCCCGAGCACGGCAAGTCGTCCGCGTGGATCTGCGGTCAGGACGAAGCCGACGCCATCTGCCGGCGAGCTCTGGAAGACCCCAATGACTTCTGGGGTGCACGCGCATCGCAGCTGATCCACTGGTTCAAGCGCTGGGACAAGGTACTGGAGGCCGACGAAGCGCGGCACAAGTACAGATGGTTCACCGGCGCCAAGCTCAACGCCGCCTTCAACTGCATCGACCGCCACCTGATCTCCGGCCGCCGCAACAAGGCCGCCCTCATCTGGCAGGGCGAAAAGGAAATGGACGTGCGCTGCTTCACCTACCAGATGCTCTATACCGAGGTCTGCCGTGTGGCCCACGCCCTGAGCTCCCTGCACATCAACAAGGGTGACCGTGTGGCCCTGTACATGCCCATGATCCCCGAGCTGGTCATCGCCATGCTGGCCTGTGCCCGCATCGGCGCCATCCATACGGCCATCTTCTCCGGCTATGCCGAAGGCGGCGTGCGCAGCCGTATCCAGGGCTCCAAGGCCAAGGTCGTCATCACCGCCGATGCCGCCATCCGCGCCGGCAAGATCAAGCCCCTCAAGGCCAACCTGGACCCCATCCTGGAAAAGTGCCCCTCCGTGGCCCACGTGGTGGTGGTGAACCACGCCGACCTCTACGACGTGAAGATGACCCCCAACCGCGACATCTGGTGGCATGACCTCATCGAGGACTTCACCTTGGACGTGGACTTCCCCTGCGAGCCCATGGACGCCAACGACACGCTCTTCCTGCTGCATACCAGCGGCAGCACCGGCAAGCCTACGGGCATCATGCACTCCACGGGCGGCTACCTGACCTATGCGGCGCATACCACGCAATGGGTCTTCGACATGCGCGACGACGACGTCTACTGGTGCACGGCCGACATGGGCTGGATCACCGGCCATACCTACGGCGTGTACGGGCCGCTGGCCCTGGGCGCCACCGTGGTGATGTTCGAAGGCGTGCCCACATGGCCAAAGCCGGACCGCTACTGGCGCATCGTGGAAAAATTCCGCGTCAACATCCTCTACACGGCCCCCACGGTCATCCGTTCCCTCATGCGTCTGGGCGAAGCCTGGGCCGAACGCTATGACCTGCGCACCCTGCGCATCCTGGGCTCCGTGGGCGAACCCATCAACCCCGAAGCCTGGCACTGGTACCACAAGAACATCGGCGGCAGCGAGCTGCCCATCGTGGATACCTGGTGGCAGACCGAGACCGGCGGCGCCATGATCAGCCCCCTGCCCTACGCCACCAAGCTCAAGCCCGGCTCGGCCTCGCGGCCCCTGCCCGGCATCGACGCGGCCGTCATGGGCGGCAGCGCCACCCGTGACGAGGAAGACGGCGACGGCTCCACCCGCAGCGGCCATCTGGTCATCCGCAAGCCCTGGCCCGGCATGATGCAGGGCGTGTACAACGACGAAGAAAAGTACCAGTCCTACTTCTCGCGCTTCGGCTGCTACGAGTCCGGCGACGGCGCCGAAGTGGACGAGGACGGCTACTTCTGGATCCTGGGCCGCGTGGACGATTCCATCAACGTTTCCGGCCACCGTCTCTCCACCGCCGAGATCGAGGCCGTGCTGGCCTCCTGCCCCGAAGTGGCGGAAGCCGCCGTGGTGCCCATGCCCCATGCCCTCAAGGGCGAAGGCATCTACGCCTATGTCGTCACCCGTGACGAAGTGCCCTGGAGCGACGACGTGCGCAAAAAGCTGCGCGACACCGTGCGCCGCGACATCGGCGCCCTGGCCTCCCCCGAATACATCCAGTTCGTGGAAGCCATGCCCAAGACCTGCTCCGGCAAGGTCATCCGCCGCATGCTGCGCAAGATCGCGGGCAACGTCTATGACGACCTGGGCGATACCACGGCCCTGGCCAAGCCCGAAGTGCTCGACCACATCATCGTCGGTCACCGCAACCTGCTGCAGGGCCAGCACGAGACGGCCAACCTGCCCGACGAGGACCAGCCCAAGGAATAGGCTCTCCCCCGCTCCCTGATACGAAAAAAGACCACCCGCCGACGGGTGGTCTTTTTTTGTCCGCAGCCTCCTGCGGGCTCCTTTCCCTTGCGGAGCGGCCGGCCCCCCAGGCCGCAACGGCCGCCCCCAAGGTTCAGGAATCGTTGCCGCGTCCCTCCGCACGCGTCTCCCGCAGCATGCGCCAGAACTGGCGGCATTCCTCGGGATAGGAAGCCATCAGGAAACACAGGGCCAGGACCACCAGAGCCAGCAGACACAGGGCCAGGCAGACGATCTGGGCCAGGGCCAGCAGGGCGACCAGGGCCGCCAGCAGGCCCGTTCCCCAGACCGCCAGCCGCCGGATACCCGTGGCCAGCAGGGCTTTCCACCGGGGGACGGCCGCCCCCGAAGCAGCGGGCAAAGCCGCATTCCCGTCGGAAGGACGCTCCATGTGACGATCCTTACAGGGCCTTGCGGCGCTTCCAGACGTGGTCGGCCAGCAGGGCGCTGAACACGGCGCCGGTCAGCACATGGGCCGTTTTGTTGCCGGCAAAGCCCAGCACCACCGATGCCCCCAGCGCACCGAGCATGATGCGCATGGCCAGTTTGCGCCCGCTGAGCTTTTTGGTCGCGGGCCGTGCGGGGACAGCCAGGTCCCCTGTAGCGAGACAGGCTTCTTCCATAAGAGCACTCCTGGGGTAACAGGTTAAAATGAAAAGACAAAAAATTTTACATACAGGTCAAAAGAAAAATGAAAGTGATTTTCTTTTTTCTTGACACTCATCCTAGTTTACGCCATGCTTCTTTGCAAGCCCGGAGTAGCGGTTCGACATGCCGGATCAGCCGCCCCCCAAGCCCGGTCGGGATCGTCCCGGCCGGATCGCACTGCGCAGGTATGCCGGTCCCTGCTCCGGGCCCGTACCAGCAAAGGAGAAGATCATGAGCGACATCATCAGCCTTCGTCAGATGCAGATCGGCCAGAGCGGCAGGATCGCCACGGTGGAAGCCCTTGGAGAAATGGGCCGCCGCATCCGGGACATGGGCCTGATCCCCGGGACCACCGTTTCCGTCGTGGGCCGCGCGCCCCTCAAAGACCCCGTTGCGCTGCGCCTTTCCGGCGTGACCGTCACCCTGCGCAACAGCGAAGCCGACCACATCACCGTCGACGTCTCCAACTAGCCCCTCTCTTCTCCCAATCGTGCGTTTTTTGCTGTCCGGGCCGTGCCAGAACATGGCCCGGATGGCCCTCTGTATCCTTTTACCTGTGCAAACGGAGGCACAAGCATGAACAACGGTCTGAAATACGGTCTCTTTTTCCTGGGTGGTCTGGCGCTGGGCGTCGTGGGCACCGTTGCCGTCACCCGCGGCAAGCTCGATCTCAAACCCCTGGCCACCGATCTGGTGAGCCGCGGCATGGACATGAAAGACGCCATCATGAGCAAGGTGGAAGCCGTCAAGGAAGATATGGAAGATCTGGCCGCCGAAGCCCGTCAGGCCGCTGACAAGCGCAAGGCCGAAGCTGCCGATCCTCAGGCCTAATGAGGGCACGCGCATGCGCTTTTTTCTGGTTCATGAACTGAGCTGCTCCAACGGGGCCGGACGGCTGCGTGCGCGTGCCTGCCGCCCCATGACACAGGTGCAGGCCGAGATCCTGGCCGATACTCTGGATGCCATCGACGGCGTGGAAGGCGTGCGGGTCAATCCCCGCGTGCCCAGCGTCCTCGTGCTCTACCGGCATGCGCAGGCCCGGCAGGACGTGCTCCGCTCCCTGGCTGCCCAGGACGCCGGTGCCCTCAATGACGGCAGCGTCCTGGCCACCCTGACCCAGGAGCTGGAAAGCAGCCTCGAACGGCACGCTTCCGGCAGCCGCCTGCCGGCCCATGATGAGGACGAGATGGGGGCCCACGGTTTCGGCCCCCTGATGCGCTTCCTCTTCGTCCGTCCTTTCCTGCCGTTCAAGCTGCGTGTGGCCAGCAGTGTCATGGGAGCCCTTCCCTTTTTGCGAAAGGGCCTCGCCTCGCTCCTCCAGGGCAAGCTCAATGTCGACGTACTGGATGCCGCGGCCATCGGTGTTTCCCTGCTGCGGCGCGACTTCCGTACCGTCACCGTGCTGACCCTGCTGCTGGGACTGGGCGAGGCCCTGGAATACTGGACGCGCCGCCGCTCCATGGACAGCCTGACCGAGAGCCTGGCGCTCAACGTGGATACCGCCTGGGTACTGGCCGATGGTGTGGAGACCAGCGTCCCGCTCTCCGATGTGCGTGAAGGCGATCTGGTCGTGGTCCGCGACGGCGGCTCCATCCCTGTGGACGGTATCGTCGAGGACGGCGAGGCCGTGGTCAACCAGGCCAGCATGACCGGCGAGCCCCTGGGCGTGGCCCGCAGCAAGGGCGCTGCCGTCTACTCGGGCACGGTGGTGGAGCAGGGACATCTCGTCATCCGCGCCACCCATGTGGGCGACGGCACCCGCCTCAAGCAGGTGGTGCGCTTCATCGAAGAATCCGAAGCCCTCAAGGCAGGCATCCAGGGCAAATTCGAACGCATGGCCGACATGGCCGTGCCCTTCACCTTCGCCCTGGCGGGCCTTGTGTGGCTCATCACCCGCAACCCCATGCAGGCGGCTTCCGTGCTGCTGGTGGACTATTCCTGCGCCCTGCGCCTTGCCACCCCGCTGGCCGTGCTGGCCGCCATGCGCGAAGGCGCACGTCACGGCGTGGTCATCAAGGGCGGCCGTTTCCTGGAGGCCCTTTCCGAAGCCGATACCGTGGTCTTCGACAAAACGGGCACCCTCACCAACGCCAGCCCCCATGTGGTGGAGGTCATCCCCGCCGCCGGTCATGACCGGGACGAGGTCCTGCGCCTTGCGGCCTGCCTTGAGGAGCACTTCCCCCATCCTGTGGCCCGCGCCGTTGTCCGCTGCGCGCAGGAAGAAGGCCTGCAGCATGAGGAAGAGCACGCCCAGGTGGAATATGTGGTGGCCCACGGCATCGCCTCCACCCTGTACGGCAAGGCCGTGCGTGTGGGCAGCCGCCACTACATCGAGTGCGACGAAGGCATCGACCTTTCGCCCCTGGAGGCGGAGATCGACGCCCAGGCCCGGATGGGACGCTCGCTGCTCTATCTGGCCATCGACGGCAAGCTGGCCGGGTTCCTGGCCATCGAGGACCCCCTGCGTCCCGAATGCCCGCAGGTCCTCAAGCAGCTCGAAGAGCTGGGCTTCCGCCGCATCCTCATGCTCACCGGCGACGACGAGCGTACCGCCCGTGCCGTGGCCGGCAAGCTGGGGCTCAAGGAATACCGTTCGCAGGTCCTGCCCGCCGACAAGGCAGACGTCATCGCCGACCTCACCGCCCAGGGCTGCAAGGTCCTCATGGTGGGCGACGGCATCAACGACGCGCCTGCCCTGTCCGCCTCCCATGTGGGCGTGGCCATGTGCGACGGCGCCGACCTGGCCCGCGAAGTGGCCAATGTGCTGCTCACCCGGCCGGACCTCAGCGGGCTCATCACGGCCCGGCTGCTGGGCAGGGCCACCCTGCGACGCATCCACATCAACTTTGCGGCCACCATGCTGCTCAACAGCATGTTCCTGGCCGGGGGCCTGTTCATGATCCTGACGCCCGGAGTCTCGGCTCTGTTGCACAACCTGACGACCTTGGGCGTGACCCTCAATGCCATGCGGCCACATCTGCCCGGTCGCCACGCCCGCCAGCTGGAGGCCGCCTGATGCTCGACAGCCTGCGCTTCGTGAAATACGTCCGCAGCTTCATGGACGGACGCGTGCGCGTCCGGCACCCTGCCCTGCGTGACGCCGCCATCGCCGGCAAGGCCCGCGCCGCCCTCCTGCGTGTGGACGGTGTGCGGGACATAGAGCTCAACCCCCTGAGCGGTTCGGCCCTCATCCTGTATGACAGCGCCCGGCTGTCGCAGGACAGGCTCATCGAGACCGGCTGCCGCTGGGCCGACTGGCTGGACAAAGCCGCACGCGGCCAGGCAGGCGAGATGCCGCCCTTGTAAGAATGACAGACACTCCGGGGGAGAGACTCTTTGCAGACAAAAGCTCTCTCCCCCGGGCCCCTCTCCCCAAAAACTTTCAGGTACGGGCACAGGTCCCCGTCGCTGCCTCGTAGTTAGGGACATCCCGGCCTGACGGGAGCCCCATCCAGATCGCTTCCTCCCTTGGAGCCCCCGTAAAAAAAGGACGCCGCCATGGCGTCCTTTTTTCATAGTAGTACAGCTTTCTACTGAGGGATGTCTGGGAAATGACTCCCGGCAGATTTTCCCTTTTTTGCTGCTTTGTATGGGAAGTTCCCCGCCTGTCTTAGCCATTTGTGTCAAATGAAACGGCTTTTTATTTGACACAAACAGATATATGATGCTTTGACACACTTTCATTGGACACAAATACGCCGCCTGCAAAGGAACGCTCATGTCTGCGACGCCTTATCTACCACCTCTTCTCCCCCTGACAGTTAGCGATGATGCCTGGGGAAGCTTCGGTATGCTGGAGTTCAATGCCGTTTCTTCCCTTGCAGAGCTCAACGGCATGATGCAAGCCTCCGCCAAGGCCGATCTTTTCTGGCTCACCTGGCTGCTTCAGGAAGCACGGAGCTCCAATGTCATCGAAGGTACTGTCACAACTTTCGAAGAAATCTTGGGAGAATGCTCATGTACGGTAAGGAAGCAAGCAACCGAAAACAAGAGATAGACCGCCAGCACTACACTATTCCGAACCAAAGACCAAAAGATAAGCATTGTGGGAAAATCTAAACTTTTGGATTTTCCTACAATGCCAACTACGGCGGAATCCCTCCCACTCCTTATATCTTTCTGTATACATTGAATTTGTATTTAGTAAAATGCAGACAACACCACGGATCGGCTTTTGGTTGGACAATTCCAACCAAACACCACAGCAGACAGCAGAAAACATTCTGAACGCTAGGAAGCCGGTATGATTGTTACATATAAGGGGAAGAAAAATTTCTTTTAGGTACT
>OODJ01001369.1_pt1 | contig 19722 bp, 13 predicted proteins | sample 1671611 | NCBI WGS metagenome assembly OODJ01 (sample SAMN06348174, study PRJEB24527) | human gut metagenome | biome: human gut; feature: ankylosing spondylitis patient; material: feces | host: Homo sapiens | place: China | collected 2015-10 | reverse complement strand
TCAACGAGGTCATTTCCGGCATCATGCTCAACTGGATCGTGCTGTATCTGACCAACATGCTGCTGACCAATGTGAAGGAGGAAACCAGCCCCTACACCTTCGTGCTGGCACATAAGAATCCCTCGGCGGTCCTGCCCACCTTGGGCCTGGGCAGCCTGCTTAACAACAACCAGTATGTGGGCCTGGCCCTGCCGCTGTCCATCCTGGCGGCGGTGCTTGTGTGGGTCGTGCTGGAAAAGACCCGTTTCGGTTATGAGCTGCGGGCCACCGGCAACAATAAGAATGCCGCCAAGTACTGCGGTATGGCGGAAAAACGCAATATCATCCTGACCTTGGTCATTTCCGGCGCCCTGGCCGGTATGGGCGCGGCCATGCTGTACCTCACCGGGTATGAGCAGTGGCAGTGCTCCACCTCCTCGGTGCCCGGCATGGGCTTTAACGGCATCGCTGCGGCATTCCTGGGCGGCCTGAATCCCTTTGGCACTATCTTGGCATCCTTCTTCATCCAGCATATCACCGCCGGTGGCGCCTATGTGGATAAGACTATGTACTGCGCACAGATTTCCGACCTGATCTCCGCCCTCATCATCTACCTGTGCGGCTTCGTGCTGTTTATGAAGTACGCCATGAACTCCGCCATTTCCAAACGGGAAGAGAAGGCTGCGCTGAAGAAAAGAGAGCAGAGCGAGACGCCGCCTGCTGATGCGAATACGGAGAAAGGAGGCGATCAGTAATGGTACTGCTGCTGCAATATACATTGACCTTTGCCTCCGTGCTGATTCTGGTGGCCCTGGGCGGCTGCTTCTCGGAGCATTCCGGCGTCATCAACCTCGGTCTTGAGGGCATCATGGTCATCGGCGCGCTGGGCGGCGCGCTCACCATGCGGTATCTGCCGGCGGGCACGTCCAGCTTTGTGATGGTGCTGCTGGTCATTCTGGCGAGCATCGCGGGCGGCATGCTCTATTCCGTGCTGCTGGCCGTCTCCGCCATCAACTGCAAGGCGGACCAGACCATCGTCGGCACCGCCATGAACATCCTCGGCACCGCCGCGGCGACGGTCATCGTCAAGGCCATCAATACCGCGGCCAACCCCAACGACGTCTCCTCCACCATCCAATACGTCGAGCCGAAAAAGGCGTTCCTCGTGAACATCGGCTCGTTCGAGTTCAACTGGTTCATGCTCGTCGCGGTGCTCGCGCTCGTGATCTGCTACATCACGCTCTACAAGACGCGCTTCGGCCTGCGCCTGATGGCCTGCGGCGAGCATCCGCAGGCGGCGGCCAGCGTCGGCATCAACGTCTACAAGATGCGCTGGGCGGGCGTGCTGATCTCGGGTCTGCTCGGCGGCCTCGGCGGCATCGTGTACATCACGTGCGGCGTCAGCGAGTGGAAATTTGAATACGGCGTGGCGGGCTTCGGCTTCCTGTCCCTCGCCGTTATGATCTTCGGCCAGTGGAAGCCGCAGCGTATTGCGCTGGCCGCGCTGCTGTTCGGCTTCTTCCGTGCACTCGGCAATGTCTACACGGGCTTCAGCTTCCTCAAGGCGCTGAACTTGCCGAGTTCTCTGTACAACATGCTGCCGTATATCATTTCGCTCATTGTGCTTGCCTTTACGTCCAAGAATTCCCGCGCGCCGAAGGCCGAGGGTATTCCCTACGACAAGGGCATGCGCTAAGCTGCATTCGTTCTCTGCCTCCGGCAAGTTCATACGGACTTGCCGGAGCCTTCATTTCAAGCACATCAAACTCAGGAGGATTTTGTTCTCATGCGAATGGTTGATCTCATTGAAAAAAAGCGGGACGGCGGGATTCTGACCGACGACGAGATCCGCTTTATCATCCAGGGCTTTACCGACGGCTCCATCCCCGATTACCAGATGTCCGCCTTTGCCATGACGGTGTTCTACAAGGGTATGACCGATCACGAAACCGCCGTCCTGACGGACGCGATGATGCGTTCGGGCGACACAGTGGATTTGAGCCGGTTCGGCGATAAATCCGTTGACAAGCATTCCACCGGCGGCGTCGGCGATAAGACGACGCTGATCGTTGCACCGATTGTCTCGAGTCTCGGCGGCAAGATGGCCAAGATGTCCGGCCGCGGCCTCGGCCATACGGGCGGTACGGTCGATAAGCTGGAATCCATCCCCGGTTATCAGACGACGCTTTCGGCAGAGGCCTTCATGCAGCAGGTCGAGGACGTCGGCGTAGCCGTCATCGGCCAGTCCGGCAATCTGACGCCCGCCGATAAAAAACTCTACGCGCTGCGTGACGTGACCGCGACAATCGATTCCCTGCCGCTCATCACGTCGTCCATCATGTCCAAAAAGCTGGCCGCAGGCGCGCATTCCATCGTGCTGGATGTCAAGATCGGCTCCGGCGCGTTTATGAAGACGCTTGAAGACGGACAGAAACTGGCAGAGAGCATGGTGCGCATCGGCAAGGCCTGCGGCCGGAACGTCGTGGCAGTCATGTCCAACATGGATATTCCGCTCGGCTTCTATATCGGCAATGCGCTCGAGGTGCGCGAGGCGGTTGAGGTCCTGCGCGGCCATGGCTGCCCGGACCTGACCGGCGTGTGCATTACACTGGCGGCCAATATGCTGCACCTGTGCAACGGCTGGTCCATTGAAGAGGCCACGAAGCAGGCGGAAGAAGCCATTAACTCCGGCAAGGCCTTTGAGCAGATGAAGCGCTGGATCGCCGCACAGGGCGGCGATGCGCGGGTGCTGGACGACGTGAGCCTGCTGCCGCAGGCGTCGGTGCAGTACGAACTCAAAGCGCCGCAGACGGGCTATATCCACCATATGGACGCGCAGAAGATCGGCGAAAGTTCTGCCATTCTCGGCGCGGGCCGCAAGACGAAGGACGACGCCATTGACTTCGCTGCCGGTATCGTCCTGAAGGAAAAGACCGGCGCAAAGGTCGAGCAGGGCCAGACGCTGGCTGTTCTGCACACGAACCGGCCTGAGACGATTGCCGACGCCGAACGCGTCTTTTTGGAAGCCATCCGCTGGGGAACCGACGCGCCCGAGGCACAGCCGCTGATCTACGGGATTGTAAAGTAAAAAGAGGAGAGAAAGAGATATGTCAGATGTGATCGTCATCGGTGTTGCCGGCGGAACCGGCAGCGGAAAAACCACGCTCGTCAAGGCTCTGATGAACCGCTTCGGCGACAATATCAGCGTCCTCAGCCACGACAATTATTACAAGCGGCACGACGAGATGAGCTATGAGGAGCGAACCCACCTCAATTACGACTGCCCGGACGCGTTCGACACCGATATGATGATCGAGCATCTGCGCATGCTCAAAAACGGTCAGGCCATCGACTGCCCGACGTATGACTATACCATCCACAACCGCGCCGACGGGGTTCTGCACATCGAGCCGCGCAAGGTCATCGTGGTGGAAGGCATTATGATCTTCGTCGAGAAGGCGCTGTGTGATGAGATGAACATCCGCATCTTTGTTGATGCCGATGCTGACGTGCGCCTGTGCCGCCGCATCCGCCGCGACGTGAAAAAACGCGGACGCAGCATCGATTCCGTCATTGACCAGTATCTGACCACCGTCAAGCCCATGCACGAGCTCTATGTTGAGCCGAGCAAGAAAAATGCGAATCTTATCGTCCCGGAGGGCGGCAAAAACCTGATCGCGCTCGAGATGATCATCAACCGCATCCAGCGGCACATCGACGGAAACGCGGAATAAAAAACTGCCCGGAACTGCCGGCTGACAGTTCCGGGCACACTTTATCATGACGCGCCTGCCGCTGAAAAAACGCGCCTCGCACAGCGGAAACTGGGTCTGCCGTGCGGGGCGCGTTCGGTTTTGATTTGCTTTTACTTAGACGAGGTCGGGTCGTAGTTGCGGCCAAATTTGAGGTCTTCAAACTTGATCGTCGCGCTTTCCGGGTGCATGGGGCGCGAGGCGGACTTAGCCGGCGCGGGTGCGGGGGCAGGCTTCGCCTCAGGCTCACTGCCGATCAGCTTTTCCAGATTATCGGAGATCTCTGTTGCAATTTTCTCCGCATCTTCGCTGGGAACGGGCGCGGTCACAGGTTCCGTCCGGTCGGCCTGCCAATCATAGGGACGTTCGTGGGCTGGTTCGGGCTGCGCGGGGGCGGACTCCTTCGTCAGATCCCGGGTCTTGAGCGTCTCAAGCAGGCCCAGATGGCCCTGAATATCGCGCTCGACCACAGAGATGAAATTCAGCGCGGTCTGCTTGGCATAATCGAGCCGCTCCTGCTCGGCGTGGATCTGCTGGTTCAGCTGCGCAAGCTGCACGTTTGCGGCGTTGACCTGCGCGTTGGCCTGTGCATTTACCTCTGCGTTCTGCAGCATCGCGGCGCAGCGCGCCTGCGTTTCCTTGAGCATCTGTGCGCTTCTGGCCTCCGCGTCAGCTGTGGCTGTAGACTGCTTCGTCTCCTGCGCGCGGTATTCCTCCAGCTTTTCGACCAAAATCTTCATCTTGGCCTTGAGCACGGAATTTTCCTTGTAGAGCGTAATATAATCTTCCGTCAGCGGCTCGAGAAAATCATCGACTTGCTGCATGTCATAGCCGCCGAAGACGGCCTTGGAGAAGGTTTGCTCCTGAATTTCCTGCGGTGTGAACATGGAAGCTGCCTCCCTGTGTAAATTTAGAGATAGACGCCGTTGTTTTCCAACTCGTCGATGAGGTCGCCGACGATATCGACGTTGTACGGCGTGATAATGTAGGTGCTGATGGCGATCTTCTTGATCTTGCCGTCAAGTGCATAGGCGCAGCCGGACAGGAAATCGACCAGACGGCGTGCGACATCCTTGTTGGTGGATTCCAGATTCAGAACGACTGCATGCTTGCTGCGCAGATGCTCCGCAATGTCGGATACGTTGTCAAAACGCTCCGGTTTGACGAGCACAACCTGCATCTGGGCCGTGGTGTGAATGTTTACGACCTTGCCGTTCGATGTGCCTGCGTTGTTTCCGCCGAGCGTGCGGCGGCCCGCAGAAGAGGTGCTGCCGGTCGCGGAGAAATCGTCGCTGTCCAGATCGAAGCTGGTGTTATAAGAGGGCTTCGGCGCCGAGGACGAGCGGGAGGGTCTGCTGGGGCGGGCGTCGTCGTCGAATTCATCAAAATCGTCGTCGTCTTCTGTATACGGCTTCGTGAGCTTCTTCAGGTCATCCATAAATCCCATTGTAGTGTATCCTCCAGAATTGCTATTCTATGTAATTGGGTCGTGTCGGTCAGACGTTATAATTCCGCTTGCCGAAGATCGCGGTGCCGATGCGCACCATGGTCGAGCCTTCAGCGATAGCGTCGGTAAAATCGTCGCTCATGCCCATCGACAGGCATTCCATGGACACATTATCGTATTTTTTCGCCCTTATGTCAACAAAAAGATTGCGCATTTCGGCAAAATATCTGCAATTTTCACCTGGAAATTCGCTCACGGGCGGAATTGCCATCAGTCCCTTGAGCGCCACATGCGGAAAATCCGCCATGCGGGCGGCAAGTGCAGCGGCTTCGGCCGGCGTAAACCCGGATTTGCTTTCCTCTGCACCGATGTTGACCTCGAAGAGAATGTTCTGCACAACGCCCACTTTTTCCGCCTGCTTTTCGATGCACTCCAGCAATTCCGGCCGGTCAACAGACTCGATGAGATCGACCACGCCGACGAGATACTTGACCTTATTGGTCTGCAGATGGCCGATGAAATGCAGGGGCTTTCCCGTGTACGCGCCCAGCGGGCGCTTGGCCTGAATTTCCTGCACGCGGTTTTCGCCGCAGCAATCGACGCCTGCGGCGACTGCCTCCTTGACGCGGTCGGCGTCGTTCATCTTCGTCGCGGCGCAGAGCAGAATTTCAGACGGGTCGCGCCCGGCCTTTTTTGCGGCATCGGCCATTTGCGCACGGATATTCGCAATATTTTCAGCAATCGTAGACATATCAGTTGACGACCTTTCCATCGTATAGATTTTTCGCGTTGATAATCAACTCGTCACCCGGCCAAAGATTGTTGGTCGAACTGGTGTCGAGTGTGACGACGTAGCTTTCGCCGGTATCGTGGAGGATGGTGATGGGCTTCCACTTGGCGAGTGTTCCTTCGAGGATATACACGCCCGTCTGACCATTTTCGACACGGACGGCGGATTTCGGGACGCGCAGCCCGGAATAGGACGTGAAGACGATCTCCGCCGACTGCTGCCGCAGCAGCGTCACGTTCTGCAGCGCCCGGTCGGACGACAGCACCAGCAGCCGGGAACCCGCCTCGTTGCCGCCGAGGCGCGCCACGCGCATGGTGACCGGCTGGTAATAATCGCGGGCGAACGTCAGCGTAGCGCGGTCGCCCTCCTCCACGCCGGAAAGTTCGCTTGCGGGCACGACGCAGGCATAGTACCACGTTGCAGACGTGACGAGCCTGCCGATGGCGTTGGCATCCGTTTCGTCCGGCTGGACGGACTCAAATTCTGCGACAGTCATTTCCATCAGCCGTTCCGGCGTCAGTACGGATTCATAGCCGTCAACAGCGGCAGAAAAGGTTCCGGCCTTGCCTGCAAGGATGGCGCTGGTGTCGCCCGCAGACTGCGCCTCGAGCGTCTCAAGTTCTGCCTGCAGCGTGCTGATGCGCGCCTGCAGCGAGCCGCTGTCCGAGTCGCTTCCGGTGCGCCGCAGGATCAGGCCCTTGAGTTCCGGCGACAGGTCGGAGACGGAGTTCATGTCGCGCAGCGCCAGATAGCGGCTCAGCTGTGCAAGATCGCCCGCGATGTCCGCGTCGAGCGCGGCCTGATCGTAGACGCTGGAAACAGCGCTCCATGCGTACTGAAGCTGCTCGATCTGGCCGGACAGTTCATCGATGCGCGTCTGGCGGGTCTTTGCATCCTCGGAGCGGTAGCCGGTGGCGACGGTGTCGTTCGCGGCCACATGGGCACCCTCGGCGCAGTTCAGAACCGTTGTGCCGTATTGCGAATACAGAAGTTCCTCCTCACGCACGACAAAGCCGGAGGCGTAATAGCCCGCCCCGGCTTCGTATGGTGTGACGGTGGCCGTCATGAGTGGTGCATAGAGGCTGCTTACCACGTTATAGCCGAAATACGCGGCGATCGCGGCAAGCAGGATCCAGAGGATAACGGTAAAATAGGATTTGCCTTGCTTCATAGTGCTCCTTCAGGTAACCCGGCGGGAGCGGAGCGGTGCTCAACCCTGCGTCAGGTGAACGGGAACGGCGGGCGTCATGGTAGACACCGCGTGCTTATAGATCATCTGCTGCCGTCCATCGGACTGCAGCAGGATCACAAACTGGTCGAAGCCCGTGATAATGCCGCGCATCTGAAAGCCGTTCATTAGAAAAACGGTCAGCATCGTGCGGTCCTTGCGGGCCTGGTTCAGAAAAACGTCCTGATAATTCTCTGTTGTTTTTTGCATGGGTATCGGCTCCTTCTCATTTATATGGGAACCTCTGACTCAATGGCCTTCGGCCATAGAGCCAGAACTTCCTTGATCTGATACCCATATTGTACCATGTTCAAAGTGCGGAAAAAGGAATATTTTGTCGAGCGGCGGAAAGAACCTCCGAAAAATCTTCCGTGCCTGTCATCCGCAGCCAGTGCATGTCCGGATTGCGCCGGAACCAGGTCAGCTGCCGCTTGGCGTAGTTGCGGGAACGCTGCTTGCAGAGCGCGGCGGCTTCGTCCAGCGAACACGCGCCGCTTAGGTACCCGAAGAATTCCTTATAGCCGATAGCCTGCATGGCCGTTGTTTTCGGACTGACACCGAGGGCAAGCAGCGCGCGGATCTCGTCCAGCAGCCCGGCCGACAGCATATTCTCGACCCGCAGGTCGATGCGCCGGTATAAGGCGGCGCGATCCTGATAATCCAGACCAATCCACACGGGCCGGTAGCGCGGCGGGACGGCCTTTGTTTCCAGATTGTGCTGCGTGATGGTCTTGCCCGTTTCCTCATAAACCTCCAGCGCGCGGATGACGCGCTTTTCGTCTGCCGGGTGGAGCCGCGCGGCGGCCTCCGGGTCAATTTCGCGCAGCCGAGCCAGCATGGCCTCACCGCCCGTTTCACGCAGCTGCGCCTCGAGCGCTTCGCGCCTGCCGGTCTGCGGGACAGGTGCGAACGACCGGCCTGCAATCAGACTGTCAACATACAGCCCCGTACCGCCCGCAATGACGGCGGTTTTGCCGCGCGATAGAATGTCCTGCACGCACGCATCCGCCAGCTGCACATATTTCCCGGCGGAAAAATCCTCGCCTGGCTCAACCATGTCAATTAAATGGTGGGCAATGCCCTCCATTTCTTCTTTTGTGGGCTTGGCCGTGCCGATATCCATGTGCTTGTAAATCTGCATGGAATCGCAGGAGACGACCTCGCCGTCATACAGCTTCGCAAGCTGCACGGCAAGCTTCGTCTTGCCGGAGGCCGTCGGGCCGACGACGCAGATGATCCTGTCCATGTTCAAACCCTCTTGAACTGCTTTTCCAGCTGCCGCTTCGTGAGCGTCACGCAAACGGGGCGGCCATGCGGGCAGTATTTGATATCGTCGCGGGACAGAACCTCCTGCACGAGCCGCCGCAGTTCTTCGTCAGATGTCTGCCAGCCGGCCTTAATAGCCGATTTGCAGGCGATGGTGTGCAGCAGATTGTCGCGCAGGCTGTCCGGGTCAAGTGTTTTTCCGGCCAGCAGATCGCCGGCCAGTTCCTGCAAAAGCGCTTTTGCGTCCTCCACGTCCACGTCGGACGGGATCTGCCGGATGAGCACGTCTCCGCCGCCGAAGTCCTCCGTTTCAAACCCGCAGCGCTCCAGAAGCGCCTTGTTTTCCAGCACAGCTGCGGCCTCTTCGCGCGAAAGTTCCGCGGAGACGGGGGCCAGCAGCAGCTGGGCCATGATGGGATGGTCTTCCTTTTTGAGCGCCTCAAAGCGAATGCGCTCATGCGCGGCATGCTTGTCAATGAACAGAACGGCTTCGCCCTGCTCAATAATAATATAGGTGTGCAGCGCCTCGCCGATGATACGGAAGGGCTCTTCCCTGACGGCAAATTCCTGCTGCTGTACTTCAGACGCCTTGACCGGTTCCGGTTTCGGCTCCGGTCGTTCTGCAGGCTTCGGTTCGGGCCTTGCCTCCGGCCGCGGCTCGGGCTTCGGCTCCGCTCTGACCTCCGGTTTTGCTTCCGGCTTTGGAAGATCAAAGGCCTGCTGCGCAGGCGCAGGCTCGGAGCGCGGCAGCTGCACCGGCGAGGCCAGCATCGGCTGCTCCTGCTTCGGCATGGGCTGCTGTGCGGCCTGGCGGCGGTATTCGGATGCCTGCATGGTCTGATAGAAGCCGGGCTTCGGCGGCTGGACGATCTTGGGCTGTGCCTGCGGCTGCGGTGCGGCCTCCTGCTTTTTCTCCGGCGTTTTCCATTCCGGGCGGCCAGCCGCTCTGGAAAGCGTGGACAAAACGGCATAGTGTACCGCATCGAAGACCTCGCGCTCGGACAGGAACTTGACCTCCGTTTTGGCCGGATGAACGTTCACGTCCACGGCCTGCACCGGCATGTCAATTTCCAGCACGCAGGCCGGAAAGCGGCCTACCATGATCTGGTTGCGGTACGCCTCTTCCATGGCGGCGGAGAGCAGACGGGACTTGATATAGCGGTTGTTGACGAAGAAGCTTTGCCATGCGCGGTTTCCGCGTGTGGCAGTCGGCTTTGTGACAAAGCCGCGCACGCGAAGCTTTTCCCAGCTGCCGTCAACCGGCAGCATATTGTTGGCAAGTTCCCGGCCGTAGATGGCGTAGATCGCGGCCATGCGGTCGCCCTGTCCGTCGGTGTGCAGCTGCTCCTGGCCGTCCTTCAAAAAGCGGAAGGAGATCTCCGGGTGTGCCAGCGCCTGCTGCTGCACAACGGAGAAAACAGCGGAGGACTCCGCCGCGTCGGATTTCATAAACTTCATCCGCGCAGGCGTATTGTAAAATAACTCCCGCACCAAAATCGTCGTGCCGCACGGGCAGCCGACAGGCTCCTCAGACAGAACCTTTCCGGCTTCGAGATGCAGGCGAACGCCGTTTTCCGCGCCCTGCGCCCGCGTGAGAAGATCGATTTTTGACACGGACGAAATCGCGGCCAGCGCCTCGCCGCGGAAGCCAAGCGTACCGATGCAGGCAAGATCCTCTTGCCTGCGGATTTTGCTCGTTGCATGGCGCAGAAATGCCGTGCGGGCATCAACGGGGTCCATGCCGCAGCCGTCGTCGGTGATGCGCAGGAAGGTCATGCCGCCGTTTTGTAATTCTATTGTAATGTTTTTCGCACCCGCGTCAATGGAATTTTCAACCAGTTCTTTGACGGCGGACGCCGGCCGCTCGACGACCTCGCCTGCGGCGATGAGATCCGCGACGTGGCGGTCAAGCTGAATGATCTTCGGCATAAAGCCCCTCCCAATCAGAAGTTCAGCTGCAAGAGCCCAAACGACAGCGCGTTGACAATGGCATGCAGCGAGATAGATGCCCAGATCGTCCCGGCCTTTTCATACGTCCAGGCCAGCGCGACGGAGGCGGGCAGATACGGAATGCAGCTCAAAAGCACCGTTCCGGCGGGATAGAGCATAAAATACTGCCAGTTGTGCATGAGCGTGAACAAAACGACGGAGACGAGATACGCCAAGACGCGCGACGTCGGCTGAATGGAGCCGAAGACAAGCCCGCGCACAAGCGTCTCCTCAATGATCGGCGCAAGGAAAACCGTCACGGCCAGCATGACATACTGATTGTCGGAAATGAGCGAACCGACCGTCTCGTTGTTGTAGATCGTAAAGCCGGGAGCCAGCCTGGAAAGCGCGAACTGCAACACCCATGTGCCTGCATAATACATCGCAAAGCCCAGAACCAGCGCCTGCACAAAGTTCCAGAATGAGCCGCCGAAAAACGACTGCCGCAAAAATCCATGGAAAATCAGCAGAACCGCCAGCAGATTCACGGCAAAATAGACGATGTTCATCGTCAGCGCCGTCATGCCGAGCGAGAATTTCTCGTTTGCCAGCTGCAAAAGCAGATTCAAAATCAGTAGATAAAACGGCAGATAGAGCCACCCGGCGATCGTTTCAAATTTCGTCAGCCGGTAAGAAATCGAATGGGACGCTTTGCGGGCCATAGACAGCCTTCCTTTCCGGTAAAGGCTCCCCTTGGGCACAAGGGGAGCTGGCGTGTAGCGCCTGAGGGGATTTGAATGTAGCGAACTTCGGAGCATTCTGAACAACGCGGCCCATCCCCTCTGTCATTTGCTTTGCAAATGACACCTCCCCTTACCGCGCGGGGCGCGGCAAGAGGAGGCTTTTCGCCTCTTTTACAGCATCTGCTTCAGCTGGTACAACTGGTTCAGCGCCTCGATGGGCGTGAGCGTTTCGACGGTGATGGACTCCAGCGCGCGGCGCAGTTCATCCGACTGCATATCGAGCATGGAAACCTGATCGGACACGGGTGCAGCCGCGGGCTTTGCGCGCTCCGGCGCGCCGGATTCGAGATCCCTGAGGATTTCCCGCGCGCGCGTAATGACCCGGTCGGGAATACCCGCCAGCTTGGCAACCTCGATGCCGTAGCTGTCGTCTGCCGCACCGGGGACGATCTTGCGCAGGAAGATCATGTCCCCCTGCCGCTTCTTGACGGCGATGTTGAAGTTTTTGACGCCCGGCAGTGCCTGCTCGATATCCGTCAGTTCGTGATAATGCGTGGCGAAAAGCGTTTTCGCGCCCAGCCGCTTGCGGTCTGCTGCATATTCGAGCACGGCACGGGCGATCGCCATGCCGTCAAATGTCGATGTGCCCCGCCCAATTTCGTCGAGAATCAGAAGTGAACGCGGCGTCGCGTTTTTGAGAATATCGGCGACTTCGGTCATCTCGACCATGAACGTTGACTGGCCGGAGGCCAGATCGTCCGATGCGCCGATGCGCGTAAACAGCCGGTCAACAATGCCGATGTGTGCCGACTGCGCCGGGACAAACGAGCCCATCTGCGCCATGAGGACAATGAGCGCCACCTGCCGCATGTAGGTCGATTTACCGGCCATGTTCGGGCCGGTGATGATGGCCGTGCGGCAGTCCTCACTGCCAAGCAGCGTGTCGTTCGGCACGAACAGCGCGTTTTTGAGCATCTGCTCGACGACCGGATGACGGCCCGCCGTGATCGATACGGTATTGCCGAGATCGACCTCGGGCTTGCAGTAATGATTGTGAACGGCGACGGCGGCAAAGCTGCACAGCACATCCAGCTGCGCGACGGCCTGCGCCGTCTGCTTGACGCGGGCGGATTCTCCCGCGACAAACTGCCGCAGCGCCACAAACAGGTCATATTCCAGCGCCACAATGCGGTCCTTGGCCGTCAGAATGGTGCTTTCCAGTTCCTTCAGTTCTTCCGTGATGTACCGCTCACCGGTCGAGAGCGTCTGCTTGCGGATATAGCTGTCCGGGACAAGATTCAGCTGACCCTTTGCAACCTCGATATAATAGCCGAATACACGGTTATAGCCCACGCGCAGATTCCGGATGCCGGTCTTTTCCTTTTCACGCGCCTCGATCTGCGTGAGCATGCCCTTGCCGCCGGACTGGACGGCGCGCAGTTCATCGAGCTCTTTGTTTGCACCGTCACGGATGAGCCCGCCCTCGCGCAGCAGGAACGGAGGATCGTCCACGATGGTTGCGTCGATCTTCTCCTTGAGATCTGCCAGCGTGTCAAGCTGCTCAAAAAGCGTCTGCAAATACGGCGCGCGCATGCCGGACAGCCGCTCCTTGACGGCAGGCAGACTCGCCGCGCCCTGTGACAGCGCGGCAAGATCGCGGCAGGAGGCTGTACCCGTCATAATGCGGGTCATGGCGCGCTCAAAATCGGTGATCTCGCGCAGCGACAGCAGCAGCTCCTCGCGGTCGATGGTCTTTTTGACCAGCTCCTCCACGGCGGTCAGACGGCGCGTGATCTGCGCGGGGCTGAGCAGCGGCCGCTCCATCCACGCCCGCAGCAGACGGCCGCCCATGGCGGTCTTCGTTTTGTCGAGCACCCACAGGAGGCTCCCGCGCTTTTCCTTTGCGCGCATCGTCTCCGTCAGTTCGAGATTCCGCCGCGCGGCAAGGTCAAGCTGCATGAACTTGCCTGCAATGTACAGTTCCAGTTCCCGGATGTGCGGCAACTCGTTTTTCTGTAAATCGCGCAGCGTAATGAGAAGCGCACCCGCGGCGGCAATGACGCACGGCATATTCGCAAGACCGAGCGCCTCCGGCGACTGCCCGAACTGCGCCGTCACGGCAGCCTCGCACAGTGCAGAGTCAAACTGCGCGTCCGTTCCCAGATTTACGCAGGTGTGGAAGCGGTCGCGCAGGAAATCTGCCAGCGCGTCGTCCTCCGCCGCCGTGCCGCCCAGAAGTGCCTCGGACGGCAGGAAGCTGCCGAGTTCGTTCTGCGCGTCCTGCATGGCGTCGGTGCCGGAAACCTGCGTTGCGCTGAATGCGCCGGTCGATACGTCGCAGAAGCAAAGGCCGTATGTACCGGCTGCGCCGTAGACGCAGGCGTAATAATTATTTTTGGATTCCACCAGCATCGAACTTTCCGTCACGGAGCCGGGCGTTACGATGCGGATGATGTCGCGCTTCACCAGCCCCTTCGCCAGGGCAGGGTCCTCCATCTGCTCACAGATGGCGACCTTGTAGCCCTTTGCGACCAGCCGCGCGATATAACTCTCCGAGGAATGATACGGCACGCCGCACATGGGAATCTTATCCTCCGCGCTTTTGTCCTTAGCATGGTCGCGCGAGGTGAGCGTCAGGTCGAGTTCACGCGAGGCAATGCGCGCGTCCTCCTCGAACATCTCATAAAAATCGCCCAGCCGGAAAAACAGCAGGCAGTCAGGATTACGCTCCTTGACCGCATAATACTGCTGCATCATGGGGGTGAGTTCGGCCATAAACAAAACCTCCGGGTTTTCTCTTTTAACGTCTGAAATTATGCTTTCGGCAAATCCATATGCACTTACGCATTCGTTTGTAGGGGCCGATGCCCACATCGGCCCGTTGGGAAGTTGCAAATTCGCCGAAGAATACCGTAAAAACGGTGCATTCTGCCGGGCCGATGTGGGCATCGGCCCCTACAAAGCCCGCACCAGGGTGCTGTGTTATCGGAGTTCGCCTACAAGGCTCCACGTCGTGCAGCCCGTGATCGTCACATCGAAAAACTGCCCAATCAGGCTGTCGTCTCCCGCGAAGCGGACGAGTCTTCCGCCCTCGGTGCGGGCGGTGAGCATGTCCTTGTCGCGGCCGTCGCAGAGCACGCGGACGGTCTTGCCGACGTAGCCCTGATGAATTTCCAGCGAAATGCGGTTCTGCACATCGCAGAGCCGGTCAAAGCGGCGGTTTTTCTCCTCCTTGGGTGTCGGATCGTCCATTTTCGCGGCAGGCGTTCCCGCGCGCGGGGAGAAGATAAAGGTAAACAGCGCGTCATAGCGCACGTCTTCAATCAGGCTGATCGTGTCCTCGAATTCGTCCTCCGTCTCGCCGGGGAAACCGACGATCACGTCGCTGGTCAGAACCAGATCGGGCATGATCGCGCGGCCATAGTGCGCCAGCTTCAGATATTCCTCGCGGGTATAGTGCCGGTTCATGGCTTTCAGCACCCGGTCGTTGCCGGACTGGAAGGGCAGGTGGAACTGCTTGGCGATCTTGGGGTATTTCGCAATGGTATCAAAGAGTTTTTTGCTTGCGTCCTTCGGGTGGCTCGTCATGAAGCGCAGCCAGAACTCGCCCGGCAGCTGTGCGATCTCGGCCATGAGGTCGGCAAAATCGACACCGAGGCCTAAATCCTTGCCGTAGGAATTGACGTTCTGACCTAAAAGCGTAATGTCTTTATAGCCTGCCGCGATGAGGCCCTTGACCTCTTCCAGAATCTCCTCGGGCCGTCTCGAGCGCTCCCGTCCGCGGACATACGGCACGATGCAGTACGAACAGAAGTTGTTGCAGCCGTACATGATCGACACCCACGCCTTGAGATCGGACGAGCGCACGACGGGGATACCCTCTGCAATATTGCCCGCGGAATCGTCCACGGCAAAAATGCGCTTGTTCGTGCGCAGCACGCTTTGCAGCAGTTCCGGGAAGCGCCATAATTCGTGCGGATTGAACACGCCGTCAACATGGCGGTAGCTGTTTTTGATGCGCTCGACGACCTGCGGCTGGCCCATCATGCAGCCGCACAGGAAAATTTTCTGTTCCGGATGCCGGGCCTTGGTGTGCACCAACGCGCCGACGTTGCCGTAGACGCGCGTTTCCGCGTGTTCGCGGATGGCGCAGGTGTTGATGACGATGCAGTCCGCGCCCTCTTCGGTATCCACGATCTCATAGCCGCTTGCGCGCAGCATGCCGCGGATACGCTCGGAATCCGCCTCGTTCTGCTGGCAGCCGTATGTATCGACAAAGGCCCGCGGCGTCCTGCCGCGCGAGGCCCAAAGGGCTTTGATCTGTCCGCAGACAGCGGCTTCCTTTTCCAGCGCCTCCTGCGGGATTACAACGGGTTTGCGTTCCATGTACGTTTCCTCCGAACTGCATAACTTAACAATTTATTATAGCAGATTCCATGTAAATTTGCAACGGATGAAAAAGCCCCTGCAAAACCGCCCGCGCCATGTGCGCAGCAGTCTGTAACATTATATAAATAAGGCTTGCTGGAAACAAAACAAGATGCACCCAAGGCTCCCCTTGGGCCCAAGGGGAGCCTTAAGACGCGTCCTTGTGCCTCTCAAATTTACTTACCCCTATATCTAGTCACAGCCCCGTGTCATATGACGCGCAATGTTACAGTTAAATTACAAACCCCCCGAAACGCTTGACGAAACGGGGGCGGTGCGGTAAGATGCAGATACAAATTACACAGGGGGCTTTGCTCCGATGTGTAAAATTTAAACAGGAGGAAATCCAAATGAAGAATCTGAAAAAGGTTCTCGCGCTGGTTCTGGCCGTTGTCATGATCATGGGCACCGTCGCCGTCGCCAGCGCAAAGGACTACGCGGATATCAAGGCTGACAGCGACTACGCCGAAGCTATTGATGTTCTGTCCAACCTCAACATTCTTGATGGTTTCAAGACTGGTGAGACGTACAACTTCCAGCCGGATGGCTACTTCACCCGTGCTCAGGCAGCCAAGATCGTGGCGATCGTCCACAACGCGGCTACCAACGGCAAGATCAAGGGTCAGGATGCTATCTCCAGCCTGTACAGCAACGCACAGAACCCGTTCGTTGACTGCAACAACTCCTGGGCTCTGCCCTTCATCAACTACTGCCGCATCACTGGTCTGGCTGACGGCATGACCAAGACCACCTACGCTCCCGAGCGCAGACTGACCGGCGTGCAGTGGCTGAAGCTGATGCTCACCACCCTGAACTTCGACACCGCCAAGGAAGGCTACACCGGCACCGGCTGGGACATCAACGTCCTGAACCGCGCCAACGAGCTTGGCCTGCTTGCTGGTCTCCCCACTGGCTGGAAAGCCATCGAGAACATCAAGCGCGGCGAAGCTGCTCAGATCCTCTACAACGCGCTGACCACGAGCCTTGTCGAGTATGGCCAGAACATCAAGGGCTACAATCCCACGGTTGCGGCTGGCAACTTCCTCACCAAGGCGTTCGTCGCCAACGAGTCCGTTGTGTCCACCGGTGTTCTGCTCGCCGCCAAGATGGGCGTCGGCATCACCCGTACCACTGACGCATTCCGCCGCCCGGGCTACAAGTGGAGCCATGGCACTTGGAGCAAGTTCTACATGGACGCGCCGGTCAACAGCTACACCACCGCTGTTACCATGTGCGACATCCTGAAGAACGACATGAAGGTTCCCGAGACCTCTGACAAGCCGGTTGTTCTGAATGGCTACCGCAAGGGCGCAGCGCCCACCGATGCCGGCGCTACCACGACCGGCCAGATGTTCGCCGATGCCGGCACCGCTCTGAACTACTACGCAGTCGACGGCTACAAGTATGTTGATGTCAATGACAGAATTTACATGGAGCTTCAGCATGACAAGGCCAAGGAATGCCAGACTTGGTGGGAAGCTGCATATGGCTGGAAGTCTCCGGTCTTCGGCGGCCAGGGCGATCTGACGCAGGTCTTCAAGACCGAAGACGGCTGGGTCATCACCACCATCCACACCTTCCTCGGCGAGATCACCAAGCTCAACAAGAACAACAAGTACAGCCACGCCACCGGCGAGACTGCGGAGCTCAAGTTCTGGCAGGAAATGGTGAATGATGAGCCGCAGTACGTTGAGAGAACCACCACGGCTATGACCACCACCGACATGAACTACACTGTCGGCACCAAGGTTCTGGTTCAGGTCTCCCTGAAGAAGAGCGAGACTGTCAACCTTGACAACTCTGACTATGTCAACGGCAATGTTGGTATTGTCGCTGTTGCTGAGGCCAAGACCGGCGCTCTGACCGGTGCTTCCGATGCAAACTATCCGGAAACTGTTTCCATCGACGGCACCAAGTATCCCACCAACTGCCGCTTCGTTCTTGGCAAGGATAAAGCCATGAACATTGCGAACAATGGCAAGGTCTTCACGTTCTACCTCGACACCTACGGCAACGTCATCGGCCGTGTTGCGAACACCGATGCCAAGAGCTATGTGGTTCTCGACCGTATCTACGGCGTCCATGAGAACGGCAAGTTCGCGCTGAAGGCCGACATGTTCGATCTGGACGGCAAGGCCATCGAGGGCGCGACTGTTGCGATCGCCGGCTCCTTCGCTTCTGCCAAGGACGGCTACGACAATGTTGGTAATTACAGCAACGACAGCTATCCGTATGACAACTTCGTTTACATGGTTGCCTCGCACAACGATTCGAAGCTGACCAACGCGCTGTACTCCTACACCAAGAACGACAAGGACGTTTACACCCTGACTTGGGTCGGTGATGCGACTACGGCTACCACAGCTGCTGCATACACCGCAGCTGATGTTGCCAATAACGTCACTTACGGCCATGCATTCGGCCGTCTGGAAGGCTCCTTCGTCCACACTGCAAAGCTGGCATTCATCAAGGTTTCTTCCCTGAATGGCGTAGCCATGATGAAGACCAACGATAAGGTATACAGCGGCAGCGATCTCTCCCTGTCCGAGTCCACCAAGTTCGTGGTCAAGAGCGCTGGCGGCGCTGTCACGTCCTACACCGGCTACACCGCTCTGCCCGCACTGACTGCCTCCTACGTTGACTATCTCGATAACGACGGCGACGGCTTCGCTGACATCGTCTACATCGGCAAGGCAGTCTTCGCGGCTGACAATGTCACTGGTTGGGTCCTGAAGTGGACGCCGTTCAACTGGGCAAATGGCTATGACCTCATCACCGTCTATGTCGATGGCGAGCCTGTCACGGTCAACGTCAAGCACAGCACCATCGAGACTGGCGTTGATGTCAACGGCGTAGCGCTGCGTCCGGGCCTGTACACCTTCAAGACGCAGGTCGATGCCAATGGCGTGACCTACTCTGAGGTCTACATGATCGACCAGAACGCAAGCAACTGGATGGGCGAAGCTGTTGAGTCCTACAGCAACGATGCGACCGCCATCAAGGTCAAGGATGCCACCGGCTACACGCAGACCATCGGCCTGACCGACGTTGTGATCTACAACGTTCTGGCTGACGGCACTGTTGTCAAGGCTGATGCTTCCTGCATCGCTGCGGGCGACTACATCATCTACTCCAAGGTTTCCAGCAAGGATAATGCTCCGTACGCGGTGATCTACGTCCTCGACAAGACCATTCCGTACTAATTTGAGATTTCCTCTCTGAAACCCCAAAGCAAAGAGGGGGCCCCACAAGGGGCCCCCTTTTCTGCACACTTGACAAACCGCAAGAACCTGCTATAAATAAAAATAACCAAGGACGCCTCGACAAGCGGTTGTCCCCGGTGAAATGCTGATTCTTAAACTATGTTAAGAAACCGTCACTTGGCCGAGTGGCGGTTTCGCCCGTTAATGCGGATCGTAATGGTCAGTCCGTGCCGTTTTCGCCCGCTTGACAAATCAAAAGAGTTTGGTATAATAAAAATAACCAAGGCTCCCTCCGCAAGAACGGTTTGGCCTCTGGTTATGTTAGGGTCGAGAAATAATCACGAAACCGTCACTTGCCAGAGTGGCGGTTTCGGCCATTTATGCGGATGGTGACCGTAAGTCCAAAGATATGGAACGTGATCGTAATCGGCATAAACATCCCTCCTTTCGGAGGAGGCCAAACCGCCCGTCTGCATCGGGAGCCTTGGGGTTCAAAAAGAACCATAACTATTTTACCAGACCGGTCGAAAAATGTCAATCTGTGTTGGTTTTGGCCGCTTGACAAACCGGAAGGTTACAGCAGGAAAAGGGTAGAGCATTTTTTAACAGATAGACAAGCGCCCGGGCAGCTGCCCGGGCGCTTGTCATACAATCAGGTATGAGATTTTGCTTACATCAGCGGCTCAAGGGACAGAACCGGGTGGTTCTTCTCCTGCAGGAACTCGAGCAGCGCGTCGCAGTCGGTGCAGACGGTTTCATCGGCGATCATGTCGGTGAAGTTGTCAATGCCGTAGAGTTCCTTGGCGGTCTTGTTCAGACGCTCACCAACGTCGTCCTTCAGTTCCTTCGGCATCCAGACGATGCGTTCAATGCCGCCCTCGGCGTGGATGAACTTCTTGGAGGAGATGAAGTGACGGCCATGGCCCATGTAGCCCGGGGTCTGGACGCCGCCGCCGG
>OODJ01001361.1_pt1 | contig 19785 bp, 17 predicted proteins | sample 1671611 | NCBI WGS metagenome assembly OODJ01 (sample SAMN06348174, study PRJEB24527) | human gut metagenome | biome: human gut; feature: ankylosing spondylitis patient; material: feces | host: Homo sapiens | place: China | collected 2015-10 | reverse complement strand
GCTGCGCCGTCCGGCGGAAGGAGCTGGCGGAGGCGGAGTCCGCCGCCCGGGAGGCCCGGCTGCGCTGTGACCTCCAGGCCCGGCAGCTGCCGGAGGCGGACGCCCCCGCCGGGGATCTCCCCGCCCCGTCCCGGAGCCGGGAGATCGTCTCCGCCGATCTGGAGGCGGCCCGCGCCGCCCTGGCCCAGGCCCGGTCCGCTGCGGACCGCCTCACCGGCCAGCTGCAGGGCCTGGCCCCGCCCGACCAGCTGCGGGCCCGCAAGGCGGAGCTGGAGGACCAGCGGGCGGGGCTGGAGGCGGAGTACAGCGCCATCCGCCTGGCCATGGAGACACTGGACCGGGCCAACACCACTTTGCAGAACCGCTTCTCCCCGGAGCTGGGCCGCCGGGCTGCGGAGATCTTCGCCCGGCTCACCGGCAGCCGCTACAGCGGCGTGGTGCTGGACCGGAGCTTCCGCCTCTCCGCGGAGCCGGCGGGGGATCCGGTGTTCCGGGACGCGGCGCTGCTCTCCGCCGGGACGCTGGACCAGCTGTATCTGGCGGTGCGGCTGGCCATCTGCGACCTGGTGCTGTCGCCGGAGAAGGAGGTCCCCATCGTGCTGGACGACGCCCTGGCCAATTTTGATGACGTCAGATGCGCCGCCGCCCTGCGGTTTTTGAAGGAGGCCTCCCAAGGCCGACAGATCCTGCTCTTCACCTGCCACAGCCGGGAGGGGGAATTTTTTGCCGGAGACGGCGAAGTTTCCGTCCAGCGGTTGACGGATGCGGGGGGAGAGGTATAAGATATGGGATGCTCCCTGTGATCCATTTAAAATGCGGGAGCGCACCGTCCATCTAATACGCGAAAGCGAAAAAAGGAGATAACCGTATTATGAGCGAATGCACCCATGATTGCTCCACCTGCGGCGAGAGCTGCGGGGAGCGGCAGGCGCCCCAGTCCCTGCTGAAGGAGCACCATCCCGAGGCCCACATCGGCAAGGTGTTCGGCATCGTGTCCGGCAAGGGCGGCGTCGGAAAGTCCATGGTCACCAGCCAGCTGGCGGTCACCATGCGCCGCCGGGGCCATCAGGTCGGCATTCTGGATGCCGACGTCACCGGTCCCTCCATCCCCAAGGCCTTCGGCATCCACGGCCAGGCCACAGGCAGCGAGGCGGGCCTGTATCCCATGGTGTCCAAAACCGGCATTCAGGTGATGAGCACCAACCTGCTGCTGCCCAACGAGACGGACCCGGTCATCTGGCGGGGCCCGGTCATCTCCGGCGTGGTCCAGCAGTTCTGGACCGACGTGCTGTGGAACTGCGACTACCTGTTCGTGGATATGCCGCCGGGAACCGGCGATGTGTCCCTCAGTGTGTTCCAGTCCATTCCCCTGGACGGCATCGTGATCGTGGCCTCTCCCCAGGAGCTGGTGAGCATGGTGGTGGAGAAAGCCGTGAAGATGGCGGAGATGATGGAGGTCCCCATCGTGGGCCTGGTGGAGAACATGAGCTATGTCACCTGCCCGGACTGCGGGAAGAAGATCTACCTCTTCGGCCAGGGCAAGACCGCCCAGGCCGCGGAGCGCCATCACCTGCCCGTGCTGGCGGAGATGCCCATCGATCCGGCCCTGGCCGCCCTCACCGACGCCGGGGACATCGAGTCCTTCCAGGGTACCTGGCTGGACGGTGCCGCCGACAAGCTGGAGGGGAAATAAGCTCCGACGCCGCGCCGTGTCCTTCCACGGCGCGGCGTTTGCCGCCCTTTTGTCCGTCCTATGCAAATCCACCGGGGGAAGCCCCCGCTTTTTGTGGGCAAAAACAGTTGCAAAATACGGCAGGATTCGAGATAATAGAAAAAAGATCAAATTTGGCATAAAACCATGCAAAATACAGACAGATCGAGGGGGAATCACCCATGCAGGAACTGAAAGACCGCATCGTGAAAGAGGGCAAGGTGCTGCCCGGCAACATCATCAAGGTGGATGGTTTTCTGAACCACCGCATCGACACGGAGCTGATGGACCATATCGCAGAGGAGTTCGGCAAACACTTCAATATGGACGAGGTCACCATGATCCTCACCGCCGAGGCCAGCGGCATCGCCCTGTCCGCCATCGTGGCCCACCACTTCCACAAGCCCATGATCTTCGCCAAGAAGGCCAAGAGCGACAACATCGAGGGCGGCCTGTACCAGAGCGACATCTTCTCCTACACCTACAAAAAGAAGGTGACGCTGCTGGTGTCCAAGGAGTGGATCTCCTCTGACGACAAGATCCTGATCATCGACGACTTCATGGCCAACGGCGAGGCCATGCGGGGCCTGTGCGACATCGTCGAGGCCGCCGGCGCCACGTTGGTCGGCATCGGCTGCGCCGTGGAAAAGGGCTTCCAGGGCGGCGGCGACCGGCTGCGGGCCGCCGGCGTGAACCTGAAGTCCCTGGCCATCATCGAGTCCGCCGAGCCCGGCAACATCGTCTTCCGGGACGAGGACTGAGCCCTTCGCCTGAACCGAATTTACACAAAGGAGGAATCCCCTTGTCTCACCAGACTGTCATCGTGCTGGACTTCGGCGGGCAGTACAACCAGCTCATCGCCCGCCGGGTCCGGGAGTGCGGCGTCTACTGCGAGGTGAAGCCCTACACCACCCCGCTGGAGCAGATCCGCGCCATGGAGCCCATCGGCATCATCTTCACCGGCGGCCCCAACAGCGTGTATGATCCCAAGTCCCCCCAGGTGGACCCGGCCATCTTCACCTGGGGCGTGCCCATCCTGGGCATCTGCTACGGCTGCCAGCTGATGGCCCACAACCTGGGCGGCCGGGTCACCGAGGCCCAGGACGACTCCGCCCGGGAGTACGGCAAGACCGAGACGTATTTCGACACGTCCTGCAAGCTCTTCAAGGGCCTGCCCGCCCAGGGCATTACCTGGATGAGCCACGGCGACTACATGGAGAAGGTGCCGGAGGGCTTCGCCCTGGTGGCCCACTCCGACGCCTGCCCCAACGTGGCCATCTGCGACGAGAGCCGGGGCTTCTACGGCGTCCAGTACCATCCCGAGGTCAACCACACGGAGCACGGCACCGACATGATCCGCAACTTCCTGTACGAGGTCTGCGGCGCGGCGGGCGACTGGACCATGGGCGACTACAAGGAGACCGCCATCCGCCAGATCCGGGAGAAGGTCGGGGACGGCAAGGTGCTGCTGGCCCTGTCCGGCGGCGTGGACTCCTCCGTGGCGGCGGCCCTGGTGGCCGAGGCCGTGGGCAGCCAGCTGACCTGCGTGTTCGTGGACCACGGCCTCATGCGCCTGAACGAGGGCGACGAGGTGGAGGCCGCCTTCAAAAAGTGGGACATCAACTTCGTCCGGGCCAACGCCGAGGACCTGTTCCTGGGCAAGCTGGCCGGCGTCACGGAGCCGGAGCGCAAGCGGAAGATCATCGGCGAGGAGTTCATCCGGGTCTTTGAGGCCGAGGCCAAGAAGATCGGCCAGGTGGACTACCTGGTCCAGGGCACCATCTATCCCGACGTGATCGAGTCCGGCACCGGCGACGCCGCCGTCATCAAGAGCCACCACAACGTGGGCGGCCTGCCAGACTACGTGGACTTCAAGGAGATCATCGAGCCCCTGCGGATGCTGTTCAAGGACGAGGTCCGTCAGCTGGGCCGGGAGCTGGGCCTGCCGGAGTACCTGGTGATGCGCCAGCCCTTCCCGGGCCCGGGCCTTGCCATCCGGGTGATCGGCGAGATCACGAAAGAAAAGCTGGACACCCTGCGGCAGGCGGACTTCATCTTCCGGGACGAGATCGCCAAGGCCCATCTGGAGGGCACCATGAGCCAGTACTTCGCGGTGCTGACCAATATGCGCTCCGTGGGCGTCATGGGCGACGGCCGGACGTATGACTACACCCTGGCCCTGCGGTCCGTCACCACTACGGACTTCATGACCGCCGACTGGACGCGGATCCCCTACGAGGTGCTGGACCGGGTGAGTGTGCGCATCGTCAACGAGGTGCCCCATATCAACCGGATCGTGTACGACATCACAAGCAAGCCTCCAGCAACGATTGAGTGGGAATAAATCTTCAACCCGCAGGCTCCTTTTCCAAGGGGTCTGCGGGTTTTCCCTCCTTCGTTCACGATGAGCAGATCAAGCGGGCCTTTGGCCGGGAAGGGAACCGATTGTGGGGGCCGACAATCGGAGGGGACCGGCCGCCCCGGCGCTCCCTTGACCGGGGAGACGGCAAAGCGATTTTGCATAGACAGCGTTTTCACCCTTGCGCCTTTCTGTTGTAAATCCTATAATCATGATGTCCATACTCCTGCCGGATGATAAAGCAGATATTTGTTGGGGGCAAAAATCTATGAAAAGGATTCCTGACGAACGGTGTGCATCCATATGCGGCCTGTTTTGCGGCGCTTGCCCCTCCTTTCCCGATGAATGTCATGGCTGCTTATCCGATTTTGTTCGTGAGGGGTGCAAACATTGTGCGAAGCATGGATTTTTGGAATGCGCAGCAAATCACAGCGTCATTCGCTGCTATGAGTGTCAAGAGTTCCCCTGCAATCAACTGAAAGAATTCAGCACAAGGCCTGTGATCAACGGTGTTTGTAATCATGCCAATGTCATTCCCGACTCTCAGCGCATGAAGGAAGTCGGCGTTTCCCAATGGATCCATGAGAAAATCGCAGAACACACGTGTCCGAAATGCGGCAACCGGCTGACCTGGTATGAGATGAAGCCGCATACCTGCGGGTAATCTCAGGACACTTTCGGGCGCGGAGGCAGGTTTGCGCGGGCTTTGTTTCGCTGCGTGCCCCTAAGCCCAGGATTATCTGCGGCAGGGACAAAGCATATCCCGTGAAGAAAGCCGCCCGGACGATCGGAATATCGTCCGGGCGGCTTCGTAACCGCTATTGGGGCTCCAGTATGAAACAGCCGCCTTGGAAGGAGCATTTCCCGTCAAAGGATACGGTTTCAGTGGAAATAGGCAAAGCCCAGTTTTTTGAGCAGGCGGCAGGAGGGCATATTTTCCAGGGCCGTCCCCGCCGTAAACACGGCCTTCGGGCATTCCTTTGCAAAGCGGCGGAGCAGGGCCTTCACGCCCTCGTATGCATACCCCTTCCCGTGATAGGCCGAGTGAAAACAGAATCCCAAATCGTATTTCCCATTTGCCATGTGAAATCCCGCATAGCCGATGAGCCGGCCTGCCAGGCACACCGCGAAAAACAGGCCGCTGTCCGCAAACCGTTTCGTCAGCGCTTTTGCCCCATCGTCATCCGTGGGCAGCGGGGCATCGTAAACCGCATAGGGAGACCGGCAGAAGCCGGCCCAGATGTTTTGCAGCTCCGGCCAGTCCGATTCCCGCAGGCTTCGGATGCGCAGCCGTTCCGTTTGAATCTCCACCGCTGCCTCCTTCCCGGCCGGGTCAAGAAATCGCCATCTGTGCCGCCTTTGCCGCATGGATGACGGTGGTATCAAATACGGGCAGAGGCGAATCCTCCTGATGGATCAGCAGCCCGATTTCGGTACAGCCAAGGATCACGCCCTCCGCCCCGCGGTCTTTCAGATCCCCGATGATTTTCACATACTCCGCTCGGGAGCCGGCGGAAATGATCCCGCAGCACAGTTCCTCGTAGATGACGCGGTTGACTTCCTCAATATCGCCGGCATCGGGAATCAAAACATCGATGCCCCGGGCGATCAGCCTGTCCTTATAGAAATCCTGGGTCATGGTATACTTCGTCCCCAGCAGTGCCACGGTTTTGATTCCCGCGCTGAGCAGGGCGTCCGCTGTGGCATCGGCGATATGGATGATGGGGATCGAGAGCTTCTCCTGGATCTGCGGGGCCACTTTATGCATGGTATTGGTGCAGATCACGATGTAATCCGCACCGGCGGCCTGCAGATTCCGCGCCGCGGACCCGAGCACCTCCGCGCTCTTATCCCATGCGCCGGCTGCCTGATACGCCTCGATCTCGGCAAAATCCACGCTGTATAATAAAATCTTCGCAGAATGCAATCCGCCCAGTTCCTTTTTGATCGTCTCATTTATGATTTGGTAATAGGTGACGGTGCTTTCCCAGCTCATGCCGCCAAGCAGCCCAAGTGTTTTCATTCTGACAGCCCTCCGTTTTGTGTCCGAGTCGTTTGTATGATTAATTGTACCGCGGCCCTTGCGTCATGTCCACTGATTCACGCCTCCATGGAGCGGGAAGCGGAAACTGGCCCCGCGTTTTTGGCGGCGACCTTTCATGATTTGCAAAAAGGGAGCGAACTGATTTTGAACGGTCAGTTCGCTCCCTTTTCTTGGATTCCGGCGGGATCACATCAGTCTCGCAAAAACGGCCGATGCGGCCAGTTCCCCCACAGGCCCATCGATCACCACCGCGTGGAGGGCTGGGTGGCCTTCAGCCCCTCGTTCATCTGGTCTTCGAATGTGCGGATGATGCCGTTTCTCGCATCCTCCAGCTCCTGAGTGAAGTCCAAATGGCGATAGGGCTCCATTTCGGGCGCGGTCGGGAACCACTCGCAGAAGTCCTCCCACATACAGCGCTCCCAGGCAGAGTCGATTTGTGCCGCCGTATACTTGCCCTCGTGGAGGCGCTTGAACCCCCAGATATCACGGGCATGAGACTTTTCAGCATCGATCACGCAGGTCTCCGCCAGATGGGCGGGAATGAAAATCACACCGGAGGCGGTTCCCAGAACGACATCACCCGGCATACAGACAGCCATGCCGATATGGCACGGGACATTTAACCCCACCAGCATGGATTCCAGGAACGGAGTGGGGTCGGTATCCCGATAGTAGAACTGCGCATTCTGGATCCCCTGGATCTGATCCAAATCCCGTACGCCGCCCCAGACGATGGCGCCGCCCCGCTTGGTCTTGTTGGCGATCAGCGTGGAGAGGTTGCCGCCCAGGGGGCACCCCTCCCGCACCTTGTCGTACATATCCAGGATGACCACGTCATCTTCTTCCAGATTTTCCAGCGGCCATTGGTTGAAGTTCCCCTTCCGCCCCTCGCTTGTATGGGCGTATTCCATCAGATAGTCCGCCAGGTCCGGGCGGGTCGGCATATATACGGCCGTGACGGCGCGGCCCACCAGGACCGGCATATTCGGGTTGCTGCGCTTGAGGCGCCCCTCGAATTGGTATTTGTAGCCACGGATATAAAGAGGCATCCACATCTCTTCAACCGTGGTCCGGGAAATCCGTCGAAGGATGTCATCAGGCACTTTCGGACGCCCATTGGGAAAGCGCTCCCCCGTCCACAGCGGAGAGAGCTGAATGATATCTTCTCTACAATCAAATTTCATGATGTACCTCCATTTTCGGAAAGTTGCCACAAGTCATGTAGAGGGAAATATCAGGCTGCGCGGTCAAGCTGATATACATGATATAACAACTATGTCCAAGTGCGATTTAATACTATCGTAAGAGGAGAGAAATTGTCAAGTAAGCCATAAAGTGTTTTTTGTACAAAAAATTTAACTATTTTTTCATAAATGCGACAAAGTTATGCAATATATAAAAAACCCGGCGAGTTTCTATTGACTAACCTCGTGCAAAGTAATAACCTGTATATACAGGTTGGCCAAATAGTTTTGACGCGCATCTCGATAAAGAGGGAATCGAAATGCGCGGAAAAAAGAGGAAAGGTGATGTAATTATGGACCACAATCAGCTCTATGAAGAGGCCCTGAATCATGTGCGGACGAGTTCCTGCCCATCCGATCTGAAAATCGTGGATATGAAGGTCTGCGATTTGGAGCCGCCTTTCAGCGCAACGATCATCAAGCTGATCACCAACCAGGGAATTGAGGGATATGGCCAGGTGCGCGAGGGCGGAAGCCGTGTGTACGCGCTGATGCTCAAGCGGCTGCTGCTGGGCGAGAATCCGTGCAACGTCGACAAGCTGTTCCGCAGGATCAAGCAGTTCGGCTATCACTCTCACCAGGGCGGAGGCGTCAGCGGCGTGGAGATGGCGCTGTGGGATCTGGCCGGCAAGGCCTACGGCGTCCCCGTCTACCAGATGCTGGGCGGGAAATTCCGCGATGCGATCCGGGTGTACTGCGACACGGACATCCACGGCAAGCCTGACGGCAAGCGGATGGGGAGCGTCCTCAAGGAGCGCATCGAAACCAAGGGCTATACCATGATGAAGATGGACCTCTCCGTCACCGAGATCCTGCATGATGTGGAGGGTGCCCTGACATATCCCACCGGAGAATTGAAGGAATACATCGACAGCCTGGATGGGGCATTCGGCTACCACGGCGTTCTGGCCTATGACCCGAAGCTCTCCAAGGCGGAACAGCTTGAGGCATATGCCCGCCGGAACAACCTGATGAAGCGGGATGATATTCCCGGCCCGTCCCGGGGGATCCACATCACGGAGCTTGGACTGGACATCCTAGAGCAGTACGTGAAGGATGTCCGGGACATTGTGGGCTATCAGGTCCCCATCGCGGTGGACCATTTTGGCCCCATCGGCGTCGGCGACTGCATCCGGCTGGGCAACCGGCTGGAAAAGTACAACTTGGCGTGGCTGGAGGACATGGTGCCCTGGATGATGACGGACCACCTGGCGGAGATCTCCCGCAATGTGCGGACGCCGCTGTGCACGGGCGAGGACATCTACCTGAAGGAGAATTTCAAACCGCTCCTGGAAAAGCGCGCCGTATCGATCATCCATCCCGACATCGCCAGCGTGGGCGGGCTGCTGGAGATGAAGAAGGTGGGCGACATGGCCCAGGAATACGGGGTCCCCATGGCAATCCACATGAACGAGACGCCCATCTGCGCGATGGCCGCCATGCAGGTGGCGGCAGCCACGGAGAATTTCTTCGTGCAGGAATTCCACCACAATGACTACGCGTTCTGGTCTGATTTCGTGATTACGAAAGACAATCCGATTATCCAGAACGGCCACATTCGGGTTCCGGACGATCCCGGCCTGGGTATTCTGGGGCTGAATGACGAGGTCCTCGCCGAACACCTGCACATCGTGAACAAGGGTGAGGTCTGGCAGGACACCGATGAGTGGGACGACTGGTATGCATTTGACCGGCTTTGGCTGTAAACGGAGGGCCTGCGAAATCTGAAAAACTACTTGAGGAGGGCATAATCATGAAAAAACGTCTTTCTGCGGTTCTGGCAATGGTGTTGGCCCTGGCAATGCTGGCGGGCTGCTCCGGCGGCCAGCAGGCGAGCGGAGATGGGTCCGGCGGCGGGGGAGAGACCTCCACGGCCGGCGAGGCAAGCAGAACCGTCAACATCGCGATTTCCGAGAACTGCATCACACTGGACCCGCAGAACGCCAACAACCAGGGCTCGCAGATCGTCGTGGAGCCGGTATACGAAGGGCTTCTTCAGACAGACGGCGAGAGCAATTACTGGCCTTGGCTGGCCACGGAGTGGGAACACGACGAAACCGGCACCGTTTGGACCTTCAAGCTGCGGGAGGGCGTGAAGTTCAACAACGGCGAGGAGTTCACCTCCGCCGACGTGGTCTGCTCCTACCAGCGGCTGATCGATGACTACAATGAGCTCTGCTACGCGATCCAGTACTGGCCCGGCGAGCTGCTGGAGAGCGTGGAGGCCGTTGACCCGTACACGGCCGTCATCACGCTGAAAGAGCCGTATTCCATGGCGGAGTATGGCTTTGCCAAGTGCCCCATCATTCCGGCCTCTGTCTATGAGGAGCAGGGCGCAGATATGTTTTATCAGCAGAATCTGGTCGCCACCGGCCCGTGGATGCTGGACGAGTGGATCGACGGCCAGTACGCGCACTATGTGAAAAATCCTAACTACTGGAACGCCGCCAACTACGACAGCTACTATGAGGATATGTATGTCCGCCACGTCCTCGAATCCTCCACCAGCGTTGCCAGCCATCTGGCCGGGGACCTGGACGCGAACCTGGTGACCGGCGGCATCAACCCGGATATGCTGCCCCTCTATAACGGGACCGAGGACCAGATCGAGATCGTTTCCGTGGATGTGTTCTCCTATTACTATATGGGCTTCCAGTGCGATCCCGACAGTCCCTTTGCCGATGTGAATGTCCGCAAGGCCTTTGAGTGCGCCATTGACCGCCAGCTGATCCTGGACACGATCCTCGGCGGCGGAACGGTGCTCAACTCCATTATCCCGGAGGGCTCCGTGGGCTATAATCCGGACCTGCCTCCCTACGAGTATGATCCCGACCAGGCGAGGGAACTGCTGGCGAACAGCAGCTATAACGGCGAGGAGATCGTCCTGTCCTCGAATACCAGTACGACAAAGGCGGAAGATCAGCTCCTGGCGATCTCCGATATGCTGAATGCGGTGGGCTTCAACACCTCGGTTTCCGTTGTGGAGAACGCGACGCTGCTGGAGATGCGGACCACCGGCGATTATGACGTCTTCCTGGTGATCACCATGCAGACCGGCGGCGACCCGGGCGGAATCCTGAATATGCGGGTGCTGGAAGACGCGCACTCCTCTCACTTTGTGGACGAGGAGCTCAACAGCCTCATTGAGCAGGGCCTGAAGACCATTGACACAGATGAGCGCGCGGCGATCTACGGCCAGGCCATGGCGCGGCTGCGGGAGGTCTCTGCCCCCCATACCGGCCTGTACGCGCCCTATGCCAATTTCGCGGTGGACCGCGGTGTGACCGGCCTGGACCTCTACCGCGACGGCACGCTGCGCGTGGCGTATGTGGATTATAATCCGGAGCTGGAGAGCTTCACCGGCGTGGATTACGACGCACTGACCGCAGGCCTGTAAGAGGAGCATCAACTGATCGCTTGTGATGCGCAGCGGCGGGAAACGGATCTGTTTTTCTGTATCGTTTCCCGCCGCTGCCAAAGGATACAAGGGGGGAATCATTTTGCTGCGATATATCGGAAAGCGGCTTTTACAGACGCTATTGGTCCTGTTCATTGTTTCAATCTTTGCGTTTTCCCTGATCCATATGGCGGATGGCAACCCCGCCCTCTTGATGGTGCCCGACGGCGCGTCGGACGAAGTCATCGCAGAGATGGAACACAGGCTGGGGCTTGACCAGCCTCTATATGTTCAGTATTTTCGCTATATGATGGGCGTTTTTCAGGGGGACCTGGGCACATCCACTGCCTATCGGATCCCCGTGGCCCAGATCATCGCGGAGCGGCTTCCCAACTCGGTCGTTCTGACCATGGGGACCGTATTGATCGGATGCTGCCTGGCGATCCCGCTGGGGATCATTGCGGGCGCGAACCGCGGAAAGCCGGCAGATTTCTTTGCCATGTTCTTTGCCCTGGTGGGCAACTCCATGTCCGCCGTCTGGCTGGCCGTGCTGAACGTCTTCGTGTTCTCCGTCTGGCTCAACATCCTGCCCTCCATGGGCGCCGAATCCTTTAAGAACCTCATTTTGCCGGCATTGACGCTGGGATACCCCATGGCGGCGGAGATCACCCGTGTGGGCCGGTCCGGTATGATTGACACGCTGAGCGAGGACTATATCACGGCGACGTACGCAAAGGGGATCAGCCGGAGGCTGGTCAATTGGAAATACGCGTTCAAGAATGCGCTGATCCCCATTATCACGCTGGTGGGCCTGTCCATCGGCTCGTATCTTGCGGGCGCGGTCGTGGTGGAGACCGTGTTCGCATGGCCGGGCATCGGGCAGCTGATCAACCAGGCCGTGGGCAACCGGGACTATGCGCTGGTGCAGTCCCTGCTGCTGGTGTCCGCCACCCTGTTCGCACTGATCAACCTGGTGGTGGATATCATCAACGCCCTGATTGATCCCAGAGTATCCCTGGAGTAAGGAGGCGCAGAATGGATAGACGGATTATTTTGAACCGGATGCGAAAGAACCCGTTTTTCGTGGTGGGCTCTATCGCGGCAGTAATCGTGATCATCTTGGCGGTTATTGCACCATTTATCGTTCAGTTTGACCCGAACGCGAACTCGCTGACGGACCGATTCCTGCCTCCGGAAGGGCTGTCGAACGGGCTGAAGGGGCACATCCTCGGCACCGATCAGCTGGGAAGGGACGTGTTCACGCGCCTTCTGCTGGGCGGCCGTTATTCCCTGGCGATCGCCCTTGCCGTAGTAGTCTTTCAGACGGTGGTGGGCACGGTCCTGGGGATTCTGGCCGGCTTTTTCGGCGGGGTGGTGGATGCCATTGTCATGCGCGCCTGTGACGTGTTCATGGCGATCCCGAACCTGATCCTCGCCATCGCCATCATGTCCGTCCTGGGCCCCAGCATCCCGAACCTGATTCTGGTTCTGGCGTTCTCCGGATGGGTAAACTGCTGCAAGGTCACGCGGAACAATGTCCGGGTGATCAAGAATCAGGAGTTTGTAAAGGCATCCCGTGTGCTGGGGGCCGGCGGCTTCCACATCATGTTCCGGCAGATTTTCCCCAATGTCACGACACACATCATCATTCTGGCAAGCCAGAGAATCGGCATGACGATTATCATTGAGGCGGCGCTGAGCTTCCTCCAGCTGGGCATCCAGCCGCCCACGCCCTCTTGGGGGAACATGATCGCCGCGGGCCGGTTGTATATGACCACGCAGCCCTGGCTGGTGTTTGCCCCCGGCATTGCGTTGATGTTCGCGGCGCTGGCCTTCAATTTCCTTGGCGACGGCATCCGCGACGTTCTGGATCCCAAGCGGACCGCGGTTTGATAAGGAGGGAGCGCCAATGGAAGAGAAAATTTTGGAGATCAATGATCTCGTGGTCGAGTTCAAGACGGAGCGCGCGGTGGTCCATGCGTTGAACGGTGTCTCCCTCACGCTGCGAAAAGGCGAATCCCTGGGATTGGTGGGGGAGTCGGGCGCGGGAAAGACAACGACCGCGCTGGCGATCTTGAATCTCTTGGCATCCTCCGCAACGGTAAAGGGCGGAGATATCAAATACCACGGCAAATCGGTCTTTCAGATGAATGACCGGGAACTGCAGTCCATGCGGGGTGGAAAGATCTCAATGATTTTCCAAAATCCGCTGACCGCATTGAACCCGGTGTTTACAATCGGCGAGCAGATCGCCATGGTTCTGCGCACGCACCGCGGCATGAAGCGGAAGGAGGCCAGCGAGCGGGCAAAGGAGCTGCTGGAGATGGTGGGCATTGCGGGATACCGGATCAAGGACTATCCCAACCAATTCAGCGGCGGTATGCGGCAGCGGGTCGGCATCGCGGCCGGGCTGGCGTGCAATCCTGAGATCCTGATCGCCGATGAGCCGACCACCGCCCTGGACGTGACGATTCAGGCGCAGATCCTGGAGCTCATGAAGGACCTGCAGAAAAAATATGAGACCTCACTGCTGATGATCACCCATAACCTTGGCATCATTTCCGAGCTGTGCCAAAAGGTCGCGGTCATGTATGCGGGGCGCATCATCGAATACGGCACGGTCCGGGAAGTGTTCACCCACCCCATGCACCCGTATACGGCCGGGCTGCTGAGCGCCCTTCCAAAATTGGAGGGCCCGCGGGAGCGGCTGACCGCCATCCCAGGACGGGTCGCCGACCCGCAAAATCTCCCGGACGGATGCAGATTCCATCCGCGCTGCGAAAAATGCTCGGAGAGATGCAGGACAGAATCCCCGGGTATGGTGCGCGTCAATGACGATCACTATGTGGCGTGCTTTTGTGCAAAGGAGGGGGCTTAATGGAACATCCCAACACCGCAGGCAGGCAGGAGCCGCTGATTCAGGCACAGCATCTGAAGAAGTATTTCAAAATCAATAAAAAGAAGACCCTGCACGCTGTGGATGACGTGAGCTTTGAAATTTACCCCGGCGAGACGCTTGGGCTCGTGGGAGAGAGCGGATGCGGCAAGAGCACCGTCGGCAATGTGATCATGCGGCTGCTCCCCCGCACGGACGGCAAGCTGCTGTATCGGGGAAAGGATATTTTTGAAGCCAGCAAAGAAGAGTCCATGGAGCTTTGCAAGAAGATGCAGATCATCTTTCAGGATCCGTACTCTTCCCTGAACCCGAGAAAGACCATCCGCAAGATCCTCTCGGAGTCCTACGAGATCCATCATTACGGCTCAAAGGAGACCATCGCGAAGGCCGTGGAGGAGCTGTGTGACCGGGTGCAGGTCCCGCAGAATCTGCTGGACCACTTCCCCCACGAGCTGGATGGCGGGATGCGCCAGATCGTGGGGATCGCGCGGGCTCTGTCGCTGAACGCGGATTTTATCGTCTGTGACGAGCCGGTGTCCTCCCTGGACGTCTCCATTCAGGCCCGCATTGTGAATCTGCTGATGGATCTGCAGAAAGAGCTGGGGCTGTCCTATCTGTTCATCTCTCATGACCTGAGCGTGGTCCGGCACATCTCAAACCGCATCGCGGTGATGTACCTGGGGCAGATCGTTGAGATCGCAGAGACGGACGAGATGTTTTCCAACACGCGCCACCCGTATTCGATTGCGCTTTTGTCGGCGGTCCCCAGGGTCAATGTGGATCAGAAGGTCTCGCGCATCGTCCTGAAGGGCGACGTGCCGAGCCCCATCAATCCAAAGCCCGGCTGCAGATTTGCGCCCCGGTGCTGGATGGCGCAGGAGATTTGCTCACAGGAGGCGCCGGAAATGCAGGAGGTCTGTCCGGGCCACTGCGTGGCGTGCCATTTCGCAAGTGAGAGCAGGCAGCGCATGAAGACCGTCGAAACGGTGAGCTTGAATGACTGAATCCATGATTTCCCTGGTGCTGCCGATTTTTTTTGCGCTTGCAATCGGCGTCTTCTGCAGCCGGCGCAGGATCCTCAGTGCGGCGGCTGTCACCGAATTGAAGAATCTGGTCACCACCTTTTTCCTGCCGCTGCTGACATTTCAGATGTTTTCAACCGCGGAGCTGGGGGAGACCACGATTTTCCTGGTGGCCGTGACGTTCCTGCTGCTGTGTGCCGCGTTATTTCTGGGCTTTGCGGCCAGCGGATTCCTTGGGGAGTACGGAAAATACGGCAGGTTCCTGACGACTTCCGCAGAAGGCGGGATGATCGGAGTCGGGCTGTTCCAGATGATTTATGGAACAGACAGCCTTTCCTATCTGGCGCCCATCGAGCTGGCGCAGGGATTGTTTTACTTCACGGTTTATTTGACGGTATTGACGGGCAGGGAGCCGTCCGGGCAGAATCCGGGCGGCGCGGAAAAGAAGATCGGCGCCATGGCGGCGGCAGCCGTCAGACGGATCCTGACAACGCCGGTTTTGGACGGCTGCCTGCTGGGGATCCTGTACCAGCTCTGCGGCCTTGCGGATCTTGCGGAGAGAGCCGGAATCGCGGCACAGTTGTATGCCTGCATCGACGTGTTTACCGCATTGATTATGCCGCTCATTCTGGTGGCGATCGGCTTCGAGCTCTCCTTCAGCCGGGAGATCTGGCTGCCGATCATCAAAACGGTCATCCTGCGCTGCTGCATTCTGGGGGCCTGTGTTCTGGCCGGCATCGGGATCCTGCGTTTGGGAAATGTCGTGGATCCGGCGTATTACATCGCCCTGGCATTCGAGTTCTCTTTGCCGCCGGCATTTTTGATCGTCGTGTATGTGAAGGAGCGCGCATACCAGAAGTACTTAAATGCGTTCCTGAGCGTTTACGTGCTGCTGACGCTGGTTTTTGCTGTGGCATTCAAGCTGTTTTTCCAGATCGAGTGAGCCAAATTTCTCCATATCTGTGTATTTCGGGCGAAAAGGAAATTGACAGAATTAGGAAGTCTATTTACTATAGACTATAGAAGCACGGAGATAGAACCTGCTGGAAATGTTCACTGGAGCCAATCCAAAAAATTGAAGTATACAGGTGAGGAGAAGAATTATGAAACTAGACAGAGAGAGCGGGATTCCCCTGCATACGCAGCTGGAAACCATGATGCGTCAAAAAATATCCTCCGGTGAATGGCCCGTTGGAAAGCTGATGCCGTCAGAGAACAAGATCAGCACGGAGTATGGCGTCAGCCGGATGACGGTGCGGAACGTCATCACAAGGCTGGAACAGGACGGACTGGTAAAGCGGGTGATGGGAAAGGGAACCTACGTCTCGTCGCTCAAGATGCGCGGCGGGAACCTCAAGTTTGACGGGATCATCTCCCAGCTCCAAAAAATGGGCTATACCATTACGACGAAGGTCCTTTCCGTGGAGCGCACGACGGATCCGGCCCTTGCAACCGTGTTCCTGATACCGGAGGAGACCCTGTATTACAAGGTCCAGCGGGTCCGCTATATGAACAACAGCCCTATGAGCGTCCATGTCACATATGTCCCCGCATACCTGGTCCCATCCCTGGAAGAACGGGCGGCCGATATGGAACAGCGGCAGCTCTTCATTATCCTGGAAAACGACTACGGATTGGCCAGAGGAAAGGTGACGGAGACTTGGCAGGCGGACAAAGCGCCGAAATGGATTGCCGATATTCTTCAGATCAAGACTAATCAGCCCATTTTGGTGGATCACAGTGTTACTTATAATCTGAACGGCAGGGCCTTTGTCACAGAGGCAGAATATTTCCGCGGCGATAAGATCTCGCTTTATTTCGAGTTTCAGTAAAGGGCGGCCGGCCCGCGCGGAGGAAGGGGCCGCCGGGATGTTTGGAATCTCTGCGCACAGGACTGGAAAGAGGTTCGGTTTCCTTGATGATATATTCTGGGAAGGAATATATGCCATACATGGGGCCGGATCTCTTTCTGCAAACCTCTGAAAACGCTCTGCGTTCAGCGGCAGGAAAAAGAGGGGGATACCGATTATGGGAATTGTGGGAAAACGCTTAGGCGACCAAATCCAAGAGTTCCGTACCGAGAAAGATACGCTTTCCATCTGGTGGATGCATCAGGCCGGCTTCACGCTGAAAATCGGGGAAAAGACGATCTGCATCGATCTGTTCCTCTCTGATGCGGATGAGCGCGTCGTGCCTCCCATTATGCGTCCGGAGGACCTGCGGGATGTGGACTATTTTCTCGGGACACACGATCATATCGATCACATCGACCGCGCCATATGGCCCCGCCTGGCGAAATCCTCACCAGATGCAAAGTTTCTTGTGCCCAGCTACTCGCTGGAACTGCTCAGGAAAGAACTGCCGGAGATTGCGGACCGCCTGATCGGGGTGGGGAATCACCGCCCCTTTGAGGAGGATGGGCTGCGGGTCTGCGCGATACCGTCCGCGCACGAACTGCTGGAGCAGAACGCCGACGGTGAATATGCCGCAGTGGGGTATCTCGTGTCCTATCAGGGATTTTCGATCTACCACTCCGGTGACTGCTGTATGTATGAGGGGCTGGAGAGCCGGCTCAAAAAGGCGTCCCCGATCGATGTGATGATGCTTCCCATCACGGGACGCTGCGCTTACCGTCTCCGGAACAACATTATCGGCAACATGACCTATCAGGAGGCGGCGGATCTGGCGGGCGCCGTAAAGCCGGGGCTGGTAATCCCGATGCACTACGATGCGTACGCGGGAAACCTGGAGAATCCGCTGCTGTTTTTGGACTATCTCCAGGTGAAATACCGGCAGCAGCCCGGCGTGATTTTAACGCCGGGAGAGCGTTTTGACGTCCGCAAAGGACAAAAGACTGAAGAACGGAGGGATTCTTATTAACACGTTCAAAGAACGGCTGGGCTGGGGGATCCTCGGCCCCGGAAGAATCGGGAGAGACTTTGCCAAGTGCCTGGAATATGTTCCCGACGCTTACGTGGCGGCGGCCGGCTCACGGGATCCTGCCCGAAGCCGGGAGTTCTGCCGGACATTCGGCGGGACGGCATATGGAAGCTATGAGGAATTGGTCCAGGACCCCAATGTGGACATCATCTATGTGGCGGTCCCCCATCCCATGCATGAGTCGGCGGTCAAACTGGCGTCGGATGCCGGAAAGGCGGTTCTGTGCGAAAAGCCCTTTGCCGTCAACCGCGCGCAGGCGGAGTCGATGTTTGACTATGCCCGAAGGAACGGCACGTTTTTGATGGAGGGGCTCTGGTCCAGGTTTTTCCCCGCCTGGAGATATGTCAAGGAACTGCTGGAATCCGGGGAACTGGGGAAAATCGTCAATATCACCTCCCTGACCGGATGGGGGCATGACCCCAAGGTGCTGGCCGAATCGGACCGGCTGCTGGATCCCAATCTCGCGGGAGGCGCCCTCCTGGACGGCGGTGTCTACAGCCTTGCCGCCATGACGGTTGCCATGGGGCGGCTGGAAGAACCCACAGAGTTTTACAGCACCGTGAAGCGGGCCTCCACCGGCGTGGACGCGGAGAGCACGATGCTGATGCGCTTTGCGGATGGGATGACGGCGAACCTGATGTGCGGGCTGTACCGGAAGGAATTTGAAACTACCATCGCCTGCGAAAACGGGATCGTTGTGATTCCGCGGCACCGCAATCCGGATACCGTGATTGTCCGGTCCAAACCCAGGGTGGGCTATGCGCAGATCGAGTGGGAGGAGGAGAAAGTCCTCAAGTTCCCCTTTGCGTGCGAGGGATTTCAGTATGAGGCGCAGGTGGTCCAGCAGTGTGTGCGGGACGGGCTGAAAACGTGCCCGGAGGTCACGCCGGAGGAGACGCTTTACATTGCCGGCCTGTGCGACCACGTCCGCAGGAACGCCGGCTTCTACTATCCGTTTGAGACGCCCGGCCCGCAGGGCGAGGGGGGCCGGCCGTGATCGCAAGGACCTGGGATACGCTGGGGGATTCGCCGTCCCTGCTGGGATTCGGCTGTATGCGGTTCCCTCTGAAGGATCCAGCGGATCCCGCCTCCATCGATGTGCCGGCGGCCAGGGAACTCATCCGCCGGGCATGGGAGGGCGGCGTGAATTACTTTGACACGGCCTGGCCCTATCACGGCGGGAGAAGCGAGGCCTTCCTGGGCGAGGCCCTGGGGGAATTTCCCCGTGACAGCTACTATCTGGCCACCAAAATTCCCACGTGGGAAGTGATCCGCTCCCGCAGGGATGCGGAAGAGATTTTTTCCCAACAGCTGGAGCGCTGCAGAACCGATCACTTTGACTTCTATCTGATGCACAACCTGAACCGTCAAAATTTCGAGAATGTGCAGAAGATCGGCCTGTTTGACCTGCTGGCCCGGAAAAAGGACGAGGGGAAAATCCGGCACATCGGTTTTTCCTTCCATGACACCCCCGCCATGCTGGAGCGGATCGTTGACACATATCCGTGGGATTTTGCTCAGATCCAATTGAATTATTTGGACTGGACGCTTCTGGACGCGAAAAAGCAGTATGAGATTTTGCATGGCCATCATATCCCGGTGGCCGTTATGGAGCCCGTGCGCGGCGGGATGCTGGCCAGGGTGGACTCGGATTCGGCCGCGCTTATGCGGCAGGCGGCCCCCGCGCGCAGCCAGGCGTCCTGGGCGCTTCGCTTTGCCGCGTCCCTTCCCGGCGTGATGGTCGTGCTCAGCGGAATGGGCTCCATGGAGCAGGTGCATGACAATCTGGAGACGTTTGAGCACTTTGCCCCCCTGGACGCAGCGGAATGCCGGCTGCTGGAACAAGTGGCGGAAAACCTGAAAAAAGTCGGCGCGATCCCGTGTACGGGGTGCCGTTACTGCGCCGACTGCCCGCAGGGGGTCAATATCCCCAAAATCTTTGCCATTTACAATCAGTTCTGTATGCGGAAGGAGCCGGTTTTCTTCCGAAACGATTACCGGACCATCCCGGAAGAGGAACAGGCGCATCACTGCATCCAGTGCGGGTTCTGTGAGGCCCACTGTCCGCAGAGGATTCCAATTATCAGAACGCTCCGGGAAATCGATCAGGAAGCGGCTCCCCTGCTGGGCAGATCAGCCGCGGATGCGGGCTCCCGCTCTCCAGGAGGCGGG
>OODJ01001360.1_pt1 | contig 19806 bp, 13 predicted proteins | sample 1671611 | NCBI WGS metagenome assembly OODJ01 (sample SAMN06348174, study PRJEB24527) | human gut metagenome | biome: human gut; feature: ankylosing spondylitis patient; material: feces | host: Homo sapiens | place: China | collected 2015-10 | reverse complement strand
CCACACGCTCATCGGCTAACCCCCGTTTGAAGAGCTTCCGATTGGCCGATTTGCGCAAAATCAGACTGGATATGCGACCATACTTCTTCAATGGATTGGCTGGCATCAATCACGCGGAAACGTTGCGATTCCGCCTTTGCCAAGTCAAGGAACGCCTGTCGTGTACGACGTTGGAAATCGTCTCCCGCGGATTCCATGCGATCTTCATCATGCTGTAGTCGTGCATGCGATTGCATAGGATCAAGATCCAGCAGATACGTGCGATTCGGCAATAGCTCACACGTTGCCCACATACTTAAGTCGCGGATTTCACCTGCCGTCAATTCGCGGCCGCCAGCCTGGTATGCAAGAGAAGAATCAAGGTACCGATCGGTAATTACCACGGCACCGCGTTCCAGTGCAGGGCGAATCACCTCGGCAACATGCTGGGCACGGTCAGCGGCGAACAGCAGCGCCTCCGCACGCGGAGCGATATCCGCATCGGAACCTTCCACGCCGCCAAGCAGCAACTCGCGAATCGCCACGCCAAGCACAGTACCGCCTGGCTCGCGCGTGACCACGCATTCGCGGCCCTGAGATTCAACATATGCGCGCAACCGTTCGACCTGCGTGGTTTTGCCGACGCCGTCTACACCTTCAAAGGAGATGAATATGCCTTGCATATTCATCACTCTACATTGCGGCGTTCGCAACGCTACCGCTGCTCACTGCTACGAACAGTCCACCGGACTGTTCATCACCGGGCGGGAACTACGGCGGGACGGGTGTAGCCTTCGTTGGCGGCAAGCCATTCCACATCGGCCTTCACCGTGGTCGGCGTGGAACCGATCTCCTTGGCGATACGGGTGTTGGCCCAACCCTTATCGGCCAATTCGCGCACCTTGGCACGGCGATCGGCACGAGCCTTATCGACGGAAGCCGCCTTGGAAGTCTTAGAAGCCTTGGCAGCACCAGCCTTCTTAGCCCCGCCCTTGCCGGCGGCAGTCTTACGTCCACGCCTTTTCGACGGGCCCTGCGCACGCTTCTCAGCCAGCAAACGGAACGCCTCGGCCGGTTCGATCGACTCAGGAGCATACTGCTTCGGCAACGTACGATTCGTCTCACCATCGGTGATATACGCGCCGTAGAAGCCTTCCTTGATGGTCACCTGCTTCTGCGTTTCCGGATCGACGCCCAATTCGCGCAGCGGCGGCTTCGCAGCGCCACGGCCACGCCCACGGCCATACTTCGGCTGGGCGAACAGTTCCTTCGCCTTATCCAAATCAACCGTGAAAATCTCATCTTCCGAAGCAAGCGAACGCGTATCCGACTTGCCATCGGCACCGGTCTTCGTCAAATACGGACCGTAACGACCATTATTGGCCTGCACGGTAACCGTCTGCACTTCACCGGTCTGCGCATCCACCTCTTCATACGAACCGACTTCACGCGGCAAGCTCAGCAGACGCAACGCATCATCCAACGTCAACGATTCCGGACTCATCGTCTTGAACAACGACGCCATCTTCGGGCGATCGGCAGCGGCTTTCTTCGCACCCTTGCCGCGCTTCGGCTTCTCACTGGCGCCACCGGCAGCATCACCAGCATCGCCGGCATCGGCAGAAGGCATCACCAGCGCAACATATGGCCCGAAACGACCATTACGCACTTCAACGGTGCCTCCGGAAACCGGATCGACGCCAAGAGCGCGCGGACCGCCGGAATGGTTCTCGATCAAATCATGACCGACTTCCACCGTCAGCTCATCCGGAGCGAGCGTATCCGGCAGCGAGGCACGCTTCGGATTGCCCTCATCATCCAGATGGTTCATATCCTCCAAATACGGGCCATATCGACCGACGCGCACATGCAAACCGTCGCCGATCTCAATCGTATTGATCTCGCGAGCGTCGATTTCACCCAACTGCGCGACCTGCTGCTGCAAGCCGGCATGCGCCTCGTCCGCAGACTGCGCGGTACCCTCACCGGAACCGAAATAGAAGCGGGTCAGCCAATTCCTGCCGGTCTCCTGACCGCTCGCGATCTGGTCAAGACCGCTTTCCATATCGGCAGTGAACTCGTAATCCACATACCGCGGGAACTTCGTTTCCAGCAATTTGACCACGGAGAACGCGAGCCACGACGGAATCAACGCACGACCGCGCTCATACACGTACCCGCGATCGATGATCGTGGAAATAATGCTCGCATACGTGGACGGGCGGCCGATTTCCTTCTGTTCCAACGTTTTCACGAGCGACGCTTCGGTGTAACGCGCCGGAGGCTGAGTTTCGTGTCCGTCGGCACCAACCGCCACCGCGGCGAGCGCATCGCCCGGATTCATCGGCGGAAGCGACACATTGTCATCCGACTTCTTATCCGCTTTGCTGGATTTACCGGATTGCGCAGCCTGTTCAACGCTTCCAGCAGCATCGCCCTTCTTCGATTCGGCGGATGCGCGGCGGCCTTCACCGGTCGCCTTCATAAAGCCGGGGAATTCGATGACAGTGCCGGAAGCCTGGAACATGGCTTCCCCATTCGATTCGGTCGGTGCGGACAGTCGCACGGTCGCCGTGGAACCGGTTGCGTCTGCCATCTGGCAGGCAAGCGTGCGCTGCCAGATCAGCGTGTACAGCTTGAGCTGGTCGGCCGGCACTTTGCTTGCGATTTCCGCAGGATCGCGGAATTTCGCACCCGCCGGCCTAATGCATTCGTGGGCTTCCTGCGCGCCCGCGGTTTTTGTGGCATATTGTTTCGGCGCATCCGACAGATAGTTTTCGCCGAAATGCTTGACGACCGCTTCACGAGCGGCTGCTATCGCTTCCTGCGACAGTGTCACCGAATCGGTACGCATGTAGGTGATATAGCCGTTTTCGTACAATCCTTGCGCCGCACGCATGGTCTGACGCGAGCTCATGCCGAGACGATTGCCGGCGGTCTGCTGCAAGGTGGACGTGGTAAACGGTGGAACCGGACGGCGACGGTACGGCTTGGTTTCCATCGACGCGACAGTAAACGTTGCAAATTCCAATGCCTGCGCAATCGCGGAAGCCTGCGCCTCGTCCAACTGCACGACCTGATCCTTCGCACCGGCCGCAGTCAGCTTGCCATCGGCGCCGAAATCCTTGGAACCAGCCAAACGACGGCCACCCAACGACACCATACGAGAATCGAACGCAACATTATTGCCATCGGCATCCGGCGCCTCCAACGTTGCGGTGACATCCCAATACGGGGCACGCACGAACGCCATACGCTCGCGCTCGCGCTCCACGATCAAACGCGTGGCGACGGACTGCACACGGCCCGCGGAAAGACCCGGCCCAACCTTGCGCCACAGCACCGGAGAAAGCTCATAGCCGTACAGGCGGTCCAGAATACGGCGGGTTTCCTGTGCGTCGACCATGTCGTCGTCAACGTCGCGAGTATTGTCAAGCGACGCTTTGATGGCTTCCTTCGTGATTTCGTGGAACACCATGCGCTTAACCGGCACTTTCGGCTTGAGCGTCTGTACCAGATGCCAGGCGATGGCCTCTCCCTCGCGATCCTCATCGGTTGCGAGGTACAGGGTGTCGGCTTTTTTCAACGCGCTTTTCAGCTCGGACACGGTTTTCTTCTTGTTGCCATCGACGATGTAGTACGGCTTGAATCCGTCTTCCACGTCAACGCCGAACTTGCCGAATTTGGTTTTGTCGGCGGCCGGCACCTGGCTCGGCTGCGCAAGATCTCGAATATGGCCGACCGAGGCCATCACCGTATATTCGGAGCCCAAATACCCACCGATTTTCTTGGCCTTGGTGGGAGACTCCACAATCACGAGCTTGCTGCCGGTAGCCATAGCCACTCCTTATTACTAGCGTTTGCAACGCAATAATACTCACTGACCGTATGCAGTTGGCAAACCGTCCGTGTGGCGCGAGCGACCGGTGCCGGAAATTTTCGGCGTGATCGTACGTTTTGCCGTCAGCGTTTCGGAGGGGCCGGAGGTGCGCCGACAAGCCCAAGTTTCGTCAATGGCGAGGCGGTCAGCTGACGCATGGTCAACACCAGCCCGAACACCAACGACGCAACGGAAGCCGTCAGAATCACCGTGGAAAGGTGCGCACCGGAATTCGTCCATTCCGCACTCATCACAAGTCCCGGCTGAATCTGCCAAATAATGTATGCGCCATACAGGGTGCCGAGCACGCCGAACGTCAACAGCACGCTGCCGACGATCTGCACGGAAGGCGACGACGCACGCGAACCGGGCTCATCCATGCCGTTCGCAAACGTCGCGGCAAGCGTGATCATTGCCACTCCGCCGACGATCAGCAACGCCATGATCACGTCGGTCGGCCGGTGCCACTGTCCCGCAATCACCGACAATCCGACGAGTACCGCATACAGCCAGCCGATCACGGCAACGAGCGCACGGCATACGCGAGGCACGGCGCATAGTAGGATCATTCCTGCCGCGGCGGCGAGTATGACATGCCCGGAAGGCGCGGAATTATTAGGATTCGATTCCAAATTAATAAGATACGGGCGTGGCAGCAGCGGCTTCAGCAACTCTGCTGCGGCAAAGCAGATTCCGCCGAATACCGCCAGTTGAGCAATCAACAGCCATCGTTTTCTTACGATAAGTACGGCGAGGGCGATTATCGACATAATCGCGCTTGTTGCGATTACAACGGTGGAAATGGTGAAGACATGCACGACCGGTTCCAGCCATCCCGGCAGGGCCGCATCGAATTTCGACCAGACCATGTCTTCATAGCTTTGGCCTTCCATCGTGCGCACGCCCAACCACCAGACGCCCACCGCGGCGGCAAGCAGCAGCAGACCGAACACCACGCTGAGCATAATGCTCGACACGCGCGGATGACGGGTCAGCGGATCGGCTTTGGCAAGCCCTTCGCTCACTTCACGTGGGGAAAGCACCTGTTCGATCGGATCAGACGGCGGCTGCGGCACGGGAACGGGCGCGACCGGCTGTTCCAGCATATTCGCGGACTTGTGCGGGTCTCGGATGATTGGCTTGAATTCGTCGGTCATAATCATCGAGAATACGGCATTGGCTCTACGGTATGCGCGAATGGCATGAAGATATAAGAAAACCTCCACGCACCCGGAAGAGGCCACTTACCCTTGCTGCATTCCTGCCCTGGGGGAGTTGGGTGACGTACCGCCACGCGGAGGCAAAGACCAGTGTACACCATGCCCGGACCGAACCGCGCCGCAAGCCGCACGAACCGCAGCGCAACCCGCGCCACAGGCCGCGCACGAACCACACAGACCATGCCATGATCCGTGAAGCAGCCAGCCCCACGACCAGCGACACAGGGAAATCAAACGTCAAAATGCCGCTTCCCCATGAGCATCCCGCGTTAAGGAGGGCGGACGGGTATGCTTGATGAGGAATCGCACACGAATATTGTGTGTTTGTTTTAAGTTCGGAAGGTTGTTCTTATGACTGAAGCGGTGGAATATCCCGATCTGGTGGTCGTGGGCGCGGGCCTGTTCGGCCTGACCGTGGCCCAGCAGGCCGTCGAGCACCTGGGCGTGAGGGTCGAGATCATCGACGTGCGCGACCACATCGGCGGCAACGCGTACAGCTACATGGACGAGGAGACCGGCGCGGAGATCCACAAGTACGGCGCCCACCTGTTCCACACGTCCAACAAGCGCGTGTGGGACTACGTGAACAGGTTCACCTCGTTCACGAACTACGTGCACCGCGTGTACGCCACGCACGACGGCGAGGTCTACCCCCTGCCGATCAACCTGGGCACCATCAACCAGTTCTTCCGCGCGCACTACACGCCCGCCGAAGCCAAGGCGCTCGTGGCCGAGCAGGCCGGCGAGCTGGCGGGCAAGGATCCCCAGAACCTCAACGACAAGGGCATTTCGCTGATCGGCCGCCCCCTGTACGAGGCGTTCATCAAGAACTACACGGGCAAGCAGTGGCAGACCGATCCGAAGGACCTGCCAGCGGGCATCATCAACCGCCTGCCGGTGCGCTTCAACTACGACAACCGCTATTTCAAGGACACGTGGGAGGGCCTGCCGGCCGACGGCTACACCGCGTGGATGGAGCGCATGATCGATGACCCGCGCATCCATGTGACGCTCGGCACCGACTTCTTCGACGAGAGCCAGCCGCTCAACAAGAAGGCGCTGCGCGCCGCCGGCACGCCCGTGGTCTACACCGGGCCGATTGACCGGTATTTCGGCTATGAACTCGGCGACCTGAAATGGCGCACGGTGGACTTCAAGGAAGTGCGCTACGACGAGGACGACCACTTCGGCTGCCCGGTGATGAACTTCTCCGACGCGGACGTGCCCTACACCCGCGCCATCGAGTTCAAGAACTTCAACCCGGAGAGGCGTGACGCGCAGAACCACAACAGGACAGTGGTGTGGGAGGAATACTCCCGCTTCGCCGAGCGTGGCGACGAACCGTACTACCCGATCAACACGGACGCCGACAAGGCGCTCTATGAGCGGTACGCAGCCAGGGCAGCCGCCGAGCCGAACGTCGTGTTCGGCGGGCGCCTGGGCACCTACAAGTACTACGACATGCACAACGTGATCGACGCCGCCCTCACCGCATATGAGGAGCAGGTCGCGCCGATGCTGCACGCCCGGTGACACCGACTGGCGGGCACTTCCGCCGCCTCTTCTCATTTCACCCGGATCTCCCGCCCATCTCATCCGGCCACAGTCTCATACGCTCACCGGAAAGTGGGACTATGACCGGATGAGGCAACGCCGCACCGCTTTGGCCGGGCCCAAACCAGCGAAGCATTCATACAATCCCACAATGCAGAATCCAACTCACATTAAGGACGGTCATGACCGTCACCGTGCGAGGGTATCGTCACCGTGTGAGCCCCTCGCACAGTGACGCATCCGACTAAAACCCTTATTTTCCAACGTTTCTCACGATACCGTCACGCCGAGAGGCTATGGTTGTGGTTTTGCTAGATATAGACAAGTACCAAGCACGATATCGACGTTTGTAAGGATTCAGAGGAAAACCGGTGAGGAAAGCGCGAAAATACGCGCAAACCGGTTCGCATCATATTGCAAGGACTACGGTAGAATCATGGCTTCACATACGCGCACTGTTAATTCCAGTTCAGGCCGACGCGCGGCAGGAACGTCCGGTCGTCGGGCGGCCGGCGCCTCAGGCCGCACCGCGACCGGCACCCAAGCGGGTGCGGCGACGGGCACGAGAACCGGCGGCACCGCCGCAACCAACGGTTACAGCACGCAGCGCAACAGCGGCTCAAGGCGTGGCCGCGGCGCTAATCCGCCCGAAGGCACACACCGCGGCGGCGGCACCCACCGCTCCCCCGGCTCGAAAGGCCCGAAAGCCAAAGGGCGCAAGAAGCATCTGATTCTCAAGTGGACGCTCGGCATCATCGGCCTGTTCCTCGCCGTCGGCATCGGCGCGTTCGCCTACCTGTACGCCACCATCGAAATCCCCCAGCCGGAGACCATCGCGCTGGCCGAGAAAACCAGCGTGTACTATGCGGACGGCAAAACGAAAATCGGCACGTTCGCCGAGCAGAACCGTGAGATCATCGACTGCTCCGTACTGCCGAAATACGTGGGCCAGGCCGTGGTCGCCTCCGAAAACCGCACGTTCTACACGGACCGCGGCATCGACCTCAAGGGCATCGCACGGGCGCTGATCAACAACGTCACCAAGGGCACCCGCCAGGGCGGATCCACCATCACCCAGCAGTACGCGGAACGGTATTACCTCGGCGAGACCACCACCTACATGGGCAAGCTCAAGGAAGCCATACTGGCGGTCAAGATCGCGCAGACACAAGACAAAGACACCGTCCTGTGCAACTATCTCAACACCATCTATCTCGGCCGCAGCGCCTACGGCATCCAGGCCGCCGCCCAGGCGTACTTCGGCAAGGACGCGAAAGACCTGACTGTGCCCGAGGCGGCGATGCTCGCCGGCATCATCCCGTCCCCCAGCAACTGGGATCCGGCCGTCAACGCCAAGCAGGCGAAATCGCGATTCGAGCGCGTCATCAACATCATGAAAGAGGACGGCTACATCACCGCCAAACAGGCCAGTGAAGCCACGATGCCGAAAACCGTCACCAACGCACAGCAGAACATCTACGAGGGCCCCAACGGGTATCTGCTGCAGATGGTCCGCAGCGAACTCATCAACTCAAAGGCGTTCACGCAAGACGACCTCGACACCGGCGGCTACACCATCGTCACCACCATCGACAAATCCAAACAGGATCTGATGTATCAGACCGCGAGCCCCACCAAGGGCAACGCGGGCATGCCGGACGGCGTACAGACCGGCGGCCTGTCGGTCAACGTCAAAGACGGTTCAATCATCTCGCTGTACGCGGGCGAGGATTACCTGAAGAAACAGCTCAACAACGTCACCGACGCGACTTACGAAGTCGGTTCCACGATGAAACCGTTCACGCTGCTTTCGACCGTCCAGACGGGCGTCAGCCTCGATACTGTGTTCAACGGCAACTCGCCGCGCAGCTTCCCCGGGCTGAAACAGCCGATGTCGAACTCGGGCGGCGCTAGTTACGGCTACATCAACCTGTACAAGGCGACGGCGAACTCCGTCAACACGGTGTACATGGATCTGCAGCAGCATCTCGGCGCGGACACGATAATCAAGACCGCGCACACGGCCGGCATCAAAGGCAAGATCACCGATGACGGCTACGTGACGCTCGGCAACTCCGGTCTGAGCATGATCGACATGGCGCGCGGCTTCTCCACCATCGCCAACCAGGGCAAGAAGCCGACGCTGCACATCGTCGCCAGCGTGAAGAGCAGCAAGGGGCCGGAACTGTACAAGGCGCCATCCACCGCGGAGCAGGTGTTCGACGCGAACGACACCGGACTGGTGGTCAAGGCGATGGAAGGCACCATCCAATACGGTACCGGTCGTGCGGCGAGCGCGATCGGCAAGACGATGGCGGGCAAGTCCGGCACGGCAAACGACAACAAGGCCGTGAGCTTCATCGGGTTCACGCCCTCGACGCTCACCATGTTCGCCATCTGGAATCCCGGAGCGAACGGCGAGGCGCTGGAACTGCCGACCATCAACGGGTATTACAAGGGCATGGGATATCCGGCCGTGCTGTTCACCAACTACATGTCGAGGGCGCTGGAGAACGTGGCGGACGAGAAGTTCCCCGACGTGACCGACAGCGGCAAGATCGGTGGACCCGATGGCACGTGGGGCACCGGTTCGCAATACTCGTCGTGGGGCAACAGCGGCCAGTCGCAGAGCGGGAATTCGCAGGGCGGCAGCAAGAGCGACGACCAGTCGTCGCAGAGCGGCACGCAGTCTGGCGACGGGTCGGGCTCGCAGTCGACGAAGCCGCAGACCGGCAACGGTTCGAATGGCAACGGCAATGGATCGGGCGGCAACGGGTCCGATGGCAACGGCGGGAACGGCGGCAACAACGGGAATAGCGGCAACGGAGGGAACAACGGCAACAACGGCGGAGGCTCGGATTGCGCGACCGATCCCACCGCCGCCGGCTGCTCCACCGGCAATGAATCCAACACCAACGGCATAGCGTCGCAGTGAGGGACGAGGCCGGATTCGCGGTTATTGGCGTGCGTTGACCATCCCCGCCAGCGGGGGCACGAGGGCTAGGCCCCGTGCGACTGGAGGTGGTTCCGGCCTCTCACGACCATCAAAAAAGGGTGGCTGCAGTTCAAATCCTGCAGCCACTCTTTCGTTTACCGCGAAATATCAGCGCTGCGAACGGTTGATCGCGGAGATGATCGCCTTGAGCGCGCTGGTGGTAATCGAGGAGTCGATGCCGACGCCCCAGATGATCTGGGTCTCAGCGTCCTCACCCACCTGGCATTCCACGTAGGACGCGGCCATGGCGTCGGTACCGACGGACATGGTGTGCTCCACGTAATCCATCACGGACGCCTCAATGCCGAGGTTGGAAACCGCGTTGAGGAACGCCGCAATCGGGCCGTTGCCGATGCCGGAGATCTCACGCTCGTGAGGTTCGTCCACGCCCACATTCACGCCGCGGTCGAGCACACGCGCCTTGAGCACGGTGTCTGAACCATCCTCGCCGGAACTGACGGCCACCTTGAGCAGTTTGAGGCGGCCCCACGGAGCGAGCGTCGCGTCATGCGTATCGCCGACGACCACGCCGGCGGCCGTCATGCCGGACTGCTCCACCGGCAGGTACTCGTCCTTGAAGAGACGCCAGATGTCCTCGTCCTTGACTTCCTTCTTGGTCGTGTCGGCGAAGTTTTGCACGATCTTGTCGAACTCCACCTGCAGACGCTTCGGCAGGTCGAGGTTGTGGTTGGTCTTGAGCAGGTAAGCCATGCCGCCCTTGCCGGACTGCGAGTTGACGCGGATGATCGCCTCGTAGGTGCGGCCGATGTCCTTCGGGTCGATCGGCAGGTACGGCACGAGCCACACGAACTTGTCGAGATCGGCGCCGACTCGGTCCGCAGCGACCTCGCGGGCTTCGAGGCCCTTCTTGATGGCGTCCTGATGGGAGCCGGAGAACGCGGTGAACACGAAGTTGCCCGCGTACGGATGACGCTCGGAGATCTTGATCTGGTTGCAGTACTCGACGGTCTTGCGGATCTCGGGAACGTTCGAATAGTCGATCTGCGGATCGATGCCCTGCGTGAGCATGTTCAGACCCAGCGTGACCAGATCCACGTTGCCGGTGCGCTCGCCGTTGCCCAGCAGGCAGCCCTCCACGCGGTCAGCGCCGGCCAGCACGGCCAGCTCGGTGGCGGCCACGCCCATGCCTTCGTCGTTGTGCGGGTGCAGGGAGAGCACCACGGCGTCACGGTCGTCAAGATGCGTGGACACGTACTCCACCTCATCGGCGAACACGTTCGGCGTGGTCATCTCGACCGTGGCCGGCAGGTTGATGATCATCGGGTGCTCGGGGGTCGGCTTGATGACGCCGATGACCGCATTGCACACCTCGACCGCGTATTCCGGCTCGGTACCGGTGAACGATTCGGGGCTGTACTCGTAATACAGGTCGATGCCCTTGGCCTCGTTTTCAAGGTCCTTGCACAGCTCGGCCGCGTCGGTGGCGAGCTTCTTGATCTCTTCCTTGTTCTTGCGGAACACGACCTCGCGCTGCAGCACAGAGACCGAGTTGTAGAAGTGCACAATCGCACGCTTGGCGCCCTTGAGCGCCTCGTAAGTGCGGCGAATCAGGTGCTCACGACACTGGGTGAGCACGACGATGGTCACGTCGTCGGGGATGAGCTCGCGTTCAATAAGCATGCGGATGAAGTCGAAATCCGTCTCCGAGGCGGACGGGAAGCCCACTTCGATTTCCTTGAATCCCATGGAGACGAGCAGGTTCCAGAAGCGCAGCTTGCGCTCGGAGTCCATCGGGTTGACGAGCGCCTGGTTGCCGTCGCGAAGGTCGACGGAGCACCAGCGCGGGGCACGCTGCAGACGCTTGCCCGGCCACGTGCGCTCGGGATAGTCGAACGGCACCTGCTTGTCGTAGGCGACGTACTTGGTGTAAGGCATATCGCTCGGCTTCTGCGGCTCGCCGATGAATCGTGCGGGAGGCAGCAGCGGGTCGTTGTTCCCCCCATTGGACGCCGCGGCGACCGCCGCAAGATCAAACACTGATGATTGATCCTGACCCATATCTCCTCCTTTACTTGATGATGCCGGCGCCTGTTGCCTGCCGGCCGTATGTTGTCGTCGCACGATAGGTCATGCAATTAATCAGTCTAGCGTGAAGCGCCCCGGTAAACCGCCGAGATATCAAGAATGCGGCCAATCCATGCGGCCTTCGGAGCGTTATCTCGCTTCCGAGGGGGTGATTTCAGGCCCGCCGAACATCTATCTGCGTTTCAAGGGGTTGGCGTTGCTCGATATTCGAGGTATTGCATGATGGACGCCACTGGAATCATGCGGCTCCCATGCCATTGATACTCGGCCACCAACCCCTCGAAATGCAGATAGATGTTCCGGAGCGTCCGAGTCACCCCCTCGAAACGTAGATACCCTGCCGAGATAACGTTTCGGCCCCTCTCCGGACGCCCGTTGACTGCATGGCGACGCCCGCTCCACGCGTGGTGGCGACTTCGCGAAGAGTATGGCGCCGCACAGGGCGACTCGCTACAGTGGAGGGCATGACACTGCGTTTTCACGACGACGGCACGTTCCGCGTGCTGCAAATGGCCGACATTCAGGACGGCCCGGAAGTCAACCGCGACACGATCCGCATGATCGAGGCCGCAATCAACGAGGCGAAGCCGGATTTGGTGGTGTTCACCGGCGATCAAATCCGCGGGTACGATCCCGCGTACATCGACACGTTCCTGCACCGGCGCGGCGAGAACCCCGGCGCACGCGTACGTCTCGTCACCGAAATCGAGGCGAAGCTACACGGCATCCACAGGCGCATCGCGGCGCGGCGCGATCCGGACCTGCCACCGCAGGACGATGTGGTCACGATGGACGACCTGATGAACGACACCCGGCAGAAAGTGCGCGACACATTCAGCGCGTTCCTCGGACCGGTCATCAACGCGGGCGTGCCGTTCGCCGCGACCTATGGCAATCACGACTTCCAGTGCGGCATCCTGCCTGACGAGCAGGACGACATCTACCGCGAGTTCCCCGGCTGCCTGAATCCCGAGGCCGATGCTGCCGGCGGCTCGCCGTTGGCCATCGAGCCGGGCACATTCGCGCTGCCCGTGCTGTCCTCCGACGGTTCGGAGCATGTGGCGATGGGCGTGATGCTGGTCAATTCCGGCGATTATGCGGGCAAGCCGGAGGAGAATGACGCCCAGTACCCGCGGTATGTGGCGCATTCGCGCGGACTCGACCTGGCGGATTCGGACGGCTACGGCACACCGAGCGCTGAGGCGATCGCATGGCTGGGCGACGTACAGCGCACGCTCGCCGAGCGCAACGGCGATGGCGAACCGGTGCCGTCGATCACGTTCCAGCATATTCCGCCGCAGGAATTCTATGACTGCCTGACCGAGGTCCCGGCATGGACGCCGAACGCCGTGGAGGGCGCCCGCAATTACGCCGGGCGCTGCTACGTGCTCAACGACGCCGTATGCCGGCCGGGGTCACGGCTCGGCGAGGCGATCGGCTGCGCTGACGAGAACGTCGGCGAGGTGGACGCATTGCGCGAGGCGGGCGGCTATTTCGCGTTGTACTGCGGGCACGATCACAAGAACTCGTTCGTCGGGCACGTGCATGACCTCGATCTAGGGTATGCGCCGACGTGCGGCTTCGAATGCTACGGTCCGAAGTCTCGCCTGCGCGGCATCCGCCTGTTCGAGTTCCGCGAGGACGACCCGGCCGCGTATGAGACCCGCATGCTCACGTGGGGCGACCTGGTCGGCCGTTACAGCGGCAATGAGTTGCGCGTGTTCTTCGAGGATCATTGCGTGACGGGCGCCGCGACCCTGCGCAACGAACTGCGCCGGCCGCAGGTGTTTGCCACCGTCGCCCTGACCCTATCCACCGGCTTCGCGGCAATCGTGCGCTCCATCGCACGGCGTCTGCGGCGCTAGCGCAGCGGCGGCAAACAGACGACAAAGGGCATGGTTCCGGCGGCGATATCGTCGACACCATGCCTATTCATATCCGCCACATATCCACCCGGCTCGTCCCCGGGCCGGCCCTACCTCTACTCCGGTCAGGTACAGCACGTTCTCGTCAAGGGGGAACGACGTTCATGTGGTACCCCTCCATTTTCAGGAACGGCTTGGAGCTGTCAGGCTTGGCATGGCCTGACACGTCGGCAACTGGTAGCTCGCGCCGGCCAGTCCCTCCAGTTTGTCGCTGCTGATGCCGGTTGGCACATAGATGGAATCCATCGGCTTGTTGATTTCGGCCTCGCTATACGTCGAGCTCGACCCATAGCAGGATTTGAATCCTTTCTTGCCGCCGCAGCGATAGTCGCTATCCGGCCCCATGAGCTCGATGCCGACGTCCGACGGCACCTTCCACCAATCGTCACCACCCGTGTCCGTCCGGCGTGCAGCGTGACCGACTGCGGATCATCGGCGCTCAGCATGGGCTTGCCCGAGCCAACCGAGGTGGCCTTGCCCTTGTCGTCCAACGTCAGGCACCAACTGTCGTCTTTCAGGCAGTATTTGCCTGCTATCGGCTAGAAATCGCCTTTGCCGAGTGCGGTGCGAACATCCGTCAGGCTCATGTCCTTGGTGGGCTTGGCCGATGATGCACCGCCGTCCGCGCCGGCGCTGCCGCCCGGCTACTTGACATCGGCGTCGGGCAGCTCACCCCAATCCAGGTCGATGGAGACGGTCAGATAGTACACGGTGTCGTCGCTGGGAGCGGGCTTCATCTTGACGATGTCGCTTTTGCTGCCGACGTAGCCGTTGTACGGCATGAACGGGTTGGCGGAGTTATTGGTCATGTCCGCCGTGGTCTTGTCGTAGAGCTTCGGGTCACGGTAGATCAGGAACGGCTTGGTCGTGTTCACGGCTTTCTGCTTCTTGGCCGCGGCCAGCGCGTCCGCGTCAAAGTACCCGTCGCTTTCGAGCTTGTTCAGGTCCGCGCCGACCGGCACGACCAGATAGAAGTCCTGCATGTGATACGTCGCGCCGGAGATATTGTTGTAATCGCCGTTTTCGACCATCTTGCCGTTGTTGCAGACGATGCCGCCTGCCGTATTCGAGTCTTCCTGGCTGGTGCCGCACCAGTAGTTCGTCATACTGGATCGCGGGAACAGTTCGAACGCGCCGGTGTCACCGGTGAGCAGATAGTCGGCTTTCGGGCTGGAGCAGTACGGCTGCTGGATGGCATCGCAGGAGCTCAGCGACTCGTATTCGCCGTATTCGGTACCGTCGCGACCTTTCGGATAGGGGATGTACGAGTTGCCCTCGCTGCCATCGCCGCCATCCTTGAACGTGATGCAGTCACCGGAGTTGTTGCACCACGTTCCCGCGGCCACACCGGAGACACCGAGCAGATTGTCGCCGCCGGTCTCCGGGGAATCGTGAACCGTGTAGGCGTCCTTGACGCCGCTGGCGTCGATGCCGTAATACAGCGTGACCGCATCGCCTTCCGCTACCGTGGATCCGGGCATCGGGTCGGAACCGGACACTTTGCCGACGAACTTCTTCGAGGCGAGGCGCGGCACGAGCGTCACGTCATGTCCTTGGCTTTCCAGTTCGGATTTCACCGTGTCGACGTCCCGGCCGACGATGTCGATGCTGATGGCGCCGCCGTCGCTCTTCGTGGCGACGCCGATGTAGATGCCGTCGTCCTTGTCGCCGTCCGACAGCGTCTGTCCTTCGGCGGGGTAGGTCGCCACCACGGAACCGATTGGCTTCTTCTTGGTGTCGGACACCGGTACCTGCTTGTAATGTACCGGCACACCCATCGTCTTGAACGTGGATACGACCTTCGTGGCCTGCTTGCCCATCGTGTTCTTGGGCACACCGGGGCCACCCGACTCCTGGACGATTACCGCGGCATCCTTCTGGACGCGGTCGCCGGGCTTCATGCCCTCGTATCCGAGGAACACGCCCTTCTTCTTGCCGGAGAAGATGATCGACTTCGATGCCTTCACGCCCTTGGCTTTCAGCTGGGTGACCACGTCATCGGCGGTGGCTTCGCCGCCGGACGCACCGGAGATCTCTTCGGCGGTAGGCAGCGGGGTTCCGCCCCAGATGCCCGCGCGATACGTGAAGAACAGGGCAAGACCGACACCCAACGCGAGGGCGACCACCACGGCCACGATGAGGCCGATGAGCTTGCCCCTGGATTTGGGCTTCGGCGTTTGCCCTGGCACGGCCGGCGTCGCCGCTGACGGCTGGGTTGCGGGCGCGGCCGGAGTCGAGACTCCGGCACCTGACGGCTGGGCGAACTGCTGGGCTTGCGGCCACGCCGGTTGGGTAACAGGCTGCTGCGGCTCCTGAGGTGCAGCAGGAGCCGGCGCGAATCCGCCGCCTGGCAGTGGTACAGCTGGAGTCGCCGGCTGTTGCGCCGCAGAGGGCTGGGGCATCTGCGACACTGCGGGCTGCGACGCCGGCGCGGCCTGTGATACCTGTTGTTGCAGCGGCTGCCCGCAGTTCCCACAGAATTTGCTGTCCGGGCTTTCGTCATTCCCGCAATATGGACACTTCATGCGTGTCCGCCTTTCTCCCCCGCCCAATGGCGTCTCTCATCATTGCCCGCCGGCGCGAAAGCGCTCGCGAACACACCAAGAACATCATAAAACCGGGCGTCGTACAACACAGTGTCACATATCAGGAAACACCAAGCATCCATCGGTCACGCCCAGATGCGTCACTGTGCGGCGGCCCAGCGAAGGCGACAGACAAGCGCTCCAGCGAAATTCAGTGGAACAGACTCACGCCGCGCCGGGCCATGCAGTAGGCGTTACCCAGCCACGTGTGCCGCGAGTTCGGCCACACGGCCCCCAGACGCGGCGCGTTCTGGCTCATCCAGATGCTGGGCACGCGCCCGTCGGCGCTGCGAGAGCCGAGCAGGTTGAACCCGTTCTTGATCTCAAGCCAATCGGGGTGCTGCGTGGCAATGGCAAGACCCTCTTCAAGGGTCAGTGGCGTGCGCTCGTCGGAATCGATGAGCTTGCGCGCCACGTCCGGCTCGCGATTGATGTAGCAGGTGCCGGTATGCGGCTCGACAACCAGATAGAACGGCCCTTCCGGCGGCTCGAACCCGTCCTGCGGCAGGAAGCTTGCGATGTCGCGCGGAGGCATTGTCGTGAAACCGGCCATGCGGTTGATGCTGGTTCGGGCGATCAGCGACTCAGGCGACACCAGCTCGCGCGTGGGGATCAGCAGGATGTTCGAGCCCAGATCGGTATGCTCCAACGCATGGATCAACGGCCGTGCGAGCGCGCGGAACGCGGCGGCGCTCATGTCCGCCACGTCCGGGTAACCCAGCGCCACGATACGATCCAGCTGCTTCTGCGCTTCCTGCGATGCTATTGACATGCTTCCAGAGTACCGCGAATCCCGGCCGCAGCACCCACCCATCGGCGAACACGGCCATCATTCGGGAAAGCGGCCCGTCTTGTTCCGCGCATTCCGTACCATTGGATAGGTGCGGCCATGTCACTGCGGCCGCTTGTATAGGAAACCGAATCAAACCCAGAGGTTGTTATGTCCGAAAAGTTGAAGGTCGGCATTCTTGGCGCCACAGGTATGGTCGGCCAGCGTTTTGTGACACTGCTGGAGAACCACCCGTGGTTTGAGGTGGTCAAACTCGCCGCGTCCGCGCACAGTGCGGGAAAGACCTATGAAGAGGCCGTCGGCCCCCGCTGGAAGATGGAAACGCCGATGCCCGAGTACGTCAAGGACATGACGGTGCATGACGTCGCCGATGTGGCCGGCATGGCCGATGGCGTCGATTTCGTCTTCTCCGCGGTGAACATGTCGAAGGACGAGATTCGCGCAATCGAAGAGGAGTACGCGAAGACCGAGACCCCGGTCGTCTCCAACAACAGCGCCCACCGTTGGACGCCGGATGTGCCGATGGTCGTGCCGGAGATCAACCCGGAGCATTTCGCGGTGATTGAGCACCAGCGCAAGCGGCTCGGCACCACGCGCGGCTTCATCGCCGTCAAGCCGAACTGCTCGATCCAGGCGTACACGCCGGCGCTGGCCGCGTGGAAGGAATTCGAGCCGCGCGAAGTCGTCGTCAGCACGTATCAGGCGATTTCCGGCGCGGGCAAGACCTTCAAGGACTGGCCTGAGATGGTGGGCAACATCATCCCGTTCATCTCCGGCGAGGAGGCGAAGAGCGAGAAGGAACCGCTCAAGGTGTTCGGTCACGTGGATGCCGACAAGGGCGAGATCGTGCCGTTCGACGGCGGTCTCAAGATCACTTCGCAGTGCATCCGCGTGCCCGTGCTCAACGGCCACACCGCCACGGTATTCCTGAACTTCGGCAAGAAGGCCACCAAGGAAGAGCTCGTCGACCGCTTGGTGAACTACACGTCCAAGGCGTCCGAGCTGGGGCTGCCGCACGCGCCGAAGCACTTCATCCAATACCTCACCGAGGATGACCGCCCGCAGGTCAAGTTCGATGTGGACTACGAGGGCGGCATGGGCGTGTCAATCGGCCGTCTGCGCGAGGATTCGATCTTTGACTGGAAGTTCGTGGGGCTGGCTCACAACACGTTGCGCGGTGCCGCCGGCGGCGCGCTCGAATGCGCCGAAATGCTCAAGGCGCTCGGTTATATCAGCGCGAAGTGACGGCAGCCTGCCGCTGAGACTGAAATTGCGGCTGGAGACCATCGAACGGCCGGGTTGACCACGGATTGATTCCGCAGTCAACCCGGCCGTTCGGCATATCGGGTGTCGTCACCAACGCAGGTGACGTGCATTGCCGCGCGGATTACGGCGGAATCGTACCGTAACGATCACGGCGACTATGACCATGGCGAGCAGCAGTATGGCGGCGACCGTCGCTGCCACAAGGAGCCGCATAATTCCGTTGGAACGTTCCATGTGCTCCTCCTTCGGCTCAGGAGCGCGAATGAATACGGAAGGAGGAGGTAAGAACGCTCAAACCAGATAAATTGACCACCCAGCCGGCTCCTGCTGTCGGAGATATTCCGCATAGCGGGCGGGGTGGTCAATTACGCGATTGCGTCAAAAATCAGCGACCGGTGCCGCCGTAGACCACGGCTTCGACCTGATCGGCGTCGAGGCCGTAGGCGGTGTGCAGCGCGCGCACGGCGTCGTCAAGCTGGTCGAGCGGGACGAGCGCCGCGATGCGGATCTCGGATGTGGAGATCATCAGCACGTTGATGCCCTTGTCGCTCAGAGCGGTGAAGAACTTGGCCGCCAGGCCGGAATGGGTCTTCATGCCAACGCCCACGACCGCGACCTTGCCGACGCTCCTGTTGATGTCGAACGACTTGTAGCCCAGCTCGTCATGCTTGTCGATCAGCACGTTCTCGACTTCCTTGACGGTGGATTCCGGCACGGTGAAGGAGATCTCCGCGGTGCCCACGGACGCGCCGGCCTGCACGATCATGTCCACGTTCACGCCGGCGGTGGCCAGCTCGGCCTTCAGCTCCTCGGAGAGCTTCTCGCAGTCGATCTGCTGCAGGAGCTTGTTCGGAACGCCGCGCACGGTGGCCAGCGCTTCGCTGCGGTCGTGCGCCACCCCGGAGATGACCGGGGCTTCCGGGCCGAGGTCGGGGAACAGGTCACCCATGGATTTGCTGTTGTTGTCGCTCATGTTCTTTCGCCTTTATATTTGTGTGAACGGTAAATCAGGTCTCGAATATGTCGTATGTCAGTGGACGACATCAGTCGATGTTGGGCAGGCTGCGCGGGTCGACTCCGTCGGGCACGATCAGCGTGCCGGGACGATGCGAGAAGGAGCTGCGCACGTGAAGCGGCATGTTGAACCGCTGCGCGTACTCCACGCAGCGCAGTGCCAGCACCTTCGAACCGCAACTGGACATCTCCAGAATCTCGTCGTAGCCGATGACCGGAATGCGACTGGCCTTTGGCACGATGCGCGGATCGGCGGTGAACACGCCATCCACGTCGGTGTAGATCTCGCAGATGTCGGCGCCGAGCGCCACGGCAAGCGCCACGGCCGACGTGTCGGAGCCGCCGCGGCCGAGCGTGGTGGCGTCTCCCTTGGCGTTGATGCCCTGGAAACCTGCGACGATGGCCACGTCTCCGAGCGACAGCGCGTTCTGCACGCGGTCGGGCTTCACGGCCTTGATGTGCGCGGCGCCGTAACGGGTGTCGGTGAAGAATCCGGCCTGCTGACCGGTGAACGAATGCGCACGGTCCCCGGCGGCGTGAATGGCCATGGCG